>Ga0209606_1000571_pt1 | contig 53941 bp, 29 predicted proteins | sample AD_UKC057_MetaG_FD_184412 | JGI IMG/M metagenome (GOLD analysis project Ga0209606, IMG submission 184412) | Active sludge microbial communities of municipal wastewater-treating anaerobic digesters from USA - AD_UKC057_MetaG (SPAdes) (version 2) | ecosystem: Engineered > Bioreactor > Anaerobic >... | reverse complement strand
AGGGAACAGGATTCAGGCACGGTTGAGATCGTGCCATTTACGGACACCGTCGAGAGCGCATATTGCGGGGAGTCTGGAGGCAGTATTCTCAGCCAGGGGTAAGTCACTCCGGCCGCCGACGCCCAGGTCTGGTCAAAGTCCCATCCGGCAGCTACAAACGCATCGGGCGTTTGCATCAGAGCCGTAGTCAGACCCGTGCCTCCCTCGGACCGGGTCATCCCGCTGGCTTCGGTATCCCAAAAACAGGCCTCGATAACGCTATAGCCGTTTTCGCCCGATAGACCGCCGGCGTACTGCCGTCCGACTACCGCGCCTGCTGCGTAACATTGGGACAGGACGGCCCCGCCCTCGTTCCATCCGGTCAGGCCGCCGACATAAGCATTGCCGGCCACGGGGCCCGTGGCGAAACACTGGGAGATGCTGGCGCCGTTGTTTGACCCCGCCAGGCCGCCCGCATACTCGTCGCTGATTGCCGAGCCCGAGGCATAGCACTGCTCCAATGCGCCCCCCCGTGTCATGCCAGCGAGGCCGCCTACATCGGATTCGCCCGTCACAGGCCCACTCGCCCAGCACCGGGACACCATGCCATCGAGGTTCCCGCCCAACAAGCCTCCGGCATACGTGCTCGCCGTCACCCGTCCGGTCGCGCAGCAATCGGAGGTCCGGCTGCCATTCCAGCCCACCAGCCCCCCTGCGTAGCAATGGCCAACTATCGTGCCCACTGCATGGCATCGCGTGATCACGCCGCTGCCGGTTGCGTCAAACAGGCCGTTCGTGCCGACGAGACCGCCTACGCCAGCGTATCCCGTGACGGCTGCGTCTGCCGCCCAGCAATCCGACAGCTGGCCGTGATTTCCGCCTGCGAGACAGCCAACCGCCGAATTTCCGGAAACCGTCCCGCCTTGAATCCCCAGATTCCGCACGCTGCCGCCCGCGCCTATCGCCCCGAAAAGCCCGCAGTAATCTTGCCTGCGCCGTTGTATGGTAAGCCCGGAGATCACGTGCCCTTGCCCGTCGAATGTCCCCGTGAATGAGCGGGACGGGTCCGTTTCGTCCCATGTGCCAATTGGCGCGAAACCGGCCTCTTCGTTCCAGTTGGCCGTGTCTGAAGCGTCCAGATCCTGTGTGAGCAGATAGCGGCCGTCAAGGGGGAAGTCTGGCTGATTGCCGATACATTGGAGCTGCTCGATACTCGAAATGGGAATCGGGGCGCCGAGAAATGCCGCCAAGTCCCGTTCACTTGGCTTGGGGGAGTGGCCGCCTACCCGTTGTCCCTCCGCGCCAGGCGGTTCCGCAGGCACGGCCGCGGCCCGGACGGAATCCGCGCTCGCGAGTGCAGCGACGGGGCCGGTGGCGAGCCGGACCGGGCCGGCGCCCGTTTCAGCGGCGCCGCCGGACGCGTAGATGGCCAGAACGACTGGAACCAGTGCAAGGGATAACATAACGTTGGAGCGCGGCTCACGCATACTCTTCATTTTTCACCCCCCGTTGCGCAGCACGTGGCGCGACCCGAATTCCGCCTGTGCTTGCCCTTGCCCGCCTGCCGGGCGCGTTCCCCAATTGCCTGTTCACGAATGATCGGCGTATTCGGCCGGGATTCCGCGACGCCTCCTCGCAAGAAAAGCTCATGCCCCATGTCTTCGGAAAGGCGGCTGGATATTAATGGGTTTAAGTATGTAAAGGGGCCAGTTCAACTGATTTCTCGATGTATAGTTTAGCGTATTTTAATAAATCAGACAAGGGGGAAGCGCCATGGACAGGCAGGCGGGGCAGAGACGCCGGAGGTCAACGGTGTGGGTGTGCGGCCTCGGCCACTCGCGGGGCCTCATCTGCCGCGGCACGGAGGCGGGAATGCGGCAGGGCGCCGCACGCGTTTGTCCCGCCGCAGGTGCAGTCTGCTTGTTCCCCCGGCTATTCGGTGCTGCACATACACAACGGACCGTGTGCACGTTGTCTGTCCCGTGCACACGGTCCGGCGTCCACTTCATTCACGCCCGGCGGGGCAAAATGCTCACATGCTCTTTCACACCGGCCGACGAAGACGCAGTACGCGCGAACTGCACAGCAGGTACGCGCCGAGCGCCGCAAACAGCAGCAAGTCTCCGCTGATGCCATGTCCGTGCACGCCCGCGGACGAGACGCCCACGGGGCGCCTCTGAAGCTGCACGACGCCGCCATGGCGCACCTGGAACTCGACGTACACACCGTCCGCGGTCTGGACTGCGCGGACGGAGCCGGGTTCGAGCCAGCCATCCACTTTCGTGCCGGAAACCCAGGTTCCCTGCCCGTCCTTGTAGAACAGGTAGGCGGGTTCCAGAGCGCTGGCATCCACCCCGTCGGGTACCGGAAGCTGTATGGTCACGGGCTCGCCATAAACCGTGCCGGGGTAAATTTCGTACGCGAAGCCAACGAACTCCGGCCGGTCCGCCGTTTCATCGGATTCCGCAATGGCAGCAGACCCTGCGTACACCGCGTCGCTTACAACAAACTCGTACGTGAAGGGCCCTATTGCCTGGCCGGAGACGGTGTAAGCGCCCGCCGTAAACGTGACGATCTCGTTGACCGCCCATGGCGTCTCGGGCTGGTACACCGCCCAGCCGTCGGTCTGATCAGCGTCAAGCGGCAGCCACAGCACGTTCTCGGATTCCGAAGCGCCCCAACTCACCGTGCCCCAGACCGAGTCCGCGGCGATGCCTGCGCTGCTGCGCAGACGGATCGCGAGCGGCGCAAGCGGAGCGCACAGGCGCATGCCGTTTTCGTCTTGCGCGGACGGCAGCACCGGCTCGAAGACCGTTGTCTCCGCAAACGGCTGGAACGCTTTGCTGACCCACGGACAGCCTGAGCCGTCTTGGGCGGTGTAGGCGCCCGTGACCAAAGCGGTGTCGCCGACTTCCACCGGAACGTCGATATTCTCGGGCGCGTTCCAGCCGGAGACGACCTGGAATTCGACGGTGCACAACCCAGCGGGAACACCTTCCTCGACAAACCCGCTGTCACGCCATTCCGCCGTTCCGACGCGCCGCCATTGCGCGCCGGCATCGACAGCCTCCTGCGGCGTAATGACCACCCAGAGCGAACCGGCGGGAACGATTTCGGTGTACGCCCCGGCTGCCGTCGTAGTTTCGCCGGCCGTAATGGCGACCGTCTGGTTCTCGGGCGTATTCCATCCGGAGACCGTTTGGAACTCGACAACGTGAGAGCCCTCGGGAACGTCCTCTTCCGTGCTGCCGCTGTCAAGCCACTGCGCGGTACCCGCGCGCCGCCACTGAGCGCCGGCAGCTACCGCCTCCGGAGGCGTGATCGTTACCAGAAGCGACCCGGACGGGATCTCGACATAGGTTCCGGTTGCGGATGCTGTCTCGCCGCCGACGACATCCACTTCCTCGTCGTTCGGCGTGGTCCAACCCACAACATCCTTGAACTCGACCGTGTAGGTTCCGGGCGCGATATCGGTTTCGATGGCGCCGCTGGGCAGCCAGTCCGAACCGGTATCCAGCTTGAACACCGCCGATTGCGCCTCTACCGCATCGAGCATCTGCTCCCCGTCGGAGGCCACAACGTTCTGGATGAGAAGGGGCACCGACGCGTCCGCATCCAGCGAACAGTCGAAGTACATCGTGCCAAGCAGGAACGGATTCTGGGCATCCCCGGGATTGCCGCCGCTGCGCACATCGTCGCGGGTCGTAACCGGAGCATTGGAGACGGAATTCATGAACACCAGCCGTACCCGCCCGGCGTTGGAACCGTCGGGTTCGCTCACGCTCACTTCATGTCCGTACCAGTTCGTCAAGTTGTCCGAACACGTGACGCCTGTCTGCTGCCCGGACTCCTCCACGCCAGCTTCCTGTCCGTTGCTGAAATACAGGACCGACGGGTCATAGACCACGTCAAACCCGAACACGGCGGGGGCCGGTCCGTCCGCAAACAGGCCGTCCTTGCTGAAGATGTCCTGAGACGTCACGTCGTCGCCCCGGAATAGCAGCAGGGGCACTTCGAGCACGGCGCCGTTGAGCACGGGCGCGCCGATACGGAACACGTTGCCTGACGTAACCTCGGTCTCGGTCTTGGCGGTGATCGCTCCGATACGCCGCCACATGGCGCCGTCGTCCCGCGCGCCCTGCGGCATGATGGCCACCTGAAGCGCGCCGGTGGCTTTCTCGTATGTTCCTGTCGCCGTGGTTCGCTCATCGAGTTCGATGGTGACGGCGATATCGCCGGGTTCGAGCCAGCCTTCCACGGCGCTGAACTCGATGACATAATCGCCTATCGGCACGTCAGACTCGATATAGCTGCCGTTACGCCATGTCGTGGTTCCGGCGCGGCGCCACTGCGCCCCGGCCAGCCGGGCTTCCACCGGCTCTATCATTACTTGAAGCGAGCCGCTTTCGATAATCTCGACATAGACGCCTGTCGCGGCGGCAGTCTCGCCCTCGACAACACTTACCATCTGGCTTTGGGGCGTCCGCCACCCCTCCAAGGCCTTGAATTCGACGGTATAGTTGCCTTCGGGGAGATTGCGCTCGGTTTCTCCGCTGTCGAACCAGTCCGTCGTGCCCGAGCGCCGCCACTGCGCGCCCGCGCTCACGGCCCCAGCCGGAGTGATAAGCACCTGGAGCGAACCGTACGCGATTTGTTCGTACGTCCCGGCCGCTTCGGCGGTCTCGCTGCGCGGAATGGTCACGGTCTGTGTAGCGGGCGCATACCACCCTTCGATGGCCTTGAACTCGACCCTGCACGACCCCATAGGCACGTCGGCTTCGGTCGCGTCGCTGTTGAGCCATGTGGTCTGCCCCACCCGGCGCCACTGCGCGCCCGCAGACACGGCGGCCGGGGGCGTAATGACCACGTGCAGCGAGCCAACCGTGATCTCGGTGTAGGTCCCGCTTGCCGTGGCTGTCTTCCCGGCCTCGACGGTCACGCTCGTCTCAGCGGGCTTAACCCATCCCGTGACATCGCTGAACTCGACCGTTTGCGGACCTTCGGGCACGTTCGCCTCGGTTGCGCCGCTGGCGAACCATGTGGGGGTGTCCTTTCGATGCCATTGCGCACCAGCGGTAACCGCCGCGGCAGGCGTGATCGTCACCTTGAGGGAACCGACACGCACATACTGGGCGTTCACGGTGGAGATTTCGCCTTCCTTGATTTCCACGGGCTGATCCTGCGGCTTGCCCCAGCCGTCTATCGGCTTGAACTGGACCATCTGCGAGCCCACGGGCACGTTCTGCTCGGTCTCGCCGCTGTTAAGCCACGCCGGCTGCCCAGACCGTTGCCACTGCGCCCCTGCGGCGACCGCCTCGGGAGGCGTGATGTTCACCTTGAGCGCGCCGATACGATAATACTCGCCACTGGTGCTGCTCTCTTGATTATGGGTAATGTTGACCGTCTTACTTGACGGCTCCCGCCAGCCGGCGATGGGCTTGAATTCGACGGTGCACTGTCCAGTAGGCACATCCGGTTCGGTCGTGCCGCTATCGCGCCAGACGGCCTGCCCCTCCCGCCGCCACTGCGCCCCCGCAGTCACTGCTCCCTCAGGCGTGATCGTCACCTTCAACGAGCCATGCCCGACGTAAGCGGCGCTCTCGTCGGTGAGCTGAGCGAGACTGGTGGTCACCGTCTTGTTGGCAGGGGTATCCCACCCAGGCAGGGACTTGAACTCGATGGTGCATTCTCCTACAGGCACCTCGGGTTCGGTCGCGCCGCTATCGAGCCACGTCGGCTGCCCGACCCGCCGCCACTGGGCGCCCGCGGTAACGGCCTCAGCAGGCTGGATCGTCACGCGCAACCGGCTATAGCCAAGGTACACGCCGACCTCGTTAGTGGTTTGGCGGAAGACGATCGCGACCGTCTTGGGTAGCGGGGTGTCCCAATAGTCAGGATTCAGTTCTTTGAACTCCAGTTCACAATTCCCGGCAGGCACGTTCGAGTCGACCTGGCCGCTGTTGAAATACTGGGACCACGTGGTGTCATCACCGCCAGCCGGCCGCCAGCGCCACTGCGCGCCCGCGCCCGCGGCTTCAGTCGGACTGAGCGTGACATGCAGCGAGCCAAGCGGGACATAGGTGCCGGTCTTCGAAGCTGTTTCGCCGCCCACGATAGTGACGCTCGTCTGAGCGGGCGTGGCCCAGTTAGCCACCGATTTGAACTCGATACTGTACGTGCCGACGGGAATACCCGTCTCGGACACACCACTCTCGAGCCATGTGGCGGTTCCCACGCGGCGCCACCGGGCGCCGTCAGTGACCGCTCCCGCAGGCTCGATGGTCACCAGCAGAGAACCAGTGGGTATGAGCACGTAATCGCCGCTCGTCGCGGAGAGCTGATTGAAAGCGATGCTGACAGGTTGGCTGGGGGGCGTGGTCCACCCTGCCACGGGCTTGAACTCGACCGTGTAGGCCCCGGGCAACACCTGCTCCTCGGTGGCGCCGCTATCAAGCCACTGCGTGGTGCCCGCGCGCCGCCACTGGGCGCCTGCGGCGACCGCGCCCGGGGGAGTGAGTGTCGCTGTCAGGAAACCAGCCTGTCGATACGTCGCCTGTGTTGAGGCCTGCTGGCCATAATTGACCGTGACGGTCACATTGTCGGGCGTCCGCCACCAGCCCGCCGCATCTTTGAACTCGATTTCGTGCGTGCCTGCGGGAACATTGCCCTCGATTGCCCCCGCGACCGTTACGCTGTCAAGCCACTGGCTGGTACCCACGCGCCGCCACTGAGCGCCGTCGCTTATCGCTTCGGGAGGCAGAATGGTCACGTCTATCGACCCGACGCGCAAGTAGACGCCATACACGGCAACATCGTCGAGATTCCATCCGCAGAAACGGTCCAGCGAGTCCGTGGGTCCCATGCTCCAGCGAAACCAGACTCTCAGATGCTGATCGGCGTATTGGGAGATATCGTAGGTAACCAGTTCCCAGACGCCCCCGTCCCCATCGGTAATATCTTCGTCAAGAGGGTTGCCCCAGAGTTGGCTCCAAGCAGTGCCGTTGGTGCTGATTTCAAGAACGGCGCTATCCGTCTTCTCGACGCCGAGCCAGCGCCGGAAGGTGAGCCGCGTGTCCGCGAAGTCGGTGCAGTTGATTGGGCCAAGGACGGCATATTCGGTCCCCGCCATTGAATTCTCATAATTGCCTTCGAGGTTGTAACCGACTACGGTGCTGCCGCTGTAGCCTGCCGAGGGATCGGGATTGCCGACCCCGTCCGCGGCCCCGCCGCCTGCCGGCACGCCCCAGGCCCATCCACCCTCGAAGGTCCACAGCGTACCTTGGGGATCCTCGCTCATGTCCGTGCTGTAGGCAACGCGATAGATACGGATGTCGGCGTCGGATTCATCTTTGCAGGTTGAGGTATCCCAATCCGCGCCGGTAAAGATCCGGACGCGGTAGTCGCCTCCGGGGACCATATTGAGCGGCAACGACCAATCGTAGCGGCTCCGGCCGTCGGCATCGGGATCGCCGTCGTAGGCAAGTCCGCTCGCGATGTCCTCAACTACGACATACTCGGAAGCAACGGAATCCCATTTCATAAGCTGAATGTTGACCGGGTCGGTCACATTCGCGGCCCATTCGATGGGGACCGTCAGGTCTTTGTTGGGTTGCCACACTTCCCCGCCGTTGGGCGAGAGAAGCCTTATGAAACCGCCTACGGTAAGGTTTACGGTTACATTTGCCGGAGAATTCAGCGCGCCGGGGGCGGTCACCGTCACGGTCCCCTCGTATGTGCCCACGGGAAGCACGGGCGGATTCTGGGCAAGGTCTATTGCGCGGATGTTGAGGTAAACGGCTTCGGTCATGTTTGCAACGCAGAGGCTCGAGGTCAACGTCGGTTCCAGCCAGTTCCAGGGCGCGTCGGAACAACTGCTGGACACGGTGTATTTCATGGAACCGCCGCCGTTGTTGAGCACGTCGACATGGTAGTCCGTCGAAACCGCGTCGTACGTGAGGTCCACATTCAATTCGGGAGGCGTCACGACGAGAACGTGCCGCTCGGCAACATCGAGGGTGACGTTAACGTTCAACGGCGGCGCCGCCGGTTCGGAAACGAACGTGAGCGTGCCTGTATACGTGCCAGGCGCAAGACTCGTGGCGTTGAAGGACACCGTAAAGTCCGCCCCTCCCACCGGCGCCAAACCCGAGCCCGGAGAGACCAGGAGCCACGGCCGGTTGCTCGTGACCTCGAAATAGAGAGTGCCCTGTCCGCCCGCGTTGTACACCCTGAAGCTCTGGCTGGGAGGGTTCTGTCCCCAGTTGCACCGGGCAACAATGGACGAACACGTCGCGGCGATCTTGGGGCTCCCCGCCACGCCGAGCACCTGCCACTTCGCCACGCCATAAGGATTGACGCCGATCACGAACGGCATGAAATGCCCCTGCGCGCCGAACGAATGGACGGCAAGTTTCGACACGATCGTGCGCCCCGCGTCCAAGTCGTCCCGGTTCCAGAAGCATAGATCCGGGTTGCTCAAGAAGACCTTGTCGGGATTGTTGGGGTCGGTAACGCCAAAAATGGGGTAATACGGCAGCGGAGGGTATGAGTACACAGGGTCCGCGCCATGCCCGAAGTAAAATGTGTCTTTTTCGTCGGGCAACGGGCTCGGATTCGCGTACCAGGGAGTGGTCGCGCCAGGCTCTGCTTCGATGACAAAGGCATAGTAGGGCGTTTTGAAGATCTCTTCCTTCGGGACGGTCGGGTCCTGAATCGAGCTCTCCTTGTTGCTGCCGGTCTGGTCTACATGCCAGACCACGAGGCCGCGCCCCGGCGCCGTCGCGCCCGCGCCGCCATATGGGCCTTCATAACCCGTATCGTTGCGGTTTTCGAGAAGGTAGAACTCAGTCGGCCGATCGGGATTCGTATACTTGTAAAAGCGGTTGCGGTCCGCCTGCAACAATGCATTCATGGGCAGAGTGTCATAAGGGACCTCGACAATCTCGGCCCAATTACCGATGTATTTCAGAATTGGAGCGAAGTGCGGGGGATGTTTGCCTCCGCCTCCGCCCATGAGGCAGTACCAGCCCACGATCGATGCGGATGTGCCAAGATACGAGGCCGTGTACGAGTACAAGTCGGGGAACCCGCAGACTAAGTGGCCGTTCTCGTGGCAGAATGTGCCGAGGGTCAGGCTGTTGCCCATGTCTGTCATCTGGTAAAAACCGGTGGAATGCGGCCAGAGTCCCCGCATCCACCCGGAACTGCGAGTGCCCGCGTAGAAGATATTGATAGCGTCGACCGTCCCGAAATCGAACCCTTGCTGGTCGAGAATCTCGAGCGCGGTTTGAACAAGCAGTGACGCTTTCCCCCCGCCTATCGAATTGTCGTCGTAGAAGAACTTGGGATGCGGCATGCGAACCCACGGGGTAACGATGTTGGTGTAATCAAGCTTGCCGTTGGACTCGATGTGGAAATACTCGTTGACCGAACACGCGTTGCCGAAGTCGGAGTAACCCGACGCCTCGTTCAGGAAACGGCCCACGTCACCTCTCGAGATCACGCCCTCCTCATCGGGGAAATCCACCAGAATGCACAGGCCGACCACCGGGCCCACGCGCTTGGCCAGCGCCTCGCCCTCTTGCACGATTCCCGTGGGGGCGAGCAATTCGCGAGCGGCAGCTCCCATTGCCTCCTTGCGGGCTTTCGCAAGCGCCATAACCACATCCAGGGGAAGCGTTTGAAGAGGCTGCGCGGCGCCGGCCGACAACGCCCCGGTCTTGCCTGTGACGAGCGAGCTCTTGTCGCGGGTGATCACGGGCGCCCCGGTGGAGACGAAGGAGCGCCCGTCCCCGGCCAGTTTGGCATAGCACCAGAAACCGGTGGCCTCATCCAGGACGACCTCACGCCCCTCGTCCGCCGTGCGCTGGTAGGCGAAAAACTCGTCGCCGTATAGCCTTACCCCGAACGTCGAGCCGTCCGGCTGATGGTAAGTGAAGACCTCTTCCCCAAAATAAGGCACCGCCGATGCGGCAGGGGCCAAGACGGCAACTACCATCAAGACCATCCACAGAGACCGTCCCGCCCATCGCCCGCGCACGCCGCCAGAGAAACATTCTTCGAACTTGCACATACCTCTCATAGCCCCCTCGTCAGAGCGTTGTCCGCATGCTGACTCGCTCCATGCTTCACAGAGTACGCAAAAAGCCCGTATCGAAATGATTCTACACCTGTTTCACAGTAGCAGAGGTCCACTTTCATGTCAAGAATTATTCGAGAGTTGCCGCCCGTTTTCAATGGCGCGGACTTGTCGGGCCAGCCCTGCTCAGCGCGGCGGAAAAACGGCTCCTTCTGAGGCCATTTCCTTCCTGAGGCAGGGTGTTTCTCCGGAATGTGGGCACCGGTGCGGAACAGGCCAGTGTAAGCCGTTAGCCAAAAAACCGCTTAATTAATTCGATTTGGGCGTCCTATTTGGCGGCGATGTCATAGGCGATGAGCACGTCTCCGTGGCGGATGTAGAGGCGTCCGCCGGAGATGACCGGGTGTGCCCAGTGATTGCCGCTTCCCTGGGTTACCTTGAAGGCCCCTGTCCGGGAGAATCCTTCGGGAGCAGCTTTGACGAGGCTTACGGCGCCCCCGCCGGGACCCTCGTATACGTACAACATGCCGTCGGCATAAACCAGCGCCCCCTGGCGAACCTCCTTAGCCTCCCACATCAGTTTGCCTGTTTGGAGTTGAAGACACATCAGGTTCTGGTTCTTGTGGCCGGTGCCGTAAATGTATCCATCCAAGAGGACGACGCCGTGGTGCTGGCAGTCGAGATTCTTGTCCGCCCATTGGGGCGTTACGCTCGAGCCGTCTTCCGACAGGAGCAGCATGCCGCCTCCGGAACCGTATCCCCCGGTGTAATAGAGCATCCTGCCCTCGAGCACAGGCGTCACGGCGTGAATATCGTAGTCGGTTTCGTGGGTATGGCTCCAGAGCAGCGCGCCCGTGGCGGCATCCAAGCCGACAACCGACTTGGCGGTCATGGTCACGATAATCCTGTGGCCCCCCACCTCGAACAGAGCCGGCGAACAGTAAGCGGACGGCTCACTCCACCCCTTGCTGGTCCACACGGTTTGCCCGGTCATCTTGTTGAGAGCGGCGATGCTCGCATCGGGTCCGCCGGGCGTACAGATGAGATTTTCGCCATCAATGAGCGGAGATTCGGCAATCGCCCATGCAACGACCTGGCCGTTAAACCGTTTCATCATGTCGACCTGCCAGAGAATGCCGCATTCGGGCAGCTTGAAACAGGTGACAACGCCCAGCCCGGATATCAGATACAGCCGGTCGCCGTCGATGGTGGGGGTGGAGCGGGGCCCGGGCGCCTGTTTCGTCAGGGTCTCCGGCCCGTACGCATGCTTGCTCTTGATATTTCCCGCGAGGTCGAGAACGAAGAGATAGCCTTGCTCGCCTTCGAGCATGCCGGGCACGTAGAGCGTATCGCCGACAATCGAAGGCGAGGCATATCCCTCGCCAATCCCGTTCGCGACCCACAGGACCGGCGGGCCGTTTTCCGGCCATTCCTTGAGAAGACCCGTCTCCGGGAACTTTCCGTCGCGATTCGGCCCGCGGAACTGCGGCGAATCCGCCGCCGCGGCGGCCCCGGCAATCACAGCACAAATCAGGATGGAAACGGCCACGTTTTTCATAGAATACACTCCAGATCAGAGATGTCAGCCACGCGCGAGACATTACGCTATTCAGGAACCCAAAGGCAAGGTGACAGGGATAGAACATACCGCGAATGGCGCATATTCCGTGCCCGCCATGGTTTAACGACGGTTTCGAACGTGTATGCAGGAACGGTTGCACCAAAAATGTTGAAGCGGAGCGAGGATTTCCGCATAATCGCACCCGTGGACACTCCACGGACAGCAATATTGTTACCTGCCTTGTTGTTCGTATGAAGGGCTTAGGGCACCATCACTTTCACAGGAGACTCATCACTATGACCCATAAGGACTTACGAAACCTGTGCGCCGGCGCGGTTCTGGCATGCCTCGTGCTGGCCGGCACCGCCTCGGCTGACTGGTGGCAGTTCCAGGGACCCAACCGCAACGGGACGTCCCCAGAAACGGGCTTGATGCGGGCGTGGCCCGAGGGTGGACCGAAAGAATTGTGGTCTTTCCCGTTGGGGCAAGGGTTCGCAGGGCCGGCGGTGCGGGACGGTGAGGTCTACATTCTCGACCGTCTTGAGGATAAGCAGGATATCCTGCGTTGTCTCGAGCTGGCTACCGGAGCCGAACTTTGGAACTACCCCTACGACGCTCCCGGAACCGTGGGACATAGCGGTTCCCGCACGCCGCCGACCGTGTCCGAGAAATACGTCTATTCGGTCGGGATGCTGGGCGATTTCCTGTGTATCGACCGCAAGACCCGCCAGCCGGTGTGGCACAAGAACATCCTGGCTGATTTCGGCAGCAAGCCCGCCAGCTGGGGGGTGTCTCAGGCGCCCAGCCTGTGGCGCGACCTCGTCATTGTCGCGCCCCAGGCCAAGAACGCTTTCGTGGCGGCATATCGCCAGGAGACCGGGGAACTGGTATGGCAAAGTCCCGGTCTGGGCAACGTGGGGTACGTGACGCCCGTTGTGACCACGCTGGCAGGGGTCGAGCAGGCGGTCATGGTCTCGGCGTTCGGCAACACCGCCGGCATTTCGCTGGAGGACGGCCGTATCTTGTGGGCCTACGACGGGTTTCAATGCCAGATCCCCATCCCCTATCCGACACCGCTGCCTGACGGCCGGCTGTTCATCACGGGCGGGTACGATGCGGGTTCCGCTATGATTCAGATCACACGCGACGGCGGCGCGTTCAAGGTGACGGAACTTTTCAAGACGGACGAGTGCGAGAGCCAGATTCACCAGCCCCTGTTTTACGGGGGGTACTTGTACGCGAACAGCAACACGAACTCGCGCATGGATGGCATGGTCTGCATGACCCTGGACGGCGAGCTCAAGTGGCGCACGCGCGACTCGCGCGACTTGCCGAAGTTCGAGCGCGGCAACCTTTTGCTTGCCGACGGCATGATTATCAGCCTCGACGGCAAGACGGGCATACTTCATCTCATCGAGCCATCTCCGGAGGGATACAAGGAGCTGTCCCGCGCCAAAATCTTTGACGGCAACCAGATGTGGTCGCCCATGGCCCTGTCGCAAGGCAGACTGCTGCTGCGCGACCAAAAGCAGATCAAGTGTCTCGACCTGAAGAACCCATGAGATTCGCGAGCCGCATTCCGGCACCGTGAGGATGATTGCATGAGGGATTCAAGGGCAAGCCGTATGCTGGCGGCTGCTGCCGCAGTCGTGACTGCCATCGCCGCAGTCATCGCGCTCCAGCAGTGGCTTGCCTACAGTCCCGCTGTCGACCTTTCGGCAAGCCTTCCGGGCCGCGATGGACGCCCGGAGGGCGCGTCTTCCGCCGGCTTCGCCACGGACCTCTCGGGCACTCATCAGGAATTCGGAGGCGTTCCCGCGGACCTGCCGGGTTTCTGGCCCCGGTTCCGCGGCCCCGATTTCGACAATATATGCAAGGAAGAATACGCGCTCACGGATTCGTTTGATGACGGGGGCCCGAAGCTCTTGTGGTCCGTTGAATTGGGAGAAGGGCACGCCGCCCCCGCAGTTCTCAACGGGCGGGTCTATCTGTTGGACTACGACGAGTCTGCCCGCGCCGACGCGGTTCGGTGCTTCTCCCTCGCTGACGGTCAGGAGATCTGGCGGCACTCGTATCCGGTAACCATTAAGCGCAACCACGGCTTCTCGCGCACGGTCCCCGCGGTGACAGACGATTTCATCGTCACAATTGGTCCCCGGTGCCATGTTGTATGTCTCGATGCAAAGAGCGGCGCTTTTCGGTGGGGCATCTCGATGCAGGACGCGTACGGCACGACCGAGCCGCTCTGGTATACGGGACAGTGCCCGCTGATCGACAACGGGCTGGCCATTCTGGCCCCGGCAGGCCCTGAGGTCCTGATTGCCGCCCTGCGTTGCGAAACCGGCGAAACCGTGTGGCAAACGCCGAACCCCAGGGGCTGGAACATGTCCCATTCGTCGATTGTGCCCATGACGTTCGAGGGAACGCGGATGTTCGTGTATTGCGCGATCGGGGGCGCCGTCGGGATTGTCGCGGACGGCCCGGACGCCGGCCGGCTCCTTTGGGAGCTCCCGTGGGATGCGAATGTCGTAGCCCCTTCGCCGGTGCCGCTCGACGATGGGAAGGTGTTATTCACGGCGGGGTACGGCAACGGCAGCCTGATGGCGCAATTGCGCAGACAAGGCGATGGATTCGCCGCGGAAGTGCTCTATGACCGCGGCCCCGCGGAATGGCTCGCCTGCGAACAGCAGACGCCGATCTATTATGACGGCCTGCTTCATGCTATCATGCCGAAAGATGCAGGCGCCTTGCGCGGTCAGTTCGTCTGCTACGACCCACAAGGGTCTCTTGTATGGTCCAGCGGCCAGGCAAACCGGTTTGGTTTAGGCCCCTATATTCTGGCTGACGGCAAGTTCTATATCTTGAGCGACGACGGCGTCCTGACCGTCATCCAGCAAAGCCGCGAGCAGTACATTCCCCTGGGCCAGGCGCGCGTACTGGATGGACAGGATGCGTGGGGGCCCATCGCCATCGCAGGCACCCGGATGCTGTTGCGGGATTCCACGCGGATGATTTGTATCGAAGCAGGTGCGGCACACCAGGAGCATGTAAACCAGTGAGCGAGGAAAATCGCCGGCTGATACCTGTTTGGATATGGGTGGCCGTCGCGTTCGCGGCGGTCGGCACGGTCATCTGGCTGGCCTCGACCAGCAAACGCCCCAACCCGCCCGATTCGTTCCGCTACGATGTCGCCGAACACGAAGAGGTCGAGCCCTCGCTGGTGCTCGCGTCAGAATCCGCGCCGCTCAAGCCCGGGGTAGCCGGTTTGAAGGCACTTGCGGCCACGCCCGATGGGCATATCGTTGTTGCGGGGGACCACACGCTCGTCGTCTGCAACATGGACGGCGTGGAAACGGGGCGGTATGCTCTCTCCACCACGCCGGAATGCGTGGCGGCCGCTCCCGATGGCATGATCGTCCTGGGAATGTTGGACCACGTCGAAATCCTTGATGCGGCCGGAAAACCGGAAAAGGTGTGGGCGTCATTGGGAGAGCGGGCCCACATCACGTCGGTCGCGGCGGACGAGGAAAACCTCTACGTGGCCGACGCGGGAAATCGTGTCATTCTGCGCTTTGATTATGAAGGCAACCTGCAAACGCGCATCGGCGAAAAGGACGAGGAACGGGAAATCCCGGGCTTGGTCGTTCCGAGTCCCTATCTCGATGTGGCGTTCGACAACATGGGCGCGCTGTGGGCGGTCAATCCGGGCCGCCACGGCCTCGAGCAGTACCGCCCGAACGGCGATTTGGTATCCGCATGGTACCGCCCCTCGATGGACCCGGACGGGTTCTGCGGGTGCTGCAACCCCGCCCACGCGGCTTTTCGGTCCGACGGGACGCTGGTTACCGCCGAGAAGGGGCTGAACCGCGTAAAACTCTATTCGGTCGATCAGAAGTTGTTGGGTTTTGTGGCTGATCCGAAGGTGTTTCGCGCCTCGTCGGGGGGACCCTTCTCGCCGGAGCTGGAAACGCCGTTCCGCGATCTCGCGGTCGATGCGAAGGACCGGATACTTGTGCTCGACGCCAATGCGAATGCGGTCCGGGTATTCGAGGTGAAGGAGCCAAACTGAAATGGATACGCCAGACATGAAGCGGCGCGAGTTCTTCACCGGCGTGGTGCGGGCATGCCTGTTGGGCGGCCTGACCCTCGTGGGCGGAGTACTCGTATGGCGTTGCAGGAAAGCCGGCGCGTGCGTTGATACCCGGGCATGCAGTGCATGCCGGGTCTATGCGGCGTGCCCGATCCGGCAACAACGCGATGAGGCCAAACCATGAGCGGGAACAGGCAACTCCGCCGCCGCGACTTCATTCGTGTCGCGGCCGCCGCGGGCGCGGGGGGAATCATCTGGAAAGCCGCCGCCCCGGCGCCGGGCGACACGGTGTGGCAGCTCGATCCGCAGAAATGCGTGCAATGCGGACGATGCGCCACCGAGTGTGTGCTCAGCCCCTCCGCGGTGAAATGCGTGCATTCATACCGGATATGCGGCTACTGCGACCTGTGCGGGGGCTACCTTCAAGCCACTGCCAGGAAACGCGATACCGGCGCCGAGAATGAACTGTGCCCGGTGTCGGCGATCAAGCGCACATTCATCGAGGACCCCTTCTTCCAGTACACGATTGACGAAGCCCTCTGCGTCGGGTGCGGCAAGTGCGTGAAAGGGTGCGCGCTCTTTGGCAACGGTTCGCTATACCTGCAGGTCAAGCAGGAGCTCTGCGTCCACTGCAACGAATGCGCCATCGCGCGGTCATGTCCGGCTGGGGCATACCGCCGCATCCCTGCGGAAGAGGGGTACTTGTTGAAAACGAGGCCGGAAGGGGGCTCGGTGCAGGAATGAACACTTTGAGGACCCGTGCGCACATACTGATCGCCCTGCTTCTTCTTGGCGGCGGCGCATGGGCGGAGTTCCGTTTTCCGATGCCCGAGTTCGAGTCCGGGTACGAATACCCCGAGATGCACACGCCGCCGGCGGGCCGCACCAACGATCTTTGGGACGCCGCCATTCTGGCCGCCGCGCTCGGGTTGGCGTCGTGGCTGGTGTTGAAGCGCCGGTCGCGGCCGGCGGTTCTTGGTTTGACCCTCTGCTCGCTGGCGTATTTCGGATTCTGGCGCGAGGGCTGCGTTTGTCCGGTTGGCTCCATACAGAACGTTGCGGAAGGCATGCTCGGCCTGGGCGCCGTGCACATGGCGGTGGCGGCGTTCTTCCTGCTTCCGTTGGTTTTCGCGTTGTTCTTCGGGCGGGTATTCTGCGCGGCGGTATGTCCTCTCGGGGCAATCCAGGAGGTGGCCGCGGTTCGCCCGGCAACACTTCCCCGGGCGGTCGACCGGGTGCTGGGCATCATTCCCTATCTCTATCTCGGGATCACCATACTGGCGGTCGCCACCGGTTCCGGGTACCTGATATGCCTGTACGACCCCTTCGTCGGTTTCTTCCGGTTTGGGGCGAGTCTCAACATGTTCCTGGCGGGGGGCATTCTGTTGCTGGTGGGGTTGTTCATCGGGCGTCCGTACTGCCGGTTTCTGTGTCCTTACGGCGTGCTTCTGGGATGGATGAGCCGTTTTTCAAAATGGCACGCGAGTATTACCCCGCGGGAATGCATACAATGCCGCCTCTGCGAAGACGCCTGTCCCTACGGCGCTATCAACTTCCCCGCGCCGGAGAAAACCCCGGTGACGAGAAAAGAAGGCGGGCGCAGGCTTGGCGTGATGCTTGCCCTGGCGCCGGTCATCGTTGGCATCGGCGCGGTGACGGGGTACGCGTCTCATGCGATGCTGGCACGGCTTCACCCCACCGTGCGGCTCGCCGAACGCATCGCGGGCGAAGAAATGGGCTATTACGATAATATGACCATCGAGAGCGAAGCTTTCCGCGCAAGTGTGAAGACCAATGCCGAATTGTATGCCGAAGCGCGTGCGGTACGGGCGGATTTCAAGTGGAAGTCAGTCCTGCTGGGCGCGTTTCTGGGAGTTGTGATTGCCGGAAAACTGGTTGGCTTGTCTATCGCGCGCAGACGGGAAGACTACGAAACCGACCGGCAGGCGTGCGTCAGTTGCGCCCGGTGCTTCCCCTACTGCCCGGTTGAGAAGGATGATGTCGCAGTTGCAGAACAGAAAACCTGAGTTTGTGCCGGACAAGGCGAAGTGGCGTATCGCGGCCACGGTCGCGGCTGTCGCGGGGATATTCACGCTCGTGCTGGCAGCGTTGCTGATCATCAACTACGTGCAGATTCAGGCAACCAAGCCTCTGGACAACCCCGAGCTCTTGAAATTGCGCGAACAGCTGGCCGCGTCCTCCGAACAAGACGATGCGCTTGTCAACCAGATTCGGGCGCTGGACCTGCTCGTGCGCAAAGCGTTCTTCACGAGCCAGGCGCAATTGCGAATCGGCGGCCGGCTGCTGTTGGCGGGGGCGATCGTGTTTCTTGCCGCTTTTCGCCTCGCGGCGCGCTGGAATCCCAAGACGCCGGTACCGGGAGGCGCCCCCGACAGCGCCGGGTACTGGCGCGTCCTCGCGCAGTCCAAGGAACTCATCACGGGCGTAGCCGTCATCCTCATACTGGTAACGCTGGCCGCTGCCTACATGACCCCCACCGATATCCCCGCCCCGGGTGCGGAAATGGCGGCCGCCGCCGAACCGGCGGAGAACGGTACGCCGCCTGGCACGGTTGCCAAAGAGTTCCCAACGTGGGAAGAGATGCTCACACAATGGCCGTCATTCCGGGGACCCGGAGGTTTCGGCGTCGCTCATTTCACGACCGCGCCCACCCAGTGGGATATTCAGACAGGCGACGGTATCCGTTGGAACGTTGAAACGCCGCGGGTAGACTTCAATTCGCCGGTGGTGTGGGGCAACCGGCTCTTCCTCAGCGGCGCGACGGAAGACGTGCGCGAGGTCTACTGCTACGACACCGAGACCGGCGAATTGGTCTGGCGGCAAGCCCTGCCGACATTTCCCGGCACGCCTGAGACTCCGCCGAAGATCTCGGAAGACACCGGCTATGCGGCGCCCACCGTGGCCGTGGATGGCGCGCGCGTATTTGCCATCTTCGCCACGGCTGACATCGCGTGTTACGATTTCGAGGGCAACCTGGTCTGGGGGCGCAACCTCGGTGTGCCCGAGAACCACTACGGGCACGCGTCATCGTTGCTCGCGTTCGAAGACAAGGTCTATGTTCAGCTCGACGACAGCAAACAGCCCCGAATCATGGCCCTCGAGGCGGCGACCGGCAACGAAGTCTGGGTGACCGCCCGAAAGAAGATCTCGTGGGCATCCCCCGCGTGCCCGCCGACGCCTTTCGGATTTCAACTTATCCTCGCGTCCGAGCTGGACGTGGATGGGTATGAGCCGCGGACGGGCAAGTTGTTGTGGACACAGGAGGGGCTCGACGGCGAGGTCGCGCCTTCCCCAACCATTTCCGGGGACGTGGTGTTCGTGGCCAACGAATACGCCGTCGCGACGGCGGTCCGTCTCTCGGGGTCGAACGAGGCCCCGCAATCCGAGATCATCTGGCAATGGGAGGACGCCTTGCCCGAAGTGTCGAGTCCGACGAACAGCGACGACTATTTCTATATCGCGACGTCGCTGGGCGAAATCGCCTGCCTGGACAAACAGACCGGCGAAGAGGTGTGGCTACACGAATTTGAACAGGGATTCTACTCGTCTCCGATTCGCGTCGGTGACCGCATCTACGCGGCCGACCTGCAGGGGACCATGAACATCTTCGGGACAGGCAAGGAATTCGAGCTGATAGGCGCGCCGGGGATGGGCGAGCCCGTGTACGCCACCCCGGCATACCTCGATGGACGCATGTACGTGCGCACCGAGCGCCGCCTCATCTGCATTGAGACCCATGACGGAAATTAGATTCTGCATAGACGATATCGACCGGCTCGTGGCGGAGATTGGCCGCGGCAAAGAGGCCGTAATACCGATTCTCCACGCGATCCAGGACCGGTTTCACTACCTGCCCGACGCCGCCTTGAACCGCGTGTGCGAAATCACCGAGATCACGCCCGCGACGATCGAGGGCGTGGCCACGTTCTTCACCCGGTTCCGCAGGCGCCCGATGGGCAGACACACCATCCGGGTATGCGACGGCACGGCCTGCCACGTGAAAGGCGCGCCGGCGGTCTTCGAGGCCTTCGCCAAGGAACTCGGCCTAGGCAAGGGAGAAGACACCGACAAACAAGGCGTATTCACGGTCCAGCGGGTCGCCTGCCTGGGTTGCTGCACCCTCGCGCCCGCCGTACAGATCGACCGCGTAACCTACGGCCACGTTGAGCCCGAGAACGTCTCGCAGGTCATCGAGGACTTCCTGGCCAACGAGGCTGACAAGAAGGAGCGCCCCCTTCAGCACGGCAACGGTAAAACCGTGCCCGAGGGTGAAATCCGCGTCGGTCTCGGTTCCTGCTGCGTCGCGGGCGGCAGCGACAAGGTCCGCATCGCCCTGGAAGACGTGCTCCAATCGATCGACGCGCATATCCGGGTCAAACGCGTGAGCTGCGTGGGGATGTGCCACCAGACCCCGCTGTTGGAGGTGCATCTGCCGGACCGACCGCCTTGTCTGTATGCGAAAGTGCAGGCCGAAGACGTCCCCGAGATCGTCCGCCGTCATTTTGCGCCGCGCAAACGAAGCGTGCGCATTCGGAAAGGCATCAGTAAGTGGCTGGAGAACGCGTATACGGGCGACCATCGCGACGTGATCGAACGGCACGGCATCGACGTGCGCGACAAACCGGTCGCGGCGTTCCTGAGCAAACAGCAGCGTCTAGCCACGGAATATTGCGGCCAGCTCGACCCCACCGATCTTGAAGAGTACCTGCGGTTAAGAGGATTCGAAGCCCTGGCCAAATGCCTGCCGGGGCCTGTACCCCGGGTGTCCGGTTCGGGGGCCGGTCTGGAACCGGACGCGATTATCGGCATCGTGGGCGCAAGCGGGCTTCGGGGGAGAGGCGGGGCGGGATTTCCGACCGCGCGCAAGTGGGAAGCGGTGCGCGAGGCGGCGGGCGAGCCCAAATACGTGGTCTGCAACGGCGACGAGGGCGATCCCGGCGCCTTCATGGACCGCATGATCCTCGAATCGTACCCCTTCCGGGTCATCGAAGGGATAATCATCGCTTCGCTCGCCGTCGGAGCGCACGAGGGCCTGTTGTACATCCGCGCGGAATACCCCCTGGCCATCGCACGCATCGAAGAGGCGCTTCGCATCTGCGAGACGGCGGGATACCTCGGCGATACCATACGCGGCAGCGGCCACGCCTTCCGTCTTCGAGTCATGCCGGGCGCGGGCGCGTTCGTGTGCGGAGAAGAAACGGCCCTGCTGGCCGCGGTCGAGGGCCGCCGCGCCACGCCGAGCATCCGGCCGCCGTACCCCGCGCAGCAAGGACTCCACGGCTGCCCGACGCTGGTGAACAACACCGAGACCTTCGCGCTGGTGCCCTGGATCATCCGCCACGGGCCGGAAGCGTTCGCCGCGTTGGGGACCGCTCACAGCAAGGGCACAAAAGTCTTCTCGCTGGCGGGAAAAGTGAACCGCGGCGGGCTTATTGAAGTGCCCATGGGCACGACTATCCACGAGATCGTGGAAGATATCGGCGGCGGGGTCCAGGACGGAAAGAAGTTCAAGGCCGTCCAAGTGGGCGGTCCTTCAGGCGGCTGTATCCCCGCCTCATTAGGCGATACGCCGGTCGACTTTGAGGCTTTGGCGGCCGCGGGCGCGATGATGGGTTCCGGCGGACTGGTTGTGCTCGATGACAGCGACTGCATGGTCGAGATGACCCGGTATTTCCTCTCGTTCACGCAATTGGAATCGTGTGGGAAGTGTACCCCCTGCCGCGTGGGTACGAAGCGCATGCTCGAGATCCTCGATCGGCTGTGCGAGGGCAAGGCCGAGATTGGCGACCTCGCGGAATTGGAGAGCCTCGCCCACATCGTGAAGAACAACAGCCTGTGCGGACTGGGCAAGACGGCGCCGAATCCTGTATTGACCACGTTGCGGTATTTTCGCGAAGAATTCGAGGCGCATGTCGAGGGACGGTGCCCGGCGGGCAAATGCAAGGGACTGATCACCTATTCGATAACCGAGAAATGCATCGGCTGCACGAAATGCGCGCTGAATTGCCCCTCCGGCGCTATTGCGTTCCGGCCCTACGAACAACACGAAATCGACGCCGGAATATGCACCCGGTGCAATGGCTGTTTCGAGATTTGTCCCGTAGATGCAGTGAAAGTGGAATGACACGATGCCGCGATTGACCATAGACGGCCAAACCGTGGATGCGCCCCCCGGCGCGTCGGTAATGGACGCGGCCGCCCTGCTCGGGATCGAGATTCCCGCACTGTGCCACGTCCGCGGAGTGCGCCCCCTTACGTCGTGCATGGTTTGCGTCGTTGAAGATAAGCAGACGGGCAAGACATTCCCGTCCTGTTCCACGAGGGCCAGCGACGGCATGGTCATCGAAACCGGTACCGGGGCGATACGCGCTGCGCGCAAGGAGGTGTTGCAGCTTCTGTTGAGCGAGCATGTGGGCGATTGCGAAGCCCCGTGCCGGCGCATCTGCCCCGCCGCGCTCGACGTGCCCCTCATGATGCGAAAGACAGGGGCCGGAGACCTGGACGCGGCCGCGCGCCTCGCCAAGGATGCGTTGATCTTCCCCGGAACGCTGGGGTGGGTCTGCAACGCGCCGTGCGAACGCGGATGCCATCGCGGAACCTTTGACGAACCATTGCTCATCAAGGAGATGCACCGCCGCCTTGCGGAAGAAGTCATGGCGCCGGGCAACGTTGTGCCCGAGCGGCCCGAGTCCACAGGCAGGCGCGTCGCCATTGTCGGGAGTGGCATCGCGGGGCTGTCGGCGGCATGGACGCTCGCGCGAAGGGGCCACAGGTGCACGGTATTCGAGCGCGAGGACCGGCCGGGCGGGCCTCTGCGCGACCTGAGCGAAGAGGAGCTGCCCGCGCGCGTATTCCAGTCCGAGGTCGAGTCTATCTTGAGCCTGGGGGTGGAACTGCGCACCAATTGCATGGTTGGGAGGAAGATTGCCATCGAGGAAGTGTTGAAAACCTATGATGCCGTGGTCCTGGCCTGCCAGGACGATGCCCTCGAGGACGCCGAAGACGAGGATCGCGTGTTCACGGCCATTGAATTCCCGAAGGCGGTGAATGCTGTAGGAGAAGGCAAGGAAGTGGCGGACGAGGCGGACCGGTTTCTCCGGGGCCAGCCGTCCGCGTTCCACGAAAAACCGTTCGATTGCCGCCTTGTCGAGATCCATGAATCCGAGATGGCCGCGTTCGCCGCGCATCGCATGGAGGCCGCCACGCACGGGCGGGGACGCCAGCACGGCGTCATCGAAGACGAGGCAAGACGGTGTCTGCATTGCGACTGTCTGAAAAAGGTTTCCTGCAAGTTGAGGCAGTGCGCGACCGAGTATGGGGCGAAGCAGTTCGCATACCGTGAGGTGAACCGTCCGCCCATAGCAGCGTCCGAGGTAACCGGCTCCGTCTTCTTCGAGCCGGGGAAATGTATTCGCTGCGGTCTTTGTGTTGAGATCACGGCCGTCCGGGGGGAGCCGTTTGGCATGGCATTCGTCCAGCGCGGGTTTGATGTGCGCGTGCAGCCTCCTTTGGGACGGTCCCTCGAGGAAGCGTTGACCAAGACCGCGCGCGAGTGCGCCGAGGCCTGTCCCACGGCCGCATTGGCATGGCGGAATCAAGAGGAGCGGGAATCGTGAAAGTCGTGCAGTTGATTCCGGGAACCGGCGGGACATTCTACTGCCAGAATTGCATACGCGACGGCGCGTTGATGCGGGCCCTGCGCAGACGCGGGGTGGAGGTTACGCTGGTCCCCCTCTATTTGCCGTTGAAGGTGGACGCCGAAGGTCTTGAGGACCATGCGCCAGTGTTCTTTGGCGGGATCAACGTGTATCTGCAGCAGAAGTTCGGCCTGTTTCGGAGGACGCCGCGCTGGCTTGACAGGTTCTTTGACTCCGGCTGGATGCTGAAACAAGCGGCCGCCCGCGAAGGCTCGACCAATGCCGCCGCCCTAGGTCCGATGACTCTTTCCATGCTGCAGGGGCGTTTGGGCAACCAGCGCAAGGAAATTGACCGCCTCACCGAATGGCTCAAGAACCACGAAAGACCGGCTTTGATTCACGCGTCCAACTCGCTTCTGCTGGGCGTTGCCACGGAACTGAAACGCGCGCTCAACATCCCTCTGGTGTGCAGCCTCCAGGATGAGGACACCTGGCTCGACGCCATTCCCGAGCCCCACGGCAGCCAATGCTGGAAGACCATGTCCGAGCGCGCCCGCGAAGTCGACGGGTTCATCGCGGTAAGCAACTGGTACGCCGGTGTCATGACCCGCCGCATGAATATCCCGCCTGAAAAGCTCGCCGTCGCGCCCGTAGGCATTGAATTCGAAGACATCGAGCCCGCGCCGGCGCCGTCGGACCCGCCCGCGATCGGGTATCTGTCGCGCATGAGCGAATGCCTTGGCCTCGGACTTCTGGTAGACGCCTTCATCCAATTGAAACAGCGCGGCAAGATACCAGGCCTCAAGCTGCGGGTCACCGGCGGGCAGACCGCCGAAGACACCGCTTTTCTGAATCACATCCAATCCGAATTGCGCAAACGCCATATGGAGGCGGACGTCGAGTTCCTCGAACACTTCGACAGGGCATCGCGCCACGCATTTCTGCGTTCGCTGTCGGTCCTGTCGGTGCCGGTTCCAGGCGGCGAAGCGTTCGGCGCCTTTATCATCGAAGCGCTGGCGTGCGGGGTGCCTGTCGTGCAACCGGCCGCTGGCGCGTTCCCTGAGATCATGGAGAAGACCGGCGGAGGCACCGTGTACGAGCCGAACACGGAACATGGCCTGAGAGACGCCCTTGAACAGCTCTTGCTCGACCGTGCTGGCGCGCATGAACTCGGACGGCGCGGACGCGAGGCCGTCCTCGCCCAGTATAGCGTCGAGAAGACCATGGAAAACGTCCTGGCGGTCTACACGAACCTGGTGAAATCATGAAAGACTGCGCTCGTTGGCTTCTGCTCATGGCGTCGCTGGCCGTCTTGGGCCTGACCGGCTGCGGCAACGATACCGGGACGCCGCCGCAACAAGACTCCCCGGACTCCGCTGCGCAGGACGCAGACGGGCACACGGACGCCGCCAAAGGCCCGGCAGAAGTTCCGTGGAACACGTACCACGGCGATTTCTCGCTGAGCGGCATCACCGAGACGCCGTTGCCCAACGAGTTGACCCTCGCCTGGCGTTTCTTGGCAGGAGCACCGGTTGTCACCACCCCGGTAGCGGGCGGCGCGCGTATCTATTTCGTCAATAACAAGGGGCGAATATTCGCTATCGACAGTCAGGGCAATGAAATCTGGTCCGTGGCAATTCCGCGCGAGGCGCGCGACAAGTGGTCCCCCAAGGAACAGCAATTCGACGCGCCGCTCACCTATTTCCGCGATACGCTTCTTGCCGGCTCGGTAGACGGCATCCTGTTCGCACTCGATGCCGCGTCGGGCGAGGTGAAATGGCAGGCGGACCTGGACGGCACGATCCTGGGCGCGGCGAACGTGGCCGTAGTCACGCCGAAGGAGAGCGGCTCCGAGAGCGTCCGGGTGTACGTCATCGAGCAGGGCAGCGGCGTCCTTCATTGCCTGGATTTCCAGACGGGCCAGCCTGTCTGGCAGTCACAAGGGGTCGAGCGTTGCGACGGCTCGCCCGGCGTCGGCGGCGGAACGGCTGTTTTTGGAAGCTGCGCCGCGGCGTTGCACGTGTTTTCCGCCGAAACCGGCGAACGATTGCACGATATCCCCATGGGCGATGAATCCCAGGTGGCGGGCGGGGTCGCGGTTATCGATGATGAGGCCTACTCTGGCAGCCGCAGCGGCGCGGTTTTGAAAGCCAGGACGGAAACGGGCGGCGTCGCATGGCGCAATACGGACTGCACGGCCGAAGCGTTCACCACGCCTGCCGTAGACCGCCAGTGGGTGGTCTTCGGATGCGCCAGCGGCGATGTCCACGGGCTCGAACGCGAGACAGGCGCGTCGAAGTGGACCTTTCACGCTGGAGGGCTTGTGACGTCTGCCGTTATCGCCCGCGACAAAGTGGTTGCCGGTTCCGAGGGCACACTGTTCCTGCTGCGGCTTGAAGATGGGACCAAACTGTGGTCCCATGAGGTCAGCGACGAAATAACGTCGCCAGCCATCTTCGACGGACTGGTGATTGTCGGATGCGATGATGGAACAGTGGCCGCCTTCCGTTAGGCCGCAGTCAGGAGGCGCCTGTTTATGAATGAGACATCAGCTTTGCTTGAGGTCCGCGACGTCACGAAGACGTACGAGAGTTCTCCAAATCCTCCGCAGGTGCTGAAGGGGGTCAGCCTGCGTCTGGCGCGGGGTGAGTCCGTGGCCGTAGTCGGCCCGTCGGGGTGCGGCAAGAGCACGCTGCTCAACCTGATCGGTGCTCTTGACACGCCGACATCCGGTACTGTCACGTTCGACGGCCGCGATCTGGGCGCGCTGGATTCCGCCGAGCTGGCGAGATTTCGCAATACGTCGGTGGGATTCGTGTTTCAGTTTCATCATCTGTTGCCCCAGTGCACCACGCTCGAGAACGTGCTGGTCCCGGCCTTGGTGAATGGGGGGGCGCAGAGCAAGAAGGCGCGGGCGCTCGGATTGCTCGGACGCGTGGGCCTGTCCGGCCGGGCGGATTACCGGCCGGGCCAGCTTTCGGGCGGGGAGCGGCAACGCACCGCCGTGGTGCGGGCGCTCATCAACGAACCGCGTCTCTTACTCGCCGACGAACCCACCGGCTCGCTCAATGAGGAAAGCGCGTCGGAACTGGTCGAGCTCCTGCTCGAACTCGGCCGCGAACAGGGCATGGCTCTGCTTGTTGTCACGCATTCGCTGGCGGTCGCGGCGCGAATGGACCGGATACTCGAACTTCGCGACGGACTGCTCAACCCGAGAGGGAAGACCCCATGACGTTGCTGAGGCTGGTACTCGACAGCCTCCGGTTTCACTGGCGCATGCACGCCGGGGCGGCCGCGGGGACGGCTCTGACGGGCGCTATTCTTACGGGTGCGCTCCTGGTAGGGGACAGCACCGATTATTCGCTCCGTCAATATGCCCTTGCCCGCCTTGGCGCGATTCATTTCGCGGTCGAATCACGGGGGGGCTTTTTCTCGCAGGACCTCGTTGCCGGATTACGCGAGAGCGTGCCGGCGCCGGGCGTCCCGGCCCTCGCCGTGCGCGGGATGGCCCTCGCAGACAATGTTGAGCAGTCCAGGCAGATCAACCAGGTGAGCGTGGTGGGCATCCCGGCGGACTTCTGGGACCTCGCCCCACCCGCGGCGCTTCCTTTGGGCGAGTATGAAACAGCCTTGAACGAGCGGCTCGCGGAAGCCCTGGGCGTCGGTGTGGGCGACAGGGTGGCGCTTCGGATCGTCAAACCGGGCGTCCTGCCGCGCGACGCCCCGCTCTCTTCCCGCACCGGGGATTCCTCGACCCGCGCGCTGTGCGCCGTGAAAGCCATCCTGCCGGATTCAGGTATTGGGCGTTTCAGCCTCGCGGCAGCCCAGACCGCGCCGTACAACGCGTTCGTTGACCTGCACTGGCTTCAGGAACAGCTCGGGCTCGAGGGGCGCGTCAACCTCGCTCTCGTGGGAGAAGGCGTCAGCCAGGCGGAACTGGAAACCGCCCTTCAACAGGTGTGGCGGCCGGATTACGTGGGTCTCAGATTGCGAACGCATTCCGGCGGGATCATCCAACTGGAAACGGACCGCATTTTCCTGCAACAGGCGGTGGCGGAAGCCGCCCTTGCACTGCCCGGCGCGCAGGGAACGCTCTCTTACCTGGTCAACTCGATTTCGAAAGGCGAGCGGTCGACGCCGTATTCCTTCGCGATTGCAGGCCCTGTTCCACGAGATATGCGCGACGGGCAGGCGGTGATTAACCGCTGGCTCGCCGACGAGCTCGACGCGAAACCAGGCGACGCCATCGAGGTGCGGTACTACGAATTCACGCCATCGAACGATTTCGTAGAGAAATCCCGCAGCTTCACAGTCCACAGCATCGTGGAAATGGCGGAACTCGAGACCGAACGCGGCCTGATGCCCGAGTTTCCCGGGTTGACCGACGTCGAGCGCTGCGAGGATTGGGGTATCGGCATGCCCCTCGACGAGGAACGTCTCGCTGACAAGGCGAACGAGGAATATTGGAACCAATACGGTCCCACGCCCAAGTTTCTGTGCACCCTCGCCGCGGGGCAGGAAATGTGGGGCAACCGTTATGGCAACCTCATGACAGTCCGCTTCCCCGGCACGGCTGCCTCGGAAAGCGCCATCCTTGATGCGCTTCGCCAACACGTGACGCCCGAGCAAGCGGGACTGTTGATCTCGCCGGTCCGCCAAGAAGCGTTTGAAGCCGTCGAGAGGGCCATCGACCTCGGCGGACTGTTTCTGGGGATGAGTTTCTTTCTGATCGTTGCTGCGCTGATTCTCACGGCGCTGCTGTTCGTGTTCGGCGTGCAGCACCGGGCGTCCGAGATGGGCATCTTGCTCGCCGTGGGGTTCCGCACGCCGCGCATCCGCATCGTGTTCTTGATGGAGGCGGCCGCGAGCGCCATTCTGGGGGCCGTAACCGGGGCAGGCGCAAGCACCCTCTACACACGGGCCCTTATCTTCGGGTTGAGCCATTACTGGCAGGGAGCGGTCGCTCAGACCGGCATTCTCTATCATGCGGCGCCCGGGACTGTGGCGACCGGGGCCGCGCTCAGTCTTGTGTGCGCCCTCGGAGCCATGGGCCTGGCGATGTGGCGCCAGACCCGCCACTCGCCCCGCGAACTACTCACCATGGACTTTTCTCAGGATGCGGCGGGCACGGCATCGCGACGAAGCCGCGCGCCTGCCCTGTGGCCGCCCGCGCTCATTCTCCTGGCTGCCCTGGGTTTGATCGTGTATGCGCTGACCGCAAACGTCGAGGAAGTAGCCCTGGTATTTTTCGGCGCCGGGGCGTTGCTGCTGGTCTCGGGCATTGGGTTCTTCCGCTGTCTTCTCGGGCGCATGCGCTCTCCGGGGTCCGTTGCGCGGCTCACGCTTGCGTCGCTCTCGCTCGAGAATACCGCCCGGCGGAGCGGCCGGAGCCTGAGTGTCGCCACGCTCCTTGCGACGGGCGCGTTTCTGGTACTGGCGGTATCGTCGATGCAGGAGGACGTCACCGCGAACGCGGGAAAGCGTTCTTCGGGCACGGGCGGATTCGAGTTGTTCGCGGAAACGACCCTTCCCCTGACGCAGAATCCCGCGGAAACGCTTGACCTGCCCGGCGTCGGCGCGGTGGCCCTGCGGGTTCGTGACGGAGACGACGCCAGTTGCCTCAACCTGAATCGTGCTCAGACGCCCCGGATTCTCGGGGTTGACGTGGATGAGATGGCTGCGCTCGGCGCGTTTCTGCCCGAGCAACAGCAAAGCGGCTTGTGGCAACTGCTGCGACTGGACCTTCCCGGCGGCGCGGCGCCCGCCCTCGTGGGCGATTCCGACACGGCGATGTGGGGGCTTCAAAAGAAGACCGGCGTTGATGACGGAGATACACTCACCTACCGCGACGACGCGGGAAACGAGGTCGGTGTGCGCCTGGTGGGCCGCCTTCCCATGCGGCTTTCCGTATTCCAGGGCGCCATACTGGTCTCCAACGAGTGGTTTACGCGTCTTTTCCCTTCGGAAGAGGGCTTTCGCGTCTTTCTGTTGGACACCCCGCCGGGCCAGGAAGAATCAGTGGCCGGCAAACTGAATGCGGAGTTCGCAAAATCAGGCATGGACGCCTCGTCCGCCGTAGCGCGGCTCCGCCGGTTCTACGCCGTCGAGTCCACATATCTGGCGATGTTCCTGGTGCTGGGCGGCCTGGGGATGATTCTGGGGAGCGCTGCCCTGGGGATTGTGGTCTTGCGTAACCTGCTTGAGCGGCGTCGTGAGATCGCCCTGCTCCGCGCGGTGGGCTTCCAGAACAAGGCTCTGCTCCGGCTGTTTCTTCTCGAATACGGGTTCCTGCTGGGAACGGGTGTTGCCATTGGCGGCGTTGCCTCGGCCATCGCCATGTTGCCCACGGTGGCATCTGCCGGTTCCTCCGTTTCCCTTGGCACTCAGGGGCTCATCCTCGCGGGCATCGCGCTTATGGGAACCGCATGCATCGTTTTGGCGGTCAGGATAGGCGTCGGACGCGACAACTTCGACGCCCTTCGTGCCGAGTGACCCGGCCTGCTGACCGGCGCCGTAAAGGCGCAGATTCTCCCATTCTGACGGGGAATAGGGCCGCCTACTGCGTCTTGGTTTCGGCAATTGCGTACAAGCGGCGCATCGTCGCCACGTAGAGAACGCCATTGGCGGCCACGGGCGTGCTGTTGATTGGCGCATCGAATTCGGTTGAAAACAGAACCTGTTTTTCCTTCGACAAGGCGAAGACATAAAAATCGCGTCCCTGGGACCCGACATACACCTTGCCGTCCGCCACGAGGGCCGAGCCCCACATTTCCCGTTTGAGCTCATGGGTCCAGCAGGGCGCGCCGGTCTCTGCATCGACACAGTGGAGGAGACCGCGGCAGTCCGTCACGAAGACGAGACCTCCGGCGATCGCCGGAGTCGAACAGGCGTGCAGTTCAAGCGGATACGTCCACAACTCGGCGGTTGCGGTGACGTCGCCGGTCTGAGCCGCGTCGATGCATTTGAGCCAAGCCTTTTTCTTGCCCTGCCAGATGTCGCCGCCTGCCGTTACGTAGATGCGATTGCTGTAAAAGACCGGCATGCCTTTGATATTGCTGGGCCCTTCCTGCAGGTTCCCCTGGTAGATGTGCACATTCTCCTTGGGACCGGCCGGGTCGCTATCAAACCGCCACACGCGTTCGAGCGTCTGAACCGTCTCCGGCGCCGCGGAAGGGTTCAGCGCTGTGAACGCGTAGCATACGCCGTCGCCGCCTCCGAAGAATACCAGCCTCCGGCCGTTGACCTCCCCCAGAGAGGGAGACGACCATGTGGAATGAAGAATCAGGGGGCCGATGTGCTCGCCATCCTGCGCCACGACCCGTCCCGTCGCCTTGTCGAGCGCGATCAGGCTGGGAGCGTCGGGCTTGCGGATTACCCTGTGCGTATTGTCGACGGCGTTGCACGTGTTGAGATAGAGAATCTGGCCGTCGAGCAGGATGGAACAATGGGCGGCGTCATGAGGATACATCCCCACGGCCTCCTTCATATCGGTCATCCAGATGATGTCGGCATCCAGGACGGACATGTCCATGGCCGGCTCGCCTCGGAGCGCCATGTGCTGGCCCTCGTCCGAATAGGGTCCATCGTTGCCGTTCGCCTGACCGTTGAGGTCAAGACAGACCACTTCGCACCGGTTCGTGACCGTGTAGACACGGTCTCCCTCGACGGTCGGGGGCGAGCACCAGCCGATGTTGGGCCAGTCGAGATACCGATCATCTTCCAGCCGCGGCACCGCGAGCTGCCACACGAAGCTCCCGTCGCTTTCATTCAGGCACAGCAGCACGGCGCGGTCGCCTTGATGCCTGGGATCGCGCGGCTCGGAATTGTTCGCTCCAATGAACACTCTCCCGGACGCGACCACCGGCGAAGCATAGGCGTCATTTCCCAGCGGGGCGGACCATTTGATGTTCTCGCCCGTGGCAAGGTCGAAATGTTGCGGCAAACCTGTCTCGGAGGACACCATGTTGCGGGAATGCCGTTCCCCCCACTGCGGCTGGTCAGCGGCGAAGCCGTGCCAGCAGACCCCCGCAAGGATTGCGAGGAGCAGGCATTGAGAAGGGGGCCGGCGGGTCTTCATTCAGTCATTCCTTGCTCGCTTGCCTGGGGTTCGAAGGCGGCTTTATGCGGAACACCACGGAATCGAAGCGCATACTGCTGGGGCGCACGGCCGCCGAGAGACTTCCGGAACCGGCCGCATGATACCTGCTTCACGGATTTTTCTCAAATGCCGGGACGGGAGAGAAGCGCCCGGGCACGCCGCGCAAAAGCGGGAAAAGCCTATCCTGCTCGTTGATGGGATGGGTTGTATCACCGGGTCACGACTTCGAACGGGATTGCGGGGAGAACCCCGACCGACATGCGCTGTGTCGTCTGGGTTGGGCCTTTGCCCGCCGGGCGCTCGACGAACGCTTCGACGATGAGGTTGCCGGCCAGTCCCGGCTCGAGCGCCTCGGAATCGGTCGACAGCATGAACGCCAGCCCTTCCGGCACAAGCTGAAGGTCCGTGAGCGCCAGGCCCTTGGGGGGATCGCTCAGTTCGAGTTTCACGGCCTCAAGCATAGGAACCTTTGGGACGTTCACGCGCACTTCCACCTTGCCGCCTTCGGGGATACGCACCACTCCGCCGTCTACGAGCTCGATGGGCCGCGCGGCTCGCCTCTTAGCCGTCACGGACACCATGAACTCTTCGGCGGGCGCCAGATGGCGGTAGAGAAACGCCTGCATCATATCCTCGGCCGGAGTTGCCAGCCGGCTGATTTCGCGTCCGTCGATCATAGCCCGGCCCACGAATTGAAGTGCGACGGGTCCGCCCGATACCCCTGCCAGCGCGGTCAGGGTCATCCGGACGCTGCTCTTCCCGCGTGGGATCCTCCCGCCATCCAGCCTGAAACCCGCCGGAGCATCCTTCAGCGCGACCTCTATTTCCCCGTCAAAGCCGTCCCGGCGCAAGGCGTGCATACAGATCGGCGCGGCGAGTCCGGTGGTGATGTTCACACTGGCAGGCGTTATCCGTAACGCGAAATCCGGTTGGGGAGGACCCAAGCGCAGCCGGTACGCGTATGCGCTTCCACCCTGGCCCTGCGCATCAGCAATCTGCACATAGTACAAGCCATCCTCAGGCAGTTGCGCCTGCAGGCAGGAATCGGCGTCATGGGTCAGCAATCCGCCCAGCCGGTAAAGGTACTGGTCCTTGTCCACAAAATCGTCGTTCCATCCCACCACGGTTCCCGAGGGTCCAACGAGGCGCACCAGCGAGTCAAGCGGCGAACGGAGCCGCCGCGCGAGAACCTCGGCCACGATGACATCGCCCGCCCGCCCCCGCACCTGAAAAACGTCCACGTCGCCCGGCACATCAATGCGGCCGTTAACAAGCATCGGCATTTCGAGCGCTTGGGCAGCGTCCGCTGTGTTATTGGGTTCGGACTCGACGCACTCCTCCAGCTTGTCCACGGCGTAAACCACGGCGTTGGACAAGCACTGTCCGTTTTGAAGTGTGGCTTTCCGAATGCGCTTGGCGCCATGGTCCGTATTCAGCGGGAGCTGCGTTTCAGGGAGGTTCCATCCGTTGATTGCCGCAACAGTGTCATAGCCCGCGCGTCCCCCCAGCGGAAACATGTCGGTGATGAACGGCTGCTCGCCCACGGAAACACGGTACACGAAATCATCGCGTCCCCGGAATATCGAATCGCGGATCTCGAGTTCGTACACGCCGTCTTCCGGGATTTCGTAGAGCAGCACCGGATCCGGGTCGAACCGAAAATCGTCTACAAAGGCCAACTCGCCGCCCTTGGCATCATAGAGAGCCAGCTCCGCCTGGAACCAGCCGGGCACGGCATCCGCCAGATAGGGGACCAGGCTCCGGGCGTGGGTCTCGATGACCAGTTTTTGCCCCTGCGCGGCCCGGAACGCAAACCGGTCAACGTCACCGGGCATGATCTGGCCATTCAGCAGCACCGGCAGTTCAAGGGGGTCAGGCTTGGGGAGCTTGCTCTTGGCCTGCGGGTCGTTTGGCTCCAGTTCCTGCACTTCCGGCAAGGCGCCGACCTCGAAAACCATGGGGTTGGTGATACCCATAGCCGTTTGCAGCCGCATTTCGCGCGGGCCTGGCGCGGCATTCGGAGCAATGGTGACCTCGATTCGCGCCATCTCGCCAATCTGTGGATTCAATTGCCGTTTGCTGAAGTTCAGGAGCAGATACTGCAGGTGCTCGAGTTCTCTCAAGCTCATATCGCCGATGCGGTCCAGCAACGGGTGCGCGGGCACCTTAACGGGTTCTTCCGTATCGGACGGCGCCGCGCCTGGAGCGGGCACGCTTTCCGGGTTGGCTGCGAGCGCGGCGGCGGGATCCGCGCCCCTCAGTTCCGCCAGACGTTTATCGCGGGCTTCTTTCATGCGCCGGGCGATCTCTTTGCGCTCGTCCCCTTTCAGATTCCGAATCGGCCGGTAGACCTCAACAACGGTAGCCTGGATTCCTCCGCCGGTTACGCAGGCCTCGCCGCTCGCGCCGCGAAGGTTTTGTCCGCCGGCGATCACCTCGAAGGTTGTGCCTGCTTGTCCTCCCGCCGGGTACAGGTAGCCGATGTGCGGCGCTTGCTTGCCCTGCTGTGCCACGGCGGCCGCCGATGTCAGGACCAGCGCAACAACGAAGAACACGCGTACGAACATCCGCATCAGGAGACTCCTCGCGTCAGATGATTTCTGTCAGACGGCCGCCGCTCGGCACGCCGTCTCCCGGCTCGGGCAGGACTCTGAGTTCCATTCCCTTGGGATTCGGCAACGGGCCGTCGGGATCGATGCCCAGCAATTCGTACATGGCGCCGATAAGGTCCACCGGATACACAGGGTGCTCGGCAACCTCTTCCCCTCTGGCATCGGACGCGCCGACCACCTGACCGCCCTTGAATCCGCCGCCCGCAACCACCGAACAGAAGCATTTGCCGTAGTGCTGGCGGCCTCCGTTCCACGGGGCGTTCCATTCGACCTTCGGGCTTCGCCCGAATTCGCCGCCCCACCACACAATCGTGCTATCGAGCAACCCGCGTTCCGACAAATCCTGCAACAGCGCGGCCATGCCCTGGTCCATCTCGGGCAGTTTGCGCTTCATGATCTCGAAATGCTGTTTGTGGGTATCCCAGCCTTTGTAGTTGATCGTGACGTACGGCACGCCCTTTTCGACCAGACGCCGGGCCATTAGACACGACTGGCCGAAGGTGTTACGCCCGTACCGGTCGCGCATTTCATCGCCCTCGGAGGCCAGGTCGAATAGCTGCCGGGCCTCGCCGAACATCAGCCCATAGGCATTTTCTTCGCAGGCGTCAAGCCGCGCAAACTGGGTGTTTCCGGGCATGGCTTTGCCCAGCGAGTCAAGGGCATGCAGCAAGTCGCGCCGCCCCAACTGGCGCTCATCCGAGATCCCTTCCGCTATGATGCCTTCCACGACGAACGGGTTCCGGTTGGGGTCTCCGCCCGTGGCAAACGGCTTATACCGTTGCCCGAGCAAGCCTGCTTCAGAAAACCGGCCTTGGGGCTCCGTTAACACTACATACGGAGGGACAATCCCCGCGTATCCGTGGTCGTACCCTTTGAAGAGGGCCACGACCGCCCCCACGCACGGATACACCAGGCGGTCCGGCTGACGCCCCGTCTGCACAATGTACGACGCCGTCTCGTGGGCGTTGACCCCGTGCGTCATGCTGCGGATGATCGCGTACTTGTCAGCCTGCTGGGCCAGCAAGGGGAGCGTCGCGTTAATCCGGATGCCGGCCACGTTGGTCTCAATGGTTTCATCCAGCGGACCACAGTAGTCGTATCCCGCGTCCGGCTTCGGGTCGAACGTGTCCAGGTGCGACGGACCGCCCCACATCCAGATCTGGATGACGGATTTTGCGCGCGCTTCCTTTGGGGCCGCGAGCGGGCGCCGCGTATTCAGGAAGGCCAGCCCTGCGGCTCCGAGAATGCCCCGTTGTAATGCCTCGCGCCGGGTGATGCCGCGCCGTGTCCGCTGCGATTTCATGGTTATGCCCTCGTCTCTCGCCCATTTAGTGGCGGCACAGAAACTCCTTGGTGTTCATCAGAGCCCACACGAGGTCGGCTGCCGCCTGGGGACCCGGCAGCCTGCTCTGGTCCATGTATTGTTTGACGGCAATCATCTCTTCTGGGGTGGGATACCGCGACAGAATGAGGAGGTACAACTGCTGCACCGCTCTTTGCGGCTTGCCCTTGTTGCTCTCGAGTATCTGGCGGAGCCGCCAGCTCCGCTGAATGTTCTGCTGAATATGGGTTGAGTTCAACATATGGAGGCGCTGGCCATCCGTCGGCTGGTTGTTCCGTTCCGATTCCAGCCCGGTATCCCGGGGCGGCCTCCCGAACATCTCGAGGAATGGACTGGTAATACTGCCGTCGGCCAGAAGGATTGTGCGCTGATACTCCGGAACATAGGTGAAGGGCTCCGGGATCATGCTCAGATAGCTCTCCTTCGAACCAAAAATCGAGCACAAGGCGTCTATCAAGACTTCCGCATCGAGCTGCCGCACAAGGTACTGGGCAAACAGCGACTCGGCCTCCGCATCGCCGCTGTTCGGAATAGACGACTGCTGGTAGGTTCGCGAATTGAGAATCAATCGGAAGATGTGCCGCAGGTCGTACCCGCCCTTTACCATCTCGTCTTCCAGGCAGGCCAATAATGCGGGGTTCGAGGGGGGATTGTCCGGCCGGATGTCGTCGGGTTCATGGATGATGCCGCGCCCCATAAGCCACGCCCACGCGCGATTCACGATGTTGCGCGCGAAATAGGGATTCCCTGGCGCAAGCAGCCAGTCCGCGAACACCCGGCGCGGGTCCTGGCCCGGCTCAATACGAACGGTTTTCCCGCCGGGAAAAACCGCTTCGAGGGGCTCCATCGCCGACGGATCGAGCATGACGATCTCTTCTTTCCACTCGGCTGTTGGCTTGTATGCGAGCCGCGAGAAGAACGCCGCCATGTCCGCCCGTTTCTGCTCGGGCCACGTGTCCAGGCGCACGCCCATGAATGTCAGCCCGACGGCATCGGCGATGTTTGAGGGGTCTCGTCCTTGTATCGCCCGGTAGAAATTCACCGGAGCTACGCGGAAATTGCTGCCGCTCGAAGTCAGGAGCTGGCGCGCAAACTCGTCATACGGCATATTGGCGCGGATAGCCTCATAAATCCATTTGTGATAGGCCTGCACGGCGTTCGGCCACAGATTAATGGGGAACTCTGCTTTGACCCGCAACAGGTCGCACCATTTCATCGACCAGTAAGCGGCGAATTCCTCGCGTTCAAACAGTGCGTCGATTAGCGCCGTCCGCTTGCCGGGGGTCTTGTCGTCCAGGAAGTCGCGGACTTCCTGGGGCTGTGGCAACGTGCCGATCACATCGAGATAGACCCGCCTGACAAAAACCTCGTCCGAACAGAGCGGCGCGGGTTCTATGGTTCGCTTGGCCAGCTCGGCCAGGACGCATTCGTCGATGGGATTCCCCGGCACGACCGTGCCGTCCGCTCTGAAGGGGTCTCGTCCTTGAAGCTCCCCGGCCCCGGCGCTCAGGACCGCCCCCAGAATCGCTAGCGCCAACATGGTTTTCTTCATCGCATTCCCCGGCATGTCTTCTTGGGATATGTTGAGCCGCTCTCGTGGAATGACTGCACCACCCGCGCAATCGTATTCGAACACTTCCCTCAGTACAACACCTTTTTGCCCGGAAAGTTCCTCTTGTCTCGGGTCCGGCTCCGGAGTTGCCCCGGGTGTTTGTGAAACGGAGACTTTGTCGCCGAGAGGCGCGCCAGCCGCCGAGACTCGCCTTGTTGAGCGGCGCGGCATGCTTGCCACATAATTGTCGTGTTTGAAAGAACTTAACTGAGGACAGCGTCCGCACAGGATTTCGAGATTCGTTCGCTGTCTCGGCAAGGAGGGCCCATGGGACGCGTTATCCTCGGCGGGAGCGGCTTGTGCGTTTCGCCGGTCGCATTTGGCACCTGGCAGCTCAGCCCGCGTTTCTGGGGCGACCAGTCCAAGGGGGACGCAATAGCCGCGATGAAATGCGCCTGCGACCTGGGAATCAACTTTTTCGATACGGCGGACGCCTACGGCGACGGGTACGCAGAGACGGTGCTCGGGGAAGCACTTAAGGAATTGCCCCGCAAGGAATTGGTGATTTGCACAAAATGGTTCAATCATTTCAATCTGGATGCTTCCCGCTACCCCGATCTTTCACCTCAATACCTGCGCGAGCGTTGTGAGGCCTCGCTCAAACGGCTGGGCCTGAAAACCATTGATCTTTGCCTCCTGCACATGTTTGATCCGCTTACGCCGCTTCAGGACGTAGCCGAGACGCTCGAAGACTTGCGCCGTCAGGGCAAGATCCGTGCCTTTGGAGTGAGCAACCACACTGTCGAACAGCTTCGCGCGCAACGAACGTATGCGGCGTATTCAGTCATCCAGCCATCCTACAGCCTCATCGACCCCGCTATCGAAAGCGACCTCCTCCCCTACTGCCAAGCGGAAAGCGTAGGGGTGATGGTCTATTCGCCAATGCATAAGGGTCTCCTGACGGGAAAATACAAGGGCGACGAAACCTTCACCGATTTTCGCGCCAATCATCCGGATTTCCAGGGGGACCGCTTCCGCCATCTTTGCCAATGTGTTCAGAATCTGCGCCCGATAGCCGATGGGTATGGACTGAGCATCTACCAACTCGTGCTGGCCGCCACCTTGATGCATCCCGGCGTTCACGTTGCCATCTGCGGTATCAAGAGGCCGGACCAGATTCGTGAAGCAGCGGGCGCAATCGGACGCACCATCTCGCGGGAAGACTATTTTGCTGTCCGCAAAATCCTCAATCCTCCGACCAAGGTCGCCGATGCGAGCGGCGTGCGGAAATGACGATGCCGAACTTCAAAACCTTTCATACCAGGGGTCTACTAACGCCATGAGTGACATTCGAGAGGTCGATATTGCCCGAGGCGAACCTGATTTTCACACACCCGACCACATTAAACTGGCGGCGCATCGGGCGATTGACCAGAATTTCACCAAATACACTCCGCAGCCCGGCATCCGGGAGTTGCGCGAAGCCATTGCCGCCAAGTTCGAAGCGGAGAATGGTTTCCATGCCGAGCCGGACGATATTGTGGTGTCGTGCGGCGGCAAGCACAGCGTGGCGCAAGCCATTCGCTGTGTTCTCGGCTCCGGGGACGAGGCCTTGCTCGTGACCCCGCACTGGTCCATGTACCCCGGGCAGGTGAAACTCGCCGGGGGACGCCCCGTTCTGGTCAAAGCATCTGAGGAGCGCGGATTCGTGCCAGCCATCGCTGCTATTCGCGAAGGCATTACCGGCAGAACCAGGCTGATCATTCTGAACTCCCCCGCAAACCCGACAGGAGCCGTCTATCCGCGCGCATTACTCGAGCAGGTGGCCGAACTGGCCCTCGAGAAGAACCTGTACGTTCTGTCGGACGAAGTCTACGAACATATCGTGTTCGACGGCGCAGAACACGTCTCTATCGCGTCACTCGACAAAGAGATCGCCCAGAGAACCATCACGGTAAACAGCGTTTCGAAGACCCATGCCATGACGGGCTGGCGGATTGGGTATGCTGCGTTTCCGAAAGGGCTGGCCGCGCGAGCGACCGATATCCAGCTTCATTCGACGTCCGCTCCGTGTGCCGTTTCGCAGCGGGCGGCGTTAGCGGCGCTCACGGGCGATTCATCTCATATCGCCATGATGCTTGCGGCCTATGTTCAACGACGTGCCCTTGTGCTCGAGCGGATTGGAAGACTCCCCGGCCTGAGCATGAATCCTCCCCTCGGCACGTTTTACGCTTTCGTAAACATCCGGGGGCTTATTGGCGGAGACATCCGCGGCCGGCGGCTCGACAACGCCGACGCGTTCACGGCCCTTCTCCAGAAAGAGGCCAGGGTCCGCGTATTGTCAGGAACGCCTTTTGGCGCAGACAGCCATGTCCGGCTATCCTTTGCGGTATCCTACGCTGACCTTGAGGAGGGACTCCGGAGAACGGCCTCCCTGCTCGAAGAAGGAGTTTGAACCTATGCGCATTACCGGGATCAAGAGTTTCTTGCTGTCGAAACCGCGCGACCTGCACATCATCAAGATCGAGACGGATGAGGGCATCTACGGCCTGGGCGAAGCAGGATGTTCTACACGGGAACACGCCCAGGACGGCATTATCAAGCATTTCCGCGAGTTTCTCGTGGGCATGGACCCGTTTCAGATCGAGCACATCTGGCAGGTCTGTTACCGCAGCGCCTACTACGAGGGCGGCCGCATCATCACAGGCACGCTCGCCGCAATCGATATGGCCCTCTACGACATCGTAGGCAAGAAGCTGGGCGTCCCGGTGTACCAGCTTCTGGGCGGAGCCTGCCGCGACAAAGTGTACGGTTTCATCACCCTCGGCAGCCTTAACGAGCCCGATTGCGACGACCGGGTCTCGGCCGCCGTCGCCGAAGGGTGGCCGGCAATCCGTTTCTCTCCCGCCGACGACATCACGCCCCGCGCATTGAGGGTCGACATTTCCCAGGAGGACGCCACAAACGTTTTCGACGTGCGCAGGTCCATCGCCGCAACGGCACGGCGTTTCTCCGAGGTGTGGCAGAGGACCGACAAGCGGGTCGCTCTTGGCATTGACTACCATCACCGGCTCAGCGTGGCGGAGGCCGCCCAATTCTGCCAGCTGGTCCCGCGCGGCAGCATGACCTTCCTCGAGGAACCGATCCGGTGTGAGAATCCGGACGCGTACGCCCAGTTGCGCTCGATGACCGACGTCCCCTTTGCCATTGGCGAAGAGTGGCCCAGCAAATGGGCGGCCGTTCCGTATATCGAGCGCGGGTTAGTCAACTTTGCCCGCGTGGATGTCTCGTGTATCGGCGGACTCACGGAGGCGAAGAAAGTCTCCGGCTGGTGCGAGGCGCACTACATCGACATGATGCCGCACAATCCCATCGGTCCGGTCTGTACGGCCGCGACCATTCACTATGCGGCGAGCATCAACAACTTCACGTGGGTCGAGGTCGTTCCGACCTTCAACCAGGGGGCCACCGACGTGTTTCCCGAAATGCTCGCACGAACGGGCCCGTTCTACCCCCTTCCGGCAAAGCCCGGCCTCGGCGTCGAATTCGACGAAGATGCCGCTCTTAAATACCCCTTGAAGATCTACGAACACCCACATTTGAAGCGCCCGGACGGGAGTTACACAAACTGGTGAGAAAGGAGGAACGCATGACCCTTGGGCGGCTGGCAGCACCGTTTGTTCTCATGGGCGCCCTCCTATGCAGCCCGCAGGGGGAATGCGCGGTCACCTGCGAGTCTTTCGGCAACGACCCGGGGTGGGAGGCCGTTAACAACATCCCGCCTGAAGACGCCTGCCAGGAAAAGACGCAGGATTTCCGGTACCGCGATACCTCCCGCGCGGGAGGAAAACCGGGCGAGATCGGCGGCTGGCTCTACCGCTCCCTTACCCCCAGTTATTACGCGGCGCCGATTGAGAAAAAGACTCTTGAAGACACCCTGAAAGCCTCGGGGCGATTCGCCGTGACTCAGTCACAGGCAGGAAGCGGCGTCTTGATAGGCTGGTTCAACAGCGCCTCGCGCGGCTGGCGTACGCCCAATTCCCTGGCGGTGCGCATCGACGGGGAAGACGGCAAGTTCCGCGTCTTTTTCGAGTACGGCACGCGGAACTGGCAAACCGGCGACGGCACGACGTTCGAGGGCCGGTACCAGACGACAACCACTCCAATGCATCCGGCCGACGGGACGCCTCACCAGTGGTCTTTCGAATACCATCCTGACGGGGCGGGGGGCCAGGGCGAAATGACGTTTACCCTCGATGGCACTGTCTTTCGGGCGGCTCTTGCTGAGGGGCATAAAGAGGACGGCGCGCTCTTTGACCGGTTTGGCGTGTTCAACCAGCAGATCTCTGGAAACGGAATGGAAATATACTTCGACGACCTCTCGATAGACTGCGGGAAACTGCCGTTTGACCAGGAGCCGGGTTGGGAAGGCCTGAACAACGAGGTCACTTTCCTGGATTGCGCCGTTCGGCCCTACCACGATTTCGGATACCGCAGGTCCGCCCGGGCCGGGGGCGAGCCGGGGGAGATCGGCGGCATCGTTTGGCGCATCGAGAGCATGCTGCCTCAGAATTCACTGATTTTCGGCACACCTGTATCGCCGCTCACTTTTGATGACAAGGTGAAGGCTTCCGGCAAGGTCGCGATGACGCTGGGTTCCGCGGACAGCGGCCTCCTGATCGGCTGGTACAACAGTCATACGCCCATCGGCGCTCCGCCCATGAATTTCCTGGGCATCTTCATTGAAGGGCCCAGCCGGATTGGGCATTACTTCCGGCCTGCGCTGGGCACATCCGACAACGGCGCCCAGGTTGGGGGCAGCGGTCCGGTCATACGCGCCGATGGCGCATCTCATGCTTGGACATTCGAGTACGACCCGGCCGCCAACGATGGTAAAGGGCGCGCCACCGCGACCCTCGACGGGGCGTCGGCTGTCCTCGACGTGTCGGAAGCGGCCCGGAAAGGAAACGCCGCGTTCGACCGGTTTGGCGTGTTGAGCTGGCTCCGGGGCGGGCATTGCGCTGAACTTTTCTTCGACGACCTCGCCTTCACGTCAGGGACCGAGTCTCAGCGTTAACCGGCCGGAGAGGGCCGTCATTCGACTAGGTCGCGGCGGACAATGGCAAACCAGTTCCATTCTCTCGCCGACTCGGTGACCGCCGGCGAGAAGAAGCTTGCCGCGTATCCTGTGAGCAGGGTCGCGGCGAGTCCCATCGACGAGGGCCAGATGAAGCTCAGTACGGCGCCTCCCTCGGACACAGCCCTCGGGAACAGCCGAAGCAGGAACGGCAGCGATTCGTTGAGCAATGCGGGCGAACTCCAGAAGATACCATAGAGCGAGGCAAGAGTTCCGGCTATCCCGCCTATGAACACTCCCCGCTCGTTGGCCCTGCGCGTAAACATCCCGAGCAGGAAGATCCCGAGGATAGGTCCCGTGAAACCGTTGACCAACTTGTTCGCGATCTCGAAGATGGAACCGAGCCGCGAGACGTTGCAGGCCAGCACTACCCCGGCTGCGCCGATGGCGCAGGTGACGATCCGCGAGACCCGCACCTGTTGTCGTTGCGCCGCCTCCGGCAACTCCCCCGCGTTTTCCATCCGCTGACCGAGATACAGGCGGTTGTAGAAGTCCGACATCGCGACGGTGCTCAGCGAGTTGATCGCCGAGTCGATACTCGAGAGCGAGGCCGCAAGAATCGCCGCGATCACCAGCCCTGTGAATCCTATCGGGAATACCTGGCCCATGAAATAGGGGAAGAGCTGGTCGGGTTTTTCGCGGATTCCGGGTGGAGGCCAACCCGCGCCTTTGAAATAGGTGAACAGGGCCAACCCGATGAAACACAAGGCGGTCATCCAGACAGCGTCGCCCAGCGCGGTGAGGATAAACCCTTGACGGGCCTCCTGTATCGACTTGGACGTCTGGAATCGTTGTATCATCACCTGGTCACTGGTGTAGTTGGTCAGGCGGCTCACCAGACAGGCAACCAGGTAACCGGCAACGGGCAAAGGAACGAACAGGTAATCTTTCATGTGCCCGAGGAATCCGCGCGTGTGCAGGGCCTCGGCGGCGGGGTGCGTATCTGTGCCGACGTTTCCCAGATTCGCCAGAATGGCCGCCGCCCCGCCTTCCACGCGCCACAGAATGATGCCAAACGTGATGGCCAGCCCCGCGAACATGATGCAGAACTGGGCCACGTCGTTCCATATGACCGCGCGAATGCCTCCAAGCATCGTGTATAGCGTAACAACCGCCCCGAGGACCACGATCATCAGCGTCAGGCGCTCCTCCTGACCCGATGCGGCCGATATGGCGAGGCAGGGGGTGTACAGCGCCGTGCCCATCCATCCCAGCCGCCATAGCATGAAAATCCCCGCGGTCAATGCCCGCACCGCCGGTCCAAAACGGTACTCGAGATACCCGTACACGGAATAGCACCGCATTCGCCGGAACATGGGCAAGGTGACGAAAAACACGTAGGGGTATAGAAACAGCCAAGACAGGTTGACGATGAGACACACCGCGCCGAATTTGAGCATGGCCGCCGGCTGCATGATGTAGTCCATGCCGCTGTTCAGCGCCGCCATCAAAGACAGCCCGATCGGAACCCAGCCCATGGATTGCCCGGCAAGGAAGTAATCACTGAGATTGCGCTGCCGCCGCGAATGCACCACGCCCACGACAATCAGCGAAGCCAGGTAGGCCAGCAATATGGTGAGGTCAAGCCAGTGCAGGTGAATTGCCTGGTTCACTGTGTCGACTCCCTCTTTCATGCACAGATTACGCTCTCACCATCTCGGTTTTGCCCCCTCCCCGCCCGCAAGCATACTCAAGAAACGCCCCTGCCACAACACCGCCGGACAGGAGCGATGCCGGCGAGTAGTCAACCCGCCCCGAAACCCGATCATTTACTCAAAACCGTTGCTTCTATAGACTGATGATTCATTGCTGTTCGGGATATTGCCGGCTTTGGGGCGCGTTCGCGCGTCCGCCGGAAGAGGAAGAAGAGGGGATGCGCCGATGAACGAGACCCGCGCAAGCAAGACACTGGCCAAGGTCGAACGCATGAACAAGGCCTTGCGCCACGAAGAACCCGACCGCGTGCCCGTGGGCGAGTTCTTCTGGGGGAGCTTTCTCAAACGCTGGCGCCGGGAACTGGGTTTACCGGATGATACGGACCCCTACCAGTATTACGACCTCGACTGGATCGTCACGACGCCGAATATGGACCCTCACATCAAGCCATTCGAAACGTTGCGGGAAACCAACGAAGAAGTGGTTGTGCGCACGGGCTTCGGCGGCGTCGTGCGCAAACGGTTCGACCTTCCCATGCCGGAGGCCGTTTCCTGGGAGACGGACACCATTGAAAAGCTCGAGGCTTTCGAATTCGACCCGCCGGATGATCCCCGGCGCTTTTTCGAGGGCGGAGACAACCAGATTGCGGGCGTCGGAGACGGGTTCGCACGCAACAGCCCTCCGTGGCTCGACACCGTAAAGTCGCTTCGGAAAGACTATGCCCTTTACGGGAGCATGATCGAGACCTCCGAGTGCCTGACGCGCATGATCGGGCAAATGAATACGCTCATGTGGGTGGGCGAGTATCCGGAACGCCTGGGCCAACAGATTCTCCGGATAGGCGATTTCTACTACCAGTGCTGCAAAGCGGAGATCGAAGCCGCCGAAGGCCTGCTCGACGGCATGGTGATCTGGGGCGACGTGGCCTATTCCGCCAACATGTTTTTCGCTCCGGAGTATTGGCGCACGTACTTTCGGCCCGGCGTCGAAAAAATGATTGCCCTCTGCCACCGGCATTCCCTGCCCGTCATTTACCACGGCTGCGGCAACGTGAAGGCCATACTGCCGGACTTCATCGAGATGAAGCTCGATGCCTACAATCCTCTCGAGGCCAAGGCGGGGCTTGACGTGGTCGCTCTTCGCCGGCAATACGGCCACTCGATTGCGTTCTGCGGCAACGGCAACATCCAGGTTTGGGAGGCGGGCCAGGAAGAAGCACTCCGCCGGGAAGTTTTGCGTAAGCTGAACGCCGCCAAGGGCGGCGGCTTCATATTTCAATCCGACCATTCGGTCAGCAGCGGGGTCTCGGGCCATACCTACGATTTTATCGTCAACCTGGTCAGGGAATTCGGCCAATATCCGCTCGAACTGGGCGAGTATGACGAGCAAATGTGAGGAGGCGATAGCATGAAGCGTTACGGTTCGGTCATCGGAGTGCATCCCGACAAGATCGAGGAATACAAGAAGCTGCACGCGGCGGTCTGGCCCGGCGTACTCAAAACGATCAGGGACTGCAACCTGCGCAATTACTCGATATACCTGCGCCAGCTTCCCGACGGCGCCTGGTACCTCTTCAGCTACATGGAATACGGCGGAGACGATTTCGAGGCCGACATGGCCCGTATGGCCGCCGACCCTCTTACGCAGGAGTGGTGGGCGGTGTGCATGCCGTGCCAGATTCCTCTTGCCAACCGCGCCAAGGGCGAATGGTGGGCGGAAATGCAAGAGGTGTTCCACTGCGAATAGCGGCCGGACGATTCCGGGAGGTTCACGGGGAAAATGCTTGCAGGGGGCATTCCGCGGCCACGCCGGCACTCTGACGGGTGTTGTTGAACAAAACGGTGTATGTTGACGGGCGGCTGCGATGAATGCCGGGAACCTTGCGGGCACTATCCGGTGAGAGAAGACTATCGCGCCGTTTGTCTGGTCCCCCGCATGGTCTCCATCATGGTTCGGTCCCGTGGTCAAGGCGATGAGGTAGCGCTGGAAAAGGCCGTTGAATGAACGAAGCTTCGACATCCCGGGCGGGAAGTGCGCATGGGCCGGCGCCGGCCAGAGTCACTTTGCGCGTTCTGTTGGGGGACTTCCGGCCATCCTGGAAAGCCCTTCTCCTGGCAAACGGACTCGCCAAACTCGTGGCGTCTTGTGTGCTGGCGCCGCTCGCGGGCCTTCTTCCGTACGCGTTCCTTCGCCTCACGGGGGCCACGGTTGTCACGGACCAGGACATCTTGTTCTTCTTTCTGCGGCCCATCGGTTTGGCGGCCCTGATCGCGATTGGCGCGGCCGCCCTTGCGCTGCTGGTCGCGCAAAGCGCCGTGCTTCTCACCATCGCGTTCGCCGCATGTACAGGCAAACGTGTGGGCGTGGTGTTCGCGCTGAAACACACCGTTTCTCACGCCTGGGGAATCCTGGGGTTATCGTCCCGGATTGTGGCCAGAGCGCTCTTGATAGCCGCGCCGTTTCTGGCATTTTCCGCCGCCGTGTATTTCGTTCTGTTGGGGCGGTTCGATATCAACTATTACCTGCGCGAGAAACCGCCCGTGCTCTGGCTCGCCGCGGGGCTCGTCTCTATCGCCGTGCTCTGGCTGGCATACCTTCTCATCCGCAGGATTGCCGGGTGGGTATTCGCGTTTCCGATTCTGCTGTTCGAGAAACTCCCGCCCAGGGACTCCTTGCGGGCCGCTATCGAACGCACGAAAACGCATGAACGGGCGTTGCTTCTCCACCTTGGCGCCTGGGCGGGGTCAGCGCTGGCGCTTTCGGCCCTCGCAAACGCCTCCTTGGGCTGGTTGAGTGCCTTCGTCTTTGTCAAAACGGAAGCGTCTCTGTCAGCCATCGTATTGCTGCTGTGGCTGTTCCTGGCCGTCTGGGCGGTAGTGAACGTGGCCGTGACGTTCGTGAACGGGGCAATGTTCGCCCTGCTGACCGCCCGCCTCTACCAGCAGCGGCTGACCGGGCCGTCCGGCGAGCCGGAAATGCGGGGCGAGCTTCAATCCGTCGACACGCAGGGGCTCGCACACACCCGCGCCCGGGGAATAGCCTTCGGCGCGGGCGCCGCGATCCTTGCCGCGGGATTCCTTACGGGCGCCGGCCTGCTGAAAACGGTCCGGTTTGATGAACGGACAACCGTGACGGCCCATCGTGGTGCGGCGGGGGCCGCGCCAGAGAACACCCTCGCCGCAATCGCAAAAGCCATCGATGCGGGCGCCCGCTGGGTAGAGATAGACGTACAGGAGAATGCTGACGGCGAGGTCGTTGTCGTTCACGACAGCGACCTGAAGAAAATCGCGGGAATCGATCTGAAGATCAGCAATGCAACCTCAAGACAACTGCGCCAGATCGACATCGGAAGCTGGTTTGGTTCCGAATTCCGCGACGAGCGGGTTCCCACACTGGCCCAGGTCCTCGATGCCTGCAAGGGCAAGGCGGGCGTGATCATCGAACTCAAATACTATGGCCAGAGCCGCCGCCTCGAGGAGCGCGTAGTAGAGATCGTCGAGTCTCACGGCATGGCTCACGATGTTCGCGTCATGTCCCTGGAGTACGAAGGCGTTCAAAAGCTCCGTGCGCTGCGCCCGGACTGGAAGATTGGCTTGCTGATTACGGCCGCCATGGGCGATCTCGAGTCGCTGGACATCGACTTCCTGGCGGTAAACACGGGTCTGGCGTCGCTCTCGTTCGTTCAGAACGCGCAGGAACACGGCAGGGAGGTCTTTGTTTGGACCGTCAACGACCCCATCCTGATGGCCACCATGGCCGCGCGCGGAGCGGACAGCCTTATCACCGACGAGCCCGCGCTCGCAATGAAGGTCTTGCACGAAATCGAGCAGCTCGATTCCGCGGAACGGATTCTGCTGCATATCGCAGGGGAATTGGGACTGCTCAAGGGGCGGCACGTCTCCCGCGCCCGCGCGGAGGGCGTATAGGCGGCATAAGCCATCCGGGACGGCGTCCGCTCGTTTACGGGGAGCCGCCCCGGCCTTGAATCGGGTCCCCGCTTAACGGCAGACGAACTGATACGACCCGGAACCTGCCGCGAACACTCTCCAGTCGCCGTCCGGCTGTCCCGCGGAGATGCCGGCCTGCCCATGCACGTACTGGCCATTCTCCCAGACCGTTTTGCCGCTCTCCGTGATAACGGGATTGGTCTTGCCGAGCGTGGGGACGGCAATCATGGCGCGGCAATTGGGAGGAACCGTCACCTCCAGGGTCAATTCGTCGCCGTTCCTGCGCCAGTTCGAGATGTACCGGCCGTATTGCGTGTCGAAAGTGGTTTTCACGTGCGCGAGGTCGCCGACAACGTAGGGTCTGACGCTGGCCACTTGGAAACCGGGCGCCGCCGGGGCCGGCCGGATACCCCCGAGATACCCGTAGAACCACGTCATCAAATCGCCCACCAGCATCACATGGTTGCCCGAGTTCATGGCAGGATCCGCCGTGTCGCCGTTCCACAGCTCCCAGATGGTCGTAGCCCCCTTTTCGATCATGTAGCCCCAGCTCGGATAGGTCTTCCGCGTGGACAGCGTATACGCAAGATCGGGGCGGCCGTTGTCGGTCAGCGTTCGCATCAACCATTGCCCGCCCACGAGCCCGGTGCCGATGTGGCTGTTCGTCTTCTGCTCGATGTTCTGGACCAGATTCGCGAACACTCCCGCGCGATGGCCTTCGGGCACCAGTCCGAACGCGAGCGTCAACACCGAAGACGTCTGGGTGCCGTTATCGTAAAGGTTCGTGTCCTTATTGAAGTACTTCTCGTTAAACGCCTTCTCCAGCCGCGCAGCCAATGCGTCGAACCGCACGGCGTCATCTTCCTTCCCCAGCATACGCGCGTACCGCGCCATCAGTTTCAGGTCGTGGTAGAAGAAGCTCGTTCCCAGGAGCGTGCCGCTCGTTTTCCGCGACGGGTCTTGCGAATGGATGAGCTCCGGGGACTCCGGTGGCACGCACCAGTCGCCATAATTGTCGCGCGGCATGAGGTCGTTCTCGAGATAGCCGGTCATGTGGTCTATCCAGCGGGTCATGGCGTCGTAGTGCTGCTCGATCGGCCGCGCATCCCCGTACTGGTCAAACAACATGCCCGGGGCAATGATGAAGGTGCTCGGCCACGTGACGTTGTCGTTGTACAGCGGCCAATACGGCGGGGAAACATCCGAGATGCTCCCGGACTCGTCCTGGCTGTCGTCGATGTCCTGCATCCACTTCGTGTAAAGCGGCGCGATGTTGTGCACGTAGCTTTCGCCGCGGCATTCTTCGGAACGGTCGCCAAGCCAGGCCTGCCGCTCATCGCGTTGCGGACAGTCGGTCGGGAAACTCCGGTAATTGCCGCGAATGCCCCAAACGATATTCTCGTGCAACTGGTTCAGGAGCGTGTTCGAGGTTTCGAACCAGCCTACGCGCTCGAGATCGTCGTGCACGACGCAGCCTTCGAGCGCGTCGAGACCGGGCGTGCCGGGGAATCCAGTGACCTCGACAAAGCGGAATCCGTGGTAGGTGAACCGGGGTTCATAGACCTCGACGCCTTCTCCCTTGAGAATGTAGGTATCCACGCATTTGGCGCCCCGAAGGTTTGCCATGTACAGCGCGCCGTCTTCCTTGAGGGTCTCGGCGTGCCTCAGGCGCACGGTGGTCCCGCGCGGACCCTGCACCTTCAGGCGGCACCAGCCCACCATGTTCTGTCCCATGTCGTATATGAAGACGCCGGGCGCGAGTTCGTTCACGCTGATAGGCGAACGCGTCTCGACCACCCGTATGGGCGGGGTCATCTGCGCCGAGAGCGCACCCTCCGGTCCCGCCACGGCTTCGACGGGCCGCCAGCTGCTGTCGTCATATCCCGGCTTCGACCACCCGCCCAGCTCCATTTGCGCATCATAGACCTCGCCGTCGTATTCGTTGTTCTCGCGAATGGGCCCCTGCGTGGTGAGCTTCCAGGCCTCATCCGAGTCGATGTCGGTCACGGAGCCGTCCGCGTGCTCGATGCGCAGGTTCAGCATGAGTTTCGGATAGCCGTAGGTTTGCGTGTTGGTGGGCGACTTTCTGCGCGGCGCGAAATACCGGCCGTTGCCCAGGATCACCCCCACCGCGTTATCGCCCTGGTTCAGGGCATCCGTTACGTCGTAGGTCAGATAGAACGCCCGCTTGGGATACTGCGTAAGGCCGGGAACCAGGACGTCGTTGCCCACCTTCCTGCCGTTCAGTTCCAACTCGAAGAGTCCCAGGCCGCAGATGCGCGCCGTGGCCCTTTCGACCGGCTTCTCGAGACGGAACGCGCGCCGCAGATACCGTGCGCTCAAACGCTGTGAATCGTCGCTCGAAACTTGGCCCCACGGCTGCATGCCGTAATCGCCCAGCTCCTGCGCGCGCTCCCACGCCGAAACATCCAGCCCCGGGTAATACCAATCCGCTTCCGAGTCCGCCGTAACCCGCCAGGTCTTGTCCGTGGCGGCTGCCAGTGTTTCACCGCCTTCAAACTCGACAACCAGTGCGCCAATGAGGCCGGCAGGATTTGCCGCGTCCCCTTCATTCACGGCTTCGACAGCCAGTACGTTCGTGCCCGGTTTGAGCGATTTCGTGATGTCTACGGGCGGCGCCGCTGCAAAACTGTTTCCGGATGCCACCCTCTTTTCGTTGATCATCAGGACAAACCGGTTGTCTGCCGTGAAACAGGCCGTCGCCTTGGCTATCGTCTTTCCGTCGGGCAGGTCTACGAGCTTGCGAAAATACCGCGCCGCCGCGGGAGCGCTCTGGGCCGGCGCGCCCTCCGGGAACCAGATCCATTTAGCCGCGGACAGCGGGGTCTCCGGACCGCTCTCGTCGCCGTCAAGCCCGATCCACTTGCCGGTCCAATCCCCGGCCTTCAACAGGCCCATTGTCCACATGCCGGCGGGACTCCAGCCCGATGCCGTGTCCGTTCCGTCCCACACACGCACTTTCCAGTAGCAGCGCTGCCTCGAATCGAGCGCCTTGCCGGCGTACGGCACCCGCACAGACTGGTTGGTCTCGACCTTTCCCGAATCCCAGAGGTTTCCCGTATCGGTGTCCAGAGCCGCTTTCGAATCCGACACCAGAATCTGGTAGGCGGTCTGCGACACATCCCGGTCCTGTGACTCGATGCGCCAGCTCAGCCGGGGGTCAGGACAGTCAACGCCAAGAGGATCGGCGAGATATTCGCAACGCAGAGCTGTTACCGTAATGCCGCTGCCGGCCGCACTGGCCGTCATGGATGCCATCGCCATCACGAACAACGTAGTCGTGCAGCCCATGGAAGTTCTCCTCGGTTGTGTTCCAATGGTTACCAGTCGTTTCCGCAACCCGAAGCCGCCCCGGCCGAATGACCCGCGTCCGGGTGGCCAGGAACGTCATGACGACGCGTGCGGGCCGGTCACTGCAGCCCGCCGAGCACCTTCTGAGCGTTGTCGCGGATACCCGTGTCTTCACACTTCGCCAGCACCTCGTTGAGCGCTTCGATGGCGAGGGCTTTGTGTTGGGCGTTTTCCTTCTTGACCTGGCCCGCAATCCCAATGATGGCCAGCGCCGCTTCGTTGCGCACGTCGGGCTGGTCAAGATACGGCTTCAGCGTGCTCAGAGCATTTGGGTTCTGCAAGGCGCCCCACGCGCCAAGGACCAGCTTGACCTCTTCCGGACGCCGTGCGAGTTCCAGACCTTTCGAAAGCATTTCCAGCTGCCGGCCGCCCTGGGCATTTTCCCGGGCAAGCCGCACGTAGCCACGCAGCCCAAGCACATAAGCCGTTAGATCCTCGCTCCCGGCCAACGTCTCGAGATGCGGCGCGGCATCGAGCGCGGGCCAGTTCGACAGCATCCGCACCGCCTCCGACGCTATCTCGGGATTAGCATCCTTCATCGCCGCGAGCACCGCCTCGAGAGCCTGCGGGCTTCCGATCTCCGCCGCGCTGCGAAGCAGCACCAAACGCACCGTGTCGTTGGCCGCCCCGCGCATGCTCTCGAGCACGACGGGCAGAACTTCATCGCCCTTTCGCGCCGCGATAGCGTTCAGGGCGCTTTCAGCGCTGCCTCTTTCGGACTCATCCTGCGCCTTCGAGATGACGCCGATCACCGCAGAGGCCTCGGCGGGGCCGCCCAGGAGGGCCAGCGCGTCGAGGGCTGCCGTGCGCACGCCCGCATCGCCGTTTTCCACGGCCGCAATCGCTGATGGAATCGCCTGCGGCGCCCGCCGGCTCGCGAGCAACGCCAGAACCTCTGCGTGAACCGCGGGACCTGCCCCGGCAAGGCTCGACGCGAGGGCCCCGTCAACCTCGTCTCCCCGCATGGACACCAACGCGGTCGACGCGGTCTCGAGAACAGCCCCGTCCTCCGAAGACAGAAGCGCGACCAGCGTGGCAACATCTTCGGCGCGGCTGCCCAACGCGCCCAGCGCCTTGACGGCAGCCACTTTTACCTGCGCATCTCCGCTCTTTACCGACTCGATAACAACTTTCCTAGCCGCGGGGTCGCCCCGGTCCGCGAGACCCCGCAACAAGGCGATCTGGCCTCCGGAAGGCAGCGCGGGCAGCGCCTTGGCGTAGAAAGCCGTTATGTCGCTGCCTTCCGTCTCCGCGACGATTTGGGCCGCGAGGTCGCGAAACAGGGGGTCGTCGCCTTTGAGCGCTCCGATAAGGAGCTGAGGCGCCTTCGCGGGTTGCGCGTAGGCGAGACCGCGAAACGCTCCCATGCGAACCTCGACAGGCGCATCCGCCGCGAGGAGCTGTTCATACACCGGCGCCGCCTGATCGCCTTTGCCCTCATCGGCATAACGCTGAGCAGCAGCAAGCAGAGCCTCATTGACCGCCGCCCGGGTCGCATCGGGCGCGTCTGCGCGATATGCCAGCAGCGCTTTGGTTGCCTCAGAGGTCGCGATCCGCCCCAGAGCGCCCGCGGCCGTCCGGGCTATGTCCGGGCTGGCGTCCTGTAACAAGGGAATCAGCAGCGGCACGGCCTGGGCGTCGCGTCGCGCTCCGATCGAAATGATGATTCCCGCTTTGGGCGTTCCGGCGGCCGCGGCAAGCGCTTCCCGCAATACCGTATCCACCTCGGGATACGGCATTGCTTCGAGCGCGAACCGGGCCATATGCGACAAGGTCTCATCGGGCAGCAGCGCCGCCAAGGCGGGTATTGCCGCCTGCGTTCCGATCTCGCGCAAGCGGCGGCAGGCATCCTGTTTCTGTAACCAATCGGCATCGCTTTGGACAACTGCGATGAGTTCGGCCTCGGTCGGCGGCGCCGGAGGAGCAGCCTCCCCGGCAGCCTCGCCGGCACAGGCCACGAACGAGATCAACGCCCCAGCTACGAAAAGCGCGGCGAAAAAGCTCCAAATTGCTGTAGTCTTGTTCATGATTCAAAGCCTCTTTTCTGACGAAACGTAATCTCCAACAACGCAGCGGCAACGCCCTTTTACAGGTACCACGGCTCCCGGTACGCGCGCGACCGCAGCCGGTTCGCTTCTTCGTCGCCGATGAATTCCTCTTTGACGGGGTCCCATTTCACGGGACGGCCCAGGCGCTTGCAGATATTCGCCACGTGGCACGCGGAAATCGACCGGTGCGCAACCTCTGCGTTCGATACGGTGTTCTGGCGCGTTTTCACGCAGTCCAGGAAGGCCCGCACATGATTGTCCGAAGGATAGCCGCCTTGGAACTGCCGTTCCGCAAGAAGCGAGGCCGGATGGACCTCGATCTCGCCGGAATCGCCGGTCTCGACCCATCCCTCTTCTCCCTCGAACCGGACGGGGCACGAACCAAACCGAAGCCCTGTGCGAATAACCAGTTTCACCCCGTTGGCATACTTGCCCACCCACCAGTCGCCTTCGCGCGCAAACTCGACGGGCCCGGTATCGTCCGCGTCATTGGCCCACTGGCATAAATCCACGGTATGGCTCCCCCACTCCGTGATCGAGCCGCCGCTGAAGTCCGTGTGAGCGCTCCAGAATCCCCGCGTGGGGTATTGGGCATTGTACGGGCGCCACGGCGCGGGCCCCAGCCACCGGTTCCAGTCGAACTCCTCGCGCGGAGGCTCCGGCTCCGTCGGCAGAACCGTCTCGTAAAGCTGCTGGAACCCGGTCGATTCTTCCGCCTGCATCTCCTTGAGCCGCCCCAACTTGCCGCTTTGGACCAGGTCCACCGCGAACCGGAAATTGCCCAGGCTGTGCCGCTGCGTGCCGCATTGGA
>Ga0209606_1000568_pt1 | contig 54086 bp, 33 predicted proteins | sample AD_UKC057_MetaG_FD_184412 | JGI IMG/M metagenome (GOLD analysis project Ga0209606, IMG submission 184412) | Active sludge microbial communities of municipal wastewater-treating anaerobic digesters from USA - AD_UKC057_MetaG (SPAdes) (version 2) | ecosystem: Engineered > Bioreactor > Anaerobic >... | reverse complement strand
GCCATTATCCGGAGTAACCGTGACTGCGGATGCATCGTTGATGGTATATGTCGCAGAGACCGCGTCTCCGACCTGAACTGACACCGAGCCGTCCGGGTCAGGGGTGACCGGCACTTCTGGAACGGTGACTATCGGGGCGGTCTTGTCAATTACTACCGTGAACGTGTCTGTAGCAGTGTTCCCTGTTGCATCCGTCGCTGTGACGACAACAGTATAGGTTCCGTCATCAGTGAACCCGGGGATAGTAATCACGCCATTATCCGGAGTAACCGTGACTGCGGATGCATCGTTGATGGTATATGTCGCAGAGACCGCGTCTCCGACCTGAACTGACACCGAGCCGTCCGGGTCAGGGGTGACCGGAGATGGTGGTACCGTAATCCCTGGAGGTGTCGTGTCTTTAGGGGTTATCACGATGGTTCGCTGGTCTGTCCCTACACCGCCATCTGCATCCCCTACCCGGAGGGTCACGGTATACGTGCCGGCTGTAGTATAGGCATGCGACCCGGTCAGCGAGTGGGTCCCGGAGATGACATTGGCACTTGCACTCTGGCCGTCTCCGAAGGCCCAGGTAGATGTCCATTGGTCGATGCCCGGGTCCGTGAAGATCCCCGTAAAAGCAATCGACTCGTCCTCTATGGCAGAAGTCAGGATCCCGGTCTCGATCACCCGAAACTCGGCCAGTACTCCATAACCATCGTTCTGTGCGATATTGATCTTGATATACCGGGCATCCTGCGAGGTTGTAAACAGGTGTTCCCCAAACGCCCATTGCGTCAGGGTACCGCTGGTCATGGAGGTATACATGACGTCATCCGTGGATACTGTAGCTGTATACGGTTTGCCGGCGTATACACCGGACGTCTCACGGAATCCGGCGATGCTCCGGACACTGCCCAAATCAATCTTAATCCACTGGGCGTTCGGATCACCACTTGCCGCCATCCATTTGGTGGTAAAGTCGCCATCGAAGATCTTACCGGTGTTTGCGATGTCTGCGCCGGCTGTGAGCGTATATGTCGGTATCGGCAGGATATTCGTGGTAGGTGCCACGTTGTTGATATCCACCCGGGCGGTATCCATTGCTGTCAGGGTGCCGTCGCTCACTTCCAGCTTCACATCGCCGTGATACTCATTCCCGGCCCAGTCCCAGGTCTGGGTTTCCTGGGTTGTCGTGATGTCATACACACCGTCGTTGTTAAAGTCCCACCGGTATGTCAGGGGTGCTCCTTCTGGATCGCTCGAACCCGCTGCACTGAAGACAACTCCCGCTCCGCCTTCCGTCCCGGTGTAGGGTCCGTTCGCATTGGCTACTGGTGGTGCGTTTAATGCAATTTCTTGCAGTATCTGACCATTGAGATTATATTCCCCAGATGAAACCTCCCTGTTCCACGTGACGAAATACTGTCCACTGCCATATACAAGACTTGGATTCCATTGGGATTTATAGGGGTAATTTACTGAAAGCGTTAACCCATTGGGGTCCAAGACAGTAAAATCTGAGGTCACACGAGTCCCATTCAGTTGACATCCAGCCCAGACAACCAACCAGTTGTTGCTATCATACTCTATCTGCAGGGAATTGGGTCCGCATCCACCACTATACTCCGCAATCAGTTTTCCCCCCGTATCGGATGGACCGTCAAGTAAGGCTCCTGTTGAAGGGGAGATCCGCGTACCAAATATTTGGGCGTAACCCTTGCTATTTCGATAATCCTGCCACCCAACAAGATAATTTGTACCATCGTACGATGCGCCACCTTTCATCCAGCCCCAGCCCTGGCCGTTGGGTGCGGTAGAAACTCCGAAGTTGAGCGGATCAAGGACCATCCCTGAAGGACTGACTCTTGCACCGTATATATCCAATTGACTGTTATCCCAGGGCGCTTGCATCCACACGACGAGGTAATTCCCTCCCCCGTAAGTAATCGTCGGATTCCACCGTCTCCTGACATCAGTGTTGCTGATGATGAAAGGTGATCCGGATTTTTCTGATGATGTGAGGAATTGCCCGTAGATATGTTCATTTGTTGCTGGAGATCCGATATATTGATCCCATACCAGGAGAAATCCCGTTCCGTCGGAAATTGCATCAACATTGCTGATGCTGTTCGAATCGGTTGCAATTAGGATCTTTGGACCAACATTCCCATTTACATCAACATAATTCCCATAAACGGTGTTATCGTAATATTCGTTCCTGCCGATATAGGTAACAAGATACGTCTGTCCATTAAAAGCAACGGCAATATCATTTGCATAACTGGGATTTATTGTGAAGGAACTCCCATATGGCACACCATTAACGTCAATAAATCGACCGCTTACGGAATACGTACTGCCAGTTGTACTGACCGTCTTATCACTCCATACTGAGAGATAATGGGTACCGTCAAAAGCAACATCGCCGTATAAAAATACTCCATCAGAATCAATAACGATATCAGAGGAAAGGAGGGGGGTAACCGTAGTCCCACCACTCACTATTCCAATCATTGAAATAATCAGCAGAGCGATCATTGCAGAATATTTGAAAAAATGTTGATTTGAATCACACATACCTGTATGTCCTTTCATTAAACGAAACTGCATTGTTTTTACTCCTTATGCTTCAGTAATGCCAGATATTAATTGGAATGGGTATGGAAAGGTTTGAGAATTACAGCACTTGCTATGCTATCGTACCCAACCTACACATATGCTGATTAATCAGTCCTGACCTGGCCTATCCTTATTGGCAAGGATATTTCTCCGGACTCCCCAACCATCTGGTGTTTTTTATTGTTGAAATGATAAATCTTATGAAATTGTTTTTAAAAACTACGATAATTTTACTGTGATTACCAAAAAGCCGGTTTATGGCGGGTACACGGTGGCCCCGAAGATAGAGTGGTCCACCTCGTAGGGGGTGACTGCGAACGGCTGGGCAGCTTTTTTGAGCAGGAGGCATGCTACCGGCTGATCCTTCTTTGCGTTCTTCCCCACCTAGCCGGGCCGGTGCGAGAGGAATGCGATGAGCTCATCACCCGGTTCCATGGTGTAAAAGCTGGCCCGGCATGTATGGGGCATCTTCCGCTCTGATTCCAGCAGGAGCCCCGATTTGTCGACAGACAACTTCGGGGATCATCCCGGGTCGGGGGGAATAGTATACTTCCTTCGAGTTAGATGTGGGTTTTTTCCCGAGGAAAATGGGGAATTTTCACCGCTTGATAGGGTGACGGCATCGACATATGCATGGAGGTATACTTTTTATTCGATCTTCATCACCTACCCTTTTATAAAAACCAAACAGCTATCCGTCATGGAATACTTGAACTGTCCGTTCTGTAGGGTTGATGCAGAGAAGCTGGTCATCGATCAGGAATAGGTCATTTTACGGAGCTGAACCATGAGTAGATGAAGGGATTCCATCATTCTTCGTTCACCCCCCCCACCTGCTCCCTTCCGACAAACAGCGGGGCTTTCCGCTGCTCCCCGGCAAGCATTTTTGTTATTGATTGCAATGGCGTCGTGTAATAGAACGGCTCGATGGTGAAGTTCATCGCCCTCCCCGAGCTGGAGAGCCGGATGGTCCCGACCTCTGTTTCGCTGCCCAGCAAAAAGACCCGTTCTGGATCCCCATCGAGTACTGCCGGAAGATCCGAAAGGGGGATTGAAAATCCCCGGCAATCCAGGTCGGACCGGATCACCAGATTCTCCCCCTGGACATACAGCCTGCCGACCTTCTCGAACGGGGACTCGAGATGTTCGGTCACGGTCCAGGTGCTCATGGGCTCCTCCTCCCTGCCTGGTCATGCCGGGACCGGTGCACCGAGGTCATCCGCTCACCTCACCGTGTTCTGCTGACCTGCTGATCCGCTGGTAGCAGGTCTCGCAGAGTTTTGTCCCGGTGCTCCGGTCGAGGTAGACGGCGGGATCGAGCTCGCAGATGGAGCACCTGCTGAAGGGCGAGTTGAGCCGTTCCATCCTGGCGGGATCGCAGGTCCCGGGGAGGATGGTGGCGGACTGCTGGGATCTCTTCTTTGCCCTGGCATAACAGTGCCTGCAGATCTGGTTCGGTTTCCCCTCGTCTTTCTCCCGCCGTTTTCGTTCGCTGGAAAGCTTCAGGACATAGTGAGTCCATGGGCTGCCACACAACCGGCAGTAGGTGTGGTCCGGGACCTCCAGGGGCTGGTAGTCCCGGGGATCGATCCGGGGTATGAGACCTGGCAGGGATCGATCGGTGTTCTCCTCCCCTTCAGCATCCGGCCTTCTCTGAAGTGGTGGTTGAAGGAGAATCGGGTTGTTATATGCCGTCTTTTTCTCATTTCCGGTGCGATGTACCGTATTCGATGGGCTCCCTTCAATCCCGGCAGGGTCACCCCCAGACGAACAGGCCTGCACACCGGCTTCTTTGGGCTGCTCTGTATCCCTGTTTTTATTGAAGTAATCAGAAGTACGTACATATATATTCTTATTATAATCATTATTTTCTGAATCGGAGCCATTTCCATCATTTTCAATTCCTTCATCATGGGTTGAAGGCTGGTTGAAGTCGGTTGAAGGATCGCCAGGATCCTCATCCAGCCAGACCCCACCCCCGCCACTCCATGACTGGTAGAGGTCCGGGTCGAAGGTGTAGGCATTGGTCCTCCTCCTCATGGAAACGCACTCCTCTTCCTCGGTAACCACCGTACGGTCACACCAGGCAATCGCCGGACATTTCTCCATCAGCCCGGCGTACGCCCTGCCCCGGGTGACATGCCCGTGAAGGTACTTGTGGAGATTGCCGCTGCTCCACCCGGTGGCCTTCTGGAGCTGCGGGATCGTGAATTCGTTTCGGCCGAGGTTCCGGATGATTGCGATCAGGTCCGATTCCCGTTTGGTGAGCTTGGTCATCTGGCCCCCGGCAGTTCCGTTCAGGAGCTGGTACAGCCGGGCTGCTTCGGCAAAATCTTCCCTGGTTGCGGTAAGATGGATGCGTGATCCCGCATGATCCTGCTCTCGTTGATGGGAGCATAGCACGGTGTTTGCCTTGACAAGGTCGAGGAGCATTTCAGCGTTCCGGCGGTTGCCTGCTTCTTTGAACTGTATCCTGCTCGCAAAGGGGATCACGACATGGTACTGGTGGGATCCGATCAGGTCCCACATCGTCTGGCAGGTGAGGATCTCAGGTCGTTCCTCTCCTGTGCTGTGGGGAACGGTCTCTTCCCGGGCGAGGATGCGGGCGAGCACCCGGGTGTCCTGCTCTTCGGAATCATCGATCCAGCAGGTGAGCATCCGGTTGAAGACCTGGTCATCCCCGGCTCCTTCCACTTTTGCGACCCACCAGACGCACCGTTCCGGGAGGGTGCAGACCAGGGCTTTCCGGTCCTTGCTGACGGTGCGGTACAGGAAGGGGATCCCAAAGGCGGTGGTCGCCCCTTTCAGGATCTCGGCCATCTCCTCGGAAAGGGCCCTGTCGTCCATGACAATTACGGACCCTGGCTGGAGATTCTCGAGGTAGAAGAGGGCCTTGTTGCTCATGGCGCCTTCCAGCCGGAAGCGGGGTGGGACCTGCCGGAGCATGGTCGAGAAGGCATGGCTCTTTCCTTTCCCGCTCTCTCCGGTCACCGAGACATGGAGGCCGTTGGTGTTCGTAACCAGGCGCGAAGCAAGAGAAAGGATGAGGCATTCGGCCACGGCTTCATCACCTTCATGGTCAAGGGCAAAGGTCCTGAGCATTGCCTGTTTTGGGTTGCCGTGGTGCAGGATCTCAAAGGCTTCGGACCGGCAGGGAAGCGTGTCGAGGGAGTGGGGGGGTGACCTGGATTGCGGCGGGGTTTCTTCCTGTCGAGCGCTCCTTCCGGGAGACGGTCTCCCTGGATCCGTCGTGCTCTCTGGTGGATGACCGTGAGTATCGCTCGTCACCCGTGTGGATTCTTTTGATTGCCGATAGCGATCTTTCAGGTCCTTCCACCGCTGTGCTCCGCCGCCGCAGGAGGTGTGCTGGCATCCGGCATGGATGGCGCCGTTTGAAAACTGGATGGCAAACGCTCCGTCCCGATGGGCTCCGGAGAAGGGGCATTCGTCCAGGACGTAGAGGGTGCCGCCGGCGTATGGTTTCTCCCTTGCAATCCCGATCCCATGGTCCCGGAGCCAGTCGGCCAGGTCGATGCCATGGCCGTGCTTCTTTCCCGGCGGCGGGGGTTCCGGGAGGGTCCGGGCGAAGGCTTCGAGGAGCTCGCTGGGGACGATCGCGATCTGTTCCGGGACGGAGAGGAGCCGGGATCGCCGGTGCGGTCGGTCGGGGGTATGGTCGCCCTTCCGGCTCATGGTGCCGTAGAGTTTCCAGATCCGGGCAGCGTTGTGGTTGGCGGTGTCGATGGTGACCATGGGATCATCGAAGAGGGTGGCGAGGACTTCGAGGGATCTCTTCACGAGGTCCCGGGAGTGGTCATCGTTGGGGAGGTCGATCCGGTAGAGGAGGTGTGCCCCGTTCCCGGAGTCAGCGACGACCGGTGCCGGCCATCCCATCCCGGCGAGGTGGCCGGCGATCCTCTCAGCGGTCTCGATCGCTGCCTGGTGTTCGGCATCGGTAGAGGAGACGCCGGATGGTCTTGTCGGATCGATGTCGATGGGGAACCAGCGCCGCCGGAGGATATCCGGGTCCGCGGTCGTGGCATCCTTCTTCCCGAGCCGCTGCTTGACCCGGTTCGCCCTCCGCGAGAGCAGTGCAGGATTCACGTCGTTGAGGGTGACGTAAATCCCCTGGATGGCGGGAACGCTGTCCAGGACGTCGACCGATCCGGCGAGCGAGGCAGGGTCATCGAAGTACCCGCTGGCGATACCGTCATCGGTGATGGCCCGGACCTCGACCACCTGGCCCGGAGCGGTGAGGACCTGGAGTGCCCGGAGGATTGCGTCGGTCATGGTCGATCGCCTCCATTGTGGGCATCCAGGGAGCTCATGGCTTCTGGCAGGAATCTCATGAGCCCTCCCCTCTGGAGTGAGAACCCAGGTGTCTTCGATTTCCAGGCAGGGATAGGGTCCTCATGAACCTTTCGAGTGGGGTTATCAGATCACGGTGACTCCCCGTATTCGGCAGGGAGAGTGTCTTCATGGGTCCTCCTCTCCGAGCAGATATACTCAAGGGGTTCCTATCAGGAGACAGGGCTGGGGTCTTCATGTTCCCTCCCCTCCGGAGCAAAGGCACTGGTTCCGCCTGCATCCCGCTCTGTCCTGGCGTTCCTCGATGATCTCGCAGAACCAGTAGGTCTCCCCGGCATGGTTCCGGGGGCAGGCAGCGGCGCAGTGCTTCCCCTGGCAGAGGACCACTCCCTGTGGTCCTGACATGATCGGGCAGATCTTCTGCCCCACCATCCGGCCATCCTCCTCCTCACGCCACAACACCTTCCACCTCCCTGACGCCGGACGGAAAGATCTCGAAGAACTGCCAGCCGAAGGTCCGCCCGGCATAGATCCAGAGCTGGACCGACATGCTGTCCCAGCGGGGGATGGCCCGAAGGATAGCCACCTCCCCCGGCCAGAACCCTGCAACCTCCCCAGACGTATTCACCGGTTTTCTCCTCCTCCTCACATGCACGAAGAGTGGCGGAGCCCAGTCGCACCAGGCGACCAGGTGCACGCCGTCCGTGTACCGCACTGACCGTATGACACTGTATCCCTTCCGCTCGAGGAGGCGGGAGGCCATGCTCTCGATAGCCCTCCCCCGCTGGTGGTAGTGGTTGTAGTGCTTCCGGGAACTGAGGCGGGGCGGTCCTCCCACCCTCCTATTCGCCGTCATCCGGCACCACCTCCCGATGGTCAGCGTCAGGATGTGTCTCGGCGTCAGGACGTGCCATGCACCGCGGGTCAGGGCATGCGCCACCGGCAGGAAGCGAGCAGGCACATTCGGTCCACTTCCCCTGCTTCCGCCGGGAAAGGTACGGGCACCCCCTCTTTTTGTCGGCCATCAGGGGACCCTCCAGAGGAGAAAGTTTTTTGCCTCCCAGGAAGAGGAACGTACGGGTTCCTTCTCTGTTCCGGCTTTTGCGGGCATGAACATCCGGGGGGGAACCCCTCAGGCAGCACATGGTGCAGCCTCCCTGTTCTCATGGTCTTTATCAAAAAAGGACGGTTCTTTGTAATTGTCGTGGGAGCTCTGGATCGGCAGGTCCACACGACTTCGTGGTGGGGTGATCATGTTCGGTTTCATCCACATTTCCTGTATGTGACCGAACGGACGATGAATAGAGTTTTTCCGGTCACATACAAAGAAGAGGAGGCAAAGGTCGCTTTTTAAATTTTTTGATTGACGAGGTGAAAGTAATCATCCCCCGGTTCGTTGATCCTCATTCCCGATTATCAGAAAGGAAATTTATAAAGAACCGACGAGATATGCCGGAATCCTGAATGGAGGCTGTCAAGGGATGTTTTTATGTATCGGAGTGAGTAAGGTTCACCGGGGAGATGAACGGGATCTTCCGTCGCGCAGAAAATGCATGGGAGAAGGGGTGTCAGAGGTCGGCAGGATCTAAAGATGCGAAGATAGAGCTGGTAATAACTATCCATCATTTAATCATCATCACGGAAGCGGTGGCAGCCAACTTTGTACCGTTGTCATTATTGACGTAATGTGTGAGGCAACTTCGATAAAAAAGCAAGAACTCGAAGCAGGATTGGCAGACGGCCCTTATATTGGAGGCAGGATCTTTGACAGCATCAAGTGAAACAGGGATGTGCTAGGGGTCCGTTTCGGGTTGTGATAGGCGAGGTTGATCTCCCCGGCCTTTCGTATGCAACGGAAGGGTGATATCATCGATCGACATATTGATATCAATAGATACCTATAGGTGATACTATGCAAGCCGCATCCACAATCTACATCAGGGAAGATCTGAAAGAGAAACTCCAGGCATTGAAACAACATCCCAGGGAATCCTACAATGACGTCATCGAGCGGCTGGTGACCCTTGCGGTGGACCAGGATCCCCTGAACGATGAAGCGATCAAAGGGCTTGAAGAAGCTCTTGAGGATATCAGGCACCGCCGGCTCCACTCTGAAGCAGAGATCATGGCCGAGTTCGGTGTTGAATGAAATACCGGCTGGAATACACCGCCCGGGCACGAAAAGACCTGCATAAACTCGACCGGACGACTGCCCAACGAATCATCCTGGCTCTGCACGGGCTTTCGGACTCCCCTTACTCACAGATCAAAAAATTGAAAGGAACGAACCCCGGACATCCGGTATACACGTTCCGCATCGGGAACCAGTACCGGGCCATCCTGTCAATCCATGACACCGTTCTTGTCATTCAGGTACTTGAGATCGAAGACAGGAAACAGGTATATCGCGATTTCTAAGGGGACGGCTCTCTGAAAGAGTGATACTCAATGAGGTCTGGGAAGGGAGGTCTGCTTTTCACTCCCTGTCATCAATACGTTCAAGAATAGTGAACAATTTATTCACAAATCGTGAACGCAATGCTCACGAATCATGAACCTCATCAATTTTTAAAAATTTCAGGGAGACGTGATCATCCTTCACCATGAATGTTTTTCCCATGGCAAGCTTTTATCTCTCCTCATAGGCTCCTCTCCATCATGAAGCATTCCTTTCTGTTCTGTTCCGCGTAAAAAAGCATAACATGCCCATACTTATTTTACTATGTATGTTCCGCGTACATTCCGGTGAATTTTAATACACAAGACCGGTACTTTCCAAGTACCCCAAGGGGGGTTATCATTGAGAGAGAAGGTATCCATTACCGTCTTAATTTTGCTCATCTGTTTCTTGTGCACGGTGCTGGTGGTCCATGCCCAGACCCAGTGCCCATCTCCCTGCACCTGCATGCTGCCTTCTGATGCAGCGAAAATGAAGGGATATAGCCTGTGTGGAGGAAAACAGATCATCTGCGGCTATGACAAAGCCCAGAATCCATTGTACTGCTACCAGCCGCCGGCAGCGACAACGACCCCAAAGACACCTACGCCAACCCCAACAACAACGACTACAAAGACACTTTCGCCAACATCGACTCCGGCCATGGTGATCACTGCTTCTCCAGGTTCCTGCCCCTCCATCTGCAGTTGCCTGCTTTCTGCTGATGCCAAGAAAATGGGATACACGCTCTGCGGGGGGAAGGAGACCCTTTGTGGATATGACCAGTACAAGAATCCCCAGTACTGCTTCCAGAAACCGGCAACGACTGCCCCCGTGGTGACAACCACTCCTGCGACCCCTGTCCCGGCCGCCTGCCCCTCCACCTGCAGTTGCCTGCTTCCTGCCGATGGCAAGAAACTGGGATATCCACTCTGCGGGGGCAAGGAGACGCTTTGCGGGTATGACCAGTACAAGAATCCCCAGTACTGCTTCCAGAAACCAGCAACGACCGTGCCATCATCCATCCCGGCAACCCCTCTTACCCAGGCAATCCAGTCGGTCGAAGAACTCCCCATAGCGACGCTCCTGACCCCCTCACCAACGGGTACGTTCCTGCCGGTACAGGATGTTGCGGCAGGAAGGGCGGGACTGCCCGGATGCCTTCTTTCGGGAAGGATTTCCGGTTTTCCTTTTGATCCGGAGACCCTGAAGGTCAGGATCCAGGAGATCCGGATCGTTGAGGGAATGGCTCCCTCTGCGGGGCTGACACACTGGGAGCCGTCAAGCATGGAACCGATCGGTGATCCCATCATTGTACCGGTAGTCCCGGTCGAGACTTCCACCCGGGAGTTCGTGGATTACACCTATGGGGCCCGGGTGAACTGCACGGCGACCTACCTTGTCCGGCCTGAATATTACCCGTACGCCCCGGGTGAACACTGCGAGTGGCAGGGAACCTGGGCTCCTTCTGCCCGGACGGTGATCATGGAAGGTGCGGATGTTGGGGGGAATGATTTTGCCTTCTCTCCGCGTTCCGTGCGGGCGCCGGGGATTGAGTTCGGTGCGGATCCTGCAGAACCGAGGATCAATGATCCGGTGACGGTCACCATCCGTATCCGCGACGAAGAAGATATCCGATCATTCAGTTATAAGATCGATTACACGCTGGAGGATCGCAGTTCCCAGGCGGGCAGCTGGGTCAATTTCATCCCGAATGAAGATGCAGAAGGCGAATATGTCAGGGTCAGGATACCGGATGCCATGAGAGCTGCTTCCGCAGTGGTTACTGCAAAGGCCTGTGATGCCGGAGGGAACCGGAATGAACAGTCCTTTGTCCTGAATTTCGGCACCTGCACGGATGGCATCAGGAGCGGGGAAGAGGAGGGGGTGGATTGCGGCGGCCCTTGTACAGCATGTGGCATGGTGGCAATCCGGGGACGAATCCTCTACGAGGAGATGAGTTCGGATCTGAGCGTCTCACTCGGGGACTTCCCTGCCCGGAGGATCAAGTTCCTGCTCCTTGATGATGACGGTGATCTCACCGGTCTGAAAACGACCAACAACGATGGTACGTTTTCCGTAGTGATACCGGACAGCAACCGGGGAAGATCACTCCGGATTCGGATTGGAGACTGCAGCAATTTCCGGGCCGGGTTCAATTATGCCACCAAGATTGCCTATGATGTTGATGGCTGTAATATCTACGTCAAGTGGACCAGCGACCGTTTCACCGTCCCGGAGAACGGGGATCTTGACCTTGGAGACCTGACCATTAAGAAAGACACGGATGGTGATTTTGAGTTCTCCATCGACCACCGGGGGTATGATGGCACCTACCCCTGCTATACCCTCCTGCCGTGCGAGGAGGAGACCGACAACCGGGATGGCGGATCGGTGTACTTCAGTATTGCAGACGCCATCCTTTCCGGCCGTGAGTATGCCAACCACTACCGGGGCGGGACCGATTCTATCGGCAAGCCAACGGTCCAGTATCCTGACCGCCGCTGGAGCATGTACTATCCCCCAACCCATATCATCGATATCCCGGCAGCCAGTGCTGACTGGCCGGACCAGGGATTCAATGACGGAAGCGTCATTCACGAGTATGGCCATCATCTTTCCTATACGATCAGTTACCTGAATCCCTGGGGAGGAGACCATACGAGTTGCACCGCGAAAAACGGGTACTTTGCCTGGAATGAAGGCTGGGCTGAGTACTTCGGCACCATTGTCGTGTTCCGTGACCAGGTCTTTGGATCCCCGCCAAGTTCCCTGAGTGGACCCGATTTTGGATTCAGCAGTATCGAAAATTTCTGGTGCAATGGGACACCGCTTAATGCTGACGGTTCTACGGTCGAGGGGCATGTCGCCGCCGTGCTCTGGGATCTTGCCGATGATCCCGCTACCTTCCCGGATTCTGTCAATGAGTCCTGGGACACGGTGAGCGGGCACGAGGATCTGACCTTCCGGGTCTTTGACAATGAATTCGGTGGAGCGACCGGGCATGCATATATCCCTACGCTCTGTAATTTCGTGAACTATGGCTGGAATGACTATGACGAACTCCGTGGCGAGGATGATGGGGATGAGATTGACCCGCTCCTTACCTACATGGGGGTCCTGAACTGCTGAAGGTGAACCTGCTATGAACAGAACAACTATCATCATTATCGCGGTTCTTGCCTGCGTTGTCCTGGGCGTCGGAGCCTTTGTTGCCCTTTCAGGGGATGGTGGACAGGTTCAAATCACCCCCGGAGATGCAACGATTGATGCCCTTGTTTCGATCCAGAAAAATCCACCGCCTGATTATATCGAAGAACTGACCGGGATCATCGAGATCAGCGAGGACCAGCAGGTCCGGGATGCAGCAATCAATGTCCTGACCGATATTGCCATCCGGCGATCGGAAACCGATGAAATTATGGATTTCCTCAAGGACCTCGCTGCCCATGAGGAAGATCCGGTCATCATGTCAGCGGCCTATGCCGGCATCGATCTCATCAGGGATACCTATCCCCTGCCTCCGATGGGATCACTCAACCTTTCGGTTCGTGGTGACGTGAAGAAGGGAGGTGAGGTTGAGATTATTGCGACCATCACGTCTACCACCGACATACCAAAGGCTGTTCTCGGCCTGGATTTCCCTCCCGATTCGGTCGAGATGCTCACTCCGCCCGTCTATTACACCGCCCTGTCAGCCAATCAGCCAGCAACCCATACCTTCCCGCTCCGGTTCCTCCAGACCGGTGAAGTGAAGATCCCGGTCCAGCTGACCCTCAGCACCGATCTGACCGATTATGAACAGATTGACCGGAACGTTCTCTTCGTGGTAAGGGAGGGGAATGGCGAGTATTCAATTCTCTAATTTTTTCCTGCACCTGAATCGATCACTGTTTCTGAGAATCGGGCACTCTGGCGAGTGAGAGTTCGTGGTAGAAGCGTGTATTGCACAACGGCAGACTGCATCTTTACAACCGAAAACGCGGGAAGAGACCGGGATCCTTGCCTCGCGAAAGGTCGGAAGGGAGAAGATCTCTGTTCACACAGTATTGCTGAAGCTGCTCATGGAACCGTAGAATGTGTCGATGAAACTGATGTATTTCGACACGTTCGGATGATAGGGTGAAGGCATCGACATATGCATTGAGGTATTTTTTTTCGATCTTCATCACCTCCCCTTTCATGAAAACCAAAAAGGGATCTGTCATGGAACACGTGAACTGTCCGTTCTGCAGGGTTGATGCAGAGGAGGTGGTCATCGATCATGACCTTGTGTATGCACGGTTCTATCGGTAGCCGGTGAGCAGGAGACGCCTGTTGATCAGCACAATCTCGAATTATCACAACTCCAGAAATTTTTCAATGGTGAGATCTGCGTCCTTAATGATGATATTCCGCGGGCAATTTCCGGGTGGTTGGGAACAGTCAGTGGGCGTCTTTGCGGATGCATGAGGTGGTTATGACTTCCTTTCTGGTCATTCATCGTATAGCCTACTTTACCGAGGGCTTTTATAACATCCTTTCCGGAAAGGATGGGGAGTGTATCCGTCATAGGTCGACGGCAACAAACGTTTCTTTTACCCCCGGGCGATGATAAAGGGGAATACCGTCCCGTGCGAGGGCGCTGAGGTGAAGTTCGATAGCTTCGGCACTATTTTTCTTCGCCTCCTCCTCTGTTTTCCCCTGGGAGACGCAACCCGAGAGTGACGGCACGGTAACGATATACCAGCCATCCTCATCCTGTTCAATCGGAATTTTGAATTCCATACCTGCTCCCTGAATCTTATATGGGTCTATGGTATCTGTTGTTCCAACATCATTGGTAATCAGTTAATAAATTCCGGTCGTCGAACTCCCTGATAGTAAACTGGAATCCCAGTTCCCTGGAGCATGCAATATCTTCGCTTTTTCCCTCGTTCCTGTATCGCAGTGAAGGATTCCACAGCCAGGTATCCGCTTCCGGAATTCCTCAAGGGGAAATAGGGTATCACAAGTGCTGAGGTACTCATGAGGTCAACCGTCGATTGGCCGGGCTTTTTGGTCGTTCCCATAGTATTATTGACCAGCTCTGGCACAGAATACTTCATGAGATTGCCGCAAAAGGCCACCAGACTTTTCATCGCAGTCCTTGGTATCCTCCTGCTCTGCTCGATCGTGTCGGCAGCCACCAGTGTTCCGAGCGTGATCATCACTGAGTACGAGGTCTCTCCTGCGGTCCTGCTCCCCGGGGAGCAGGGGATCATCAGCGTGACGGTCAGGAATACCGCTGACCGGGCTACCCTCACCCAGTCCTATCTCTCTGATACGACCGAGACCACCACGAATATTGATATCAATGCCCCGATCGACAGCGTCACGATGGTGGGAAACGGGATCCAGGTGCTGAGCGAGGGGTATTACCGGGTTGGGGATATCGGTCCGGGGCAGTCGATCCCCCTCTCGTTTCTCTTCAAGGCCCCGGCACAGGCCGGGATCTACTTTCCCGAGATCTGGATCCGGGTCTCGGATGCCCGGAGCCTGAAGTATCCGATCCCGGTCAATGTGAACAGCGAGGTGGCGATCCAGAAGCGGCCCCAGATCAGTATCGAGAAGCAGCTGCCTGCCAGTGTCACTCCCGGCGATGACTTCAATGCGACCATCCTCTTTAAGAATACCGGGCAGCTCTCGGCAAGCAATCTCAAAATCTCGGTGAACTCCTCTACCCCCTCCATCACCGCAAAGACCGCCAGCACCTATCATATCGACCGGCTGGGACCAGATGAGAGCCAGGCGATCGCCATGGCGTTTTCGACCGACCGGAATGCCCCCCTAGGGCTCCGGCCGGTCACCCTGGTGATGGAATTCCAGGAACCGGACGGGTCAATCCAGCAGCAGGTGGAGACGCTCGGGGTGAATGTCAGGGGGAGAGCGGAGCTCGGGATCTCCCAGATTACGACGGATCCTGCCCGGATCCAGAAGGGAGAGCAGTTCACGCTGATCATCAGGATCGAGAATACCGGCACCGATGATGCCAAGTCGGTGGATGCCATGATCGATATCCCGCTTCCGGGCACCAAGGAGGCATTCGTCGGCACCATCGAACCGGCCAATGATGCACCGGCACCTTTCAACCTCCAGGCCGACCGGGCCGGGGAGATCCCCTACACGCTGACCATTCGGTACGAGGATGACTATGGTCCTGGCGAACAGGTGCAGAACCTTCGCCTGAATGTGTATGGGAGCAACAATACGTTCCTGATCCTCGGAGGAGTGCTCCTCCTCGTCCTGGCAGGGATTGGCGGTTACTGGTACTTCAAACTCCGTCGGAAACCGGGAACCGGCAATGTTTGAGGATGCCAAGGTCGCCTTCTTCCTCGCGAAGCGGTCGATTGTCCGGGGAAACAAGGGGACCCTCTCCCTCACCATCCTGATCATCGGGATGGTGTTTGTCAACCTGATCTTCCTTCCCTCCATCATCTCCGGGGTAGCAGTGCTCTTTAACCAGCAGACAATCGACTACAGTTACGGGAACCTGGTGATCGAGCCGAAAGAGAACCAGGTGTATATCAATAGTGCCGATGAGCTCCAGAAGAAGATTGAACGGATCCCTGGCGTGACCGGGGTCTCTCCCCGGTATATTACGGGGGCAACGATCGTGTACAAGGGAAACGAGGTGACCCCGCTCCTGTATGCGATCAATCCGGATGATGACCGGCAGGTCCTGAAGATCGCCTCCAAGGTCGCCAGCGGGGAGTACCTGGGGGATGGCGACACCGACCAGATCCTGATCGGGTACCGGCTTGCCGGGAACTATGATGAGCGGCTTGATGTGATCCCCTCCCTTGGCGGTGTGGTGGTGGGGAAGGTGGTGGAGGTGACGTTCAATAACGGGGTGACCCGGGAGTACCGGGTCAAGGGGATCATCAACTCCGACTCCTATGATGTCGACTCCAACGCGTTCATCACCAGGGACGAGTATGAGTCGGTGTATGGGCTGGAAGACAAGGCAAACCAGATGCTGGTGCGGACCCTAGAGACCGGGAACGAGAACGAGATGAGGACAACCCTGATGTCATTTGGGGTACAGGAGAAGATCTGGACCTGGCAGGAGAAGTCTGCCAATTTCCTGAACCAGATCATCGGCAGTTTCAACATCATCAACTTCATCGGGACGGTGGTGAGCCTGGTGATCGCGATCGTGGTCATCTTCATCGTGATCTTCATCAACACGGTCTACCGGCGGAAGCAGATCGGGATCCTGAAAGCGATCGGGATCGACCGCTCGATCATCATCCGGTCGTACCTGTTCCAGGCGCTGTTCATCTTTGCCCTCGGGACCCTCATCGGGGGCGGGTTCCTGGTGCTGATCCTGCAGCTCCTTGCGGCAAACCCGATCGTCTTTCCCGGGGGGCCGGTCGCCCCGGTGGTGGATGCGATGCTGATCCTCCGGTCCACACTGAGTCTCCTGGTGGTCTCGCTCATCGCCGGGTACGTCCCTGCCTGGATCACGACCCGAGAGGATATCCTGTCTGCAATCAGGGGTTGACATGATCATCGGAACCGATCTCACACGATACTACGGCCTTGGGGCGGTCCAGGTCCGGGCGCTCGACGGGGTGTCCCTGAAGATACAGAGAGGGGAGTTTGTCGGGGTGATGGGACCGAGCGGGAGCGGGAAGTCGACCCTGCTCCATATGCTCGGCCTGCTTGACCGTCCCACCAGCGGATCCCTCCTGATCGACGGGGTTGATGTCGGGGCCCTCGATGAACAGGCCCGGACGGTCTTCCGCCTGCGACGGCTCGGGTACGTCTTCCAGGACTATGCCCTGGTCCCCGAGCTGACCGCCAAGGAGAACGTGTATCTCCCCTCGATGGCCCGGGGAATGACCCCCCAGGAGTGCACGCTGGTCTGCAGCGATATCCTCGGGGTCGTGGGACTGGGCGACCGGATCCACCACCTCCCCTCCCAGCTATCCGGCGGCGAGCAGCAGCGGGTGGCGATCGCCCGGGCGCTCGTGAACCGGCCGGCCCTCCTCCTCGCCGACGAACCCTGTGCCAATCTCGATACCCGGAACTCGAAGGTGATCCTCGATCTCTTCCGGAAGCTGAACCACGACCTCCACCAGACCATCGTCATGGTCTCCCACGAGGAATGGCACAAACAGTATTTCGACCGGATCATCTCCATGAAAGACGGGGTCATCGAAACGGATCTCCCGGGCACGAGGGAGGGGGATTCCAGAGGCAATCCCTCCGGATAATCACGACATTTTTTCCAGGTGAAAAATGACAGGAGGTGCAAGTACTCCCCTGTTGGAATCAGGTACTACTGGAAACTCTTCCCCCTCTCCTCAGAAAAAGCCTTCATGGATTGCAGATGCTGGAATGGGGTGTAAATTCCCCTCTTCGAAACAGTCTTCAAGTTTTGTCAAATCGCCGCACCTCGGATGACAACCTGATCTTTCATGAACTCCTCATAAAATGGGGGATCCTGTCGAGAGAGATCCTGTAATTTCTTTCATGTGAGGATGAGCATGTGGACATCATACCCAAGGGAATGGGAGAGCGTATGGCGGAGCTCTGCTGTGTGTGCTTCAATCTCGAGAGAATGTTTGGACACCAGGATCCATATATCAACATCACTGCCAGCTGTATTTGTCCCCCGTGCAAAGGATCCATAGATTCCAATGCTCTCTACCCATGTGGTGGGAGGAAGATGTTCGTCAATGAAGTACTACGTTCAGAAATCGTTTCATTGCGGATCCCACTGGAGATGGCACCCACGACAGAATCCTGCCAGTGCGTTTACACAGCCCGTTCTTGATAAGCAGGTGCATATACCGTGACACAACGGGTTTTGAGACCCTGGTGGCTTTTGCAACGGTCTGCACAGTGACGTTCTCCCTCTCTGCGACATACCGCAGGATTCGCAAGCGGTCTTCTGATTTGAATAGTTCTGGAATCATACCCAGTCCCCCCATGTTATCTCATTGTTTCTGTTCGGGAAACAATTTGTTTCTGATTGAGAAACAAACAATAGGTTTCATCACCCCTCCACCTGTTCCCTCCCGACAAACAGCGGTGCCTTTCGCTGCTCCCCGGCAAGCATTTTTGTTATTGATTGCAACGGCGTCGTGTAATAGAATGGTTCGATTGTGATGTTCATCATCGATGAAGACTACTGAAGAAGGATTTCTCGTTTGAAAAATGGGGGGGGTAATTATTTGGTGTGGATCACAATCGATCCGCCGCTGATAACCGTTGTCGGGTCGTCCGTGTCAGGAGCATTCAGCTGGTTATCATATACGGGTGTATCGGTCGCCTTCTCCCAGATCTTGATCCGGAATTTGTCCATGCCGCCTCCGCCTTTGATCGCCCCATCGATCGCAGTGAGCATGAACCCGTATTCACCGGCACCGTTGATCGTCCCCGTACCCTTGTACATTGCTTTTGCACCGGCAACGACGAGCCACTCATAGCTGGTGGACATGAAGTTCAGGTTCCCTGCCTTGAACTGGAACTCGGTCTCCCCGGTCGGTAGTGTTGCCCCTTTCTTGTACTTTGAGACGAATCCGAAGGTTGCCTTGCCGGTCATGGCAGGGTCAGGAGTGTACGCTCCTTCCGGTGACATGATCCAGCCGCCGCCGGTGACGAAGCCGGCAGAGGGGTCGTACACGGCGAGGAGGATCTCTTCAGATTGGGCAATATTGCCCTCAGAATCGGTTACTGTTACTGCAATGGTATGTACACTGGCGGTGTCAAAGCCAGCGATCGTTGCTGTCACTTCCTCAATCGGCTCATCGAAGATGCCATCCGTTGCACTCATCGCCTCCCAGGTCGTACTGTCGGTCGAATACTGGACGGATGTGATGCCCGAGTTTCCGGTCCCTGAATCATCGACGGTTGCTGTAAGGGTTATTGGGGTGTTGATTGGGACCGGGTTTGGATTAGCGACCATGTTCTGGATGACCGGGGCCTCGTTATCAGTGGGGGCGACATCAGTAACAGTGATGGTGATGGATTCAGAGTCGCTGAGGTCGTGATCGCTGACAGTGAATTGTACCTGGTGGTTCCCAATCTGGGTCGAGGCGGGCGTCCAGCTGAACCGGCCTGTGGCCGCTTCTAACGATGCTCCGGATGGGAGCGTTGGAGCTGAAAACGTGAGGGTGTCCCCATCTTCATCCGAAGCAAATAGCATGAAGGTCAGGGTGGATCCGGACTCCACGGTCTTATCACCAGGGGAGGTGAGGACCGGGGCGTGGTTCTGGGAGATAGTCACCGTGAACGTGTCTGTAGCAGTGTTCCCTGCTGCATCCGTCGCTGTGACGACAACAGTATAGGTTCCGTCATCAGTGAACCCGGGGATAGTAATCATGCCATTATCCGGAGTAACCGTGACTGCGGATGCATCGTTGATGGTATATGTCGCAGAGACCGCGTCTCCGACCTGAACTGACACCGAGCCGTCCGGGTCAGGGGTGACCGGCACTTCTGGAACGGTGACTATCGGGGCGGTCTTGTCAATTACTACCGTGAACGTGTCTGTAGCAGTGTTCCCTGTTGCATCCGTCGCTGTGACGACAACAGTATAGGTTCCGTCATCAGTGAACCCGGGGATAGTAATCACGCCATTATCCGGAGTAACCGTGACTGCGGATGCATCGTTGATGGTATATGTCGCAGAGACCGCGTCTCCGACCTGAACTGACACCGAGCCGTCCGGGTCAGGGGTGACCGGAGATGGTGGTACCGTAATCCCTGGAGGTGTCGTGTCTTTAGGGGTTATCACGATGGTTCGCTGGTCTGTCCCTACACCGCCATCTGCATCCCCTACCCGGAGGGTCACGGTATACGTGCCGGCTGTAGTATAGGCATGCGACCCGGTCAGCGAGTGGGTCCCGGAGATGACATTGGCACTTGCACTCTGGCCGTCTCCGAAGGCCCAGGTAGATGTCCATTGGTCGATGCCCGGGTCCGTGAAGATCCCCGTAAAAGCAATCGACTCGTCCTCTATGGCAGAAGTCAGGATCCCGGTCTCGATCACCCGAAACTCGGCCAGTACTCCATAACCATCGTTCTGTGCGATATTGATCTTGATATACCGGGCATCCTGCGAGGTTGTAAACAGGTGTTCCCCAAACGCCCATTGCGTCAGGGTACCGCTGGTCATGGAGGTATACATGACGTCATCCGTGGATACTGTAGCTGTATACGGTTTGCCGGCGTATACACCGGACGTCTCACGGAATCCGGCGATGCTCCGGACACTGCCCAAATCAATCTTAATCCACTGGGCGTTCGGATCACCACTTGCCGCCATCCATTTGGTGGTAAAGTCGCCATCGAAGATCTTACCGGTGTTTGCGATGTCTGCGCCGGCTGTGAGCGTATATGTCGGTATCGGCAGGATATTCGTGGTAGGTGCCACGTTGTTGATATCCACCCGGGCGGTATCCATTGCTGTCAGGGTGCCGTCGCTCACTTCCAGCTTCACATCGCCGTGATACTCATTCCCGGCCCAGTCCCAGGTCTGGGTTTCCTGGGTTGTCGTGATGTCATACACACCGTCGTTGTTAAAGTCCCACCGGTATGTCAGGGGTGCTCCTTCTGGATCGCTCGAACCCGCTGCACTGAAGACAACTCCCGCTCCGCCTTCCGTCCCGGTGTAGGGTCCGTTCGCATTGGCTACTGGTGGTGCGTTTAATGCAATTTCTTGCAGTATCTGACCATTGAGATTATATTCCCCAGATGAAACCTCCCTGTTCCACGTGACGAAATACTGTCCACTGCCATATACAAGACTTGGATTCCATTGGGATTTATAGGGGTAATTTACTGAAAGCGTTAACCCATTGGGGTCCAAGACAGTAAAATCTGAGGTCACACGAGTCCCATTCAGTTGACATCCAGCCCAGACAACCAACCAGTTGTTGCTATCATACTCTATCTGCAGGGAATTGGGTCCGCATCCACCACTATACTCCGCAATCAGTTTTCCCCCCGTATCGGATGGACCGTCAAGTAAGGCTCCTGTTGAAGGGGAGATCCGCGTACCAAATATTTGGGCGTAACCCTTGCTATTTCGATAATCCTGCCACCCAACAAGATAATTTGTACCATCGTACGATGCGCCACCTTTCATCCAGCCCCAGCCCTGGCCGTTGGGTGCGGTAGAAACTCCGAAGTTGAGCGGATCAAGGACCATCCCTGAAGGACTGACTCTTGCACCGTATATATCCAATTGACTGTTATCCCAGGGCGCTTGCATCCACACGACGAGGTAATTCCCTCCCCCGTAAGTAATCGTCGGATTCCACCGTCTCCTGACATCAGTGTTGCTGATGATGAAAGGTGATCCGGATTTTTCTGATGATGTGAGGAATTGCCCGTAGATATGTTCATTTGTTGCTGGAGATCCGATATATTGATCCCATACCAGGAGAAATCCCGTTCCGTCGGAAATTGCATCAACATTGCTGATGCTGTTCGAATCGGTTGCAATTAGGATCTTTGGACCAACATTCCCATTTACATCAACATAATTCCCATAAACGGTGTTATCGTAATATTCGTTCCTGCCGATATAGGTAACAAGATACGTCTGTCCATTAAAAGCAACGGCAATATCATTTGCATAACTGGGATTTATTGTGAAGGAACTCCCATATGGCACACCATTAACGTCAATAAATCGACCGCTTACGGAATACGTACTGCCAGTTGTACTGACCGTCTTATCACTCCATACTGAGAGATAATGGGTACCGTCAAAAGCAACATCGCCGTATAAAAATACTCCATCAGAATCAATAACGATATCAGAGGAAAGGAGGGGGGTAACCGTAGTCCCACCACTCACTATTCCAATCATTGAAATAATCAGCAGAGCGATCATTGCAGAATATTTGAAAAAATGTTGATTTGAATCACACATACCTGTATGTCCTTTCATTAAACGAAACTGCATTGTTTTTACTCCTTATGCTTCAGTAATGCCAGATATTAATTGGAATGGGTATGGAAAGGTTTGAGAATTACAGCACTTGCTATGCTATCGTACCCAACCTACACATATGCTGATTAATCAGTCCTGACCTGGCCTATCCTTATTGGCAAGGATATTTCTCCGGACTCCCCAACCATCTGGTGTTTTTTATTGTTGAAATGATAAATCTTATGAAATTGTTTTTAAAAACTACGATAATTTTACTGTGATTACCAAAAAGCCGGTTTATGGCGGGTACACGGTGGCCCCGAAGATAGAGTGGTCCACCTCGTAGGGGGTGACTGCGAACGGCTGGGCAGCTTTTTTGAGCAGGAGGCATGCTACCGGCTGATCCTTCTTTGCGTTCTTCCCCACCTAGCCGGGCCGGTGCGAGAGGAATGCGATGAGCTCATCACCCGGTTCCATGGTGTAAAAGCTGGCCCGGCATGTATGGGGCATCTTCCGCTCTGATTCCAGCAGGAGCCCCGATTTGTCGACAGACAACTTCGGGGATCATCCCGGGTCGGGGGGAATAGTATACTTCCTTCGAGTTAGATGTGGGTTTTTTCCCGAGGAAAATGGGGAATTTTCACCGCTTGATAGGGTGACGGCATCGACATATGCATGGAGGTATACTTTTTATTCGATCTTCATCACCTACCCTTTTATAAAAACCAAACAGCTATCCGTCATGGAATACTTGAACTGTCCGTTCTGTAGGGTTGATGCAGAGAAGCTGGTCATCGATCAGGAATAGGTCATTTTACGGAGCTGAACCATGAGTAGATGAAGGGATTCCATCATTCTTCGTTCACCCCCCCCACCTGCTCCCTTCCGACAAACAGCGGGGCTTTCCGCTGCTCCCCGGCAAGCATTTTTGTTATTGATTGCAATGGCGTCGTGTAATAGAACGGCTCGATGGTGAAGTTCATCGCCCTCCCCGAGCTGGAGAGCCGGATGGTCCCGACCTCTGTTTCGCTGCCCAGCAAAAAGACCCGTTCTGGATCCCCATCGAGTACTGCCGGAAGATCCGAAAGGGGGATTGAAAATCCCCGGCAATCCAGGTCGGACCGGATCACCAGATTCTCCCCCTGGACATACAGCCTGCCGACCTTCTCGAACGGGGACTCGAGATGTTCGGTCACGGTCCAGGTGCTCATGGGCTCCTCCTCCCTGCCTGGTCATGCCGGGACCGGTGCACCGAGGTCATCCGCTCACCTCACCGTGTTCTGCTGACCTGCTGATCCGCTGGTAGCAGGTCTCGCAGAGTTTTGTCCCGGTGCTCCGGTCGAGGTAGACGGCGGGATCGAGCTCGCAGATGGAGCACCTGCTGAAGGGCGAGTTGAGCCGTTCCATCCTGGCGGGATCGCAGGTCCCGGGGAGGATGGTGGCGGACTGCTGGGATCTCTTCTTTGCCCTGGCATAACAGTGCCTGCAGATCTGGTTCGGTTTCCCCTCGTCTTTCTCCCGCCGTTTTCGTTCGCTGGAAAGCTTCAGGACATAGTGAGTCCATGGGCTGCCACACAACCGGCAGTAGGTGTGGTCCGGGACCTCCAGGGGCTGGTAGTCCCGGGGATCGATCCGGGGTATGAGACCTGGCAGGGATCGATCGGTGTTCTCCTCCCCTTCAGCATCCGGCCTTCTCTGAAGTGGTGGTTGAAGGAGAATCGGGTTGTTATATGCCGTCTTTTTCTCATTTCCGGTGCGATGTACCGTATTCGATGGGCTCCCTTCAATCCCGGCAGGGTCACCCCCAGACGAACAGGCCTGCACACCGGCTTCTTTGGGCTGCTCTGTATCCCTGTTTTTATTGAAGTAATCAGAAGTACGTACATATATATTCTTATTATAATCATTATTTTCTGAATCGGAGCCATTTCCATCATTTTCAATTCCTTCATCATGGGTTGAAGGCTGGTTGAAGTCGGTTGAAGGATCGCCAGGATCCTCATCCAGCCAGACCCCACCCCCGCCACTCCATGACTGGTAGAGGTCCGGGTCGAAGGTGTAGGCATTGGTCCTCCTCCTCATGGAAACGCACTCCTCTTCCTCGGTAACCACCGTACGGTCACACCAGGCAATCGCCGGACATTTCTCCATCAGCCCGGCGTACGCCCTGCCCCGGGTGACATGCCCGTGAAGGTACTTGTGGAGATTGCCGCTGCTCCACCCGGTGGCCTTCTGGAGCTGCGGGATCGTGAATTCGTTTCGGCCGAGGTTCCGGATGATTGCGATCAGGTCCGATTCCCGTTTGGTGAGCTTGGTCATCTGGCCCCCGGCAGTTCCGTTCAGGAGCTGGTACAGCCGGGCTGCTTCGGCAAAATCTTCCCTGGTTGCGGTAAGATGGATGCGTGATCCCGCATGATCCTGCTCTCGTTGATGGGAGCATAGCACGGTGTTTGCCTTGACAAGGTCGAGGAGCATTTCAGCGTTCCGGCGGTTGCCTGCTTCTTTGAACTGTATCCTGCTCGCAAAGGGGATCACGACATGGTACTGGTGGGATCCGATCAGGTCCCACATCGTCTGGCAGGTGAGGATCTCAGGTCGTTCCTCTCCTGTGCTGTGGGGAACGGTCTCTTCCCGGGCGAGGATGCGGGCGAGCACCCGGGTGTCCTGCTCTTCGGAATCATCGATCCAGCAGGTGAGCATCCGGTTGAAGACCTGGTCATCCCCGGCTCCTTCCACTTTTGCGACCCACCAGACGCACCGTTCCGGGAGGGTGCAGACCAGGGCTTTCCGGTCCTTGCTGACGGTGCGGTACAGGAAGGGGATCCCAAAGGCGGTGGTCGCCCCTTTCAGGATCTCGGCCATCTCCTCGGAAAGGGCCCTGTCGTCCATGACAATTACGGACCCTGGCTGGAGATTCTCGAGGTAGAAGAGGGCCTTGTTGCTCATGGCGCCTTCCAGCCGGAAGCGGGGTGGGACCTGCCGGAGCATGGTCGAGAAGGCATGGCTCTTTCCTTTCCCGCTCTCTCCGGTCACCGAGACATGGAGGCCGTTGGTGTTCGTAACCAGGCGCGAAGCAAGAGAAAGGATGAGGCATTCGGCCACGGCTTCATCACCTTCATGGTCAAGGGCAAAGGTCCTGAGCATTGCCTGTTTTGGGTTGCCGTGGTGCAGGATCTCAAAGGCTTCGGACCGGCAGGGAAGCGTGTCGAGGGAGTGGGGGGGTGACCTGGATTGCGGCGGGGTTTCTTCCTGTCGAGCGCTCCTTCCGGGAGACGGTCTCCCTGGATCCGTCGTGCTCTCTGGTGGATGACCGTGAGTATCGCTCGTCACCCGTGTGGATTCTTTTGATTGCCGATAGCGATCTTTCAGGTCCTTCCACCGCTGTGCTCCGCCGCCGCAGGAGGTGTGCTGGCATCCGGCATGGATGGCGCCGTTTGAAAACTGGATGGCAAACGCTCCGTCCCGATGGGCTCCGGAGAAGGGGCATTCGTCCAGGACGTAGAGGGTGCCGCCGGCGTATGGTTTCTCCCTTGCAATCCCGATCCCATGGTCCCGGAGCCAGTCGGCCAGGTCGATGCCATGGCCGTGCTTCTTTCCCGGCGGCGGGGGTTCCGGGAGGGTCCGGGCGAAGGCTTCGAGGAGCTCGCTGGGGACGATCGCGATCTGTTCCGGGACGGAGAGGAGCCGGGATCGCCGGTGCGGTCGGTCGGGGGTATGGTCGCCCTTCCGGCTCATGGTGCCGTAGAGTTTCCAGATCCGGGCAGCGTTGTGGTTGGCGGTGTCGATGGTGACCATGGGATCATCGAAGAGGGTGGCGAGGACTTCGAGGGATCTCTTCACGAGGTCCCGGGAGTGGTCATCGTTGGGGAGGTCGATCCGGTAGAGGAGGTGTGCCCCGTTCCCGGAGTCAGCGACGACCGGTGCCGGCCATCCCATCCCGGCGAGGTGGCCGGCGATCCTCTCAGCGGTCTCGATCGCTGCCTGGTGTTCGGCATCGGTAGAGGAGACGCCGGATGGTCTTGTCGGATCGATGTCGATGGGGAACCAGCGCCGCCGGAGGATATCCGGGTCCGCGGTCGTGGCATCCTTCTTCCCGAGCCGCTGCTTGACCCGGTTCGCCCTCCGCGAGAGCAGTGCAGGATTCACGTCGTTGAGGGTGACGTAAATCCCCTGGATGGCGGGAACGCTGTCCAGGACGTCGACCGATCCGGCGAGCGAGGCAGGGTCATCGAAGTACCCGCTGGCGATACCGTCATCGGTGATGGCCCGGACCTCGACCACCTGGCCCGGAGCGGTGAGGACCTGGAGTGCCCGGAGGATTGCGTCGGTCATGGTCGATCGCCTCCATTGTGGGCATCCAGGGAGCTCATGGCTTCTGGCAGGAATCTCATGAGCCCTCCCCTCTGGAGTGAGAACCCAGGTGTCTTCGATTTCCAGGCAGGGATAGGGTCCTCATGAACCTTTCGAGTGGGGTTATCAGATCACGGTGACTCCCCGTATTCGGCAGGGAGAGTGTCTTCATGGGTCCTCCTCTCCGAGCAGATATACTCAAGGGGTTCCTATCAGGAGACAGGGCTGGGGTCTTCATGTTCCCTCCCCTCCGGAGCAAAGGCACTGGTTCCGCCTGCATCCCGCTCTGTCCTGGCGTTCCTCGATGATCTCGCAGAACCAGTAGGTCTCCCCGGCATGGTTCCGGGGGCAGGCAGCGGCGCAGTGCTTCCCCTGGCAGAGGACCACTCCCTGTGGTCCTGACATGATCGGGCAGATCTTCTGCCCCACCATCCGGCCATCCTCCTCCTCACGCCACAACACCTTCCACCTCCCTGACGCCGGACGGAAAGATCTCGAAGAACTGCCAGCCGAAGGTCCGCCCGGCATAGATCCAGAGCTGGACCGACATGCTGTCCCAGCGGGGGATGGCCCGAAGGATAGCCACCTCCCCCGGCCAGAATCCTACCACCTCCCCAGACGTATTCACCGGTTTTCTCCTCCTCCTCACATGCACAAAGAATGGCGGACCCCAGTCGCACCAGGCGACCAGGTGCACCCCGTTCGTGTACCGCACCGACCGGATGACACTATATCCCTTCCGCTCCAGGAGGCGGGAGGCCATGCTCTCGATTGCCCTCCCCCGCTGGTGGTAGCGGTTGTAGTGCTTCCGGGAACTGAGGCGGGGCGGTCTTCCCACCCTCCTACTCGCCGCCATCCGGCACCGTCTCCCGAAGGTCAGTGTCAGGATGTGCGTCAGCGTCGGGACGTGCCATGCACCGTGGGTCCGGGCATGCGCCACCAGCAGGAAGCGAGCAGGCAAGCTCGGTCCACTTCCCCTTCTTCCGCCGGGCAAGGTACGGGCACCGTTTCTTTTTGCCGGCCATCAGGGGACCTCCATGAGGAGAAGGTTTTTTGCCTTCCAAAAAAAGGAACGTATGGGTTCCCTCTGTGTTCGGGCTTTTGCGGGCATGAACATACGGGGGGAGCCCCTCAGGCAGCACATGGTGCAGCCTCCCTGTTCTCATGGTCTTCATCAAAATAGTCCGGTTCGTCGTTGTTGTGATGGGAGCCCCGGATCGGCAGTTCCACACGAATTCGTGGTAGTTTGATCATGTTCGGTTTCATCCACATTTCCTGTATGTGACCGAACGGACGATGAATAGAGTTTTTCCGGCCACATACAAAGAAAAGGAGACCGAGGTCGGGTTTTAAATTTTTTGATTGGATGAGTGGAACGAATGGTTCGTTCGGTTCTCTAAAAATTAATTGTACAGGGGTCTGGATTGTTTATAAAATAACGGCGGTGAAAGCGTGATTTCGGGAATGGATTCGGGAAAGGATGTTTTTATGTATCGGATGGAGGAATGTTAATCTGTTAGATTAACGGGATTTCACGGAGAGAGGCGACGTGAAGGGGGAGCGCGGGAAAATTCTGGATAGAAACTCCCTGAAGACGAAATTGCAACAGCTTAGGTGTGCGTGATGCAGAGAATGATTACTTTACTGTGAAGAGGCCTGAAATCTAAAAAAATTCCCCCTTCTCACGAAGCGTCACAGATTTTTGAATAAAAAGAGTCAGAGATATAGTGGAAGGATTGAGGAGGTATGAAATTTTCGTCGAATTCCCAGGGATCTACCGGATTCTCAAATTTTTTAATCTCTTCAATTTCGATAGCGTAACCCCTCTCCTTGCCGTGGAAATAGGTGAAGAATTCTTCTTTACAGAGTCCGGACTGCTCTTTGAACATTTCCCAGAGAATCAAGGGACGATCTTCGATGACCGAGCCTATTGCACATATACCAACAATCTTTTTCATCGGACTGCTGGAATAGATGACCATTTCCCGTACTTCTTCATCCCTGAATATAATTTTTCGAAATTCGTACTTTTTCTCGCCGAATAGAATTTTGTCCACATATTTTGGTTTAATGGACAGTAAAACTCTCATCAATACCTCCGTGGGTCTTGATCCATTCGTATGCACTTTGGTTGATTTCGGTGATGGATTGTGGATGGTCTTTCATGATTCCCGTCTTTTTCAATGTGTCTATGGGGATGCTCCCTTTCAGATGGAAATGGTGCCTGAAGATAATTACGGAACGATTTTTATTAGATTTTTCGATTTCGTCCCTGGAATAGACACTTCTCTTTCCAATAATCCGCATTATCTCTTCAGGATTTAAATTGGGGTAGAAATGCTCAATTACTCCCAGTGAGGTAATTGCGTGGAGATCATGAGAACGATAGAACAGGACGATATCGCCAGGCTTTAATTTCCGAATCCGGCTTTGGGTCAAATAGGCTTTTTTTATGGTATTCCCTTCAATCACGAATTCTCCTGCATATTCAGGCAGCTGGCTTTGTCTCCGTTCCCGGAAATCAGTAAAGAGTTTCTCATGATATTCAGGCTGAATAGGGATAATAAATTTCTTCACCGATTCTCCGTCATAAAAGGTGGGATAGCATATTCTCGAGATCTCAACAGATTTGTCTAGGGATTTACAGAACTCAGTCAGTTTCAGATGTTTCACAAATACCGGTTCCGGTCTTTCACCTGGAAGAATACCTGCCTGGAAAAATCCAAATTCGCGGATCAATCCGACGAGGCGGTCTTCCTCTGGTTCAGTAAAATGGGTCAGATAGATCTCATCGATTCCCTGTCGAAGAGCAAGGTCAATAGAGACCTTGATCAGCAATTCTCCAATTTTATTGCCAATATGGGTTACTTTGAGGGTGGCAATTTTGAGCCTTTTCTTTTTGGGCAGGGGAGGTATGGAGGAGATTGGTTCATCCTCAATTTTGTATATGAGGAGTGCTCCGATGGTTCCATCGGAGCGTCTATTTACATAACATTTGCGTCCTTCCCGGGAAATTTTTTCAAACCATGTCCGGAAAGCCGGATAATCAGCAATCAACGAACCAAAGATAGAATCAGCGATATTGAGATTGTACACATAATCCTCGACAAGGGCAGGGGGCGTGGTGATCCGGACCTTTGCAGGTATTAACCGGTTGAAGAACCCCAATGCCTCTGTTATGAGAAACACCCGGTCTTCTAATTCAAGGCTCTGAGATTTCTTATGGATCTCGCGGTCCTCGGTTATCAGGAAATCGACAGCGTTTCGATAGATACAGAAGAGAATAGCATTATCTATTCGATCATGTTCGGTCTTCGATTTACCGATTAAAGAGCGATAGGTCTCGTCCTTGTCGGGATTTGGTGGATTGTCGATTATCGAATACGCTTGTATTTTAGAAAGATTCACCTGTCGGCGTTTCTCATCCTTATCATTTTTGAGTTCAGCTATAGACAGCGGGTGGACGATGAGTTCTGTTCTCAACTCATTGAATATTCCAAGAAGTTCTCCAAGATCAGAGGAAACAACCTGATCTGCCTCGCGGGAGATGAAAATATTGGTATCGAAAAGAACCCTCATCTTTGTTCATTTTAACGATTTTATAGGCTTATATTTAAGATTTTGCCATGAATAGTGTAAATTATTGCTGAAAATTAATTCTGAAGGCATGTCATTCCACCCACCTTTCGCAGGTGCCCATAACAGTTTGAGGAAATACCATACTTAGAAATATATCTTAGTACAGCGATACAAAATATGTGGATAAATCTCCTCAATTCACGTCACAGGATTTCGCATCGCGGCAAATAGGGCATTTAGGATTGGTTGCCGGAATGATCGATGAACTTGGCATATCAGCGGTCATCGATGAAGCATTACCTAAGACCCGGGATCATATCCTTCCACACTCAAAGGTTGTCTCAGCCATGCTCCTGAACGGGCTTGGATTCAACGAACGCCGCCTCTACTTCTTCTCCCGATTTTTCACTGATCTATCGACGGAACAATTGTTTGGTCCCGGGGTCACCCCTGAACACCTGAATGACGATGTCCTTCTTCGCACCCTTGACCGCATTTACGATTACGGCACCACCGATCTGTTCAACCGGATCGTCATGAACGTCATGAAAAAATTTCAGTTTGGTACACACCTGTTACACGCTGACACTACCAGTTTCAGTGTCCACGGGGACTATGACAACGAGGAAGAAAACTTCAGGAATATCCAGATCACCTACGGTCACAATAAAGATCTCCGGTGGGATCTCAAGCAGTTCGTGCTCAGCATGGTGACAAACCAGCATGGTATCCCCCTGTTCACCCAGCCCTATTCTGGCAACGAGTCAGATAAAAAAATACTTCTCGAAACCATCCAAAAAGTGAAACAGAACCTTAATCTCGAAGACAAGGCGTACTACGTTGCCGATAGTGCATTCTATACTGGTCCCAACCTGCAGACCCTTGGCCATCATACCTTCTGGATCAGCCATCCTCCCGCCACCATAGATGAAGTTAAATTACTCCTGGTTGCCGATATGCCGATGGTTCCTGGCGAAGAAGAGGGGTACTCGTTTTATGAGAGGCTGGTGAACTACGCAGGAATAGAGCAGAAATGGGTGCTCGTCCATTCGGAGAAGAGGAGAGCGGCAAGCGAGAAGACCTACCAGAAAAATCTTGATAACCGGCTTGAAAAAGCACGGAAATCATTGAAAAAGTTACGGTCAAAAGAGTTCGCATGTGAACCCGATGCACAAATGGCTGCACGATTATGGTTTGATGACTACCCCTACCTCTCCTCCGATAAGATCCAGATCTTATCCCGAACAAAGAAGAATAATGGCAAAAAGGGTCGCCCAGGAAAAGATGAGTCTGTTGTCACCGTATACTCCGTCGATGCACCGATCGAGATCATTCCGGAAGTGATCGAGCAGGAAAAAACTCGTCTTGGTCGATTTGTCCTGGCTACGAATGATCTTGATCTTGAAGCGGATTCTCTCCTAAAATACTATAAAGGTCAGCAATCTGTTGAACGTGGTTTCAGGTTTCTGAAGGATAAATCATTCAGAGTTGCTGAGGTGTTTCTGAAGAAAGAGAGCAGAATTGAGGCGCTCTCCATGATTATGGTGCTCTGCTTGTTTGTGTATGCGATTGCTGAATGGTACCTCCGATCCAAACTGAAAGAAACCGGAAAAAAGGTGAATAACCAGTTGAAAAAGCCGATTCAGAACCCAACGATGAAGTGGATTTTTACTCTGTTCATGAGACCGGCTGAAGTCACGGTTTGTTTGAACTCACATATACAACGGTTTATTGTTAATCTGGATGAGGATGTGACCCAAATTCTTGAGATTATGGGGCCGTCATTCGAAAAATATTATTTCGTCAAGCCGACCTGCGAAATGTAGGATTCCAGATAGATGATGTTCATAGGGGTCGTTGCGCCTTCGGTGTATGGTGGTTTGAATAAACTCGGCTATACTCACAAGGGATGTTCAATAACCGTGGCCATCAGCTAAATGCCATGGAAGTCTTCACATCATCCCAGCCTTGCCGTTCTGTCAAGAGTGGTCTCATAATATCCCGCAATTCATTCCGGAACTTCTCCCATTCCTCTTTGTTTGTCATATTGTAAGAAAGTCGGATTGAGCGAATCATGAGCAGGACATCCCTATTGAATCCTTCTGATGATGGAACAGACAGAGTAAGATCTTTCTTCTGGCTGAGCATCACCTCAGGATACAGTAGCATACATCGGTCTGTATTTGTCTTCGTGGCATAGACATATATTTGATAAAGATCAGCTTGCGAAATGCCTAGTTTCGCATCCGTGCTATCGAGTGTTTTGTACTTGGTATCGATGATCGCCTCAATTACTGGAGAACCGATCAGAATGTCAGGGATAAGATTGAATAATTCCTTACCGTTTTCATCACAAGCCATTCGTCCAACGCTCATCTGGGACCTCACTGCAACAGGTCTGCCGAAGAAGTAAATTGAATCCTCTTTGAGAACCTCGGTGATGAATCCTTCAAAGAGTTTCTCCATCGGAATCAGCAGAGAGAATGACTCGATTTCGGAGGATTGCAGGGTAAGTGTCGATTGGGAAAGAAATAGTTTACACATTTCAATATAAGGTTCGAATATCCGGTTCAACCGGTTGAAAGTGATGGAATTCGCTTCCGCTGGGGTTACTTTTGTAAGCGTCACCTGGTCGAGAATGTTAATGATTGAACGCAGTGTCCTTGCAGTATCAAAATCCTCAACAGACCTGGCCATAAGGTGGCAGGTATACTTCAAGGTCCTGTTCATGAGGTTATCAGTGGAGAATTCATAATATTCACAGGGAATGATGTGGAAACGACAAGGGTTGACATAATTTTTAAAATCTATTCTTCCTTTAATTACCCTGATCTCTTCGTATTTTTTGATATATTCCCTCTTTTGGGATGATTTTATGGTCGACAAGAGTTTTTTTGCAAATATTCGGATGAATACTTCGAACAGATCATGTTTATGCAGATCAAGACCAGCAATATCCATCTCCCTAAACGGGATATCTCCCGAATAGGAGAGCATTTTCAACAAGTTCGCAGCGATGGTTTTGAGATGGTCCTGGTATTTCTCATCTTTGAATAGTTTTGGAAAAATCTGGATGGTGAGATCGCCAACTCTGACAACTCCAACGTAATTCAATGGTCGGATGGTTCTCAGGCCACATTCCAGGAATGGTTTTGAACGATTGAGATCTTCCAGTACTCCCATGGTTTTTTCGGTGAGAGCGAGCGTCTCGTCATGGAAGTGATCTCTCTCTCCTAATTCGAACCTGTATGGTTGATATTCGTAGAGGGTAACAACCGTCTTCATTTCAGTCGTTGATACCTGAAGGAGTGGTCACCGACTCTTTTTGAGCCAACTTCCGAATGGCGATCAGGAACTCTTTAGGAGAGAGTTCCTCTTTAAACAGGAATGAGCGATCATGGTTGGTGATAGTGATGAAGTCGTTCCCGATAATTTCCTGAAGTTTTGCGGGAGAGTCATAGTAATATTCCTGAAGAAGTGGCATGATTTCATGATACCATATGAAATGGAGAATTTTGATTGCTTCATCTGTGGTCTTCGCTTCATTCAGTTTCGTGAAATAACTATGACCGATCTGGTGATCCCTGTCATAATTCCCAATTATTTTTTCATTTATCGAGGTGAGCAGCGAAATTGCAGTAGCTGCAATCTCCTGGATAGTTGGATCTTCCGTTTTCAAAATCTCTCTGATAACCTTGGGTTGTGGCATCATCTCGATGAAACCAAATCTACGACGAAGTGCAATATCTAGCAAGGCAATCGATCTATCAGCCGTATTCATCGTGCCGATTATGTAGAGATTCGGAGGAATTGCAAATGTCAACTTGGAATACGGTAGAACGGTCAGCATTTCATTCTCTTCTGCATACCGTTTATCACATTCGAGCAGGGTGATAAGTTCGCCAAAAATCCGGGAAATATCTCCACGGTTTATCTCATCGATGATGAAGTAAAAGGGATACTTCGGTGCCAAATCCCTTAACTGCTGTTTTTCTTCGGGATCTAATTCGGGAATGTCTTCGTGATCATTCCATTCGCATTCAATTCCTGCTTTAAGAGAAAGCACATTAAATGCCTGCCGGGCAAATTCTTTGAAAATTCCTTCCTCAATCTGGTAGCCCAGTGTTCCATCATCTTTGGTAAATGGCCGAAGACCTTCGATGAAATCTTCATACCCGAACGAGGGATGGAAGGTTACGAATTTTTGATTATTAACCTGGATATCTGAGGTATCAATGGTAATTCCTAGGGCTTCATAGGAAAGATCAGGTGTAATTTTTATCAGTCTCTCCAGTTCCATATCGCTGAGTGCTCTCAAGCTGAAACTCATAGTAGCCCGGCCTATCGCAGTCTCTCCCAAGATTGGATCTTTATGGAGATCGCTATAGGTTGGCCCCTTGAAATGGAGCATTATTTCGAAGGTGATGCTCTCTTTTTCTTTCTGGACACACCTGACTACTGATGTCAAACGATGCTCTGCCTGGAAATATACGAGAGCAACGTCCCCTGCCTGAAGGTCATCAAAAAATTTTTGCCAGTTGCGGTTCCCCGTCCAATCGTAGGTGAATTTCTCACCGATCTTCTTTTTCGGGATATCGCCGTCTCTTGGACCGTATGCGATCAGGATATACACGGTTTGGTCGATCAGGGATGTATCTGAGACCCGGTACTCTTCAGTACTATATTCCGAGATGAATTTTTTTGCATGATACGTTTTTCCTGTTCCCGGGGGACCGTAGATGATAATCTGTTTTTTATTCTGGATTAATTCCTTTATTTTTTGATACATTGGATCTTCCCCATCAACAACTATATTCTCACCCTTGAGATTCCAGCAAAGGCCAGCAACAGCCCATAATGAGTGTTCTGTATCCCAATATTTCTTGAATATTGGTGTTTCAGCGATTTCTCGTGCAAATTTCCCTGCCCATACCAGCATCTGGCCATAGGTGTCGTTTGAGTCTGGGAGGCTGTAGCCAAGCATTTTTGCCAGATTTGTCCAACGATTTTTTCTGAAATCGACAAATCTGTCAGGGAAAGCAATCGTCAGGAAGAGAGAACAGAAGAGGGTGATATGAGATTCATTAATTATTTCCTTTCCTTTCGAGATGCCAGCAGTATTCAAATTCTCAATGAATGCATCGATTCTTTTCGCTGCTGAATGATCATCTTGTGGAAAATCCTTGATTAATGCTTGAATTGCATTCTTTGCGAACACCGAATTCTTGAGAAAAGTATGGAATTTGTATCTATCCCGCCAGGACAAGACTAAAAGGTCACTGGTAGCATTTCTTAATGCGTCAATATCGATCTCGTTTGCGAGCAGTATGGATGATACCTTTGGATAATCACTCTCCCGATCTTGGATCTCTTTCATATCTATTTCAGACTTCAGATCTCTGAGAGAAATTTTCCTTTTTAGTGCCACTTTTTCTAATAGATGGGTCAATTCTGCGTTCATTTCAAGATAGAATTGAGTCTTATGAATCAACTACGATAAGTTTGTCGATTTTGTTGCCTTCTCAATAATGAGAATATGGATGTGCGGAATTCCGTTCAGGGTATTGTCCATTTTTAGAGAGCTGGATCTGTCTTACACTCTTATCCATCTCCATTGAGAATAATTTCGCTTTCCCGTTCTTGAATGATCTCTGGTAACAGATAGAAAAATGCTCCACAATCCTGTATTTTTTTAAAGGACGCTGGAATACCACCTGTTTTTGATGGCTTCACCTGTATTGTTCTTTTTTCAACTTTGACAATCTCCCATACTTTTCCAGCAAGTACAAAGCAGGTTCTCGGTTTTATCGTTACGGGTAATTCGATTTCACCAATCAGGCGATTGCTCAGGACATTTTTTACACTAAATGCATGGGTATCGGGGATGTTTGAATGAATTTTTCCTATTGCCCCCAGGTTCATCAATTTTTCAGTAGCGTAGATCTTATCTCCATGAACCTCAATCCATTCCAGATCCTGAAGATGAGGAAAAATACACTTCTCGAGATCATCGATGGAATAGATTGTACCTAATAGTGAGATGACACTTTGACGGAGGATGCCTTGAGGGGTTGCATACGACATTGAGAAAAGTTGCTGGATACAAACCGAGTAATCAGGGTGATAGATTTTTGTCTCCAACAGGTTTTCCCTCGCTGCTTTGATCATTACTTCAAATATTTCTCTTTCATCGGGAGAACAAATTCCAAAAATCCTGATAATGCCTGTTCTTCTCCCAGCCCTGCCGATTCGTTGGATTAATGATGAAATGGTAAAGGGTACATCCACAAGGACAACAGCATCAATATTACCGATATCTATGCCAATCTCCAATGTCATGGTCGCGACACAGACTGCCCTGGAGTTTGTCTTCATTATAAATTCCGACTCTTCCCGCTCATGTTTATGGAGGCTTCCATGGTGTACGACAACAAAATTCTCTCCCCAGAGCCGTTTCGCTTGGATTGCTGTCTCTTCGGTTCTTCTTCTGCTGTTGCAGAAAATGAGGATTTTTTTCAATTCTTCCTTTCTTGTTTTTTCAAATACTTCTTCCAGAGAACCTGCCAGTGTATGAATGATCTGCCGCGATCCTCCTGCTTCGATGAGTTCGAACTGGTCTACATAGCGGGCACCGACTTCAAGTGGATTGGAGAGTGTGGCAGAGAGGATGTAGAGAGTGAAATTGGGATCAATTTGACGTAACCGCTTGAGTAATATCCGCAGCTGATCTCCTCGATAGTTACCGTCTAAGATATGCAATTCATCAAGAATAATGACATGAATCGATTGCAAGACTGATTTATTTCGACATATCATTGAGTCAAGCGATTCCGGGGTTGTAATGAGCATATCGGGGGGATTGCTCCAATTGACGTAAGGACTGTCACCGGTCTTCTTCTCAATTTTTATCCCGACAGTCTGTAATTGAGATTCCAGGCGTTCGAAAATATCATTAACAAGTGCACGAGTAGGGGTGATGTACAGAATTGAAAGAGCAGGCCATCGTTCCTCAAGGAGTAATTCACTAATTGGTGCGATAACTGCTTCGGTCTTCCCAGTTGCGGTAGAGGAAGTGATGATTGCATTCTTCTTCTGGAGGACTATGGGGATCGATTTGAGTTGAATTTCGGTCAGGATTCCGAAGCGGCGAAAGAAAATATTCCAGGTGACGTGCAATCGATGTTTTAGCTTTTCTTGGAGGGTATTATGGTTCATTTTCAAGCGATCCTACAAAAGGTTGCGACGTTGGATCATGTCGTAAGATATCAAATGATTCGATCATACCTTTCACGAAAAGACGGGTTTTATTGATGGGCAAATGTTCGTAGGTATTAGCAGTAGGAGTAAAGTTGTAGGCTTTTTGATAGATCGGTACTACCTTATTGTATAATTCACCCATAGCAGTAGGATTCAATGGTTCCAAAGGATAGCGTTGAACGTCGTTGAACATGTCATTCATGGTGGGAAATTGAAGAATTGTGTCGAGAAGCTGGGGAATAAAGGAAAAAATAATTTTAACATTTGATTCTGTTTCCCATAAAAAGGGGGCTATCTCTCGATCTAAACCACAATATTGCAGCCCGGTCTTTCTTCCCACTTTTCGGACCGGTGCAGTTTCCTCGTGCATATATTTTTTAGGCTCAATAATAAGAATTGGATCGTTCTTTGCCATCCGTAATAATCCGTTGATGAAATTGGTTGCCCTTGAGAATTGGTAGGTGGTATACCATGAACGGTCGATACCCTCAGCTTCATCGAAGAGTATCAATAAGCCCTTTAATTCGAGGACGTTATGTGCGGCCCATCCGATCCCGCTGATAATATTACAATAGATGTTTGCAGCAGTTTGTGCATCATGGAGCTTCGGTATTTTTGAGAATTGCCCATCGATTCCTTGACCAGAGATCCACTCGATCAGATCGGTTTTATTATTATCGACATCATCCCACCGGATAAGAATTTCCTTGAAATAGGGGTGGGCCCCCATCTTTTTACCCTTTGGTGAATTGATGATATCATCCACAAAATCACTAAAATTATGAAAATGGCCGTCTTTCGGGTAGAGAAAAGAACGAGCCAGGGTTCGATAAATATTCAATGGTCGATGAAATGCATTTTCACTTGGATCGATTTCAATTCGTGCGACTGCCCATCCACTATTCAGGGCAATTGAAGAGACTAGTTCAAGCATGTGGCTTTTTCCCACACCGTATGCTCCTTCGAGGATAAATAGGGGAGAAGTATCACTGGAACAAAATTGGTTGATTACTTGAATTTCCTCATCTCTTCCTGCGGTGAATTGTGCCACAAGATGACGGGGGACTCCTCCAAGGCGCAGGGCTTCGATAATTCTTCGAGATTCAATGTCATAGTGAGGAGGGGGACTGATTTTTTTTACTTTCGATTTGGGGGGAACTAAATGTTTATTCAGTTTAAAAAAATCATAGATTGATGGTTCATCGGCAATACAAATTAGCGTGGGGTGTCCATATGCGGAAATATGTCTTATTACCGGGGGGTCATCAGAGATCGTTTTGATCTCGTTCGATTTTACCCATAATGCAAGCCCTGATTCAAAATGGATATACGCTTCTCCACCCAGGTAGCGTTTTTTGAGGAGGAGTCCTCTTCCATATATTGAATGTTCCACCGCTTGATTCATTCCATCCACTCTTATGTTATATTCGATCGCATGTCATGGAATGATTGAATGACGTTCTGTACAAAGAGCCTTTTATGCCCTATTGGACCAAAACGGTCTTGGTATGCTTCTTCTGCATTTCTTTTAATTTCATCTTGAACAAGGGTGGGTTCAAACTGTATTCCATATGCTATCTCATAAATGGAAGATAATTTGTTTCCAATCTCAATGAGGGTGGATTTTGGATCTGGCGATTGTTCCAGATTTGACAGATCAATTCTCACCCCTGACGGATTTGAAGGCCCCTCAAAAATCTTTCTGAGACGATCGGTAAGTGCCTCATAAATTCCCGTTTTTCCCTGAAGGAACGTGTCATCAGGTACTGCATAAAATATCAAAGTCTTTTGGATAGTCCCACTACTGCAGGCGTCGATGAGTTCTCGTAAATTGAGGAGCTGTGTCTCCTTGTCTTTTGACGAGAGGCTCACTTTTCGCTCTGCTTCATCCATGAGGACTATCAATCCAGAGTACCCAATAGTGTTGATCCACTGAATCGAGCATCGAAGCATTTTAAAGGCATTAGTTCGGTCGATTTTCTCCGAGATATGAAACTTTTTTAACTCTGTTTTTGAAGGATTCTCACCTTTCAGCCATTGGATGATGAGGTTGAAATCATCCTCCTGATTGGAATAAAGGGATAGAAAAGCGTATTTGATTGCATTCGAATAACTTGTGCTTTCGAAAGGTCCAATAGATTTGATATAATCAGAAAGTGCTCCTTGTATGTTTTCACCTTTTAGATTTTTCTCGATTTCTGCGTATTTTTGATAATACCAGCCTTTCAGAACAGCTTCGATTCCTCGGTCATATCCTTGAAAAAGGGTTCTTGGCGATTGAGTATACATAAGGTTTCCAATGATATCTTTGTAGACAAGTTCTAATTTGTGAAAAGGAGTTGAATCGGCCTTTAGCTGGATATATGATGTGATAAAATTGTGTTTCCAGGCTCTTCCTTGCACACTATACAAGAAATGAGTTTTTCCTCCTCCGTAATTACCCAGAACGAGTTTGAAAGAGCATCCTCCTTGAGGGATCAGGAATGATAAATACTCATCCTCGATGATATTCAGGTAGGGATCAATCCCTACCGTGAAATATTCATATCCATATACTGGTGGTTGCCCAGTACCCCCGACATCGTGAATAATCCGCCGGGCAAGGGTCTGGTCAAGTCCATCCATCGGGTTCTCAATACTGACTGTTTCGCCTTGCATCAGGACACCTCAACAAATTTGATTCTCGAGATTGCTTCGCCATCAGTAGTTGCAGGGCCTTTCGGCGTCCAAATAAAGCCGTATTGATTTTTGGTATCGTTCCTTGTAGCCGAGACCAATCGTAATTCGAATCGTTCAATTCTTCTTGCTTTCAGACGAGAGAGATCATAGCTGAAAAAGATACGGTCATATTCTGTATAGTTGGATTTTTTGGGATCTTGATAGAATTTTTTCGTCTGTTTGGAAAATGAGAGGGCGGGTAAAAAATCCTGGATCGACAGTTCAGTCCCTATTGGCTTGTTCATCTGACTGACAACATTTTGATAAGCCTGGAACATTGTTCGAATAAATTCAACATCGTTGAATGGCCGCTGTGTTATTCTTCCATGTTCTTTTATGAGTGTTTTGGCAACATCCTCAGGGACAGAAGAGGAGGATGCAATTCTCTCGATCTTTGGGCCATAATAGATGTTGGCTTTCTTGGCGGTGAAATCCAGTTCAATGGTGTAAAATGATGTTTTAAGAAGCGGATAATTCCCCTCCAATTTGAATCCATTTTCCTGGAGTAATGCGTTCAATTCACTCCCAAATTTTGTCTTTACAGAACCTTCCAGATCTTGCATCTCGGAGGAGACATTTTTTAAGACAGTCTGAATTTTCTCGTTTATTTCAACATTATTAGACTCGTTAAGGAATTTTTCGATCTTTTTCCTCTCTTTTCCCAAGAGGATCAACCGTTTGTTTACATCAGATTCTTCTTTAGAAATTGTTTTTAACGCAACAATAACTCCTTTTAGATTTTGGGAGTATTTCTCTACACTTTTTATTAGTTCCTCGATGTTCATCACCCTCTCTCTTCAACGATCCCTTCTCAGTTTTATCACTAGGATAGGAACGATTCTTTGGTCCTTTCCGTCGAAACAATTAAAACTGTGGATGTTCCTAATTCCATGTCCAATTTACCCGCTCTCTTCGTAATCGCATTTTGGCTCTTTCATCGATAAAGGATATGTTACGAATATTCATTGGAGTGATGAAGATTCGCTGGATTTCGAGGACAATTTTTTAATTGAGCGGAGATTATTCAGTTTCGACACTCCAAAAAATTGCGTAGTGTGAATCTATACTTTGCAGGTCTGCTTCATGAAATATTATTTTTTGAATGATGGTCCCATAATCTCAAGAATTTGCGTCATATCCTCATCGAGGTTCACGATAAACCGTTGTATATGTGCGTTCAAAGAAATCGTGACTTCAGATGGCCTAATGAACAGAGTAAAATCCACTTCATCATTGGGTTCTAAATCGGCTTATTCACCTTTTTTCTGGTTTCTTTTAGTTTGGATCGGAGGTATCAGATTTGCTATGCTTATTCCAATATCTGCTTCAATCATTAGTTTGGCCAAAGAATATGAAGATAAATTTAGGCTTCATACTTCTGATGCCATTATCTTGGCATCAATAGTATCTTATTTAGAACAAACAAAACCATCTACCAGTTTTTTTCTAAATAAAAATGTTAAAGACTTTTATATTCCCGAAATCGTAGATAAATTGGAGAAATATAAGTGTGAATATATTTAAAATTTCAAAACTGGATATTATAGAATATCGAAAATAATCACTTAAGGAACCATTAGGAAGGGGGCGTAAGCCCACCTTCTTTTCAATTATTGAAACGAATTCTCTGCAAATAACTTCAATATCCTCGCAGAGGGATACGTTGACAACGATGCAATTCCGTGTGCAAGTTCAATCGGGAGTAATGCCCCCTCATGCCGGTTGCTCAATATTTTAGGAAGGGTCGCGAATATTCTCTGATGACCAATTATATCATCCAATCTCGGATTTGCGACGAAATCACCGAATGGAATGTTCAGAATCATCTTGTGGTAATCATTCCATTTCAGGAAGATTTTTGCACCATAATTGGTATCAAAACCATATTCTGCTCCTTCGAGAGGCCTTTGCTGAATTTGAGTCTTGATGTAGGAATCGGACGGAATAAATAATGAGCGATCAGGAGCCTCATCTCCGATGAATTGGAAATGATCGAAGAACCTGCCTGATTTTTCTTGCCCTAGTATATGCACAGGACGACCTTGATCCCTGCTATATGCAAGAAACTGACGAATGGGCTTTACCAGTTTTGAGTACTGTGCACGAATTGACAGAGGACCATCTTTCACAAAAAGGCATTCGGAAAGGATTTTTGATTTTTTTTCCCAATATGAACGTATTGCGGTGAATAACAGGAGTGTCTCGTGAATATTCATATACGTTGTAGCAACCGTGTCCTGGGCCGACTCTTCACCCATTTCCTGATGAAATCCAAGCCAATCGGTGATATACAATTTTTTTCGACAATGAGGACAATTGCCTTCCTGGGCATCATAGGGTAATGTTGCGTTCTTGCTGTGACAATGAGGGCATTCAAAATAGGTGAGTTGGTCGCGTTCGGGACTCCATTTTTGATACGCCAACCATTTGTAGGTCTCCATGATCTGCCCTTCCATTTCCGGGGAATTGTCGTTGATGGATTCGTAAAGGATTTCCCGAATGGCGTGATAATTCGTAAGACCTCGTACCCCAATATTTCTCAAAGGAAACGCTGTTGCATGATAAATTGCTGAATCCTGAAGGATATCACGAATCACATAGGGGTGAGGAGATTCTTTATCCACCTTTGCCAATTCATAATCGTCAATTTTCAATAGCGCCGTTTTCACAAATCCAATCGTAGAATATGGTGATGTATCAGATCGAATGATTTGTGTTGATCCATCAACACCGAAAATATATTTCAGACTTTCAGCTTCAATGTCGAGAGGTTGCCATTCCAGATTCTTGCACTCTCTCGGGATCTCTGGTTTTTGAAAATTTTCACATAATTGTCGAACAAGGGGGCTTTTCAGTACCTCTAGATGTCCTATGCGGCTGGAACGTTCTCCGGGAAGACGATTTCCGGCCTGATATGGCATATTATCCCCCCGTGGGAGTCACGGAAATTGGAGAGAATTTTTTCGCCTGGACGGGTACTACGAACCGGTGCGACCGGGTGAGCATCCTGATATACCCGGGAGTTTTTGCCTGGAGGATATCTTCCTGGAGATCCTCATATGCCACATTCAGGTTGGCCAGGGTTTTCACTTCATTCCTCGAAGACATATGTGCGACGAAGAAATTCTCAGTCTGGGCAAGAAGATCCCGATTGATAGTACTTGGAGATTGGGTTGAATATACCATCCCGATGTGATATTTCGCTCCTTCCTTGGCAAGTCTTGCGTAGATACCTGTTACATCTTCATCCTTGGGAAAGAGGTTGTGGGCTTCTTCGAAATAGAGTTGCACGTATTTATTGCCAAGGGTATTGGAGGTGAATTTCTCCATCTGTGATTTGAAGACTTCCCAGCTTAACTGCTCGGAATAATATTCCATGACGCCAGGGTCTGCGTTCCCAAGATCAAGGATGACGGTCTTTCCATTCTGGAGAGATGAAATGATCTGATGGAATATGTGCCCTGCATTTTTGTCATGATAATCACGGAATGGATAGATAATTGCAACTCCGGCACCACTTGACGGTCGCAGAAAATTCAGGAGTGCTTTTTCGGTTGCTTCAAATAGAGGTTTATGTCCTGGACCTGATGATTGCATAAGTGGGTCTGTGTCTGGCCTACCGCGAATAAAATCTGCGATTCTTTTGAATTCGTTGACCACATCATCAAGAGAGTGCAACACTGGAGGGGTATCGGGCTGATATACGGCATCGCGGAAATCTCGTCGATAACCAGGATCGAAGGCGACAAGCTTCCTTAGTTCATTTTCATCCACATCATAGCCGGCATGCTTTAAAATGGCCCAATACATCAAAATTCGTCTTTTCGCTCGTTTTCTCTCTCCATCTCCCATCTGATCGAGCGATTCAATGGAAGGAATTTCAGCTTCAATAAAATTTTTCACATAAATAGAGGTCCGTTTGGCACTTTCAAGAAGATCTCGGAGAATCGCATGCGATCTCTCTGGATTCTCATAGAAGTTCATCTTCAACAATTTTGCCGTATGGCTTTTTGGGCGAAACGCATACACCTCGCAGATGTCATGGTATACACTCGCGAGCGATTTGCTATCATCCTGGGGATTATCGTTGGCATACTCCCCATTCATATCAAAGATGATCTGACCTACCAACTGCTCTTTTGCGGTGGTTTCAATGAGACTTTGGGCTATCAGCTTTATGACGTTACTCTTTCCCAACCTTGTCTTCCCGAACATCGCGGTCCTCGTGCCCATGAAGTCCCGGGTGGATACATTGACCTTCACCGCAGGTTGAGGTCTTTCGGGTAAGGGGAGGCGGCATTCTGTAAGACGGAGATTGCCAATAGGGAACCGGTTCTGGGTTGGAACAAGTGAGTTGATGATAAGATGAAGGAGTTCATCGTCGGGTGAAAATACCCTATATTTATGGGCACTGACAAAATTATTCATATCACCCGAGAATTCCAGCGATGATGAATCGTCTGGGTGAGGGTAATACATCCCTAGGACGGATGTTTTTAGTGCACCCCATTGGAGCTCGCTTTGTGTGAATACGTCCAATTCAGGCATCGATTTTTTCTGCAATTCGAAGTAGGTCTGCTGGACCTCTTTGGAGAGGGGAGTTGGGGCTGTTTCAAGCACCCGAAGGAGAGTGAAATGAGGAGGGAAATCCCAAAAATTAGATGGAATCATGATCAGGAGAGAATTCCGAGGTATGCCCCCGACCGCTCGCTTGAATGGATCCGATGTGATAATGGTCGTAGTGTCGTATCCAATATCAAGAACATAGCCCACGAAACGCCAGCTTGTGTAGTCTTTTGCATGTTCCTTCTGGTCTTCTTTTTTTATGAAATCGACGAGTGTTCTGAGTGGATTATGCTGAAATGCAGCTTCTTCAAGGAATTTTTTCATGCTATTGCCTCTTCGTAATTTCGAATCATAACTTCATTCGGTGATGAAATGACATGTCCAATTTGATTTCCCGTTCCCTTTTCGAGTGGTGAAATATAGCACCCACAATAGAGGTTTAGTATATCGGGATGCGAGGAATTTGTCATTGCCCAGTGAACCCCGCGTCTGGTTGCCTCGTGAAGTGCCCGCGAAAGTCGTTTTTGATCGAGAAATCGAAATGAACCAAATCGATAATGATCATGAATCTGCTCCCGATCTCCGGGACGATAGGGTGGATCAAGAAAGAGATAATCTCCTTCTCTACTATTTTCGATTACATTCTGAAAGTCTGAACACATCAATAGAGTATTCTGGAGACGTTCCGAGATTTCCTGAAGATGTTCAAGCGTAATACACCATCGCCTGTCCTGACCGCCATATCCCACATTGAAATCTCCCTTTGCATTGTGTCGCCACATCCCTTTGAAACAGGTCCGGTTGAGATACAGGATCCTGGCTGCGCGATAAGGGAGATCCATAATAGACGGACGAAGTCCTCTCACTGCATAGTATGCGGTTTTTGTCTCTGGGACGCTCTGGTAAATTTCCCACACCTCATCTGGATGGTCACGGATTCCCATATACAAGTCAATAAGATCAGGATTGATATCTGAGAGGACTGCTCGACATGGAGCAAGATGAAAAAATACTGAGGCTCCACCAACAAAAGGCTCAATATATTCATTAACAATTGCTTGACGAGAAGGCAATAGATATGCAAATGAGTCTATTTGCCGCTGTTTTCCCCCAGGATAGCGTAAAAAAGTAATTGCGGTAGAACTCATTCCTAATGTCCCCTTTATTTAGCAATGCCCTTTTGACAGATTAATCGATAAATAATTCGTTATTAATGTTCATCAATGAAGTTAAGGTTCGTCGTATTTCGACGACAATCTTTATTAAAATTAAGAGGTAAGGTTCTTTGACTGGCATGGATTCTACAAATCTCCTCGAGACAATTCTTACAGAGCCTCGACCCCTTTCTCCTCCCCAAAGAGAGGCGGTGCTTGATGATAACCGGCATATTCGAGTGATTGCAGGGGCGGGTGCGGGCAAGACCGAGACCCTGACCCGCCGGATTGTGAAATTATTGCTCGTTGACGGTGTGGAACCCCGTCATATTGTTGCCTTTACCTTTACTGAAAAAGCAGCCCAGAGTATGAAAAGCCGCATTTACGAACGCTTGCGACTCCTGGGCGGAGAGGAAATATGTGCCAGGCTCGGGGAGATGTATGTGGGGACCATTCATGCTTTCTGTTTCCGGTTTCTCCATGATCATTGCAATTATGGTGCATATGATGCTCTCGACGAGAACCAGGAAATGGCATTCTTGCTCCGGTTCGGATGGGGGATGAATTTACTCGGAGGAAAAAATTATGCGGAGCATTGTGAGCTTTTTCTCCAAAGTCTGAATGTTGCCTATGCTGAGATGATTCCAGACGAAGTCCTGGACAGGAGGGCCCATGTTTTTTCCCGATCGAAGCGGCAATATGAAGAGATCCTCACCTCCCATCGGCGCCTCACGTTCAATCGGATGATTGCACTCGCAATTCACCATATCCAAGAAAAACCTGGACTTGTCTCTCAGATACGCCATCTTATTGTAGACGAGTATCAGGACATCAACAAGGCGCAGGAGCACCTTATCCAACAACTAGGAACAGAGGGAAGTATTTTCATTGTGGGTGATCCCCGACAGACCATTTACCAGTTCAGGGGATCGAATGCCCAGTGCTTTGAGAATTTTGCCCAGATATACCCGGATACGACAACTATTTCCATCGCGCAGAACCGGAGGAGTGTTCCCTCTATTGTCCATCTTGCAAACCATTTCGCCGATCATTTCGAACGGGAACATTATACCCATCTTGAGGCGGTCCGCACTGGGGATGGCGGGGTTTACTTAGGAGAGTTTGGATCTGATATCACCGAAGCAGAATGGATTGCCGACCAGATCCAGGAATACGTGCGGTCTGGACGATGCAATTACGGGGATATTGGGATTCTTCTCCGGAGCGTGAACACCTCCGGTCCCGTTTTTATTGACATTTTCAGAGATCGGCATATTCCCTTCATCGTGGGTGGAAAGGTAGGACTATTCCGTCGTTCAGAAGTGCAGGCCGTGGGGAAACTGGTGGCATGGGTTGCCCGGGATGGATTTTTCCAGAGAAGCAAATTTGATTGGAGGAATCAGATTCAGGGTGACGACCTGATTGACAGTGGACTTGCCGATTGGAGAGATGCCGCTCCGGAAATTGCCCTTACTGATGATATCCAACAGCAACTGCATGGTTGGAAGGAGAGCATTCAGACCAGGGGATTCCCCCACATTACCGCGATGTATCACGATTTGCTGATGATTCTCGGGTTCCAGCAACTGGATCCCAACAATACCGAACACGCGGTGATCATGGCGAATCTGGGGCGTTTCGGTACCCTCCTTACTGATTTCGAGACGGCGAACCGGCTGGGCGGACGTGCATTGAACTGGGATGGCGATATGAACAGTCTCTGCTGGTTCATGAACACCTACGCAATGGGAGCATATGAGGAACATTCCGGCGATGATGTGCGGGGTGTGAATGCAGTCCAGTTGATGACCATTCACCAATCCAAGGGGTTGGAATGGCCCCTTGTTTTCCTCCCCTCAGTAGTGGCCGGCAGGTTCCCTTCGCAGATGACAGGAAAAAAGAAACAATGGCGGATTCCACGAGAACTCTTCGATGTGGCCCGCTATGAGGGCGATCTGGAAGGTGAACGAAAACTGATGTATGTGGGTCTTACCCGGGCTCGAGATGTACTGGTCGTGAGTGCGTTTACCTCAATGAACGGAAGGCGGAAGGGGCAGAGTGAATTCATTCGGGATACCCTTGATATCGAAGGGATGGAACGGATCACGGAGAGGGAGCGGTTACCCCTCCACACGCTTGTCCTGCAGGGTGATCCGGATGAGATCCAATCTTTTTCCGCAGGAGAACTCCTGCAATACGGGAAGTGTCCATTCCTCTATCGCATGAATCGATTGTGGGAATACCAGCCTGGTCTGACAGAATACCTCGGTTATGGGAAAGCGCTGCACCACTGCATGCGTGTTGCTGCCGAACAGATGAAAGAGGGATATTCACCAATAAGTGCCGTGGCGAATGCCGTCGATAAACAATTCTACCTCCCGTTTGCTGAAGAAGGACGGCATCATAAGCTGAAGGAGACTGCAAAACGAAAACTGATTCAATTCACCCGGGAGCGGGAGGATGATATGCACCGGATTAGAGAAGTCGAGACCCGGGTTGAATACCCGCTTCAACGGGCGACGGTCGTCGGTAAAATTGATGTGATTCTGCACGATGAAGGGGGCATTGAGATCCGGGACTATAAATCGTCGGATGTGGTGACCTCCCAGGAAGAAGTGACTATGCAATTGCAGCTCTATGCCAACGGTCTGACCCGACTTGGAGAGAAGGTCACACGGGGATCGGTGGCATATCTCGAAGATGCAACAATCGCCCATGTTGAGATTGCGGAAGGAACCATCCGGGAAGCAGAGCGAGTTGCAGAGCAACGAATCGATGGGATTATGCAGGGTGATTTTCAACCATGTCCCGGGAATGCATGTGGTAACTGCGATTACGGGACTATCTGTAAGTATTGTGGAGGATGAAAGATGCGAGGATCTTACGTCTCCTTTTTAGACAATGCTATTTTTCATTCCAGCGCTAGTATGGCGGCGAGGGAGTTGAGGCACATTATTGAGAATGGGGCAATCTGATGGCAGAAGATTATACGAAGAAACTCCAGTCCCTGCTCCGAAAACTGTTCCAGTTCGAATCCGCTGATCTCGACTTTGGCATCTACCGCATCATGAATAAAAAGCGGGACGTGATAGAGAAGTTCATTGAAATAGACCTGATTGCAGCGGTTGATGCTGAGTTCGGTAAAGTTTCTCATGCAGATAAAGCGCAGTTGCTCACTGAAGTTGAGTCCCTGGCTGGGAAACTCGGTATCGGTGTTGACGACGATCCGGACGCTTTACGAGCAATGGCAAAGAAGGTCCCCGCACTTCAACCGTTGATCACCGAGTTTGAGCAGAAAAGGACCGATTTGCTCAACCTTGCAGGAAGGGACGAGCATAAAGCCGAGGTATTCAACCACATCTACCAGTTCTTCTCGCGGTACTACGATAACGGGGACTTCATGAGTGTGCGCCGTTATTCGGCGAAGCAAAAGTTCGCAGTACCTTACAACGGTGAAGAGGTTCTGCTCCACTGGGCCAATAAAGACCAATACTATATCAAAACCGGGGAGCATTTCTTCAACTATGCATTTCGTGTCGGAGAGTACACGGTCCGGTTCCAGATCGTCCAAGCAGAGACTTCGGTGAATAACACCAAGGGGGAGAACCGGTTCTTTTTGCTTTCATCGGGCGATGGAAACATTACCTATAGTGTAAAAGCGAAGGAACTTGTTGTCCTCTTTGAATACAGGGCATTAACTGAAGCCGAAAAATCATCGGTAGGAACTCGCAACGTGCAGGATGCCTTGAACGAATTGGCAAAGGACGCAATTCTTACGGCGGTCCCGGATGCGGGATTAAAGGCTGGACTAACCCGGGAAACCGAGGGAAGGATTCCACTCGTAAAACACCTTGCCATGTATGCGAAGCGAAATACTGCAGATTACTTCATCCATAAGGACCTAGAAGGATTCCTCACTCGGGAACTGGACTTCTACATCAAGAATGAGATGTTCGATCTCGATGATCTGGGAACCGACAAGGAAGTGCCCATCGAGCAGTATCTGAACCGGGTCCGGGTGATGAAGGCCATTTCCCAGAAAATTATTGCGTTTCTAGCTCAGATTGAGGATTTCCAGAAGAAACTCTTTGAAAAGAAGAAGTTCGTTCTTAAGAGCGAATACTGCATGACCCTGGACCGGGTGCCTGAATCCCTTTACACCGAGATTGTGGCAAACCCCGCTCAAATTGAGGAGTGGAAGTCTCTCTACAGCATCGGGGAATCAACCGGACAGGCAACCCTTAGTGGTTCGAGAGGCAACATAATCAATATTGAATTTCTGAAAAGTCATCCCTACCTCGTCCTTGATACGAAATATTTCCCGGAAGAGTTCAGAGACAGGCTTCTTGCATCATTCGATGATCTTGATGACGCCATAGAGGGTCTCATGGTGAAGTCCGAGAATTGGCAGGCGTTGAATTTACTGCAGGAGCGATATCGGGAGCAGGTGAAGTGTATTTATATCGATCCGCCGTATAATACGGGAAGTGATGAAGGATTTTTCTATAAAGACAATTACATGGAATCATCTTGGCTTTCAATGCTGATTGAACGTTTACAAAAATCATGCCAATTATTACAAAAAGTCGGAACAATTGCTATCAGCATCGATATAAAAGAAATATCAAATTTAATTCAGATTTGTGATTCATCATTTGGTAAAGAAAATCGGAAGGCAGTAATAACAGTTAAACGCGGATCCGTTACTGGTCCCAAAGTGATCAATAAAGGAGTTGTAAATGTTACAGAATATGTAATAATTTACTCGAAAGATCAAACATTATGGAATCCTAATCAGGCATTTCGGGAAAAGGAACGTGATGTAAGGTATGGAACTTTTATTCTCAATAGGGATAAAAAACCTGATGAATGGGATTTTATTCCACTATTGGATGCATTTGCTCAATATAAAAAAATACCAAAAAATGAGCTAAAGAAAAAATTAAAAGGAGATTTTGAATCAGAGCTAAATAATTTCATACTTGCTTACTTACCATCGATTTGTAGATTTGCATCTTTGGATGATACAAAACGAAGTGAAGCTGCAATTGAAATAAAAAATAAGTCCTTATTGAGTCCAGATAAAATTTTTCTATTAGAACGCGAGGGTTATTCTGATCTCTATATTAAAAATGGAGAGCGGATTCTCTTTTACCAAGATCGGTTTACTAAAATAGGCGATAGATTCGTCCCTGGCGAATTGTTGGCTGATGTTTGGGATGACGTTTTACCTAACGACCTTCATAATGAAGGTGGTGTATCACTAAGAAAAGGGAAAAAGCCTGAAAAATTAATATGCCGGATTCTCGAATTATTCACTAATCGGAACGAAATAATGATTGATTTTTTTGTTGGAAGTGGTACTTCGTCAGCGGTTGCTCAAAAAACGAATCGTTTCTATATTGGAATTGACTCTGAGTACTATTTTGATTCTTTAGCAATCAAGAGAATGAAAAACACGTTGAATGGTGAAACTTCTGGAATATCAAAACAATATAATTGGCCGGGGGGAGGGTGCTTTAAATATCTCACGTTGGAACAATATGAAGACTCCCTTAATAATATCGAATTCCAGGAAGCAGGAAGTATCCAAAAAACCCTCATGGACATGGAAGGGTACCTCCTCGGTTATATGCTCGATTTCGAGACCCGGGACAGCCCCTGTCGAATGAATGTGGCAAAACTCGAACGACCGTTCGAATATACGCTCCGTATCATCCGGGATAACCAACTCCACAACGAGACCGTGGATCTGGTTGAGACCTTCAATTACCTTCTCGGGCTGAAGGTGAAACAAATCAGGACTTTTAAAGAGAACGGGACCACGTATCGGATTGTCCATGGCGAGACTCTAACTGGGCAGTCTACGACAGTGATCTGGAGGACCACCGTCGGGCTTGACCTAAAAAAGGATAAAAAATACATCGAAGAAATGCTCCTGAAGGATCCGAAACTCAAAGCCGAGCGGGTCTATATCAACGGAGACTTCCATGTCGAAAGTGCTCTCCCCATCGAACCTGAATTCCAGCGGCTCATGGGTGCGTAAGGAGATTTTCCATGGCCACAGCGAAGAAGATCGTCACTGCGAAAGGGAAAGCAAAGCCATCGACTCGGCTCACCGAGCACCTCATCTTAGCCGATTACATGCACGGTCTCTTTGGAAAGAAGAGCTTCGATGAAATCCAGATGCTTCTCCGCGACGTCCAGGAAGGTTATGATGAAGAAGGCAAGAGTTATCTGTTCCATGCCCTCATCTCATGGAACAGTCTCAATCCCCGGGTCCGGGCAAACCTTGAGACCTACGATAGTCAAATCCGTGGATATGTGGACCGTATCAACCGTCACCGAGATCTCCCCTTTACCCTTAAATATTTCCAGTATCTGGCGCTTCTTTACACTGAAATCTTCCTCGACCACTATTTCCAGAGTCCTCAGAGATTTCTCAACGAGCTGAATACGTATGCTTATAATCTTATCGAGAGACGGAGCCTCCCCACAGATTTCCTCTTCAATGATGATGATCTCCGCAAACTCGTCTTCTGGATGGCGACAGGGAGTGGTAAGACCGAAATCCTCCATTTCAATTACCTCCAGTTCATGCATTACAATAATGGTCCTCACCGAATTCCAATCGACAATATCATCCTCATCACTCCAAATGAAAATCTAACAAATCAACATCTAGCAAAGCTCTCGAAAAGTGGAATACCTGGGGAAGCCTTCCAGATCCGAGGCGGTCTCTTTTCTTCCACGATTACTCCAACGGTGGTCCAGGTTATCGATATCAACAAACTCACCGAGGAGAAGAAAGGTCAGGGAATCTCAGTCGATATCGCAAGCTTTGATACTCGGAATCTCGTCTTCGTTGACGAAGGACACAAGGGGAGCGGTGGAACATCCTGGATGGATTTACGAAAGAAGATAGCCGTCGATGGATTTACGTTCGAGTATAGTGCCACCTTCGAGCAGGCTGTTGCTGCCGCTGGGAAGAAAGTCGAAGAGAATAATCTCCTTACGGAGTATGCAAAATCCATCATCTTCGATTATTCGTACCGTTACTTCTACCGGGATGGATACGGCAAAGACTATCGGCTTCTAAATATCAAGGATACCAAGTTCGACCAGAAGACCAAGCAGATCGTCATGCTTGCTAATCTCCTCACATTCTACCAGCAACGACTTATTTTCGATGAAAACTCGGAGATTGTACGAGAGTACAACCTAGAATCTCCTCTCTGGATCTTCGTTGGCTCCAAAGTGAAAGGAAAGACCGGTGAGTCCGATCTCCTTGACGTCGTCCGTTTTCTCTCCACCATCCTGAAAAACGATCAGGGTTGGGCAGTGAACACCATCCGCTCGATCTATGAAGGAAAATCCGGCCTCTTCGACAAGATCTCGGGTCGAGACCTCTTCTCACCCAGTTACCCGGAACAGAAACTGGCATACCTCAAGGCAAAAAAAATCTCCGCAGAAGAGACCTACAGCGATATTCTCTCCCGTGTGTTTCATGCCCGATCCTCAGCACCACTCCATCTGGTTAACCTGAAAACTGCTGCAGGAGAGATCGCACTCCGATGTGGGACCGACTCACCTTATTTTGGTGTCATCAACATCGGTGAGGATGTAGAATTCATCAAGCTGGTGGAAAAGGGAGAACCAGCCATTAAATCCGACAAAGACGAGATTACCGCATCCCTCTTCAACAGTATCCGGGAAAAAACCTCCCCCGTCAACATTCTCATCGGGGCCCGAAAATTCATCGAAGGTTGGGATACCTGGCGAGTCTCCACCATGGGGCTCCTGAACATAGGCAAGAGTGAAGGAACGCAGATCATCCAGCTCTTCGGTAGAGGTGTCCGGCTCAAAGGGAAGGAATTCAAACTGAAACGGAGCAGTGCGATAGAAGAAGCCCCACCAACGTATACCCACATACTTGAAACCCTCAATATCTTTGGAATTGACGCCAACTACCTCGAAAAATTCCGGGAGCTCCTGATAGAAGAAGGTATCGAGGTTGATTCCTATCTCGATATCCCCATCCCAATTCACATCAATGACAAGTATCTGAAAGAAGGACTCCTCATCCCTTATGTCGATAAGCGTCTCTTTAAAAAAGAAGAGCTCTTCGCACTTGTCATCGATGAGAACATCTACGCCGATGTAGATCTCATCCCCAAGGTTGATATCGAGGACAGTCGGAAAA
>Ga0209606_1000567_pt1 | contig 54093 bp, 49 predicted proteins | sample AD_UKC057_MetaG_FD_184412 | JGI IMG/M metagenome (GOLD analysis project Ga0209606, IMG submission 184412) | Active sludge microbial communities of municipal wastewater-treating anaerobic digesters from USA - AD_UKC057_MetaG (SPAdes) (version 2) | ecosystem: Engineered > Bioreactor > Anaerobic >... | reverse complement strand
CGTAATTAGCCATGGAATGTTCCGCGGCCAAACTCATTTTTTGTTCCCAGGCATCCAGAGTGATTGTCTGGGGGATGGTGTTGGGCATATCAAAAAAAGACGTAACCCCTCCCGCCAACGCGGCGCACGACTCCGACAACATGTCGGCTTTGTGGGTGAGTCCCGGTTCCCGAAAATGTACATGAGTGTCTATGACGCCCGGCAATAAATAACAGCCCTCTGCCCGTATGACGGGATATTTTTCCAGTACCTCAGAAGGTATGACGGCCTCTTCGGTAAATATCCTGCTTATGTGTTGTCCTTCGATTAAAACGGATGCCTTGAATATTTTACCCTCGTTGACCAGGGTGGCATTCTTAATCAAGCACTTTTGCATTTAGTTCCTGTTTATTTGAGGGTATTTTTTAAAAACACTTTTCAGTCGCATTTTGATTACACCAAAAACAGCTTCGTTGAATATACCACCACTCATTTTAGAAGTGCCGAGCTCCCGGTTGGTAAACACTATGGGAATCTCAACAATACGAAATCCGTGTTTCCAGGTCGTAAACTTCATTTCTATCTGGAAAGCATAGCCTTTGAAACGAATGTTATCGAGTTCAATGGTTTCTAATACCCGGCGACGATAGCATTTAAAACCGGCCGTGGTATCGGACACCTTCATTCCGGTAACGATGCGTACGTATACGGAAGCATAGTACGACATCAACACCCTTCCTATAGGCCAGTTGACCACATTTACCAACCTGTTTATATAGCGTGAGCCGATAGCCAAATCTGCTCCGTCTTTGGAGCAGGCTTGGTATAATTTGAGTAAATCCTTGGGATTGTGTGAAAAATCGGCATCCATTTCAAAAATATAATCGTAGCCGTTGCGCAAAGCCCATTTAAAGCCATGAATATAAGCCGTCCCCAGGCCAAGCTTTCCTTTTCTCTCTTCCAGATGAAGAGCTGAAGGAAATTCCTTCTGCAATTTTTTTACAATGGAAGCTGTACCATCGGGAGAACCGTCATCGACAACCAAAATATGAAAGGGCTGAGGTAAATCAAAAACTTCGCGTACGATGGCTTCAATGTTTTCTTTTTCGTTGTAGGTGGGAATAATGACGACTGAATCTGATTTCATTGTACGAAATTTGTGTTTAATTTCTGCTGATTAATATTACTTTATTAGGCTCGACAAATAAACCCCCAAATATACGGTTTTTTTGCTTCTTCCTGCTGCATTGACCGTATTTTTTGTAATTTTGCAAGATTTTAATTCCCAAATTGGAACTACAGGACTTACTTACAAAATACGGCTCACATACCAACATTAAAGCGATTGCCCATCATCTGAGCTCATCTTCAGGCATACTGCGACTCAAAGGCCTGGCCGGTTCGGCCACGGCTCTGTCACTGGCTGCGGTTTTTACCGGCGGGAAACGTGATTTTCTGCTTGTACAGGACGATGCCGAACAAGCTGCTTACCTTTACCACGATCTGAATCAATTGCTGGGCCGGGACAGGGTGTATTTATTCCCCTCAAGTTTCCGGCGCAGAATCGGAAAAGGTTTGGAAGACGCCGGCAATATTATTCTCAGAACCGAAGTCCTGAATGCTTTACAGTTTTCTTCCAGAGAGCCTCTGATTGTAGTCAGTTATCCCGAAGCCCTGGCCGAGAAAGTCCTCTCACGTCAAGAGCTCAAAAACAATACTCTTAAAATCAAAGTCGGAGAGCAGGTCGACAACCGCTTTGTAATCGAATTGCTCCATGAATATGGTTTTGAACAAACCGATTACGTTTATGAGCCGGGGCAATTTGCACAAAGAGGAAGTTTGATCGATGTCTATTCATGGGCTTATGAACTACCTTTTCGTATCGATTTCTACGGGAATGAAATCGAAAGCATTCGCAGTTTTGAGGTAGAAAGCCAATTGTCCAAATCTATGTTTTCGGAGGTTAACATCATACTTCATCAGCAAAACACCAAAGGAGGACACTTAGTTTCTCTACTTGATTACCTGGACGAAAAAACCGTTTTTGGTTTTTCGGGGCTGGCGTACTGCCTCAATAGAATAGAATTGATAATCAACGACTCTTCTGCTTTTAATGCAGCTCATTTATTGACGGAAGTCGGCGAACTGACAAAAGCTATCCAATCAAACAATTGCCTCGAATATGGCAGCAACACAAGTGGTGAACAACAGGCCGAAATTAAATTCAACTGCAGTCATCAAAAAAAATTTTCCAAACGCTTTGACTTACTGGCCGAGCATTTACAAAAACACATAAACGATGGCTATCAATTGTGCATTTTGAGCAATAACCCCAAACAATTGGACCGCATCACGGCTATTTTCGAAGAAAGAAAACAAAAGATAGCCTATAGCCCCATATTGCAAACCCTACACGAGGGCTTTTGCGATCACGATCTCAAATTGCTTTGTTATACCGATCATCAGTTGTTTGACCGCTTTCATAGATACAGCTTGCGCTCCGACCGGGTACGCAACGGGAAACTGGCTTTGAGCATGAAAGAGTTACTGCAATTCCAATTTGGAGATTATGTGGTACACATCGATCACGGTGTTGGACGTTTTGGCGGTTTGTTCAAGACGGAAATCAACGGGAAAATGCAGGAAATCATCAAAATTATTTACAAAGACAACGATACCATCTTTGTAAGCATTCACAATCTGCATCGTATTTCCAAATACCGGGGCAAAGATGGCAGCGAGCCGACCATACACAAGCTGGGCAGCGGGGCCTGGGAAAAGATGAAAAACCGGAGCAAGAGCAAAATAAAAGACATTGCCCGCGACCTTATTAAGTTGTATTCTCAGCGCCTGCAGGAGAAAGGTTTTTCCTACAGCCCCGATTCCTATCTGCAACAGGCTCTGGAAGCCTCCTTTATTTACGAGGATACCCCCGATCAGCTCAAAGCCACGGCCGAAGTCAAAAAAGACATGGAACTGGATAAGCCTATGGACAGGCTGATTTGCGGCGATGTCGGATTCGGGAAAACGGAAGTGGCCATACGGGCCGCCTTCAAAGCCGTCTGCGACAACAAACAAGTCGCGGTGCTGGTTCCAACCACAGTGCTGGCTCTGCAACATTATCAAACCTTCAGCGAAAGACTCAAAGATTTTCCCTGCACGGTCGATTACATCAGCAGAACCAGAACAAATGCCGAAGTAAAAAGCTTGCTTGAAGGTCTTAGTGAAGGGAAACCGGATATTTTGATCGGTACACACAAGCTGGTAGGAAAAAACGTCCAATTCAAGGATTTGGGATTATTGATTATCGACGAGGAACAAAAATTCGGTGTCGGTGTGAAAGAAAAACTCAAACAGCTCAAAGTCCACGTTGACACATTAACCATGACCGCCACCCCCATTCCCAGAACCTTACAGTTTTCTCTGATGGGTGCCCGCGATTTGTCGCTGATGAGCATGCCTCCCCCCAATCGTTATCCGATACAAACCGAAATTTACCCCTTCGACAAAGGGGTGCTGAAAGAAGCCATAGAATACGAATTGGAACGTGACGGACAGCTTTTTTTTATCAACAACCGGGTTAGTCAGCTAAACGAGTTAGAGAACATCATACGCAAACTGGTTCCCGGCTTGCGTACCGTGATTGCACACGGCCAGATGAACGGAGCCAAACTGGAAGAAATCGTTCTAGACTTTATGAACCATAATTACGATATGCTCATTTGTACCAGCATTATCGAAAACGGAATAGACATTCCCAATGCCAACACCATTTTTATAAACAACGCTCATCAGTTTGGCCTGAGCGACTTGCACCAACTCAGAGGACGTGTGGGCCGTACCAACCGTAAAGCTTTCTGTTATCTCTTTGCCCCTCCCCTGGAATTGCTTACCCCCGACGCCAAACGCCGTCTGCAAGCCATAGAGAACTTCAGCGAACTGGGTAGCGGCTTCAATATCGCCATGCAAGACCTCGACATCAGAGGTGCCGGGAACTTGCTGGGAGCCGAACAAAGCGGCTTTATTGCCGATCTGGGTTTTGAGGCCTATCAGCGCATTCTGAATGAGGCTATGCAGGAACTCAGGGACGAAGAATTCCCTCTCAGTTCAGAACAGGAAGAAGCCAACCGGGCAGATTGCTGTTATGTCAGCGATAGCTTGCTCGAATCGGACCTCTCCTTGTATTTTGCCGAAAATTACGTACCGGGCTCGTCGGAACGCATGTTGCTTTATCGCGAAATGGATCAGCTCGAAAAAGAAGAAGACATCCGGGCTTTCGAAAAACGAATGATCGACCGTTTCGGGCCTATTCCCAGTGAAGGCCAGGATTTAATCGACGTAGTGCGTTTGCGTATCTCGGCCGGGCAACTGGGCATGGAAAAAATTATTCTTAAAAACAATCAGATGATTTGTCATTTCGTATCCAACCCGAAATCCTCTTTTTATCAGTCCAGTTGTTTTGACCGTATTCTGAATTATGTTCAGCAGCATTACAAAAAGACCAGGTTGCGCGAACAACAAGGTAAAAGATCCCTGCTCATTGAGCAAGTAGGCAGCGTAAAGGAAGCCCATACCATACTTCTTTCGATGCTTCAGTCATAAAAAGAAGCATTAAAGCAACTTGAGGAATTTATTTTTTGTACTTTTGTGCGTTTTTTAATACACAGATTATGATTCAAATCAGCTTTCCGGATGGATCCGTTCGCTCGTATGAAAAAGGAACCACCGCTTATCAAATAGCAGAAAGCATCAGCCCCAGGCTGGCCAAAGAAAGCCTGGCCGCCTCCGTCAACGGTATTACCCGCGATCTGAACCTTCCCATCAACGAAGACGCTCAGGTACAATTATTAAAATGGGATGAACCAGAAGCCAAGCACGCTTTCTGGCACACTTCTTCTCACCTGCTGGCTGCCGCCCTGCAAGAATTGTATCCGGGCATCCAGTTCGGTATAGGACCTGCCATCGAAAACGGTTTTTATTACGATGTCGATCCCGGCGACGGAGTCATTATTAAAGAAAGCGAATTGCCGGCCATCGAAGCCAAAATGACAGACTTACTAGCCAACAAGTTCGTGCTGCAACGCCGGGAGATTTCCAAAAACGAAGCTCTGAAATATTTCAAACAAAGAGGCGAACATTATAAAGTTGAACTTATCCGGGATTTAGAAGACGGCACCATCAGCACCTACACCTTAGGCAATTTCACCGATTTGTGCCGTGGCCCCCACTTAACAGACACAGCCCCCATAAAAGCTTTCAAACTGACATCCGTTGCCGGCGCCTATTGGAGAGGCGACGAAAAACGCAAGCAACTCACCCGCATTTACGGTATTAGTTTCCCCAAAAAAGCCATGCTCGATGAACACCTGATCTTACTTGAAGAAGCAAAAAAACGTGATCATCGCAAGCTTGGCCGCGAGCTGGAATTGTTTATGTTTTCACCATCTGTGGGACAAGGTTTACCCATGTGGCTACCCCGTGGCACCGAATTGCGCAGCAGGCTCGAAGAATTTCTGAAACGGATTCAAAAGAAATTCGGTTATCAGCAAGTCATCACCCCGCATATAGGGCAAAAACAGCTTTACGTTACTTCGGGTCATTACGCCAAATACGGCAAGGATTCGTTCCAGCCCATACACACCCCCGAAGAAGGCGAAGAATTTTTGCTTAAACCGATGAATTGTCCCCATCATTGCGAAATCTACCGTTTTCAGCCCCGTTCTTACAAAGATCTGCCCCTGCGTTTTGCTGAATTTGGCACGGTCTATCGTTATGAACAAAGCGGAGAATTGCACGGTCTGACCAGGGTAAGAGGTTTTACTCAAGACGACGCCCATATTTTCTGTCGTCCCGATCAACTCAAGGATGAATTTCTCAAGGTAGTGGACATTATTTTTATCATCTTTAAAGCGCTGGATTTTCAGGAATTTGAAGCCCAAATTTCTCTGCGCGATCCAAACAATCACGAAAAATACATCGGTAGCGAAGAAAACTGGGAAAAAGCAGAGCAAGCCATCGTGGAAGCCTGTGCCGAAAAGAACCTGAAAGTGAAGATAGTTCAGGGAGAGGCTGCCTTTTACGGCCCCAAGCTGGACTTCATGGTCAAGGACGCCATCGGAAGACGCTGGCAACTGGGAACCATTCAGGTAGATTACAACCTTCCCGAACGCTTCGAACTGGAATACATCGGCAGCGACAACAGCAGACATCGCCCGGTAATGATACATCGTGCGCCTTTTGGATCAATGGAACGCTTTGTGGCCGTGCTTATTGAACATACGGGAGGTAAATTTCCTCTCTGGCTGACCCCCGACCAGGTGGTGGTCCTTCCCATAAGCGAGCGTTTCAACGATTATGCCTACAAAGTGGCCGACTATCTCAAGCTTCAGGACATCCGTTGCCTGGTAGACGACCGGAACGAAAAAATCGGCCGGAAAATTCGCGACAATGAACTTAAAAGAATACCTTACATGCTGATAGTCGGGGAAAAAGAAGAAGAAAATTCAGAAGTTTCCGTAAGAAAACAAGGCGAAGGTGATACAGGTTCAGTTAAAATGACTACCTTTGCAGCGATTTTTTTGGATGAAGTAGAGAAAATGATGAACGTAATATAGTTAAGTTTCTAAAAATTAATAATATACAACACAGGGACAAACATTTGAATGAAAAACGACGATATTAAATTTCAATACCGGATTAACCACAGAATTCGTGAGAAAGAAGTTCGATTAGTAGGCGATAATGTGGAAACAGGTGTTTACAGCATTCAAGAAGCATTAAAAATGGCCGAAGATCAACGATTGGATTTGGTGGAAATTTCACCTAAGGCCGTTCCCCCGGTTTGTCGTATTATTGATTTTCAGAAGTTTATATATCAAAAGAAAAAAAAGGAAAAAGAACAGAAAGCCAAAGCAACTAAGATTACCATCAAAGAAATTCGCTTCGGTCCGCAAACCGATGACCACGACTACAATTTTAAATTGAAGCATGCCATCGAATTCTTAAAAGAAGGTTCCAAAGTCAAGGCTTATGTATTTTTCAAAGGACGTTCCATTTTGTTCAAGGAGCAGGGAGAGCTCTTATTATTGCGCTTTGCCAACGACCTGGAAGACTATGGAAAAGTGGAGAATATGCCGGTACTGGAAGGCAAAAGGATGATTATTATGGTGGCTCCTATCAAAAAGAAAGCTGCAACCTCCTCTCCTTCCAAAAAGAAATCGGCAACAGATAAGCCTGGAAAAGATTCCGGTAGTGATAAAAAACAAGAATAAAAGACCGTGCGAACGGGCTGTAATACAATCAATTAAAAACAGTTTAAAGTAAAACAAAATGCCAAAGATCAAGACTAACTCCGGTTCAAAAAAGAGGTTTGCCCTTACCGGAACAGGTAAAATCAAAAGGAAACATGCATTTAAGAGTCATATTCTGACCAAGAAATCAACCAAGCGGAAACGCAATCTCACCCGAACCGGGCTGGTAGATAAAAGCGACATGAACAACATTCGTCTTTTGTTGGGTATGAAATAATGCTATTCCTACATTGTTTATTACTTATAAATTAACCGAATGCTTTAGCCCATAAGATCATCTGAGAAGAATGACGCTAACATTCAAAAAAAATTACTACAATGCCAAGATCAGTAAATCACGTAGCTTCAAGAGCAAAAAGAAAGAAGATTCTATCCCTGACCAAAGGGTATTTCGGATCCAGAAAAAACGTTTGGACCGTAGCTAAAAATACTTGGGAAAAAGGTCTCACCTATGCCTATCGCGACCGCAAAGCCAAAAAACGCGAATTTCGTGCATTATGGATACAGCGCATCAACGCCGCTGCCAGACTGGAAGGTTTTTCATACAGCCGCCTGATGGGTGCTTTGCACAAAGCCGGCATCGAAATCAATCGTAAGGTTCTCGCCGATTTGGCCATGAATGAACCCCAAGCCTTTAAAGCCATCGTTGAAAAGGCCAAAAACGCTTAAGAAGAAAGAAAAATAAAGCGATACCCATAAAAAAGTCCCGAAAACATAAAGTTTTGGGACTTTTTTGATGCAAAATCAATTAATTCTCTTATATTTGTGTCACGGAAGTCGTGTCGATTTGATTTGGTAAACTCATCAATTTAAAAAAGAAACACCGAGACTCAGCTTAGGTTTTTCAATGGCGGGCCACACTTCTCAGGAAGCGCTTTTCGAAGCAAGGTGGATTACAAAGAAGACCGGCACTCAAATCCTGTCCATCGGAGTTTTCACATATCCATCGACACGGCTTCTTCTTTTTATCAACTTTCCCCACTACAATCCATTTTTACCATCCCTAAAGGAACATACCTTGCTAGGCTACGACGGGTAATTTATTTCATACCTGCAACAAACAAAGAGACCGCCCCTGGCGCACCCCGGGAGCAGTCTCTTCTACATATTAGATTTAAGGTGTTTCAGTATTTTATTCTCCTTTAATAGCTTTGATACCTGGCAAAACTTTGCCTTCTATGGCTTCGAGTAAAGCACCTCCGCCGGTAGAAACATAACTAACTCCCTTAGCCAGGCCGAATTTATTGACACAGGCTACGGAATCGCCTCCTCCCACCAACGAGAAAGCGCCTTTTTTGGTTGCTTCTACAACGGCTTCACCGACGGATTTGGATCCATGAGTGAAATTTTCGAACTCAAAAACGCCGGCGGGGCCATTCCACAATATGGTCTTGGAATTTTTAATGACTTCGGCGAAAAGGGCCTCGGTTTTGGGGCCTATATCCATGCCTTCCCATCCATCGGGTATGGCGTCAATCGATACAAACTGAGTGTTGGCCTCATTACTGAAAGCATCGCCAACCTTGGAATCAATCGGCAAGACCAGTTTAACGCCTTTTTGCTTGGCTTTTTCCATCAATTCCAGAGCCAAATCAAGTTTATCGTTTTCGCAAATAGAATTGCCGATACTGCCCCCCATGGCCTTGACAAACGTGAAAGCCATACCGCCTGTAATGATAAGGTTATCTACTTTATCCAGCAGATTTTCGATGATATCTATTTTGGAAGAAACCTTGGCTCCCCCCATGATGGCCGTAAAAGGACGTACAATATCGCGCATTACTTTTTCAACGGCCTGCACTTCACTGTTCATCAGATAACCGAACATTTTGTTGTTATCATCGAAATAATCAGCAATAAGAGCTGTAGAAGCATGAGCACGGTGAGCTGTACCGAAAGCGTCGTTTACATAGCAATCGGCGTAAGAAGCCAATTTTTTGGTAAAAGCTTTCTGGCTTTCCTTGACTATTTTTTTAGCAGCTGCTTTTTCTTCGTCGCTGGCGTCTTCGGCCAAATCACGGGGTTTACCCTCTTCCTCGGCGTAAAAACGCAGGTTCTCCAACAGCAGGGCTTCGCCGGGCTTCAAAGCAGCTACCTGAGCGTCGGCCTTTTGACAATCTTCGGCAAAGTGTACGGGTGCACCCAGACAATCGGCAACGTGTTGCTGAATAGCCTTTAACGAATACTTTGGATCGGGATTCTTTTTGGGACGCCCCATGTGGGAACCTATGATCGGCATTCCGCCTTCCTTGATGATTTTCTTCAATGTAGGCATGGCAGCGCGAATACGCGTGTCATCGGTGATGTTTTTATTTTCATCCAGAGGGACGTTGAAATCCACCCTGACAAAAACCTTTTTCCCTGAAAAATTAAATTGCTCTATCGATTGCATAAAAGTATGAAGTAAGACGTCGCGAAGATAGAGAAATATTCTGTTATATGCTATTTTCTCCGGATTTTTTTATTCCAGGTGGAAAACTTCTACCAAAGGTATAGTGATCGGAGAATTGTCGGGATTGGTTTCCATAATATCTGCCATATAATCCCACCATTTTTTTTGTATTTCATTGAAACCTAGATCCTGAGAAGACAGATTTCCTTCTACTTTTTGAACACCAAAAAGAATATTGGTTTCTTCATCCAAAAAAATGGAATAATCGCTGACTCCGCTTTTTTTGATCAGTTCGGCAATTTCGGGCCAAATTTGATCGTGGCGTTTGATGTACTCCTCCTTCATGCCTGGAGTCATTTTCATTTTAAAGGCTACTCTTTTCATGACTTTACTATTTGCGGGTGTTAAGATAATCGGTGCTTTCTCATTTAAGGTACTTATCCAGCCAGGCAAAAAATCTTCTTTGCCATAATATGGCGTTTTGAGGCTTGGAAATCCAGTGATTTTCGTCCGGGAAAACCAACAGTTCGGCAGGTATACCTCGAAGTATTGCAGCATTAAAAGCGGCCATTCCCTGCGAAGCCAGGATACGGTAATCTTTTTCGCCGTGAATGCAAAGAATGGGTGTATCCCACTTATCCACAAAACGATGAGGAGAGTTGGCATAGCTGAGCTGGGCTGTTTTATTATCCCGTTCCCAGTAAGGACCACCCAAATCCCAATCGGCAAACCACATCTCTTCGGTTTCCAGGTACTGTTGTTCCAGATTGAAAATGCCGCTGTGCGAAATAAAAGCTTTGAAACGCTTTTCGTGGTTGCCGGCCAGCCAATAGACGGAAAAACCGCCGTACGAAGCTCCCACGCAGCCCAAACGATCACGGTCTACAAAAGGTTCTGCACTCAGGGCATCAATGGCCGAAAGGTAGTCTTTCATATTCTGACCGCCGTAATCTCCGCTGATTTGTTCCAACCATTCCTGCCCAAAGCCCGGAAGTCCGCGGCGGTTAGGAGCCACAACGATGTAACCGTTTGCAGCCATCAGTTGTAGATTCCAGCGGAAAGACCAGAATTGACTGACCGGACTCTGAGGTCCACCCTGGCAATATAACAGGGCGGGATATTTCTTAGAGGAGTCAAAATGAGGAGGATACACTACCCAGACCAGCATTTCTTTATTGTCGGTGGTTTTAACCCAACGCTCTTCCACTCTGCCTAAACTGAGCTGATCATAAATCTCTTTGTTTTCTCGGCTCAAATCGAGCATCTCCCCGCTTTGGGGATCGATCCGGATAATTTCGTTGGCCTGCGATAGAGAATGTCTTAAACCGACCAGATACTCGCCTGCCACATGTACATCGGCAAAATCGTAGTCGCCACCGGTAATTTGCCTGATGGGACTGCCATCGGTATAAGCCTGATAAATATGAACTCTGCCATGCCAGCAACTTACAAAATAAAGTGACTTTGCGTCGGCAGACCAAACTACGGAACCTGCTTCCTGATCGAAGTCTGCCGTCAGGTCTTTCATTTTGCCTGTGTTCAGCTCATACACCATCAGGCGATTTTTGTCAGACTCGTAACCGTCCCGCGACATGCTGGAAAAAGCCAGACTGCTTCCACAAGGCGAAAACACCGGATTGGTATCGTAACCGGGCAATTCAGCGGTAATATTTTCACTACGGCAGTTTTCTTCCAAATAACAGAGATAAATATCGGAATTGGTCGATCGTGAATATTCAACACCGGTTTTTTTGCGACAGGTATAAGCTACAATCCTGGCATCGGGCGACCATGCCAGTTGCTCTATGCCTCCCCAGGGTTTCATGGGCGACTCAAAAGGTTCATCCTGAAGCAAGTCACGCACATTGCTTAAACCTCTGGAAGAAAAATCGGCCACAAAGGGATGAGGAATGTTTTCTACCCATTCATCCCAATGCTTGTACATCAGATCGTCAATGATTCTGCCGCTGGTTTTATCCAGATCGGGATAATAATCGACTGCTCTTTTTCCGTATTTAACCTGTGCTACGTAGAGCAGCTTTTTGCCGTCGGGCGAAAAACGAAAAGCCTCTATGCCTCCTTCGACGGAAGTCAGCCTTTTGGGTTTACTGCCATCGGGCAACATCTGCCACAGTTGGGAACTGCCCGATACAGATGAGAGAAAGAATATTTTTTTACCGTCGGCCGACCATTGAGCTGCTGCCTCCGAAACAGCAGTCCGTGTAAGTTGTTTGCGTTGATTTCCCTCCAAACCGACTACATAAAGCTCCCTGTTCCCTTTGTTTTGGGTGATGCTGTAATAAGAAACGCCGTATAAAATCGTTTTTTTGTCCGGAGAGAGTTGGATGTCACTTAGTCTGCCCATACTCCACAAAAGCTCCGGAGTCATTACATCGCCTGTAAATTCAATTTGTGGTTTTGAGATCGGAGCTTCATTGGTGTTCTTGCCCGCTTTGGAGCTACAAGATAAACTGAGTGCTGCTACAGCCATTAGTATGAGTATTTTTTTATTTGTTTGCATTGGTATAAGTCTTATGTTAAGATCTGACAAAGATAATCTGGTTTTCTAAAAAAACAAAAAGGTGCCGGTAAACCGGCACCTTTAATAAATTTAGTTTTTTTAGGCTCTATCCGAGATAGGTCTTGAGAAATTTGCTTCTGGAAGTGTTGCGCAAACGGCGTATGGCTTTTTCTTTGATTTGACGGACACGTTCCCGGGTCAAACCAAATTTGTCACCGATTTCTTCCAAGGTCATTTCCTGACATCCTAAACCAAAAAACATTTTAACAATCTCGCTCTCGCGTTCTGTCAAAGTCGACAAGGCGCGATCAATTTCCAGGCTGAGCGACTCGTTCATAAGCGAACGGTCGGCCATAGGGGAATCGTCATTGATCAACACATCCAGCAGGTTGTTGTCTTCTCCTTCCACAAAGGGAGCATCCACCGAAATATGACGGCCTGACACCTTGAGGGTATCGTTAATCTTATCTACGGGGATATTCAACTCTTCAGACAACTCTTCGGGCGAAGGTTTCCGTTCGTTTTCCTGTTCGAATTTCGAAAATGCTTTGGTGATCTTGTTCAAAGAACCCACCTGGTTTAATGGAAGACGTACTATACGGGACTGTTCGGCCAGAGCTTGCAAAATAGATTGTCTGATCCACCACACGGCGTAGGAAATAAACTTAAAGCCTCTGGTTTCGTCGAATTTTTCTGCTGCCTTAATCAAGCCCAGATTACCTTCGTTAATTAAGTCGGGTAAACTCAGGCCCTGATTTTGATATTGTTTGGCCACAGAAACCACGAAACGTAAATTAGCACGGGTAAGTTTTTCCAAAGCTGCGCGGTCACCGTTGCGAATGCGTTGAGCCAGTTCTACTTCCTCGTCCACCTTGATAAGTTCTTCCCGTCCGATTTCCTGAAGGTATTTGTCCAGAGAAGCGCTCTCGCGATTAGTGATGGATTTGGTAATTTTAAGCTGTCTCATGCTTTATATAAAAAATAGGAGTGCAAAGATACGTTTTATTTTTGAATTGTTCATGTTATTTCCCAAATTTAATTCACAACAGACTTTACTGAGTCAAATCTATTGCATAATAGGCTACTTTCCCGCTGGGATAAATCCCCACAATAAAAAGCGCAGCCTCACCGAAACCGGCATTTTTCTGAACATCGCGTACGATTTTCTCAAAATCACCGACAGATTCAATGCGCTGATCGTTCACCTTTAAAATGATAAATCCTTTGCGCACACCGGCTTCTTTCAATTTTCCTTCGGTCAGTCCGCCCACCCGGATGCCATAGCTAATGTTCAATTGCCTTTTTTCGTTGGCGTTGAGTTCGTTAAAAGCAGCCCCCAGCACTTCGATGCCGGCCTCTTTGACAATAGCAGTGTTGCCTTGCAAATTGCGTAAAACCACGTCCATGGTCAATTCTTTTTTGTCTCTGAGCACAGTAAGCTTTACTTGATCGCCGGGACGGTAACGACTGACTTTTTCCTGTAACTCGGCGGCTCTGGCTACTTTTTCGCCGTCGATGGCAATAACAATATCGCCTTCCCTGATGCCGGCATCCAAGGCACCACTGCGTTCACCAACGGCAGAAATGTACACTCCTTCGGTGACATCTATTTTCTTTTCTTTTGAGAGCTCCGGAGTAATATCCATAATATTAACCCCCAACATGGCTCTTTGTACGGAACCATACTCTTTGATGTCAGTTACCACTTTTTTTACTATGCTCACGGGCACAGCAAAGGAATAGCCCGAAAAAGCATTCGAACTCGAAATTATAGCCGTATTGATGCCGACCAGTTCCCCTCTGGTATTGACCAAAGCGCCTCCGCTGTTGCCGGGATTCACCGCGGCGTCGGTCTGAATAAATGATTCAATGCTTAGGTTTGAATAGCTTTTACCCTGTTGCATTCTATTTTGATTGTTATTTCTCAAAATACCTATGTCCCTGCCCTTAGCACTGACAATACCCGCAGTAACCGTAGAAGTCAGGTTCAGGGGATTGCCTACGGCCAGCACCCACTCGCCAACCCTGAGTTCATCGGAATTTCCGAAAGTAATATAACTAAGGCCCTTTTCTTCAATTTTAATCAGAGCTATATCGGTACTGGGGTCGGTTCCGATTACTTTGGCCTGATAATTACGCCGGTCGTTGAGAGTGACTGAAATTTCGTCGGCTCCGTCAATAACGTGATTATTGGTTACAATAAAACCGTCAGCCGAAATTATGACTCCTGAGCCATAACCGGTTTGGGGCTGAGGGGTCGGGTTGTAATCCCGATATCCAAAAAAATATTCAAAAATATCCATAGGCCCGCTACTGCCGGCAGACCTCATCGTTTTAGAAGCAATATGAACAACAGCGTGTACAGATTGGCCTGCAGCTTGAGTAAAATCCGTTTCTATGGCAGGCACGACTTCGGCCTTAACCAAACGGACGGGTTGTTCCTGTTGATTGATACTTTGTTCTTTGACCAGGTTTACCAAACGATCAGATAATTTGGAAACCGTTAAAAACGAAACTCCGGCACTCAGCAGCACCAGAGATAAAACGATTAAAAAAATTCTCCAAAACTTTTTCATTGCTGTATAATTTAGTATTCAGTTTAATATTGATGTAACTTTGTTATGTATAGCTACAAAAACAATTCCTAAACGACTGAAACAACTTTTTATTTCATCCCAATTAACAGTATATCGCTCTAATTAATAATGATTAATTGCTTCTTTAACAAGATTTTAAGATTAATGTATTCCCCTTAAAGGCAGTTAACGACAATCGTACAAATACAGACATTTTGTCAGTACAAAACCAGCTGATAGTAAAAAAAGGGACAAGATGGTACAAATAACAAAATATGCACTATTTTTGCACCCAAGCAGAGAACCGGCTTGTCGCTTTTATAAAGAGGAAAGTCCGGGCAACGCAGAGCACCATACTTTCTAACAGAAAGCTGTTTGTGAAAGCAGAGTTAAGGTAACAGAAAATAACCGCCTCCCCCGGGAGGTAAGGGTGAAAAGGCGGGGTAAGAGCCCACCGCTTCTTCAGTGATGATGAAGGTTGTACCACTTATGGGTTGCAAGGCCAAGTATACCGGCGGTTCAGGGTTGCTCGCCCGGTGCCGGAGGGTAGGCCGCTGGAACCTTGCGGCAACACAAGGTCAAGATAAATGACAAGCGCTTAGCAATAAGCACAGAACCCGGCTTACAGGTTCTCTGTTTTTTGAACTTTCAAGTACGACTACATATATTGCATGTTAAACTACTGACCATAAAGGCTCATGAAAGCATCTCCCAAAAATATCCGCCAACAAATCCGGAGTTTTTTAAGCTTCATTTCCAGGGACATCTGGCGAATTTCCGAACACGAAGTCGGCGGATTGAGACATCGCATCTACAATATCATAAGAACGATCATTCTTGCCGGTAAGGGTTTTTCAAATAACGAGCTGGTAACCAAAGCCTCTTCCCTTACCTTCTTTTCACTCTTTGCCATGGTGCCCCTTTTGGGCCTAATTTTGGGAATTGCCAAAGGTTTTGGTTTTCAGCGGCTTATCGAAGAGCAATTGATCAGGTCTCTGCCCGGTCATACCGAGGTCCTGGACTTTTTGTTCGGCTTTGTAGAATCAATACTGGAGGTAGCAGGAAGCGGAGTCATTGTCGGTGTAGGTATTTTATTTCTGATTTTCTCTGTTTGGTCTATTCTCAACAACATCGAAATCTCGTTCAATAAAATTTGGCAAATACCAAAAAGCAGAGCCTTCTTCCGTAAGATTGCAGATTATATGGCTATCTTGTTTATCATTCCCATCTTACTGATTCTATCGAGCGGTGCTTCGATCTTTATCAGTACCATGATGGAAAAATCCAGCATTTTATCGGCTGTCAGCCCCCTGGTGAATTTTTTGATGAAATTGTCTCCTTTCTTTATCTCCTGGTTATTGTTTACTATGCTTTACATCCTGGCGCCCAATACCAAAGTACGCTTCAAAAATGCCGCTATTTCGGGCCTGATTGTGGGAACTGCTTTCCAGGTTTTCCAAATTATATACATAGGCGGTCAGTTGTGGGTGAACCGTTACAATGCCATCTACGGTAGTTTCGCTGCTTTTCCTCTTTTGCTGTTATGGTTGCAGCTGGCATGGATTATGGTTCTTTTTGGAGCCGAAATCACTTTTGCCTCCCAAAACATACAGAACTTCTTTTTCGAAAAGGAAATCAAAAACATCAGCGACCGCTACAGTTATTTCACTATTCTCATGATCACAAGCATCATATGTAAACGCTTCGAAAACAGAGAGGCTCCCCTTTCGGCCCTGGATATTTCCACCATGTACCGTATTCCTTCGAGGCTTACGCAACGAATTCTGAATCTGTTGGTTGAAATGAAAATTATCAATCAAACCGTCAGTGACGAAGATAAAAGGTCGCTTACCTACCAACCGGCCATGGATATTAATCAGATCACAGTGGGCATGATTCTCAAATCGGTGTTTAATTTTGGGACCGAAGATTTCAAAATGGACATTCAGGGACGTTTCCGCCGGCATTGGAATATTATGCTGAACATAGAGAGGGAATTAATGGCTAAGGGAGATCAGATATTAATCAAAGATTTATTATAAACTCAATCAACTAACACTATTCACTTAAATTACACTTCTATGGCAAAATCAAGAACTACTTGGATCATTCTAATAATTGTAGTCCTTATTGGACTGTGGCTGATCAGGATATACAACAGCCTGGTAACGGCAGACGAAAATGTTTCTACTGCCTGGTCACAGGTGGAGAATGTGTATCAACGCCGGTTGGACTTGATTCCCAACTTGGTGAACACCGTGCAGGGAGCAGCCGATTTCGAGCGCAATACCCTGAACGAAGTTATTCAGGCCCGTGCCGCAGCCTCTTCGATCAATCTTGACGCCGCTAACCTGAACGAAGCCAATCTGGCAGCTTTCCAACAAGCACAAGACGGACTTGGACAGGCCCTGAGCCGGCTAATGGTAGTTGTTGAACGCTACCCCGAACTCAAGGCCAATCAGAACTTCCGGGATCTGCAATCGCAACTTGAAGGCACCGAAAATCGTATTGCCGTTGAACGCAATCGATTCAACGAAGCGGTAAGAATATACAACACTTCCATAAGGCGCTTTCCAAAAAATGTAATTGCCGGAATATTCGGTTTTGAGGCCAGAGCCTATTTCCAGGCCGAAGAGAATGCCCAGAAAGCTCCTCAGGTACAATTTTAACTTATGAAGCATCTGCTGCGCGGCTGCCTGCTGCTGGCCTTGACTTTCTGGCTGACGCTCTGCGCTCAGGCTCAAATCCCCCAAAGGCCTGTTCCTCCGAGGCTGGTCAACGATTTTGCCGGCTTGCTGGATCCTGCTGAATCCCATTCCCTGGAACGCGATTTGGTGGCATTTGACATTAGCACTTCCAACCAGATTTGCCTGGTAATCGTAAACGATTTGAAGGGCATGGATGTGCTGGATCTGGCTTTTAAAATCGGAGAACAATGGCAGGTGGGTCAAAAGGGTTTTGATAACGGCGCTGTATTACTTATAAAAACTAAAACAGGTACAGGAGGGGAAATAGCCATAGCCACGGGTTATGGGCTGGAAGCGGTGTTGACCGATGTCGTCTGTAAACGCATCATCGAAGAAGAAATGTTGCCCCTGTTTCGACAGGAACGTTATTTTGAGGGTATACAAGCCGGCTTGAACCGCATTAAGCTCATCGCTTCAGGAGAATACACCTTTCCTCCCTCAGAGGAAAATTATGTGTCTGTCTTTGTCTTCTTCATTTTATTTGTTGTTTTTATAATTGTTATCCTTGTGCTGATAAGCAAAAAAAACAAAGGAAATAATGACGTAAGTGGCAACAACAAAGGCAAAGGCATCCTGAGCGATTTGGCTAAAGCCGTAATCTTATCCGGCATGTTATCGGGAGGCCGCAACAGGGGTGGTTCCTGGGGTGGCGGCAGCTCAGGCGGAGGATTTGGAGGTTTCGGAGGCGGACGCTTCGGCGGAGGAGGCGCCAAAGGCGGTTGGTGACATAAAAGTTAATTGCAATCTATTCCTCTTTGTTTTTTTCGTTCAACTCCTCGTGGATTAGCGCTGGTTCGCTCTCTTGTTCCACAATAATTTTGTCGATTCTGGCTCCGTCCATGTCGACAATTTCAAAGCCGAAGCCTTTCCAATGAAGCTTCTCCCCTTCCTTGGGAATATGTTCCAGTAAACTTAGGATCAAACCACTGATGGTATTGTAATTGAACTCTGAGTAGTAATCTTCTAAATCGAAGTGAGCCAGAAAATCATAAAAAGAAGTCTGGCCGTCAACCAGCCATCCTCCTTCTTCGCGTTCGATAATTTCCTGTTCTTCATCTTGTTCCGGCACTGAACCTATCAAAGCCGTCATAATATCCTTGAGGGTTACAATACCCTGAATTTCACCAAATTCATCAGTAACCAGACCGTATTTAACGTAAGCTTGTTTTATTTGCTCCAGAGCTCTGTATACATTTAAATTTTCGGGTAAATACAATGCAGGGTGAACAAGCTCCCTCAGATTGAAGTCCGTCCGATCCACCCGAAGAAAAAGATCTTTGAGAAAAACCACTCCCAGCAACTCGTCGAGTTCACCATCGGCTACAGGATACACGTTAAATAAATTTTGTTTGATCAGCTCACTTAAATAACTATTTTCACGGGAAACATCCAGCCACACCAGCTCACTGCGGTGAGTCATGATCGATCCCACATTGCGATCCCCCAACGTGAACACCCTTTCTACGATATCTTGTTCTACCTCTTCAATTTCTCCCCCTTCGGTCCCCTCCTGAATAATAGCCTTGATTTCTTCTTCGGTCACTCTGCCTTCTTCGCCGGCACTGATGTGAAACATACGCATCAATCCCCGGATGGAAACCGATAAAATCCAAACAAAAGGAGCTCCTAGTTTGGACAGCAACTCCATGGGGCCGACAACAATCTTGGATGTTTTTTCTGCAGCGCTCATACCTATGCGCTTAGGCAGTAACTCGCCAAATATAAGGGTAACATAGGTAACTACAATCACTATTATTGTCTTGGAAAGCCCCGAAGCAATAGGCTCCAATAAAGGCCATTTAGACAAAAAACGGGCAAAATCACCGGACAGGGCCTCACCGGAATACAAACCGGTCAAAATGCCTATCAGTGTAATGCCTATTTGAATGGTCGACAGGAAACGTTCCGGCTTTTCCGACATTTTAAGAATACGCTTCGCTGCCAGATTGCCTTTTTTGGCGTCAATTTCCAGGCGGCTTTTGCGAGAAGAAACCAAGGCGATTTCCGACATCGACAGAAAGCCGTTCATAAAAATCAACAATAAAATGATAAGAATTTCCATTATGTACAAAGGAGAATGTTTTTGGTAAAAAACCTTCAGCAGGAGAATCAATCTGCAAAATGCATCATGCGGCTCAGGTATTTGCCCAGGATATCAAATTCGATATTCACAACAGTTCCTGCCTTTATCCGGTGGAAATTGGTGTGCTCGTAGGTATAGGGAATAATGGCTACCGAAAAAGCATTGTCCCTGGAATCGCAAACGGTAAGACTGACTCCGTTCACACATACAGAACCCTTTTCGACAGTCATATAACCTTGCAAGGCCATAGCCTTGTCAAAATCGTATTCGAAAGTATAACGCCAGCTCCCATCGGTTTCTTCAACCAAAGTACAAACAGCGGTTTGGTCAACATGTCCCTGCACAATATGTCCATCCAGACGTCCGTTTACCAGCAGGCTGCGTTCCAGATTGACCTTATCCCCAGGTTTGAGTAGGCCCAGATTTGTTTTGTCCAGGGTTTCTTGTATCGCCGTTACTGTGTACTCCTGATCCTTAATATCAACCACAGTAAGACAAACACCGTTATGAGAAATACTTTGATCTATGCTTAATTCGTTCACAAAAGAACAAGTAAGGGTCAAATGCAGATTTCCTCCCTCTTTTTTTAAACGTACTACAGATGCGGCTTCTTCTACAATTCCGGAAAACATGTTTAGAGAATTAGTTGGGCAAAGATACTTCATTATTTCAATTCGGCACAACTTTAGGTAAAAAATCAAAAAACAGGGCAGATAAGTATCAATTGGATAGTGAAGCAGATAAAAAAAGTGCAAATTCCTGAGGGAATCCGCACTTTTCCGGGTGGAAGATGGGGCTCGAACCCACGACCTTCGGAACCACAATCCGACGCTCTAACCAGCTGAGCTACGTCCACCATCTATTTTCGGCTGCAAAAGTAGTAATTTTTTTGATATTTTCTTATGCCAACCCTGAAATTCTGCAATAAATATCACTTGTTGACCTGTGCAATCATGATTCCGCTAAAATGTTTAACACCGTTGAGGTAGGTCAACAGACTTTGTTCCGATATTTCAACCCGGGAATTAGACGAAGAAGCATGCAAGAGATAAAGGCGCCCATTTTGACGGCAGGCAAAACCGATATGAGCAATATCCAGTCCCGGTCTGTCGGTGGTAATCGCTATAATGGAACCTTGGGGAATATCTTCCATATATTTTGCCAATTGTGTTTTAGGGATATAACTCAGGCTTGCTTTATTCAGACGAGCCTCAATGGTCGCCATTTCTTCGGTCAGGGCGGGATTATCCTTCAGAGCCGGGTAATGTTGCGGATGCGCAGACATATAATTGAGCTCAAGCGGAAAAGCTTCTCCGGGAAACAAATCGGTCAGAAGGCTAAAAAGCCCCTTTTCCTGTCCGTTCAGCAGCCATTCGCTGGTATAGTGCAGGCGGGAAGTATAACCTTGAATCCGGCCGTTACGGTAGCGAATGTTCTGCAAAACAGAAGGATAGATAAACAGACAGGAGTCGGGATCGCTTGTCAGTACGATAGTTCCGTTCAAAGCCAACACCGTTTCGACCAGTGTCAGGCAATCAAAAGCCCGAAGATTGACCTGCAACCTCTCCTCTCCCGGAGCTTCGAGACTACCGGTAATATACGGACTCCCCATAAAGTAACTTGCAATGGCAATGATCCTTTGCCCGCTGCTCATTTCTGTCAGCCTTTGTTCACGGGCTTGATGAAAAAAAGCAGATAATATGGCCTTATCCTCACCCGAAATAAATGCAACAGCCGTATTCTTTGCTTTGCAAGACAAACTCAAGACAAACAACAGACTCAGCAGGCCGGTTACAATGGGATGTACAAACTGTTTTCGGTTCATTCGGACAAAAGCAGTCAGGTTCAACGATAAATGGCATTGGAACCTGCCAACAAGGTATTCTTCATCAGTGAAACTATGGTCATCGGGCCTACACCTCCTGGAACCGGAGTAATAAAAGAGCATTTGGGAGCTACAGCCTCAAAATCAACGTCTCCGAAGAGCTTAAAACCGCTTTTAGTTTTATCCGAGGGCAAACGGGTAGTTCCAACATCGATCACCACCGCTCCCTCTTTCACCATATCGGCCTTAAGAAAGCCGGGACGGCCCAGGGCACAAACAATAATGTCGGCTTTACGGCATTGTTCGGCGATATCGGAAGAATAACTATGCACCACCGTTACCGTGGCATTGCCCGGATAGTCTTTGCGCATAAGCAAAGCCGCCAGAGGCTTACCGACAATGTTACTGCGGCCTATTACCACTACGTGTTTTCCGGCAGTGGGGATATTGTATCGTTTGATCAATTCGAGAATACCGGCGGGGGTTGCCGACAAAAAAGCCGGCAGTCCGATAAAAGAACGGCCTACGTTAATGGGATGAAAACCATCCACGTCTTTGCGATAATCGATCGCTTCGATGATTTTGTGTTCATCGATATGTTTCGGCAGGGGTAATTGTACAATATAGCCATCCACCGCCTGATCCTTGTTGAGTTTATCGATGGCTGCCAGTAATGTCTCCTCGCTGACCGTTTCCTCGAAGCGCAGCAAGGAGGATTCAAAACCGCAAACCTGACAAGCCTTGATTTTATTGGCCACATAAGTCTCGCTGCCTCCGTCGTGGCCTACCAATACGGCAGCCAGATGAGGCACCTTCTTCCCTGCGGCTTTCATAAGCGATACTTCTTGGGCAATTTCTTTTTTTATCTGTTCAGAAACAGCTTTTCCGTCAATAAGTTGCATAAATAGGTATGGTTGAATTATTTGCGTTTTTTACCGCCATGCCTCTTTTTGGTGTTCATTGTGCTGACGGTTTTCATCATTTTACGGGTTTCATCAAAACGTTTCATCAGGTTGTTGACTTCCTGAATATTGGTGCCACTACCACGCGCTATGCGCTGCCGGCGGCTGCTGTCAATTAATGCGGGATTACTGCGTTCAAAGGGAGTCATGGAATCGATAATGGCTTCGATGTTCTTGAAGGCATTGTCGTCGATATCCACATTCTTGATGGCTTTTCCCACACCGGGTATCATAGATGCCAGGTCTTTGAGATTACCCATTTTTTTGATCTGGGTAATCTGGGCTCTGAAATCGTCAAAGTCAAACTGATTTTTGATGATCTTTTTGTGCAGGCGGCGGGCTTCCATTTCGTCGTATTGCTCCTGCGCTTTTTCCACCAACGAAACCACATCACCCATGCCCAAAATACGATCGGCCATACGCTTGGGATGAAACACATCCAGCGCTTCGGGTTTTTCACCCGTTCCGATAAACTTTATGGGCTTTTGTACCACACTCCGAATGGACAAGGCTGCACCACCCCGGGTATCGCCGTCGAGCTTGGTGAGCACCACTCCGTCAAAATCCAGACGATCGTTGAATTCTTTGGCGGTGTTGACGGCATCCTGGCCGGTCATGGCATCTACAACGAACAGTATTTCATGGGGATTGACCGCTTGTTTGATGGCCGCGATTTCAGTCATCATCAGCTCATCCACGGCAAGCCGGCCGGCGGTATCTATAATCAGAAGATCGTTTCCCTGTTGTCTGGCAAAACGCACGGCGTTACGGGCAATCTGTACCGGATCTTTTTGGTTTTCTTCCGTATACACGGGCACACCGATCTGCTCGCCCAGTACTTTCAATTGTTCAATGGCGGCCGGACGGTACACGTCACAGGCTACCAAAAGGGGATTTTTGCCCCTTTTACTTTTTAACAGTTTGGCCAGCTTACAGGAAAAAGTTGTTTTACCCGAACCTTGTAAACCGGACATCAAAATAATGGCAGGACTGCCTTTGATATTTAAATCCACGCTTTCTCCACCCATCAATTCGGTGAGCTCGTCGTGAACAATCTTGATCATCATTTCCTGAGGCTTAACAGCCGTCAGGACGTTCATACCCATGGCCTTTTCCTTGACATTGTCGGTAAATTGCCGGGCAGTCTTATAATTTACGTCTGCATCCAGGAGTGCTTTGCGTACTTCTTTAAGCGTTTCGGCCACATTGATTTCGGTAATACGGCCTTGTCCTTTAAGTATTTTGAACGAGCGTTCCAGCCGTTCGGTCAAATTCTCAAACATCATATTGTATTATTCGCTTTTAAACGTAATGTCGTCGGTTCTGGGATGAACAAATTCAAATTCGAGCGTTCTCGATAAACCTTCTTCCAGGGTATAAGGAGCATTAAAACCCGAAGCCAGCATTTTGGAGGCGTCGTACTGAGTAGTTGCACAAAACTTGCGTACACGCACGCTGCTTACAGAAAACTTACGGCCTGTCAACCACGACAGCAGATCGAAGCCCCAGCCTCCAAGCATACCCAAAAAATAGGGAAAATGCACTTTCGAAAGACGTTTCCCCAACACCTTGCCTACCACAGCCAATAATGTATTCATATCAAAATCGGGCTTATCGACGTAATTATAAACCTGATAAGCCTCTTTATGTGTATCAATCAAAAAATCAACAAAGGCAACCACATTGCCTACATAAGCCATTGATTTAACATTTTGTCCCTTGCCCACCATCAGAAAACGTCCCTGCGAAATCTGCGACAACAGATTGTAAACATTGCCTCTGTTGCGTTCGCCAAAAATCACCGTGGGACGGACAACATTAATGTTCCAGTCCTTATGTTTTTCATACCAGTTTTGCAATAACTGTTCCGCCTGCCATTTACTTTTGCCGTAATGATTGAAGGGATCGGCTGCAAAGCTTTCATCGGGATTTTGTTTATTCAGACCGTAGATTGCCACTGAACTGAAAAAGATCAGCCGTTTGACTCCATTATGCTCCATTGCTTCGAGCACATGCTGCATCCCGTTCACATTGACATCGTAATACAAAGAAGCAGGACTCACGTCGTCTCGGTGTTCGGCAGCCAATAAAACGACCAGGTCGGTATCTTTGAGTAATTCGAGCATCTTTTGTTTGTCCAACACGTTGCCTATGGTGGTCAAATCGGGGAAGAAGTGACTTTGTTGCTTGTCAATATTCAATAATTCGTGACCTTTATCACGGAGAATATCCATTAAACGGGTTCCGACAAAGCCGGAGGCTCCGATCAAGGTTATTTTCATACCAGCTTATTTTATTCGTTTTAAAAAGGCCCTGACGGCATAATTTATAAAATAATATATAGCCTTGGGTATACCTGTTTTTTCTACTTTAACATAAATATTCCACTGCCAGGAGAGCACATCCCATTTATTGGAAGAAACCGATTGGCGTCTGACCCGATACAATGCCGTTACCGTATTGGTGTTTTTGGCTGTGTAGCCCTCTTTGAGTATAGACAACCATACGGCATAATCTTCGTGTCCGATTGAATCAAAAAAGCGTTTACCTACTTTTTCGGAATCGTACATCACCGTCAAACAACCCATCACATTTCCCTTAAGCAAAGTTTTGTAGTCTGCTTTGGCGGGAGCTTTTATGATTCGATTGCCCCTTTTGCCCTCTTCGGATATTTTTTCGTAATTGGAATAAACGATGGCCACCTTATTTTCCCGAAAAAGTTTGAGCTGTTCTTCGAGTTTAGTCGGCAGCCACATATCGTCACTGTCCAAAAAGGCAATAAATCTACCACGGGCGTGCTTTAAACCGATGTTTCGGGGTAAAGTCGGTGAGCCCGAAGGGCGTTCCGTCCTGATGTATTTTATTCTTGGGTCCTTGCGACAATACGCCTGAATTATTTCCGGCGAATTGTCTTTTGAGTTGTCGTCAACGATAATCATCTCCCAATCCGTATATGTTTGAGCAATAACAGAATCAATGGTCTGAGAAATAAAATCCACCGAATTGTAGCAGGGAGTAATTATTGAAATCATTTTGAATAAGACCCTTTAATAAGATATTTGACTAATGATTTGAAGCCTATCCAGTTGCGTTTGAACTCGTCAAAGTCCGTCAAGGATTGTCCCATTTTGCGGATCAGGTATTTGGGATGGGTGTAATATTTTCTTCTGGCGTAATCGCAAAATTCCACCAAGTCCTCGTTGGTGAGGTTGGGCAAATTGATAACCGCATTGTGCAAACCGGTTTCGGTCAACCATTGATTCCAGTCTTCCGTAATCAAATAGCCCTTGTCTTTAGCTTCCTGGTAAGCCTCCGTTCCGGGATAAACCATCAAAGGAAAAAACTGAGCCGTGTCGGGTTGCAGTTTCATGGCTAAATCCAGGGTTTTTTGCATAGTCTCCTTGGTTTCGTTCAGGTTGCCCACCATAAAGCAACCATGCACCAAAATACCGGCTTTGCGGCAAAGATCCATAAAATCTTCGGCCTTAGCCAGGTTGAGGTTTTTTTTCATGTGCTTAAGCACCTCGTCATCCCCGCTTTCGAAGCCGACAATAACCAACCTGAGCCCCGATTGTTTAAGTGTTTTGAAAAACTCCAGATCGGCAATCAGGTCTGCCCTTTGGTTTACGTTATATGGGATTTTATTGCCGCGTCGTATTAATTCATCGGCTATACCAAGGACGTGATCTTTGCTGATAATATAGGTGTCGTCTTCGAAAGTGATGGACTTTACCTTGGGAAATTCTCTCTTTATGTAATCGAACTCGTCGGCCACATTGGAGGCCGAGCGGTAACGCATACGATGTCCGCTGAAAGTCTGAGGAAAAGCACAAAAGGTGCAGTGATAGGGACAACCACGGCTGGTGTCGAAGGTTATGTTGGGATACGGGGCAAAACCGTAGTAATAATCTTCAACTCTCAAAAAACGCTTATAGACTTCAGATACAAAAGGCAGTTCATCCAGATTTAAAACCAGCTCTGCGGGCTGATTACGCACTATCTCTCCGCTTGCATTTTTCCACACCAGACCTTTAACGGCGGACATGGAGGCTCCGCTCGACAATGCTTCCAGCCAGTCGCGCACTATATAATCGTATTCTTTTATGGCTACGTATTTGAGATGTCTGGAAGCCTTAAGCGATTCTTCGGGTAAAACGGACACATGACGACCCACCATCAGCACGGGTAGCTTGGGGTATTTATCCACAATCCGGTCAACCACCTGCAAGTCATTTATGATACTCGGGGTAGAGCAATCAACTACCAGGGCTTCTATGTTTTTGGCGGCAATTCTGTCCATGACGTATTGCACGTCGACACACCAGGCGGGAGCATCTATCAAATCGACCTCGTGCCCCGCTTTGATGGCTACGCCTGCGGCTTGTGACAACCATTTCGGGTAATAAATGGTACTGCTTTTGGTAACTGCAGGACTTCTGGATTCTCTGGAAAAATGGTCGTGAAAAGGAGGGTTTAAAAACAATACCTTCATTACTATCCGTATTTTATCACAGGGCCGGAAAATGAGTTTTTCAGGCTCCTGCCTATAAGATGATACAATAAATGCAAGCGGTATTTCAGCTTGAACGATAGGGAATTGGTGCTGACGGAGCCTGTAAACGAAACCGTATTATCGTGCCTGCGATACAACACCAATACTTCGTCCATATAGCCGGTCCTGAAATGCCATTGAGCATATAAGGCTAACCATAGGTCGTGAGCCACCAGGCCTTTGGGGAAAGGCATAGTCGCTTTTAATACCGAGGAACGTAAAACCATGCAGCAACCCAGCCAGGCATTTTTGTATAAATTGGACAAAAGTGTTCGCTTCATGGGCCATTCCGAATCAAAATGCGGTGATTTAATGATATTAAGCTCCTGATCTACCAAAGCACAATTGCACATAGCCACATCCAGGCTTTCCTTTTCGAGGAATTCCACCATTTTATCCAATTTACCGGCCAACCAGACATCGTCTTGGTCTGCCAAAAAAATAAAATCTCCCCGGGCCCGGGATAAGGCATTCTCGAAATTATTGGCGATGCCTTTGCGTTGATTGTGGAAAAAACGAATTCTTTTATCTTCGTATGCATGGATGATTTCGTGGGTTTTATCGCTGGAACCGTCGTCTGAGACAACTAGTTCGTCCTCGTCGCCAAGCTGGCTCAGAATGGAATCCAACTGTTCTTTCAAATACCGTTCCCCGTTAAAGGTAGCCATACATACTGATATCATCGCCCTTTATAAATTGGTAGGTGGTTAAACTTTCTCAGATTGAAAACCAGTATCAATATGAGTTTTGTTTGGCAGACAAAGATAGCTAATTTTCGTATTGTACGGACTATCAATAGGGAATTTTTAAAGCTCAGAACGGAATATCCAGGCAGACCGGAAGGTGATCGCTGTAACCGCCTATGTAACGATATGCTTCATAGGTTCTAAAGGGTTTATAACCCAAATACTTTTCATCTTTGACCAGCAAAAAATCATCAAATCTTACCTTTGCCTCGGACAGACGGCGAATAGGCGGGCTCTCTTGTTGCAGGGGCTCTTCGTACAACAAAGCCGAAGAAACAATGATCTGGTCAATCATCAACCAGCGCCCCTGGTATTTGTGACTACCGTAAGCAGGTTTATTCATCAGGGGCCACATCATATTGTACAAGGCCGCAGGCCGGTAAGGCTCCTGAGGGTTCCTCGCTCCCAAGTCACGACTCAAAGACAAATCACAGGGCTCATCGTTAAAATCGCCCATAATCAGGATAAGTGCATTGGGCTCTTTGCTAAACAGGGAGTCAACTCTTGCGCGCAATTGCCCGGCTGCCTGACGTCTGAATTTCTCGGAAGCCTTGACCCCGCCGTAACGCGAAGGCAGATGACAAACAAATACATGCAGTACTTGTTCATTTGGCAGTAATCCATTAACGTAGAGGATGTCTCTTGATTTTTTATTTTCGTCGCTGAACGAGGGCCTTATACTTTCCCAGGCCAAAGGTTTGAAAACAAAGCGATTGTACAGCAGACAAACATCTATTCCCCTAGGATCGGCCGATTCCGCGTAAATATAGCGGTAAGCAACGTTTTTCAGGGAAGATGCCCTGAGTAAAAATTGCAGACAGTCTTCGTTTTCCACCTCTGCCAGGCCAACTAAATGAGGGAAACTCTCCTCGCCTGCCACAGCCAGCACCCTGGCCAGCTGTTCCGTTTTTTGCAGAAAACGTTTAGGACTCCAGGCGTAAGACCCCCCGGGCAAAAAATCCTCATCACGTGTCAGGCTGTCGTCTTTGCAATCAAAGAAATTCTCCGTATTGTAAAACACCACCCGAAGCTGCCTTTCCGCCCATGAAAACACGGCCGTCAGCAACAGGCAGCAAACCGTAAGATATTTCAAAAGATACCGTATTTGCACAAATTTTGTTTTGTGCAAATATAGCATTCTTTTATCAAAAAAATAATGATTTTTTTAGATTAGTATAGTTTTACTTAAACAGCCAACGAAACAAGTCGTTGCCGTTAGCGTAAATTAATAAGGCAAGTAAAATAAACATACCGGCCATCTGGGCGTATTCCAAAAATTTTTCGTTGGGTTTGCGCCTACTAATCACCTCGAACAATAAAAAGAGAATATGGCCGCCGTCCAATCCCGGAATAGGCAAAATATTCATAAAAGCCAGAATAATAGACAAAAAGGCCGTGGTTTCCCAGAAGATTTTCCAATTCCAGGTGGCGGGGAACAAACTTCCTATGGCACCAAATCCGCCCAGGCTCTTGGCTCCTTCCCTGGTAAATACGTATTTCATATCGCCGGCATAACCGGTCAGTTTGCTTACGCCTAATTTTATACCCGCCGGTATGGAGGCAAAAAAGGAATAGTTTATTTGTTTCAAGGGATAAATATCGGCCGGATGTTTAAGTTCAAAACCGATTTTGGCAGTGGAATCCAGCTGTACTTGCATGGTGCCCGGGTTTCCCGAGCGGTAATAACTCAACAAAATGCTGCTGTCTCCGTATTGACTGAGCATAGAAGCAAAGTCCGTAAAAGATTCCGTCTGCACCGAGTTAAGGCCTACAATACTGTCGCCCGGCATGAGCCCGGCTTTATCTCCCGGAGACCTGGGCGTTACTTTTTTGACCACTGTCGGAAAACGGAAAGCGGCAAAGCCTTGTCTGGCCGACAGTAATTGCTGCATAAAATCTTCAGGAATAGCGACTTTAGCTTCCTCTCCCTTGCGCAAGACCTTTACTTCGGAAGCTTCTACTATCTTGCGAAAGCTGTCGTCATTAAACTGTTCAAGGGCTATACCGTCTGCCTCGAGCAAAATATCTCCGTTCTGAAAGCCGGCTTTCAGCGCCGGTTCCGAGAATTCCATTCCCAATGTGGCGTTTTGCAGAGGCAGGAAAGAATTCCCCCAAATGCCCAAAACAGCTGCGTATAACACCAGAGCGAGAATAAAATTGAACAACACTCCTCCCACCATTACCATCAGTCTTTGACTGGCCTTGCGGGTGCGAAACTCCCAGGGTTGAGGCTCCGAAGCAAGATCCTTTGAACTTTTTGTCTCATCTACCATGCCCGCTATGGAGCAGTAGCCGCCCAAAGGCAACCAGCCAAGACCCCACATAGTGGTTTCGGGGTAGTCTTTCCAGTGTTCGGGGGGATTTTTAGACAAAAAGCTGAATTCGTATTTGCCCTCGATTTTCTTAAAACGCATCAGAGAAAAACCCGGATGGAAAAATAAATAAAAGCGCTCCACGCGTATTTTGTAAAGCTTGGCAAACAGAAAATGGCCAAACTCATGAACGACGATTAATATGGACAGACTGGTAATAAGTTGAAGTAATCTGATCAAAAAAGTATCCATAGTTCAGGTGTAAATAAATTGATTAGGACAATTTGTCCAAATAGGCCTGTGCTATTAGGCGAGCCCTCTGATCGCTGATGGTATAGGCTTCGTAATCGGGGCATTTAAAAAACTCAGCTTTTTCCATCGTAAATTCAAGCAAATCGGACATTTGCAAAAAGGCTATACGACCGTGCAGAAAAGCATCGACGGCCACTTCGTTGGCGGCGTTGAGAATGCAGGGCATATTACCACCCGTCTCCATAGCCGTATAGGCCAGGGCTAAATTCCTGAATTTATTCAGGTCGGGTTTTTCGAACTCCAAACAGCCTATCTCTGTTATATCCAATCTGGGGTAACGAGTCTCCCGACGTAATGGATAACTCAGAGCGTACAAAATGGGAAGCTTCATATCGGGCAAACCCAACTGAGCTTTTACAGAGCCGTCTCTGAACTGTACCATAGAATGTACGATCGATTGAGGATGCACCACTACTTCAATTTGCTCGGGCAGCAAGCCAAACAGCCATTTAGCTTCAATCACCTCAAAACCTTTGTTCATCATGGTGGCCGAGTCGATGGTAATCTTGTCGCCCATAGCCCAATTAGGATGTTTCAGAGCTTGCTCCCTGCTCACCGTCTTGAGTTCTTCCATGCTGAATTTTCTAAACGGGCCGCCCGAAGCCGTTAAAATGATTTTCTCCGGTGGATTGGCAAATTCCAGGCATTGAAAAATAGCCGAATGCTCCGAATCGACAGGCAAAATCGCTACCTGATGCTTACGAGCCAGTTCATTGATGATTTCACCCGCCACCACCATAGTCTCCTTATTGGCCAGCGCAATGTTTTTACCGGCTTTAATAGCCCTGAGTGTAGGCCTCAGCCCGGAATAACCCACCATAGCGGTCAAAACAATGTCGACGGGTCCGGACTCACACACCTGTTCTATGGCATCGGCACCGGCGTACACTTTAATGGGTAAATCTTTAAGGGCTTCGCGCAAACGAGGCAGGTATTGGGTGTTGGCTATAACGACAACCTCAGGTTCGAAAGTTCTGGCCTGCTTAATCAGGAGCTCTACGCTGTTGTTGGCTGTCAGGGCATATACCCGGAATTCATCCGGATGCTCCGAGATCAGTTCCAGTGCCTGGGTGCCAATGGATCCGGTTGATCCAAGTATAACAATTTCTTTTATATGATCACTAGTGCCGGAATTCATCAGAAAACGATATAATCTTCGGGATTGAGGGGAACGCCTTTATACCACAGCTCAAAATGCAAGATGGGAATTTCGGATTTAACGGCTGACTTTCCTACAAAAGCCAGGGCCTCACCAGCCTTGACCTGGTCTCCGGCTTTTTTTAGCAATTCAGACATTTGCCTGTAGACCGACACAAAATCGTTGTTGTGCTGTATCTGGACAACATAATTATAATCGGGGGTATATGCAGCAAAAATAACGGTTCCGTCCAGCACCGACAACACACTTTGGTGAGCAAGAGTCTGAATGTCTATACCAAAACGTTTTTCGTTGCGATTGAAATGGGAAACAACCCTTCCTTTGGCAGGCGTATAAAACAACAAACCGTCTGTGCTTATTTTTTGATTAAAAGCGCTCAAGTTGTATTTTTCGCTCTCCTCGTATTGCTGACGAAATTCCAACTCAAACGGACTGGCTTCCATCAATGTGATTTGCTGATTGGCAAGTGTGTCCAAATTAATTACGCTGTCCAAAGGCTGCTCTCCGGCCATAATAACCTGAATGACCGATATGTAATTTTCGTGTTTACTCAATTCGTTCGACAAAGAATCGAGGCGAAAAGCATCGCTGAGCATTTGTTGTTTAAGTTTGGGATCGAGGTATCCGGGCAAATACACTTTAAGCGGTGTGTAAAAAAACAGGACAAACAAAAGAGCAGCAATGACCAGAACCAAAGCAATGGAAAGCAAGATGCCGTCCAGCCTGGAAATACGCGAAGAAAACAGGGTGTCGAGCGTGTTTTCGTTCAACACAATAAAACGAAACTTCTGTCTCAGGCGATTCTGATAGTCTTTGAATTTTCCCATTATTCAGATAACAGAGCTGCAAAGGTAATATTTAGAGCCGATAATTCAAGGCTTCTGTTTTTGAAAAATTTGAACTCTGCCCGTTTCCGGTTCAAATCCGAATAAGTCGTTTTTGAAAACATGTTGCAAGCTTTGTTGGGCAATCAACTCCGGGGGAGTACCCTCTTCTATGCCTCCTGCCTGCGGTTTCATCAACCATATCCGGTCGGATAAACGCAGGGCTAGCTCCAATTCATGCGTGCTTAACAAAATTGTTTTGCCTGTATCGCGAGCCAGCTCTCTCAACAAAACCATCAGTTCAACTTTGTTGCTAAGATCCAGATGCGATGTAGGTTCATCCAGCAAAATGAGCGGAGTATCCTGAGCCAGGGCTTTAGCTACCAGGGCGCGTTGACGCTCCCCGTCCGAAAGCTCAGTCAATAGCCTTTGAGCCAGGACTCTCAGGTGTACGCGCTCCAAAGCCTCCTCTACTTTCAGGTGATCATCCCGGTTGAGCCGGCCAAAACGGCCGGTATGCGGATAACGGCCCATACTTACAAGTTGTCTTACCGTACAATAAGGAATTTGCACCGATTCAGTGAGCACCAAAGCGAAAAGAGCAGCTTTTTCTTGCATATTTAGCTTTTCCAGCTCTTTACCTCCCACCAAAACCGAACCCTTCAAAGGGGGCTGCAAACCGCCCAGCGTACGGAGCAAAGTAGATTTACCACAACCATTGGGACCAATAACGGCGAGCATTTCAGCGCGAGAAATTTGCAAATGCAAATCGCTTTGAACTACCATTTGTTTGGCATTGCGCACATAACCTATGCTCAGATCTGTCGTACGGATCATCGTTATTGCCCCATATCACAGAGACCTTCGGGCAGGTTCATAAACAAAATCCTGCGCTTGATATCTCTGTCGTGTATAAAATCTTCGGTGGCGGGTATCATCAACCCGGAGTTTTCATTCCCGACCAGAAAAAGCACGTTTATGGTGCTTGAATCCACCGCTTTAATCAGACCTAAGCTTTGACCGCTCCGTACATCGCGAACCTCAAATCCGAGGTAAAAATCCCAGCTATCCTCGGTAAGCCCGGAAACCAGCCCATCGGCGTATGTCTTGGGATAAAAAACGGTCTTGTCGGCCAAAAAACGGGCTTGTGATTCATTATCAATGCCGTCCAATTTTACCAAAGCAGAATTGCCGGAACGAAAACGATAAGACTCCACAAAAAAAGGAACCAGAATACCGTCCATTTCGAGCAGCCAATAAGGGGCTTCAGTACGGTCGAAAACTTCGTCGGTAAACAAAAACACCAGCTCTCCCCCCAGACCGTGAGGCTTGATGAAACGACCGATGGAAAATACCTCAGAAGATTTAATCATTTAAATGCGTTTTATGCTTGCCCCCAAAGCGTTCAGACGTTGGTCAATACGTTCGTATCCCCGGTCTATTTGGTCAATATTGAAAATACGGCTCTCTCCCTGTGCCGACATGGCTGCAATCAAAAGGGCGATACCGGCCCGGATATCGGGCGAAGTCATACGAGCCCCCCTGAGCACCTGCTGCCGTCCCAAGCCAATCACGGTAGCCCTGTGAGGATCACAAAGAATGATCTGGGCTCCCATGTCGATAAGTTTATCTACAAAAAACAATCGGCTCTCGAACATTTTTTGATGAATCAGCACACTGCCTTTGGCCTGAGTGGCCACTACCAGCATAACACTGAGCAAGTCGGGAGTCAATCCCGGCCAGGGTGCATCGGCAATGGTCATAATAGAACCGTCGATAAAAGTCTCGATGGTGTAACTGTCTTGGGCAGGGATGTAAATATCGTCGCCTCTGCGCTCAAGCTGAATGCCCAGGCGGCGAAAACTGTCGGGAATCAGCCCCAATTCATCGTATGCCACATCCTTAATGGTCAGCTCAGAAGCTGTCATGGCTGCCATTCCGATAAAACTGCCCACTTCGATCATATCGGGTAAAATACGCATGGTACATCCGCCGAGACTTTCGACTCCTTCGATGTTAAGTAAATTGGAACCGATGCCCGTGATGTTGGCTCCCATGGCGTTTAGCATACGGCACAGCTGTTGAATGTAAGGTTCGCAGGCGGCATTGTATATGGTTGTTCTGCCTTTGGCCAAAACAGCGGCCATCAAAATATTGGCTGTTCCGGTGACCGAGGCCTCGTCGAGCAACATATAGCAACCTTTCAGTTTTTCTGCTTCAACGGTGTACAAAGAGCGTTCGGCATCGTAATCAAAGCGGGCGCCCAGCTTCTGGATACCCAAAAAGTGAGTGTCCAGCCTGCGTCTGCCGATTTTGTCCCCTCCCGGCTTGGCAATAATGGCTTTCCCAAAGCGGGCTACCAAAGGGCCAACCATCATCACTGAGCCCCTGAGAGCCGCACTTTTCTCGAAAAAATACTTTGTTTCGAGTTTGTCCAGGTCGATGTCGTCTGCCTGAAAACTCCAGCTACCCTTGCCCAGCGAACAGGTTTTAACCCCCAGACTGGCCAGTAATTCTATCAGATTGTTTACATCCAAAATGTCGGGGACATTGTGGAGTATAATTTTTTCGGGAGTAAGTAAACAGGCACAAAGCAGTTGGAGAGCTTCGTTCTTTGCTCCCTGAGGCCGTATGGCTCCATGCAACTTATGTCCTCCTTCTATATGAAACGATGCCATGGTAAATCGAATTAAAGCTCGCCGCTACTTACGGCGTTGACCTGAATTGTTGCCCTTTTTTTTGGTATAAGTCACTTCGCGGGGCTCTACCAAACGCAACTCTTCTTCCTTAATATCTATTTTTCCCCCGGACATCAGCCTCAGATCGTCAAAGATTTTTTTGTCTTCGACCAATTCCCGGTTCATGGTCAAAAAACTCTTTTTCATGTGATTGGCCAAAAGCTGGATCAGGCGTTCTTTTTCCGGTCCTTCTTCCATCTCCAGCACCTTATCGATCAATTCTTCGGTGATATGGCCATAATGCCTTACTTTAATGGTTTTGGAACCGTAAGGTACTTTATCGGGCCTGGAATGAAGATCTTCCTGTTGAATGATCTCGTAGGGGTATTCAATATCCAGTTTGAAATCGGACATGATGGCCAGGTGATCCCAAAGTTTATGTTTAAAATCGCTCACATCGCGCAAATGCGGAAAAAGGTTTCCCATAATACGCACAATGATATGCGCACAACATTTGCGTTCTTCGGGATCTTCGATTGTCAGGGCATAATCCACCATACGTTGAATATGGCGCCCGTACTCAGGCAGTTCCAATTTCTTCATTTGGGTATTGTATTCCAATTCGTTTACATTCATAACTTTTTCTTTTTAAAATTTCAAGGGCGAAAATCAGGAGAAAGAATCAATCTTTCCAATTAATCTGTCCAGTTTCTTGGGGACAGTGGCCTGAAAATCTTTTAAATAATTAGGTTCAAAATAGGCTGTTTCTTCAAAACGCCCCGAGCGGAAAGCTTCCAGAGCCGGGTGTAGCATTTCGCTTGCCCTGGGCACCAAAGCTCCCAGGGAGCAAATATTCTTCCGGCTCAATTTTCCCATACATTTCTTTGCTCCATCTCCAAAAAAACAAAGGGTTTTGTCGGGATGGAAGTCTTCAAAGCTGTTTTCTTCCAGCACCAAGGCTTCCGCCGGCTTCAACTCTTCCCCCTTGTGGTTGTAAACGGCGGTATAGATTTCCATACGTCTTGCGTCTAAAGCGGGACACAAGAGTGTATTTTTATCTGCTTTCCCCAAGGCCTGTCCGGTAAGTATCCTCAGGGTGGACAGGGCTATAAGGGGAACATCGTAACCGTAACAGATCCCTTTAGCCATAGAAACACCGATTCTTAAGCCGGTGTAGGAGCCCGGACCGGCGCTTACCGAAACGGCATCTATACGAAGCTCCCGCCTGGAGGCAAATTTCAAGGCTTCGTCCACTATCAAACCCAATTGTACGGCGTGAGAATTTGCCTGATTGTTCATTCTGAAAAACAAGAGTTCTTCCCCTTTACTCAAAGCTACCGAACAGGGTTTGGTGGCACTTTCTATATGCAAGATAACAGTCATTCCGTACGTAAAGCCCTAAAGATAACTATAAGTCTTCAAATATCCCCTCCATCACATCGTTATCCTCATCCGCATTGAGCGATTGCTCACAAGGTTCCAAATAAGGCGCCGGAATAGAAAATGAATCACAAACACAATAACCCAAAGTGGTATCGGCATAAACCTTATTCATGTACAAAGCCCAGATGGGTAATGCCACATTAGCTCCCTGTCCTTCGGACATATAATCAAAATGAATATCCCGTTCTTCGCCTCCGCCCCAGGCCCCACTCACCAGTTTAGGCGTAAAACCCAAAAACCAGCCGTCCGAATTGTTTTGAGTAGTCCCGGTTTTGCCTCCCATATCGGCGAGAATTCCATACCTGGAACGAACCCGGATACCGGTACCTTCGTTGATAACAGCACGCAACATAACCTGCATCTGATAGGATGTGTGCTCACTGAACACTTCCGACATTTGAGGCGTAAAGTAACTGATTACATTACCGTCGTTGTCTTCTATCCTGGTGACAAACAAGGGCATTACCTTGATGCCTCCGTTGACAAATGCCGTGTAGGCACTCACCATCTCGGAAAGGGAGACTTCGCAGGAGCCTAATGCCAGAGAAACCACCGGATCCAGATGACCTTTGATTCCAAAAGAGCGCAGTAAACGCACAAAACTGTAGGGAGACAATTTACTCATCAGGTAAGCCGAAATCCAATTGTTTGAATTGGCCAAGCCCCAACGCAGATTTACCATCTCGCCCACCATCTTGGTGGATGTGTTTTTGGGGGTCCAATGCTCTCCGGTTTCAGTCATTAGGGTAATGGGTTCGTTGCGTACCGGATCGCAGGGCGAAAAACCCTCTTCCATGGCCATGGTATAAAGAAATGGTTTTATGGTCGAACCCACTTGCCTGCGGCCCAACATCACCATGTCGTATTCAAAAGGTTTAAAGCTGACACCGCCCACATAGGCCTTGACGTGGCCGTTGTAGGGATCCATCGACATAAATCCGGCCCGCAAAAAATGCTTGTGGTAGCGGATGGAATCCATGGGAGACATAACGGTGTCTATCATGCCCTGATACGAAAACACCTGCATTTCCACCTTGGTGCGAAAGGATTTGCGTATTTCCTGCTCCGACAAACCGGCTTTTCGCAACACCCGGTAACGTTCTGTCTGCCGGGCACTGGTCCACAAAATAGTATCCACCTGCCCTGCTCTGAGGTTGTTGGTATAAGGAGCATAATATCTTCCGGCTTTTTCCTCGAAGAATTTCGGTTGCAAGTCCATAGCAATATGTTCGTAGACAGCTTCTTCGGCATATTGCTGCATTCTGGAGTCGATGGTAGTGTAAATCTTGAGGCCGTCTGTATATAAATTATAGTTGGAGCCGTCCGGTTTTACATTTTTATGACACCAGCCGAACAAAGGGTTGGTCTCCCAGGCAATGGAGTCGTCCTTAAATAACTGATCCTGCCAGGAGGCGTAATTTTTTCGTTTTGGCTCGGTATGCGTCAACATCAGCCTGAGATATTGACGGAAATAAGGGGCGAGCCCCAGGCTATGGTCAACTTTACGATAATCGGTTTCCAATTCCAGATCCTGTACGGAATCGCATACGGCCCTGTCGATGTAGCCGGCCCTTTGCATTTGTTCCAGCACCAGATTACGCCTCTCTTTGGTGCGTTGATTATAACGCAGGGGATCGTAAAGCACCGGATTTTTGAACATACCTACCAGGGTGGCCGCTTGTTCCATATTCAATTTGTCGGGAGTAGTGGCAAAATAAACCCAGGAAGCTGTTTTGATTCCTACGGCATTGTACCGGAAATCGAACTTGTTCAGGTACATGGTCAGAATCTCTTCTTTGGTATAAAAACGCTCCAGTTGTACGGCTATCACCCACTCTATGGGTTTTTGCATGGCACGTTCAAATCGGCTTTGAGCCGGAGGAGTATACAATTGCTTGGCCAGTTGTTGGGTAATGGTGCTCCCCCCACCGGCTGTTTGCTGCCGCAAGATGACCCGTTTAAAGAACACTCTGAACAAGGCTTTTATGTCGATGCCGGAATGCCTGGTATAGCGCAGGTCTTCGGTAGCGATCAAGGCTCTGACCAGATGAGGCGAGAGATCTCTGTATTGTACCTCCACCCGGTTGCCTTCGTCCACATAATAGGTAGACAACAAAATTCCGTCCGAAGAATAAATTTCGGTTGCGTATTTATTTTTAGGATTTTCCAATTCCTCAATGGGAGGCATATAACCCAGTTTGCCCTGAGCTATTTTGGTAAAAAGCAAAGCCAGCAAAAGCACTACCGTTATGAAGGTGATCCATAACACCAACAGAATCCTGGAAAGAACTGAGTTTTTTGAGGCTTTTTTTTTCGATTTCGAACCAGAAGATTTAGCCATTTGTATAGAGTTTTGTTCAGGGAACAAAAGGACTTGCAAAGGTAAAAAAAATTTTCGCAGATTAAAAAGCTTTATATACCTTTGTCAGGCCTAAAATACGATTTTATGTCTTATCCAAGTCTGGTTTCCATTGCGGATTATTCCAAGGAACAAATGCTGCACATTCTCGAATTGGCAGCCGGCTTTGAATCAAATCCCAATCAAAACATTTTGCAGGGCAAAGTAGCCGCGACTCTGTTTTTTGAACCATCCACCCGCACCCGTCTCAGTTTCGAAACTGCCATCAACCGGCTCGGAGGACGCGTAATCGGTTTTTCCGATGCGGCCACATCCAGTTCCACCAAAGGAGAAACCCTCAGAGACACCATTAAAATGGTTTCCAACTATGCCGACATAATCATTATGCGGCATTTTTTGGAAGGAGCTGCCCGCTACGCCACCGAAGTAACCGATATCCCCATCATCAATGCCGGAGACGGAGCCAATCAACACCCCACCCAAACCATGCTTGATTTATACTCCATTCAAAAAACTCAGGGCCGACTGGATAATCTCAAGGTAGTAATGGTAGGCGATCTGAAATACGGAAGAACCGTGCATTCACTGCTAATGGCCCTGAAGTATTTTTCTCCCGTTTTCTACTTTATCGCTCCCGAAGAACTGCTTATGCCCAATGAATACAAGCTGATTTGCCGGGAAAACAACATCCCCTATTACGAGAATTCCAATTTTGAACCGGAAATCATCGAGCAGGCCGACATCCTGTACATGACCCGCATTCAACGGGAGCGTTTTACCGACCTGGTGGAGTACGAAAAAGTAAAGAACGTTTATATTCTGCATAATCACATGCTGGATAAATCCAAAAACAACCTCCGGATTTTGCATCCCCTACCCCGGGTGAACGAAATTTCGCAGGACGTAGACGACAACCCCAAGGCTTATTATTTCGAGCAGGCCCGCAACGGATTGTATGTAAGACAAGCCATTATCAGTCATGCTTTAGGTTTAGTTTAAATCCCACAACGATGGATAAAAAATACGTCAAAAAAGAAATGCAGGTCAAAGCACTCGAAAACGGAACCGTCATAGACCATATCCCCGCCAATAAGCTGTTTAAGGTGGTGGAAATTCTGCAACTCGAACAAATTTCCAACGAAGTAACCATTGGCAACAATTTAGCCAGCAAACGCATGGGGACAAAAGGCATCATTAAAGTGGCCAACCGCTTTTTTGAATCAAAAGAAATCAACCGCATCGCTCTGATTGCTCCCAATGCCAAAATAAACATCATACGAGATTACCAGGTAACAGAAAAAAGAATAATCACCCTTCCCGATCATTTCAAAGGTATAGTCAAATGCGTCAATCCAAAGTGCATCACCAACAATGAAGTCATGGAACCCCGTTATAACGTAATCAGTAAATCTCCTTTGGTACTGAAATGCCCCTATTGCGAACGGGAGATCAGGGAAGAAGAATTACAGTTATTGTAAAAGTAAACTGAGTCAAGCTTCCAGCACTCCAAAAAAATAAAAAAAATATGAAACAACATCGGAAACCCGGAACAATGATTTATCCACTTCCGGCTCTTTTAGTCAGCTGCGGTTCCACCCCGGATGAGTACAACCTAATTACCGTAAGTTGGACGGGCACTGTTTGCAGCGAACCACCCATGTGCTACATTTCTGTCCGGAAAACCAGGCATTCTCACAAAATCCTCGAAAGAAACAAGGAATTTGTTTTAAACCTGACCACCAAAGACCTCTCCTATGCCACCGACTGGTGCGGAGTACGTTCCGGTGAAAAATTCAATAAATTCAAAGAAATGCGCCTGACTCCGGGCAAAGCCGCAGTGGTGCAGGCTCCCACAGTCGAAGAATCTCCCGTCAACATTGAATGCAGGGTTAAAGAAATTCTCTCTCTGGGCTCTCACGACATGTTTCTGGCCGAAGTGGTCAATGTGCAGGTGGACGAAAAATACATAGATCAGGCCACCGGAAAACCGGACCTGGAAAAAGCCGGCTTGCAGGTGTACGTACAGGGCTCCTACTTTGAATTGGGTAAATTAATCGGTAAATCCGGCTGGTCGGTCGAAAAGAAAAAATAATTCATTCATTCCTATACTTTATTTTATGAAAAGAGATCAAATCGTTTTTGATATCATCGAAAAAGAACGTAAACGCCAACTCAGAGGCATAGAGTTGATTGCTTCTGAAAATTTTGTAAGCGAACAAGTCATGCAGGCCATGGGTTCCTGCCTAACCAACAAATACGCCGAAGGTTATCCAGGGAATCGCTACTACGGAGGATGCGAGGTGGTTGACGAAAGTGAAAGCTTAGCTATAGAGAGGCTCAAAAAACTTTTTAATGCAGAATATGCCAACGTTCAACCACATTCCGGAGCCCAGGCCAATGCTGCTGTTTTTATGGCGGTGATGAATCCCGGTGATACATTTCTCGGTTTGAATCTCTCACACGGCGGCCACCTTTCGCACGGCTCTCCGGTAAACAGTTCAGGTATCTATTACAAAGCACTGGAATACAATGTAAAAGAAGAAACCGGACGGGTAGACTACGATCAAATGGAAGAAATCGCCCTGCGCGAACACCCAAAACTCATTGTGGGCGGAGCCTCTGCCTATTCCCGCGACTGGGATTATGCCCGCATGCGCTCCATTGCAGACAAAATCGGCGCTTTGCTTATGATCGACATGGCGCATCCCGCCGGACTGATTGCCGCCGGGCTGCTTAACAATCCCCTCGAACACGCTCATATCGTTACTTCGACTACTCACAAAACGTTGCGAGGCCCCCGCGGCGGTATTATTCTTATCGGGAAAGATTTCGACAATCCCTGGAGAAAAGTTACACCCAAAGGGGAAATCCGCAAAATGTCGTCCTTGATCGATTCAGCCGTCTTCCCAGGCATTCAGGGCGGACCGCTGGAACACATCATAGCGGCCAAAGCCGTTTCTTTTGGTGAAGCCCTGCAACCCGAATACAAACAATACCAAAGGCAGGTTAAGAAAAACGCCGCCGCCATGGCCAAGGCTTTTATGGACAAATCCTACAAAGTAGTTTCCGACGGCACCGACAACCATTCCATGCTGATCGACCTAAGATCGAAATTCCCCAACCTGACTGGAAAAGAGGCAGAAAATGCCCTGGTTAAAGCCGACATCACCATCAACAAAAACATGGTGCCTTTCGACAGCCGCTCTCCTTTTCTGACCTCCGGCATCAGGCTGGGCACTCCCGCCATTACCACCCGGGGAGCCAAGGAAGAGCTGATGCTGCAGATAGTTGAATGGATAGACTTCGTATTGTCGCAACCCGACAACCAAAAGAATGTAGAAGCCGTTCGCCAAAAAGTCAATCAGACCATGGCGAATTATCCCTTATTTGCTTATTAATAAGAAGAGGCCCGTATGGGCCTCTTAGTTTTTAAAACATCAAATTAATACCGGTTTGAAGGTTGAAATGTGAATTATTCACCGGTATCATCTGAGGAGTATAAATCAACGGAATATAATCGGCTGCAAGGAAGAAGTTGACATATAACAACTTAAGGTTTACCGCTGTACCGAATGAACTCATTTTACCGTGCAAGAGCGAGTAAGTGATAGGTAAACAACAATTGTTGCGGACCTGCATACCGAAGATAACCTTTCGATACCACATCCCATTGCTGATCGCCGGCACGGATGCTCAATTCGTCAAAGCCCAGTTTCATATTGCCTATTCCGACCAAGTGATTCACGTTGGCACCGACATTAAAAATTTCCCCGATACCGGTAGTGAAACCCAGGCCGTTTTTGGTATACAACAAGGCTTCAAAGTTCAGGGCTGTCAGATCGAAACGCGTAGAGGCTTGCGTAGCGTCCATACCAAGCATAAACAAACTGAAAAAATCCTTGGGTATACCTAACCCCATATCTGCGTAAATGCCACTGTGAACGCTGATATAAAAATGTTTCAGGCGGATACCCAAATTAAATAGTTCCACATTGACACTTCCGCTGAAATCGGATACTTTGCCCAGACCGGACAAAAATTTAGTCTTATTGGCATCAGGATGCATAAAGGTTATCAGTTCACCGTTTCGTCCGGGAATTACCAGATCGCTTAAAGCCATATCGGATCGAAGACTGAGGGCAATATTACCCAGTCCGAAACCTAAACAGGATTTCTTTGGTGCCATGGCCGGATTCATGCGAGTGTGCATGGGCGACCTCTCCAGAAAGTACAGGGAGTTTACCTTCTGAGCTCTGAGCTCCTTAATTAATCCTCGGACTTAAAATCGACAACGAGTCCCCCTTCCATTTGCAAACCTACGGCCAATTCGATATAGTCCGAAGGTTGTACGGATACAAAAGGATTCTGATCGCTGGCTGTAATCAAAAATTCAACCCGCATTTTGTTGGTACGTTTCAAAAGGCTGGTATGAGCCGGCGATAAACTGATCTGGGTTGAAGTCTGAGAAAATCCCGTGGCAAAACCGGTAGCCGGATCTATGGGGGTAGCAGCTTTAATATCGCCCGAAGACACTGAAAACAAAGCCATACTGTCGGCATCCAAAGCAGTAAGTCGTAATTTAAGATTCAGTGGAATCCTGTTTTTTACGTTCAGGTTCAAGCCCACTGTCAAGTCTTCTTGATCTTCCAAAAACTCCAGACTGTCGAGCGACAGCTCCATGGTCGATCCCATGCCTATATTCAGGTCACTGCCAAACTGCAACGGGATTTGCATGGAATAATTCATCGTCGTTTGTGTGTTTTTGGACACGAAGTGATTCTGAGCCGATGCCACATCGGTAGCGAAATTATAAGCCATGGTGATCTGGTCTGGATTGATTTTGAACAATTCGCCGGTACCATTGGTTTTGTCAATGACAAATCGATTCTGATGCATTTCCTGGGGGCTACCGGCCGGTGTCATGACGAAATTGGCGTCGTTGAGCTTTCTGCTCTCTCCGGTAACTGAATTGCTGGTGCCCAAATCCAGATTGAACAATATGGGTACGCCCAGATTACTCTCGGTAGTAAGGACTATTTGAGGGTTGTAAAAACTCAACACAACGTTATCGTTCAATACATCGCCCAAAGCATTAAAACTGATGGGTTCGGCATTTCCGCTCATAGAATAATTCACTTTCCCGTATACCACATCGTAATCCAGTGGATTAACAAAGCTCATTTCCAAATACATCATAGTTTGAATGGGTTCAAGGGCCGTCACGTCTCCGCTTTCCTGAATATTCAACGTCACATCTTGAGTGATTTCCAAACTGTTGCTGCCTTTTGCCAACCTGAGCCTTCTCACTTCTAAGTCGATGGTATCGCCCATACCGAGCGACCACTCGTCGATTTTCTGGCCATTATAGAAATAATCGGCCACAGCGCCCTGAGGAATAAATCGAACATTGAGGCTTTCTTTTAATTTGGGGCCGCCCAAACCCTCGGACCTCAGAATTATGCGAACAATACAGTTGCTTAGATCCACACTGTCAACAGCGATCAGGTCGGTACTGAAATCAGGCAGGGTCATACTGGAATTGTCCGTGTAATTGTACACGCTGGGAGGGACATCGTAGGGCGTCCAGAGAACTAAGGAGGCATCGTAAAGCGGAGTAGTAGTCATAATCGAATCTACTGCTGCCAACGAAAAGTCTCCCAGAGCCGAAGTCAGCCCGCTCATATCCATGCTGCCTGCAAACTCAAAAACATAAACTCCGTCTTTTACAGTCAACGACCCTGAATCCTGGGTCAAGTTTCCAACTACACTATCGAGATAGATGGTAGTAGTGCCGATTGGAACGGATATGGAATTGCCAAAAAGCTCTATTTTGCCCGAAAGCTTTTCCAGGTCGTACGACTGATCTATACAGGAAAAACAGAAAACTCCCGCTAATACGACAAGGAAATAAATTAATAGAAAGCGTTTTAGTTTCATAGTCTTATTTTTTTAATGGAAAATACAACCTGTCACGAGGGTACAATATTACTATATTTTTTGGTTCCTCCTACTTTCAATTGAAAAATACTTTAGCCCTTATTGCCCGTACAGAGGGCTAAATTAGTAAAGCAACGACAGAAAACAAAAAAATCTCTAAGCCCTTTCCGGCTTCAACATCATAAATCGTCGGAAAAAAACAGCTGAAAGGTTTTGCCGGTTGTCGGACCGCAGAAGGTTTCAAGATCGTAAATCGTCGGAAAAAACAGCAGGGGCTTTAGGTCTTAAGTTGTAGTTTGAAGCCATGGTTTCTCCATAGGCTCCAGTAGAACGTATGGCTATCAGGTCTCCCCGCCGGGTTTTGTTGAGTACTACCTGTTTTCCAAAACAATCGGACGATTCACAAATGGGGCCGACCACATCGTATTTTTGCTCAAGTTCTTCCGAACTGATATTCTCAATCTTGTGGTAGGCCTGATACAGAGCCGGCCGTATAAGTTCGGTCATGCCGGCATCCAAAATAACAAATTCGTTTTGCAAGCCTTTCTTTATGTACAAAACTTTGGAAATCAAACTGCCGCATTGAGCCACCACCGAACGTCCCGGCTCAATATGCAAACTTTGTCCGGGCCTTAATACCAACATCCTGCGTAAGGTCTGCATATAATCGGCGAAGTCGGGAACAGGCACTTGATCCGGATGATGATAATCCACGCCCAGTCCTCCTCCCAGATTGATGTGTTGAACAAAAAGCCGGCGCCGGTCCAGAAGGTTCTGAATTTCGTTCACCCTCGCACAAAGACCTGCGAAATTGTCCATCTCGGTAATTTGCGAACCGATATGAAAATGCAAGCCTATCAGTTCAATATGCGGCAGTTTCAAACAAATATCGAGTACCTCGTCGAGACTTTGCAACGAAATACCGAATTTACTGTCGTTCACGCCGGTGGTGATGTAATGATGCGTATCGGCCTGTACGTTGGGGTTGATTCTTAAAGCCACTCCGGCCTTTTTGCCCATGGCCCCGGCCCGCTGATCTATTACTTCCAGTTCGGGAACCGATTCTACGTTGAAACAAAAAATATTCCCCTCAAGTCCCAGGTCTATTTCCCAATCGGCTTTACCCACTCCCGCAAACACCAGCCCGGAAGCCGGGAAACCGGCCTCAAAAGCAGCCTGCAATTCACCTCCGCTCACACAATCGGCGCCAAAGCCGTAAGCGCGGATAATATCGAGAATACGTGGATTGGCATTGGCTTTTACGGCATAATGCACCTCCATCTCGTTTCTGTCCGCCTCTTTACGAAGCAAATCCAGCGTGGAACGCAGTACATCCAGGTCGTAATAATAAAAAGGAGTTCGAAGGCTGTTGAAACTGCTTAGGGGGAAACATCCTTTCATAACATATTTTATTTAAACAGTTGTTCGCTCAGGGCAATCAAACTGCGTTTTTTGTCTTCGGCCTTCACCAGCAGGGAAATATTGTAATTGCTTCCTCCGTAAGAAATCATCCGGACCGGAATATCTTTGAGGGCCTCCACCACTTTGGCTTCGAAACCGATGTTGTCCCAGGTGAGGTCGCCCACCACACAGATAATAACCATATCGCGGTCGACGCTGACGGTTCCTATTTTTTTCAACTCATCCAAAATCTCTTTCAGGTGCTTATTGTTGTCGATGGTCATCGAAATACCCACCTCCGAGGTGCAAACCATATCTACGGGAGTGCGGTAACTTTCGAAAATTTCGAACACCCTGCGCAGGAAACCGTAAGCCAAAAGCATTCGGCCCGACTTTATACGTATGGCGGTAATATTATCTTTAGCGGCTACCGCTTTGATTTTATGCTTTTCGCTCTTATTCGAAATGGTTGTTCCCTTAGCATTGGGTTTCATGGTGTTAAGCAAGCGCACGGGAATCTTTTCGAGTTTGGCGGGAAGTATGCAGGTGGGGTGTAATATTTTGGCTCCGAAATAGGCCAACTCGGCCGCTTCGTCGAAATTCAGAAACGACACCGGCGAAGTATTGTCCACGATTCTGGGGTCGTTGTTGTGCATACCGTCGATATCGGTCCAGATCTGAATTTCTTTGGCTTTTACGGCTGCTCCAATCAAAGAAGCGGTATAATCGCTGCCGCCCCTTTGCAAATTATCTATTTCGCCATACGCATTCAAACACATAAAACCCTGGGTTATATATACATCGGCATCCCGGTGTTGTTGCAATAAAGCGTTCAAATGTTCACGCAAGTAATTTTGGTCGGGTTCGGCGTTTTTATTGATTCTCATAAATTCGAGAGCCGGCAAAAGAGCGGCATTCAAGCCTTGCTCTTTTAAATAGTTGGTGAACATCACGCTGGATAAAAGTTCCCCCTGCGCCACTATCACCTTTTCTTCGAACAGAGTAAATACTTTTTTGGTAAAACTGCGAATATGATCGAAATGCGATTTAATGACTTCGAGGGTTTGAATTTTGTATTCTTTGCTTTCGAATAGGTCTTCTATTTCGCGTAAATACTTTAATTCCAACATATTGATAATCTCGTTGGCTCCATCAGGATTACGTTTATGCAAATAATCCGAAATTTCGAGCAGGGTATTGGTGGTGCCCGACATGGCCGACAACACTATGATGTTTTTGCCTTCCTTGGCAACAATTCCGGCTACCTCTTTCATTCGCTGCGCAGAACCCACAGAGGTTCCGCCAAATTTCATCACTTTCATTTTATTATTCCATTTTTATTGTATTAGTTTCTTCGCTCAAGCGGAAATGATCGCATTTGAATACCCTGCCGGGAAATTTATCCAGAAAACCCAGGTTATGAGTGGTCATCAAAACGGTAGTGCCTTTATCCTTGATATCGTGGAGCAATTGCACAATGGCATCGCCTGTTTCCGCGTCCAGGTTGCCGGTGGGTTCATCGGCCAGTATGATACGGGGATTATTGAGCAGGGCCCTTGCAATTACTATTCGCTGCTGTTCGCCGCCCGACAGTTCGTGAGGCATCTTGTAGCCTTTGTTTTGCATGCCCACCTGGGTAAGCACTTTATCAATGCGTTCTTCTATCTCGTTCTTGTCTTTCCAGCCGGTTGCTCTTAAAACAAAATTCAGATTGTTCCAGACCGTCCGGTCTGTCATTAATTTAAAATCCTGGAAAACAATTCCCAAACCACGGCGTAAAGCCAACACCTGCTTGCGTTTGATTTTGTGCAGATTGTAGTCGTAAATGCGGGCTTTACCTTCGGTTACGGGAATCTCGGCATAGAGGCTTTTGAGCAGGCTGCTCTTTCCCGATCCCACCCTGCCGATGAGGTAAATAAACTCACCGGGACGGATATCAAAACTCACCTCCTTGAGTACGATAAAATCTTCCAGGCAGATATCGACTTTGTCGAAATGGATCAGAATAGTGTCTTCCATTTTATTTATGTCTTTTTTTCAATTCACGGGCCAGGTCTTCCAATCGATAGCCTTTGGAGGTCAACAACACCATCAGGTGGTAGAGCATGTCGGAGGCTTCGTACAAAAAACGCTCGTCGTTGCCGTCTATCGCTTCGATCAGGGTTTCGACCGCCTCCTCTCCCAGCTTTTGAGCCATGCGTTTCACTCCTTCCATAAACAGCGAAGTAGTATAAGAACCCTCGGGCATTTCGCGGTAACGACGATCGATAAAATCTTGCAAATAAAGCAAAAAATCCAGATCCCCGGAACTGTTTTTTTCATTAAAACAGGTATCCCAACCCAGATGACATACCGCTCCTTCGGGATTAGCCTGAATCAACAGCGTATCCTTGTCGCAATCCTCTTTTACAGAGACCAGATGCAGAAAATGGCCGCTTTCTTCGCCCTTGGTCCAAAGTCGGCCTTTGCTGCGACTGAAAAAAGTTACCTTGCCGGTCTCGAGGGTTTTATCGAGGGCCTCCTGATTCATAAAGCCGAGCATCAACACCTTACCGGTGACATGATCCTGTACTATGGCGGGAACCAAGCCGCCCATTTTAGCAAAATCGGGTTTCATCGTTATTCTCTTACTGTTATGCCTTCTTTTTTTAAATAAGCTTTCAGCTCGGGAATTTTTATTTCTCCGAAATGAAAGACGCCGGCTGCCAATGCAGCATCGGCTTTACCCAAAACAAATGCCTCCTTGAAATGTTCCATCGTTCCGGCTCCTCCGGAAGCTATCAGAGGGATACTCAGGCGATCGGCCAGCATAGCCAAAGCCTCGTTGGGGTAACCGGTTTTTACGCCGTCGTGGCTCATACTGGTAAAAAGAATTTCGCCGGCCCCGCGATTCTGAGCTTCCAAAGCCCAGTCGAGCAATTCCCTTTCGACCGGCCGGTGTCCGCCGTTGATGTAGCAACGCCATTTGCCGTCCTCTTCCAGTTTGGCGTCGATGGCCACCACACAGATCTGCGAACCGAAATTGCGGGCAATGTCGTCGATGAGTTGAGGTTTTAGCAAAGCGGCCGTATTGATGGAGACCTTATCGGCTCCGGCCTCCAGCAAACGGTCGATGTCGGCCAGCTCGTGTATGCCTCCCCCCACGGTAAAGGGAATACTGATGCGGGCTGCCACCTTGCTCACCAGATCGGTAAAAGTCTTGCGGCCCTCGTAAGAAGCCGTAATATCGAGGTATACCAATTCGTCGGCGCCTTGCTTGCTGTAAGCCTCTCCCAGTTCTACGGGATCGCCGGCCCGCCGAAAATCGACAAAATGAACGCCCTTGACGGTTTGGCCGTCTTTGATATCCAAACAGGGAATAATGCGCTTAGCTAACATATATACTTACTTAAGTCTTTCAATTGAATACGCCCCTCGTAAATGGCTTTGCCCAAAATCGCCGCCGGCAGGCCCGCGGCTTTCAGGTCGTCGAGATCCTTAAGACTACTCACTCCTCCGCTGGCAATCAGGTGAAGTTCCGGGTACTTGGCCAATATCTGAGTATAAAGTTCCAGAGCCGGTCCCCGGAGCATGCCGTCGCGGCTGATGTCGGTACAAATCACTTTGTTGATGCCTTTTTGGACGTAATTCTCCAGAAAGCTCCACAAATCCAATTTGGAACGTTCGGTCCAGCCGGATACGGCAATTTTACCCTCACTGACATCTGCTCCCAGAATAATGCGCTCCGGACCGTAGGTGTTGATCCAGTTTTCGAAGACCTCCGGCGACTTAACCGCAATGCTTCCTCCGGTTACCATTTGAGCTCCACTTTCGAAAGCAATGCGCAAATCCTCATCGGTTTTGAGCCCTCCGCCAAAATCGACAATCAGGGAAGTATGGCTGGTAATCTGCTCCAAAATCCGGTGATGCACAATGTGTTGAGCTTTTGCCCCATCCAGATCGACCAGGTGCAAACGGCGAATACCGGCTGCCTCAAAGCTCTTGGCTACCTCGAGCGGGGAATCGCTGTAAACCTTGCGCCGCCCGTAATCACCCTGGCTGAGACGCACACATTTGCCATCAATAAGATCTATGGCCGGTACAATTTCCATTGTGTTATAACTCAATTAAACAATCTTCCACATACGGGGTAAACACCGGAAAATGAATGCCGGCTTTACGGCCTGCAAAAGTAACTAAAATACGCGGTTATCTTGTGTGATTTTGGAAAAAAGCGCAAAATCATCCCGTTTTTTGGTCTTAATGTACCAGCCGTTTCTACGTATAAATATTAATTTTTATCTTTGCGCATCCGAAAGGTCACAAAAGGTTAGAAAAGATACAGACTATGCTATAATCGGCTCGCAAGGCCGGTTGTTTTGCTTTAAAAATCTGCCTGAAATGGTTAAGAAACAAAAATCGATAGAGCAGGGTGAACTGGAAGATCTCCTTGAAATTTGTCAATTTCTGAATCCTAAACAAAAAGAGGAATTTATCTGCAACTGCGAAATCCATCGTCTTAAAAAGAATCAGATGCTGTACGCCGAGGGCGATAAGCCGGAGCATATCATGTGTCTGCTGCGCGGTAAGATCAAAATCACCAAAAAAGGCGTTGGCGGACGCAACCAAATTGTCCGTATGGTCAGGCCCGGAGGCTATTTTGCCTACAGGGCTTCTTTGGCCGGAACGATGCATTCCACTTCTGCTACGGCTTTCGAAGTTTCGGATGTGGGTGTGTTTCCTTCCGGATTGTTCATCAAGCTGTTGAGGCAAAACGGCGAACTGGCTTTTTACTTTATCAAAGCACTGGCTGTCGACCTGGGCTTTTCCGACTCCCGCCAAGTGAATCTTACTCAAAAATATATCCGCGGACGTCTGGCCGAATCGCTGCTGTTCATGCGCAATCATTACGGCCTGGACGAAGACGGAGCCACCATCAACATCTACCTTTCGCGCGAAGACCTGGCCAATCTCTCCAACATGACCACCTCCAACGCCATCCGTACCCTGTCGATGTTTGTATCCGAAAAAGTCATCACTCTTGACGGCCGCCGCATCAAAATCATTGATGAAGACAAACTGGAGAGAATCAGTCGCTTAGGTTGATTCTTTGCCGTTATTATTCTTTAATGCTATTCCTTGTTGCTCGTTTTCGCAGCTCCCCGGTGTTTCTCTTGCTTAAATTGTTTAAGCCTTTATCCAGTGGATTTCGAGGCCTCGCCGCTCCATGCCCCTGAACCAAGTCATCTGCCTTTTGGCAAATTGATGTATGGCTGTTTCGAGCTGCCGGTACATTTCGTCGTAACTGAGCTCGCCCAACACATAAAGCGTAAGATACTTGTATTCCAGGCCGTAATAAAGAAGGTCATCGGCCGGAACTCCGCTTTGAAGCAAGTTTCTCACTTCTTCTACCATGCCGGAATCGAGCCTGGCCTGCAATCGTTGGCTGATGCGACGCCTTCGTTCTTCGCGTTCCACCTCCAAACCTATGATATAGGGCTGCAAAGGGGGCAAATCGGATTTTATTTCGGGGTGAGTAGCCAGGTATTCGGCAATTTCTATGGCTCTGAGGGCTCGTTTGGGGGTGTCGGTGTCGCTGGTGTTGTGCAGGTTTTTGTAACCGGCCAGTATGTCGCTGAGCTCGGCCAGGGATTTTCCTTCGAGCGAAGCTCTCAAAGCGGGGTTTTCGGGTACGGCGGGCAAGCTATAGCCTTTGAGTACGGCTTCGATGTATAAGCCGGTTCCTCCGCAGAGTATGGGCAATTTGTTCCGGGAACGGATATCCCACCAGGCCCGGGTAAAATCGCGCTGGTATTCGTATAAATTATAGCGGCTGCCCGCGGGGCAAATATCAATGAGATGATAGGGAATTTTCTGTCCGCCGGGCAATGTATATTCCGACAAATCCTTACCGGTACCGATGTCCATGCCGCGATACACCTGCCGTGAATCGGCGCTGATGATTTCGGCGTTCAGCTCCCGGGCCGTTTCGATAGCGAATTTTGTTTTACCGCTGGCCGTGGGGCCGAGTATTACCAGTAGATTGCATTCGTTGGGCAACTGCATGGGATTGGGGGACTTTTGCCGGCAAAGATAACAAGAAAATCAAGAGCGCTCCCCACTGACTGCAAGTTACAGCCCGGCTGATTGATACCCGGCAGTGCATATCAGGATTTTTGGCAGCGCTCCCCTCCACTCAAGCCCAAACCGCTCAGCCTCCCGATATCCACGGCTGGTCAGCGCTGGACGCCGGCGTTGCCTGTTTGTCTCTGCGAGCCTGCACAGGCAAATTTTGCCGGCCTCTGCGCGCTTCGGGCGCCGTGTCTATATATCGGCTTCGGGATCGGGCTTTCACTTCGGTCCGCTTTTGGGCTATGAGCTTTCGGGACTGATTTCAACCTTATATGAATGCGTTCCTACAGGCAATTCCAGTGTGATATCATACGCCTCACCACAAAATGATAATTAGCTCCAAAGGGTAGTGTTACATTTAGTGTGTCTCTAGTCTAAATTCTCTATTAGCCTTGTTACAAAAGTATTCTTTTTTTCCTTTTTCACATCATCCTTGACTTGTATTTTTAAATTCCGATACTTGTACAAGGATTACAGGCGTGGCCTGTAACTTGCTCTTCCTTGTGAAAGGTAAGAGGAATTAATGACATTTGTCAAGGATGAGTGAAACACCTTTCTTTTTCCCGGGGGAACAGGGTTTCATCCTTGTTGATGCCCGGCAACTCCCTGTTGTACGCTTCCTTGTCCATCGACACCTTTCCCATCAGGACCAAGACCGACTCCTCGTTGGGCATGGCACCGCGCATCCTCAGCACACGGCGAAAATCCCTGTTGAGCCTCTCTATCCAGTTGGTGGTGTAAATCATCGACTGGATGGCGGGATGGTACTGCAAATAGGTGAAGTAGTATTTGTAGGAAATGTCACCTCCCATCTTTTTTATACTTCGGTAATCCTTTCCCCATGTCTCGCAAACTCCCGTCCACCTCTCCCAGGCTTCTTCCCGAGTGTAATTCCTTTGCCCGGTGCGAAAGACATCGCGTAAGTCCTCGGCCAACGCCATCTTGTCCCCGTGACGCACCTTGGAAAGCATGTTGCGCTTCAAGTGGGTGACGCATCGCTGCAGCTGGGCCTTCGGGTAAACGACCGACAGGGCAGTGTCAAGACCTGCGAGACCATCGCTTACCATCAAGCCTACACTTTCCATCCCCCGCTCCAGGAGATCTCGAAAGATCCCTTCCCAGCCCGTGGCACTCTCCGCGGGATGATTATAAATACCGAGAACTTCCCGTTTCTTGTCCTCTTTGACGCCGAGAACCACGTAAAAGGCTTCCGTAGCAACGGAGCGCTTCCGGTGGACCTTGACATGGACGGCATCCACGAAAACAATCGGGTAATAGCTCTCCAGGGAGCGACTCAGCCACTTTTCAACGTCCGAGCGCAGGTAATCGATCATGCGGGAGATACTGGCCTTGCTGTAATGACTCCCGTAAACCTCCTCGAAGATATCGCCAACCTGGCTTTGGGTTAACCCCTTGCAGTAAAGAATGCCCGCCAGGCGCTCGCACTCCATCTCTTGATCGCGAAGTAACGCCAGAATCTTGGGGTGAAAGTTGCCGTAGCGGTCGCGGGGAATCCTGAACTCCAGAACGCGACCTTGCCCGAAGGCGCGGCCATGGCGGAAACCGTTACCCTTATTGCCTTCGGCGTAATCCAGAAACTCGCGCCGCTCGGCTAACATCATGCTCTCGATCATGATCTCCATTAAATCGTGTAGGCCATTTTCTCGCTCTGAATGTTTGGCCATTACAGAAGAAAGTTGTTCCTTTGATAGTAACATAGTCTTTAAATTTTATGGTTTTATTTTTGGTGAAACACAAAACTAATAAAATTTTTAGACTATGTTTTTTAATGGCTCAGACACACTTTTTGGAACAGTATCCAAAAAATCCTAATCTTCCGTATAGTTTTTTCATGGAATATGTG
>Ga0209606_1000562_pt1 | contig 54424 bp, 51 predicted proteins | sample AD_UKC057_MetaG_FD_184412 | JGI IMG/M metagenome (GOLD analysis project Ga0209606, IMG submission 184412) | Active sludge microbial communities of municipal wastewater-treating anaerobic digesters from USA - AD_UKC057_MetaG (SPAdes) (version 2) | ecosystem: Engineered > Bioreactor > Anaerobic >... | reverse complement strand
ATAAACATTTGGAGGAAAGAAAACTGAATCATAAAGCGCGTTGAATAAAGAAGTCTTTCACCGAGTTAGCGGCAACAGAAAAAAGCCGTTAGGAACGGACTAAGAAGAAAATAATATTGAGCCTTACCTATACAGGAACCGGCTCATGAACCTTGACAACTACATAACCAAACTTTTTTGCCAGTCTCTGTAACTGTTCTTCCGGAGACAATATAACCATAGGATTTTTAAGAGATTCCTCATATAACTCTTTTGAGAAAAGTTCTCCTCTGGACAAAAGTGTGTAAATGACGGAAAGCATCATGCGAGCGATGGCGATAATCGCTTTCTTATGTCCCCGTCTATGCTTGAGTACTTGATAACGTTGTCCGTAATAGGGAAAGCTCTTGTCCTTAATGGCAGCAAGTGCACATTGAACAAGAATAGGCTTTATGTAACAGCCTGCACGAGAGATTCTAGTGGATTTTTTCTTTCCTGCGCTTTGGTCGTTACAAGGTGTAAGCCCCGCCCATGAACACAGATGTTTTGCGGATAAGAATTTAGACATATCGGTCCCGATTTCTGATAAAATAGTTAGTGCCGATAGATGACCAATTCCCGGTACAGACTCTATGATACGAAGAGCAGCAGTAAACGGAGAGGCAATCAAATCCGCAGCAACCTGTAAATCTTCAATATGAGAATCGAGTTCTGCCATGTGTGAGGTGCACGACCGAATCTTCTGTGCTTGAATGTCATCAATCGAGCCGTTCAAGCTTTCGGAGATCTGTTCGGCTTTTTTCTTCAGCGAGCCGTGTAGGAACGGCAGAACATCAAAAGACGTATCTTTTGGCTGCTGCAACAGCTGATTGATAAGAGCTTGAGCAGATTTTCCGAAAGTATCCGACACGACAGATGCCAATTGCACATTGGAGACTGTCAGCGCATTCTGATAGCGGTTTTTCTCACTGCTTTTCATGGAGACAAGCTTTGTGCGGTAACGCATGACTTCTCTTAGGTCACGAATGGCTTTTTCAGGGATAAAGCTTGCTTTAACGAGTCCGTGCTTAAAGAGATCCGCAATCCATACAGAGTCCTTTCTGTCAGTTTTCTTCCCTCGTAAGGATTTAACATACTTAGGGTGAGCAAGTATGACTTCGCAAGTCAACTCCAATACATTGTAAACGGGAATCCAGTATTTTCCTGTAGACTCCATACACACATCGGCACATTGGTTGTCAAGAAGCCATTTTGACAGATTCTCTAAGTCTTTAGTAAAGGTAGAAAAGCGTTTGGTTTGATAAGTTGTCACGCTGGATCGGTCAGTAGATGCAATGGTGGCGACGAGAAAGGTTTTGTGAACGTCAATACCACAGCAAATAGGGAATACGATTTTTAGCATAAACACCACCTCTCTGGATAAATATATTCGGCAGACAGACAGTGACTGCCACCCCGTTTAACAAGAGAATTGTTTATACAAAGATAAAACTACGTGGTCAATGCCACACTTATTTGTGCTTGAGGGGGCTGGCGGCACATATAAAAATGCGGTCTTCCCTTGAGGAGACGCACTCACCTCCCCGTGCTCTGTAGTATGTCTGTCCGACCACTTAAATTATACCGCTCAAAGCCGACGATTCATATCGTTTTGTGCCTTGAGCGGAAGCGAAAGGAATGGTTATAAAAATGGTAAAAATCAGATTAAAGAGAATGGGTGCTAAAAAGAGTCCGTATTACAGAGTAGTAGTAGCAGATTCAAGATATCCAAGAGATGGAAGATTCATAGAAGAAATAGGTATGTATGATCCTCTTGCTAATCCAACTAAGTTTGAAATAGATATGGATAAAGCTAATGCTTGGATTGCCAAAGGAGCCCAATGCACTGAAACAGTCAGAGCACTTATTAAAAAGCATACTGCTTAATGGAGGATAATTTAATGAAGCAATTACTCGAGACCATTGTTTTTGCTCTTGTCGATGATAAAGACCAAGTTGTAATATCACAAGAAGAGGACAATGATGGAAACACTATTTTTAAGATATCTGCTTCATCTAATGATGTAGGCAGAATTATCGGCAAAAATGGGAATACGATAACAGCGATCAGAAAAGTAATGAAAGCTTACGCGATCAAACTCAGAAAAAGAGTGACAGTGGATGTGCTTTAATTGATGGATTTATTGGATATAGGAAAAATTATAGGTGCTCATGGCTTAAATGGAGAGATAAAAGTCTTTTCTATAACCCGTGATGCATCTAATTTTCATTCTATAAAAAAAGTGTTTATACAAAATAAAGAATATACTGTCCAATCAGTAAGATTTTTAAATAATTTAGCTGCATTAAAACTTGAGGGAATAAATGATAGAACAAAAGCAGAATCCTTAAATAACTCTTTTATCTCTGTAAAACGGGAAGATGCAATCCCCCTTGAAAAGGATTCTTATTATATGACTGATATTATTGGTTGTACAGTTTTTGAAGATGAATCTTTAATAGGAGTGATAATCGATATTATTGAAACAGGAAGCAATGATGTTTATGTAATAGATGGAAGCAAAGGGAAATATAAACAGCAAATATTGCTTCCAGCAATTAAATCAGCAGTATTGAATATTGACATAAATAAAAAGCATATCAGTATTTCAATACCAAAGGGCTTATTGGATGATGAATACTTTTAATATTTTTACGCTCTTTCCAGATATGTTTAAGGCTCTAGACTACGGAATACTGGCAATAGCAACAACTAAGGGAATTATAAATATTAATACTGTTAATATTCGCGAATACTCGACCGATAAACATAAGAAAGTTGATGATTACCCATATGGTGGCGGGTTTGGTATGCTTATGATGTGCCAACCTGTTTTTGATGCTATTCAAAGTTATCCCAAATCACATACGATATACATGTCACCTAAAGGAAATGTGTTAACACAGACACGAGCTATGGAATTATCAAAAATAAAAGATATTAATATTCTATGTGGTCATTATGAAGGTATTGATCAGAGAATAATAGATTCTCTTGTAGACGAAGAAATTTCATGTGGTGATTATATTTTATCAGGAGGGGAGATACCGGCTATGGTTTTGATTGACTGCGTAAGCAGATTAATAGATGGAGTGCTACCACAACCACAAAGCTATTTGGATGAGTCTCACACAGATAATCTTTTAGAATGTCATCAATATACTAGACCAGAAATATACAACCAAATAAATGTACCTTCAATCTTACTATCTGGACATCATAAGAATATAGAGGAATTCCGTCTGGCTCAGAGCATATATCTTACATTTATAAAAAGACCTGATATGCTGATGAAAAGGAAAATTTCTAAAAAAGAACTTAAAATATTTGCGATATATTATCCGGAACTAAAAGATGATATAATTAAATTCGTTGAATAATTGAAATGGAGAATATTATGTACAAACTAGATTCTATCCGCAAGGTGGATGGAGAATTAGCAAATGCTATTCAAGGAGAAATCGACAGACAAAAAAATAATATTGAACTGATTGCTTCAGAAAATTTTATAAGTGAAGCCGTTATGGATGCAATGGGAACTCCTTTAACAAATAAATATGCTGAAGGGTATCCGAAAAGAAGATATTATGGTGGTTGTGAATATGTTGATATAGTTGAAGAACTTGCAATCAAATATGCATGTGAACTTTTTGGAGCTGATCATGCTAATGTCCAACCGCATTCCGGAGCCAATGCTAATCTTGCTGTTTTTTTTGCTGCTTTAAAGCCTAATGATACTGTTTTAAGCTTAGATTTATCATGTGGTGGTCATCTTTCTCATGGAATGGCAAAAAATATATCAGGAAGCTATTTTAATATAGTATCATATGGTGTAAATAGAGAAACAAATATGCTTGATTATGATGAGATTAGAAAACTTGCTATTGAAAATAAACCTAAAATGATTCTTGCTGGTGCTTCAGCATATTCAAGATTCATTGATTTTTCCAAGTTCAAAGAAATAGCTGATGAGACTGGCTCATACTTAATGGTTGATATGGCTCATATTGCAGGACTTGTAGCAGCAGGACTTCATCAAAATCCTGTACCATATGCGGATTTTGTTACAACTACTACGCACAAGACTTTAAGAGGTCCAAGGGGCGGACTTATACTATGCAAAGAAAAATATAAAAAAGCTATTGACAGCGCGATATTTCCTGGAACTCAAGGCGGTCCTCTCATGCACATAATTGCAGCAAAAGCAGTAAGCTTCAAAGAAGCATTATCTGATGAGTTTAAAAAATATCAACAGAATATTATTGATAATTCTAAAACTTTATGTAATGCTCTTATGGCAGAAGGTATAGACATAGTAACAAAAGGTACAGATAACCACCTTATGCTTGCTGACCTTAGAAGTATAAATATAACTGGAAAGGATGCGCAACATATGCTTGATTCTGTTCATATAACTTGCAACAAGAATGGAATTCCATATGATACTCAAAAACCTACAGTAACAAGCGGCATTAGGCTAGGAACACCTGCTGTGACTACCAGGGGAATGGGTACATCTGAAATGACTGAAATTGCACATATCATTTATAATACACTTACTGATTATGATAATTATAAAGATAAAGCTATTGAAAGAGTAAAAAATTTAATAGATAGGTTTCCTTTATATAATGAACAATGAACCTTTAGCTTACAGAATGAGTCCAAGGTCTTTGGGTGAGTTTGTAGGACAAAAGCATATAGTAGGAGAAAAAAAACTTTTAAGAAGATTAATAGAAGCAGATAATCTTCATTCCATAATTTTTTTTGGACCTCCAGGGACTGGTAAAACAGCTCTTGCACGTATAATTGCAAATATGACCAAGTCTTCATTCGTATCCCTGAATGCTGTAACTTGTGGAATATCTGATATAAAGCAAATTGTTTCTGATACCAAGAATCAGTTTTTAAATCCTAATGGACGTACTTTACTATTTCTTGATGAGATACATAGATTTAATAAAGCTCAGCAGGATTCATTACTTCCACATGTAGAAGATGGGACAATTGTATTAATTGGAGCTACAACCGAAAATCCATATTTCGAGGTAAATAAAGCATTAATATCACGTTCAACGGTATTTATGCTCAATCCACTAACTAAAGAAGACATATTTATAATTCTTAAAAACGCATTATATGACAAGGAAAGAGGTCTTGGCGAATATGATGTAGAAATTGAAGATAAAATTCTGCTTACGCTTGCATCTTCGTGTTCTGGAGATGCAAGAATAGCTCTTAATGCACTGGAACTAGCCGTACAGACTACAAAATGCGATAAATATGGAAAAATTATAATAACATCAGATGTCTTAAAAGAATGTATACAGAACAATACTATACGCTTTGATAAAAATGGTGAAGAACACTACGATAACATTAGTGCCTTTATAAAATCAATGCGAGGTTCTTCTCCTGATGGAACCTTGTTTTATTTAGGTAAAGCATTAATTGCAGGAGAAGATATTAATTTTATTGCAAGAAGAATAGTAATATGTGCCGCTGAAGATGTAGGGCTTGCTAACCCGAATGCATTAGTTGTAGCACAATCTGCAGCAGATGCTGTTAGAATGATAGGTATGCCAGAATCTGCTCTTATACTTGCCCAGGCAGCAGCTTATGTGGCTGTTTCAGAAAAATCAAATGCATGTTCGGCAGGTATCTTTAATGTTATGCAGGACATAAAAAACTTTGATACCGGAACCATTCCTATGTGGCTAAGAAATGCACCTATTGAAGAAATGAAAGATCATGGTTATTCGCTAGGCTATAAATATGCTCATGACTATAATGGAAATTATATTGAACAACAATATCTGCCTGATATAATTAAGGATAAGATATACTTTAAACCGACACAAAATGGTGATGAAGGGAAACTTACAGAATGGATGAAAAAAAGAAAATAAAATTTAAAAGAGTACTAGCATGGATATATCTTGTACTTTTTGTATTTGTAATATTGAATCTGATGGTATTTGATTTTTATAAAGATATATTCCTATTTGCGTATATACTTTTAATAATCATATATTTTATAATTTTCAGAAACACATCATCAGAAAAAGCAAGCAAAAATGACACTGAAAATACTAATAATACAACTATAGAGAAATAGGAGACTTATATGAAAAAAATATATTTAGATCATGCAGCAACAACTCAGCTTGATCAAAACGTTTTAGAGAAAATGATGCCATATATGAGAAATTATTATGGAAATCCTTCTTCAATATATACTTTAGGCCGTGAAAACAAAAAGGCAATTGAGGATTCAAGAGAAAAAATTGCATCATGTTTTAATTGTAAAAGCAGTGAAATTTATTTCACTTCATGTGGAACAGAAAGCGACAATTGGGCAATAAAAGGCATATGTTCTTTTAATAAAAACAAAGGTATGCATATAATAACTACGAATATAGAACACCATGCAGTACTTGACACTTACCTGTACATGAAAAAACAAGGTTTCAATATTACGATTGTACCTGTCGAAAAAAATGGAATTATAGATCCTGCAAAAATTGAAAAAGAAATCCGTAAAGATACTATACTTATATCAGTAATGTTTGCAAATAACGAAATAGGTACTATACAGCCAATTGCTCAAATTGGCGCTATTGCGAAAAAACACAGTGTAATATTCCATACTGATGCAGTACAGGCAGCTGGATCTGTTGAGATAGATGTACAAAAAATGAATATTGACTTAATGTCAATATCAGCACATAAATTTTATGGCCCTAAAGGTGTAGGAGCGCTTTATATAAGAAGAGGGATTATGATTGATAACCTTTTCCATGGAGGAGGACAAGAAAAAACAAGAAGAGCAGCAACCGAAAATATATCTGGAATAGTTGGTATGGCTGAAGCTTTAAAATTATCTGTCGATAATATGCAGATTTATAATAAACATATAAGAACAATAAGAGACGCTGTAAAAAAGGGTATTGAAGAAAAAATACCTTATATAATTTTTAATGGTGATGCTGATGAAAGACTTGTAAATAATATCAATTTTTGTTTTAGGTTTATTGAAGGCGAGTCCCTGATATTAATGTTGGATTTTAAAGGTATATCTGCATCTTCCGGCTCTGCTTGCACATCGGGTTCACTTGACCCTTCACATGTGCTTTTAGCACTTGGATTACCTCATGAAGTAGCACATGGTTCCTTGAGGCTTACTTTTGGAAGAGATAACAGTATTGATGATGTAGATTATATAGTTGATAATGTTGCTGAAGTTGTAGAAAAACTCAGGCAGATGTCACCTTTATTTGAGACTTTTTTAAAAGAAAAGTCATAATTTAAATTATTATCAATGATATGGTATAATATAATGAATGAAAGGAGAATGATTAATGTACAGTGCAAAAGTTATGGATCATTTTTCAAATCCACGCAATGTAGGCGAACTTGCTGATGCCAATGCTATAGGCGAAGTGGGTAATGCAAAATGTGGGGATATTATGAAAATATATATGAAAATTGAAGACAGCATCATAAAAGATGTTAGTTTCAAGACATTTGGCTGCGGTGCAGCTATTGCTACAAGCAGCATGGCTACCGAGCTTGTAAAAGGTAAAAGTATTGAAGAAGCTTTATCTTTAACTAATAAAGCTGTTATGGATGCTCTTGATGGTCTTCCTCCTGTTAAAGTACACTGCTCAGTACTTGCAGAAGAAGCAATAAAAGCTGCAATAAATAACTACAAAAAAAGTATTGGAGAACAGGTTAATGATGATGAATATACTTGTAACTCCTGTTGCCATAATAAAAAATGCGAATAGAGGTATAAAATGGTAGAGAATAAGGATGTTAAAAATTTGCTTTTTTATGAAAGAAAAAATGTATGGAAAGAAATTTCAGAAGACCAGGTAACAGCCATTAATCAGTTTTCCGATGGATATAAGGAATTTCTTAACCAATGTAAAACTGAGAGAGAATGTGTTAAATACATTCATAATCTCTGTTTATCAAAAGAGAATAGTTTTATTTCATTAAAAAGCGCATACAAAAACAAACAACAGCTTCATCCTGGAGATAAACTTTATTACATAGAAAACAATAAAGCTATGATTCTTATTACTATAGGGAAAGAAGGTCTTTCACAAGGTATAAAGATAATAGGATCACATATAGATGCTCCAAGACTTGATTTAAAACCTCTTCCTATTTTTGAAGATACTGAGCTTGGTTTTTTAAAAACTCATTATTACGGCGGAATAAGAAAATATCAATGGGTGACAATACCTTTAGCAATTCATGGCATTATCTATAAGAATGATGGTTCTGAAGTAGAGATTACTATAGGTGAGAATGATACTGACCCTGTATTCGTAATTCCTGATCTTCTACCTCATCTTGCTGCTGAACAAAATAAGCTTCCATTAAAAGAGGCTATTCCTGGAGAAAGCCTTAACTTACTTATGGGTTCTGTACCTAATATCGACACAGAGGTGTCTGATAAGGTAAAAGCGACAATTTTACAGTTACTTAATAATAAGTATGGTATTACTGAAAAAGACTTTATAAATGCAGAAATAGAGGTAGTTCCAGCCTTAAAAGCAAGAGATGTAGGTATTGATAAATCTTTTGTTGGAGCATATGGTCATGATGACAGGGTATGTGCATATACATCACTAATGGCATTTTATGAATCAAGTAATACCATTAACGATAAAACATGTTACTGTTATTTTTCTGATAAGGAAGAGATAGGATCTAACGGCAATACCGGAGCTCAATGTGATACTATAACATATGTCACTGAACTTATTTCTGAATTACTTGATATATCAGAAATCAAAGAAAAACAACATCATAACATTAAAAATATCTTAAGAGAATCAGTTATGCTTTCAGCAGATGTGACTGCAGCATTTGACCCTAACCATAAGGCTGTTTTTGAAGCAAATAACTCTGCTTATGTAAATAGAGGTATAGCAATTTGCAAGTATACAGGTTCTGGCGGTAAAGGTGGAGCAAGTGATGCTAATGCAGAATTCGTAAATTCTATTACTAAATTATTTGATCAAAGTGATGATATTGTCTGGCAGATAGCCGAACTTGGCAAGATTGATGTAGGTGGTGGAGGAACAATTGCAAAATTTGCGGCACAAATTGGTATAAATGTACTGGACGCTGGTGTACCTCTGCTTTCTATGCATGCCCCATATGAACTTGCAAGCAAAGCAGATATATATATGACATATAAAGCTTTCAAAGCATTCTACGAAAATCTTTAATGACTTAAAAAGACCTCAAGGTCTTTTTTTTGTATCGTTTTACTTTTAAATATTTACTTGAAATAATGCATTATGGATGTTTACATGTTTAATTTATAAAGATATGCATTTCTTTTTTTATCTGAAATATGAATTAAATCGAGATGATTCAATATGTTAAGTACAATACCTGCCAATTTCTTATTGATTTTCATATTATCTGCATATTGTTTTACTGAAAATGGTTGATTCAGATTAGCAGGAATAAAATATAAGTAGTCTTCTTTTTGCGTCAAAGAAAGACTGCTATAAATTTTTATTGGAATTCGTTCATATCGTGAAGAACCTTTTTTCAAATCTTCACTCCAACCGTTTAAAATCCTGTATTCGTTCAAATCTATTAGAAAAAGCTTAATACTTAGCCTTTCATTTTTTAAATACATTTTTATTTTATATAATTCCTTGAAAGAATCAAAATAACTTCCTTTTTTAGGACTTTTTCTTTTTTTTGATATTGTGCCATCTTTATCATTAATCCAGTAAATCCATTTATTATATGCAATAGGATAAATTATAGTTACATTGTAATTAGTAAGGAATGAAGTGAGTTTAGTTCTTAATTTATTAAAGGAGGAGGTCTGAATCTCATAAATCATCTTGTCTTTATAAATATCAGCATAAAAATTATTTATCTTTATTTCATGATAAAACGTATCAGGTTCTATATAATATTTCAAAATCGAGTGTAGTTTCTTTTCTCCGAGAACACCGATACATTTTTTATCTTGATAAATGCCTATACCTTTATTATATGCTTTTGTAAAGCTGTCATCATCCATTAATCTAATCCAGCTTTGTATAAAATGAATTTTTAATTATTGTTGATACAGCAGGTATATCTATTTGATAATAAGTTGTGCCTGATATATTTTCAGAAGAGCCGGGAAGGGTATACCATTTAATACCTTTCCAGGTGAAGTTCTCATTTGTGTCAGTTGGTACAGATTTCATTATTATATCCAGTATGTTTTGAGCATCATTTAAAGTAATGTATAAATCCAAATCATTGTATACGATTGATAATAAACTCGTTAATTTATTTATAAGATTTCTTTTTGTCATCTCAAACATCTGGTCAATGAAAGCATTTAAAATCTGTTTGTTCATTTCTATCCTGTTTAAATCTGAACCTTCAGCATAATATTCATCAAGTTCGTTCGATGCAGTTCCTGGTGCAGGTTGCCTAAATCTCAGAAGTTTAACAACTTCAGTACCGTTAAGATGCTTTTCACCTTTTTTAAATTCGATTACAAGTTCCTGTGCCGGATCATATATTCCAGTGACAGGATCAATACCATTATCATAATAGTACATATCTGCAGGAATATGGAAATATAATCCTCCCATCTCATCAATTATTTTTTGGACAACAGAAATATTTAATTTTACAGTATATTTAATTTCAGTGCCAAGGAGCTCTTCAAAAATATCAATTACTTTTTCGTCTTTTAAAATTGTATTTGTTGATGTGGAATAAATAGAAACAGCCTTCTGTTGATTTTTAACTAGAGTATCTCTTGGTATACTCATAGCGCTTACCTACTGTTTTGTGAATCAATATTAAAAAGAATTATCGTATCAGTATCATAACCTTTTATATCAGTAACAAATAAAAGTATATTAAAAGGTTGTTGTTTTGTTTCTACATAACGATCCAGCCAATCTGGATTTTCTTTATCTGAATTGCTTGAATATTCGGAGTTATTATTAATATTCACTGAATCTGCTTTTTGTTGCTTAACATTTATAAGTATTACTGCAATCAAGCCTGTGATTATCAATATGGTAAACATTGCTGATACGAATACTGAAAGGAATTTCTTTAAAATCATACTGCCTCCTCATAAATTCAAAACCTAATATATTTTACCTTATACTAATCTTATTGTAAAGTATAGTAAAAGTATGGTAGTATTGCATATTATACGTTTTTTTACTATTAAAGTTCCAAATCATTCTTTATCATTCTTTAATTTCTTTTTTATAATTTGATAAAGGATTGTTTTTTGTTGCATTTCTTAACTGTTCGTCATCAAGATGTGTGTAAATTTCAGTTGTGGCAATACTTTCATGACCAAGTATACGCTGTAATGCTCTGATATCCACATTACCATGTTTATACATCAAGGTTGCTGCAGTGTGCCTTAATTTATGTGCAGAATACTGAGTAACATCTATACCTGCATTAAAAAGTTGTTTTTTAACAATTACATGCACTGTTTTTCTGCTTATTCTTGAATGTCTTTCACTTAAAAAAAGAGCATTCTTATCAATTGCTTTATCATTTGGACGTACTTTAAGATACTCATTAATTGCATTCTTACAAGCTTCATTAAGATAAATAGTACGTTCCTTGTTTCCTTTCCCTGATATTTTAATAGTATCATCTCTGTAGTCGCTTATATTTATACCTACAAGTTCAGAAATTCTTATCCCACAATTAAGAAAAAGTGTTAGCATAGCAAAATCTCTTTTTTCGTGCCTACTGGATACATTGTCCAGAAGTTTTGTACTTTCTTCTAGATTCAAATAGCGGGGGAGACCTTTTTTATGTTTTGGAGTTTCAAGTTCCAAGGAAGGATTAACATTTATTAGTTTAACTTTTGAAAAGAGATATTTATAAAAAGATCTTAGAGAAGCGACTTTTCTTGCTCTTGTTTTAGAAGATGCCTTTCTATTTCTAGATAAAAATGTCATGTATGCATAAAAATCTGACAAAGTAAGTTTTTCAAGCACAGAAACCTGAATGTCTTTTACATTTATATCATCAAATTCATCTTTTACATTAAATTTAAGTATTTTCACAAACCTCAAAAACATACGAATATCATAATAATATTCATTAACTGTCTGAATAGATCTGTTTTGTATTGTTTCTAGATATGATAAAAAATCCCTGCAGTATTCAGGAAGATCATCATACTTTAGCATTTTCATTCTCCAACTGGGTTATTGCACCATTAATTCTTTTTAATGTTTCTTGTTTTCCTAGTATGTCAGCAATTTCCACAGCTCCTCCAGGAGTAACAAGCATCCCGCTTAAAGCTATCCTAACCGGCCACATTACTAATCCGTTTTTAACTCCAAGCTCTTCTGCTGTGCATGTAAACATTTCGTAAATTGTGTCATGATCAAAAATATCCATATCAAGAATCTTATTTTTTATAATAGGTAAGATTTTTTTAGCTTCCTGAATAGTGCATTTGCTTTTTTTATTATCATAAAGAAGTACATCTATCGGCACGGGATTTTGAAGAAAAGAAATCATATCTGGAATTTCATTAAGCACCTCGACACGTTTTTGAATCATTGAACAAATTTTCATTTTATCTAGTTTGTTTACAAAAGCTTTGTCTATCCATGATGAAGCAATTTCAGTAAATTCCTCAAGAGTTTTTTTTCTGATATATTCACCATTCATCCATCTAAGTTTATCAGTATCATATGTTGAAGGTGATTTACTTATTCCTTTAATATCGAATATTTTTTCTAATTCGCTAAGCGTGAAGAATTCTTGTTCTGTACCACTGCTCCATCCTAGCAATACAATAAAATTCACAATTGCTTCTGGAAGATAACCTGCATCGATAAGATCAGAAAAATAAGCGTCCCCGCTACGTTTTGATATCTTTCCACCGCCTTGTTTAACAACCAAGGGAAGATGAACGAAAATAGGAGGTTCCCAGCCAAAAGCTTCATACAAACGGACATATTTAGGAGTAGATGTTATATATTCGCTACCTCTTACTACATGGGAGATTTTCATGAGATGATCATCAATAACATTAGCAAAATTATATGTAGGAAATCCATCTGACTTTATTAATATCTGATCTTCAAGAACATCATTATCAAAAGTAATATCACCATATACAGCATCATTATATGTTGTAGTTCCTTTATCTGGCATTAACTGACGTATGACAAAAGGTTCTTTGGCATCAAGCCTTTTCTGAATTTCATCAGCAGATAGATTAAGACAGTGCCTGTCATACTTAAACTGTATTTTTTTCTCTTCGGCTTCTAAACGAAGGTCTTCAAGCCTTTTTTCTGAACAGAAACAATAATAAGCTTTTTTATTTTCAATTAACTTTTTGGCATATGGAAGATAAATATCTTTTCTTTCAGATTGCATATATGGCCCATAATCACCACCGATATCAGGACCTTCATCATGTTTTATTCCAACTATTTTAAGCGTTTCATAAATAATATTTACTGCGCCTTCAACATATCGCTTCTGATCAGTATCTTCAATTCTTAGTATGAATTTACCTTTATTTGCTTTCGCAACAAGATACTCGTAAAGGGCAGATCGTAAATTCCCTATATGTACAAAACCTGTTGGTGATGGAGCATATCTAGTTCTGACTTCATTATGACACATTTTTAAAACTCCTTACTTATTACTTCTTCATAATTATATCATTATGAATATTTTATACAATAAAATGCGTGTCATATTTCTCATCTGTATGTATAATATAGGACAGAATGATTTATTAAGTAGCTAATAAGGAGATACAGATGACTATAAAAATTTTAACAGACACTAAAACATTTGAATTTGAACCCAGTAATCTAAAACACCCTAATATATATTCATTGATTAAAAGTATTCCTGAAATCGACTTTATTGCTCCCTGCGGAGGAGGTAAAAGATGCGGTAAATGTAAGATTAGGTTAATGAATGATAAATCAGATATTTCAGCATCTGAACAAGTATTTCTAACTCAGAAGGAAATTGAGGATAATATAAGGTTAGCCTGTTTTGTTCCTATTTCAGATGGTCAGATAATAGATCTTACAGATATAAAAGCTGTTCAGTCTATTATGACGGATAATAAGCTTCTAAACAGTAAAATAGTTGTTAATCCTATTATAACTTATGGCTATGGTGTAGCTGTAGATATAGGAACCACAACAGTAGCCGCTTCCTTATATGATTTACAGACAGCAAAAAGATTATCAGTCGCAAGTGATGTTAATAAACAGGCAAGATTTGGTTCTGATGTTATATCACGTATACAGTTCGCTTCCACTAAAGAAAATCTTATGTTTATGCAGGACACAATTTTAAATGAAGTAAATAGTTTAATTCAAAAATTATGTTCAGATACATCAGTTGGATATAATGAGATAAACCTTGTTGCTATAGCAGGCAATACTACAATGCAGCATCTTTTCATGGGACTTGATCCAACAGGTATAGGAGTTGCACCATTTACACCTGTCACATTGGATACTCATATTTTTGACTATGATGCTCCCGAATTGAAATCAATAATTAAAATAAATAATAATGGAAAAATTATTGTATGCGGATCTATAGCAAGTTATGTTGGAGCTGATATTCTTGCGGGCATACTTGCAACAGGTATTCATATGTCTGATAAACCTTGTGTTTTATTAGATATCGGCACTAATGGTGAAATAGTACTCGGCTCTAAAAATAAGATTTACAGTTGTGCTACAGCTGCAGGACCTGCATTTGAAGGAGCTAATATATCATGCGGAGTCGCTGGTATTCAAGGTGCAATCAATTCTGTCAGTTATGATGATGTTAATAAATTCACTACTATCGGAGATAAAAAACCTGTAGGTATATGTGGTTCAGGATTGATTGATGCGATTTATTCCATGCTTAAAAATGGAATAATTGAGGAATCCGGATATATGGAATCTTCTGAAGGCTTTATGATAACAAACAATGTTATCCTCACACAAAAGGATGTAAGGGAAGTCCAGAATGCAAAAGCTGCTATAGCTGCAGGATTAAAGATCTTAATAAAAAGATCTGGATATAAGTATTCTGATATAGATAAAGTTTATCTTGCCGGCGGTTTCGGAACTGTATTGAATGTGGAAAGTTCTACAGGAATTGGTCTTATACCTTTGGAGCTAAAACAAAAGGTAGTTCCAGCAGGTAATACATCTTTGACAGGGATCACAATGCTTCTTCTTGATAAAACAAATATCGAAACAATTGATAACATAAGAAATTTGACTGAATACATTGAATTAAGCCAAGACAGCGAATTTACAGATGAATATGTAGATAATATGTTTTTTGAGGTATAGTAATATAATTGGATATTTTGGATATATCAAGTAAAAAAGCACTTAGATTATATATGAAAAGACGAAGAGAAGAACTTCATCCAACTCAAGTAATAGAATATTCGCTTGAATTATTTAATAGGTTTCTTGTTTCTGATTTAATTAATTATAAAAATTATATGACTTATCTTCCCATAAAAAATGAAGCAGATACAAGTCAGCTGATTAATTATCTTCTGGATGAAGGTAAAAATGTATCTGTACCTTTTATTGATGAAAACAAAAAACTTATACCATTACAAATTAAAAGAAATATTTTATATGAAAAAGATTCTTTTGGAATACAGATACCAAAAGAGAAAATCCTTTTCCCACCAGAAAAACTTGAGGTTATATTCGTACCTGGACTGGCTTTTGATTTTCAAGGAAATAGAATAGGTTATGGCAAAGGTTATTATGATGTTTTTTTACGTGATCTTGATTGTATTACTTGCGCATGGTGTTATGATTTTCAAATAATCAAAAAATTACCTGATGTATCATTAAATGATGTAAAAATAAAACGATTCCTTTAATTAGATAAGTAATATCCTATTTTATATTGTATCTTGATTCATATTTTAAGAATATATACATACTGTTAGAAATTATATATATTACTGAAACGACAAGTAATAAAATTTGAATAAAACCAGAGTATCTAATATATAAATTTTCAAATAAGCCAGATAATATCCATATCGAGAATAGTATATAAAATGAAGCACAAGTTATATCAAGTATTCGCATAAAAGAACTTCCATATCTTGATAAGTCTTTTTTTTCAAAAACAAAGCAAAGCATTAATACAATAAAAAAACAAGAAAAGGATATAGCATAAGTGTTAAAAATATGTATGTTTAAATCTTGCCCATATAAAAAACCGCTTAAAGATAACATTATCCCAGTTATAAATACTACTGGATAAAGTAGATAAGATAACCTTGTCTTGAAGATGCCTATTAGTCCAAAATTAAACATTATCAATAGAATGCCTGCAAAAATCAATATAAAATATAGAGGTTTAAGCGCTGGATTATAATCAGTTATAAAAAGATCGTTTGCCATTAGAGAGAAAAATGATTCTTTAAAAAGGTAATAAATCAAAATACTTAAAATTAACAATGAATATAAAAAACCGAATATCTCATAAGCAAATCTTTTTTTCTTTTTGTGAGAATTAATATATGTTATCTTATGCATCAAGCCAAATTCAGCATCCTTTCCATAATTGATATTAGTTTTTTTAACTTTATATCTGAATCAATCATATCATAACCCTCTGATGAATAGTATATTTTAATTTTTGGTTCTGTACCGCTTGGACGTACTATTGCAGTTCCTAAATCATTAATTTCAAACTTTAAAACATCAGAATGAAGATGACCTATTTCCTTTAAATAATCCTTTGTCATTAAACTGTTATTTCTTAAAACAAACATAATTTTTTTCATTTCTTCTAATCCAGACATTCCTGGATACTCATAATTACCCAGATAAGTCATAAGATATCCATATTTTTTATAAATCTGTTCTAGTCTGTCAAGAATATTAATACCAATATCATTATAATAATCTGCCATATCTGTTATGAGAACAGCAGCATTTACAGCATCTTTATCTCTAACATATGTACCAGAAAGATATCCGCAACTTTCTTCGAAACCGAATATGAAGCTATCTTCTTTTCCACTCTCTTCTAAAATAGCTATCTGGTCACCGATAAACTTAAATCCTGTTAGAGTTTCAATCATGTTCACACCATATTCAGATGCAATTTTTTTAGCTAAGTCTGTTGTAACAATAGTTTTTACTGCTACTGGATCTTTTGGCATAATTTTTTTCTTAATTCTCATATTGCATATATAATCAAACATAAGAATACCTGTTTCATTACCATTCAGTATTCTAATCTCATCTTTTCGTCTTATTACCAAACCAGCTCTGTCACAGTCAGGATCTGTAGCTATAAGAATATCAGAATTAGTATTTATCAGATCTCTTATACCTAATTCAAGCGCTTGTTTTATCTCAGGATTAGGGTAAGGGCATGTGGGAAAAAGCCCATTTGGATACATCTGCTCCTTGACTACCTTTAATTCAGTAAATCCTCTTCTAGTTATTGCACCCAATACACACTCAAGTCCGCTGCCATTTAATGGAGTGTATACGATTTTAATACTTCTTGAACCTTCATAAAAAGCCTGTTTACAAACTGTGTCCATATATAAATCTATCAAACTGTCATCAATATATTCAATAAGTTTTTTTTCAAGGCAAGTATTAAAATCCATCTCGTTTGGTAATTCATTAAAAACATCAATATTTTCCATATACTTAAATATTAACTCTGATGTAAAAGGATTTATTTGACATCCTTTTGAGTCATAAACTTTATATCCATTGTATTCTGCTGGATTATGGGAAGCAGTAATAACAATTCCTCCGTCACATTGAAGTTCTCTTACAGCAAAGGACAAAAGGGGAGTCGGAGAAACACGGTCGAAAAGAAATACTTTTATATTACAGTTTGCGAAAACCATAGCTGCTTCTTTAGCAAATAAATCTGATTTGATTCTCGAATCAAAAGCTACTGCAACGCTTGAGCCATACTTAAGTACTGATGCTACTCCAAAAGTTGCTTTTCTTACAGTATAAATATTCATCCTGTTAGTTCCGGCACCTAGTATGCCTCTTAGTCCGCCAGTACCGAAAGAAAGATTAATTCCAAAGGCATCTTCAATGGCTTCATTATTATCCTTAATCTTTTCTAGTTCGATATTCAGATCATTATCCTTTAATTTTTTTGATTTCCATCTTATGTATTCATTATTCATTTAATACCTCATGATTTATTTGTAACATACTGATTATACATTAGCATTATTGCTTTCCCAATATTAATATTAAGAATTATTATTGTATATTGTTTTTAATAATAAATTATATTATCATACTTCTCGAAAGGATTGATTTTATGCAATTAAAGTCCGAATCATTATCATCGCATGAAAAATGGAAAGGGAAAATTGAAGTAATTTCCAGAGTGAAACTGGATAATAGTGATATAATGTCCAAAGCTTATACTCCTGGAGTAGCAGATCCATGCCTTGCTATATATGAAAACAACGACCTTGCATATAAATATACAAGGAAACACAACCTTGTTGCTGTAATAACAGATGGTACTGCAGTATTAGGGTTAGGTGATATAGGTCCTTTGGCAGCAATGCCTGTTATGGAAGGAAAATGTGCCTTATTTAAAGAATTTGCTGATATAGATGCTTTCCCGATATGTATTGACACTAAAGATCCTGATGAAATAATTAAAACGATACGCAATATTTCGAAAAGTTTTGGAGCTATAAATTTAGAAGACATATCCGCTCCAAGATGCTTTTATATAGAAAAGGAACTTAAAAAACAATGTGACATACCCGTATTCCATGATGATCAGCATGGTACTGCAGTTGTACTACTTGCTGCATTAAAAAATGCATTAAAACTTAAAAGAATGGATATTAATACAGCAAAAATAGTTATTAACGGGGCAGGTGCTGCAGGAACTGCAATATGCGATCTTCTTTTAAAAGCTGGAGCTGAAGATATACTTATATGTGATATTGAAGGTATACTCTGTAGTGGAATGCATAATTTAAGTGAACATAAAAAAAGGCTTTCCATACTCACTAATAAAGAACATATGACAGGATCATTAAAAGATGCAGTAAAACAAAGAGATATTTTCATCGGTGTTTCCAGGCCAAATCTTCTTACAGTAAATGATGTTACAAGTATGAATAAAAATCCTATAATTTTTGCTATGGCAAATCCAATACCAGAAATTAATCCTGAAGATGCAAAAAAAGCAGGAGCACTAATAGTTGGTACTGGAAGAAGCGATTATGAAAATCAAATAAACAATGTTATGGCTTTTCCTGGAATATTTAAAGGCGTTCTTAGCATAAGAGCTAAAGAAATAACTGATAAAATGTTAATAGCGGCTTCTGATGCTATTGCTTCTTTGGTTTCCGACTCACAGCTGAATGTTAACTATATACTACCTAAAGCCTTCGATAAAAGGCTAGTTGAAGCAGTGTCAAATGCGGTTATGTTACAAGGATCACTAAAATAATAACATTGATATTATTTTAATATACTATATAATTTTATTAGGAAGCATATTATGAAATTTTCACTTTTCGCAAATATTAATAAAGACGCAAACGGAGTATTCCTAAATCAGGTCTGTTCATTTATTGAATCTTTGAATTCAAAGGTAATTCATAGTGAGATAATTACCAAGGGCGGTGAAACAGATATATCAAAAATATACGATTCTGACATTATTATTACTTTAGGTGGTGATGGAACCCTGCTTGATATAGCTCAAAAGACAAAAGGTTTATCAATTCCATTAGTTGGAATAAATTTAGGATCTTTAGGGTTTCTCACACAAATTGAAAAAAATAATTACAAGGAATTGATTCAATCCATAACTAAAGGACAATATTCTATTTCAAAAAGATCAATGCTTAATGCTTCTGTAATAAGAGATAATGAGATAATAAGAAACGTCGATGCTTTAAATGATATAGTCATTACAAGAAAAGTAACTGGAGATACAGCAGCTATTTCGGTTCATATAAATGGATCATATATTGATACATATGATGGTGATGGTGTCATTATAAGCACGCCTACAGGCTCTACAGGGTATCAGATGTCTGCTGGAGGACCAGTAAGCGATCCTGAAGCTGAAATCATACTAATGACTCCAATATGCCCTCATATGATGCATAGGCAGTCTTATATATTAAAAAATGACAGTAGTATTGAATTAATAGTTGAAGAAAACAAAGATTTTGAATGCTGCTTCAGTTATGACGGGATAGTTTCATCAATTAACGGTAAAGATATTGTAAAAGTAAGGAGAAGTGATTTATTTGTGTCTTTACTTAAAATGCAGAAAAATTCATTTTATGAGAATTTAAGAAATAAAATATACTATAGGGGTAACTGATAATGAAAAATAAGAGACAGATAAAGATATTGGAATTTATTGAACAATATCCTGTTCAGACTCAGGACGAGCTTGTTTCTTTGTTACAGAAAAATGGTTTTGATGCGACACAAGCAACAGTATGCAGAGACATAAAAGAACTAAAGCTTTTCAAAGCTGTTAATAAAGACGGTCTTTCTGTTTATACTTCAATAAATGATATTTCTGACAATTCTCATGAAAAACTTATCAGAGTGTTGAAAGCATCGTTTCTATCAATAAATATAGCACAGAATTTTGCGGTGATTAAGACTCTGCCGGCTACTGCTCCAGCTGTAGCATCTGCAATTGATAATTTAAAAATTAAAAATCTTCTTGGTACAATAGCAGGAGATGACACAATTTTTGCTTGTTTCTCTACAAATATAGATTCTCAGGCCTTCTATGAAAATATTTTAAATGAATTGAGGTAGTAGAATTTGTTATTACAACTTTCCATAAAAAACTTTGCAATTTTTAAGGATACAACTATCGATTTTTCCGATGGCTTTAATGTTATTACCGGAGAATCTGGAGCTGGTAAAAGCGTATTTATTACTGCACTTTCTCTAATAAACGGAGAAAGAGCAATGAAAGAATATATAAGAAAAGGTTTTGAATATTCTACTGTTGAAGCTGTATATAAGTTACCAAAAAAATTATCCAATGTGATTTCCAAAATATATGGAATTGATATTGAGGATAATATACTTGTAATTACAAGATCCATTTACTCTGAATCAAATTCCATATGCAAAGTAAATGGTAAAATCCGTAATTTATCTTTTTTAAAAGATATATCGGTTTATTTATGTGACATACATGGTCAGTATGAAAATCAAACACTATTAGATCCTTCCTCTCATCAAAAAATCATAGACACATTATATGGATCCTTAATTAAAGTCGATTATGACGAGTACCTTTTTAAGCTTAATGAATATAATTCTCTTATTGAATTTATATTAAAGAATAGTGGTTCAGAACAGCAAAGAGCAGTAAGAAAAGATATACTCACTTTTCAAATTAATGAAATAATTGAATCAAAAGTTGAGCAGTTTGATGTTGAGGAATTAGAAAGACAAAGAAGAGTACTTGAAAATTCTGAAAAATATATGACATCTTTAAAAGAAAGCATTAATATTATCGAAGAAAATGACAGTATAGAAAAAATTTATCTTTCAGCACGAGCTCTAGAAAAATTGAAAGATATGAATGATATAGTATCAGTATCTCAAAGTATGATGAATTCTTATTATATTTTAAAAGATAATTTTTCACAGCTAAAAGAAATATCTGAAGATTTTTTCTTTGATGAGCAGTTGTATAATGACATTATTAACAAACTTGAATTATTCAAAAAATTATCATACAAGTATGGAGCATCAGTAGAAAAAATACGTAACTTCAGAGAAGATGCTGAAAAGCAATTATATGAAATAGATAATTTTGATAAGATATATAAGCAGAAAATCGAAAGGATAGAAAAACTTACTAAACTAATATATGAAAAAGGTGAGAAACTTAATACCTTAAGACTTGAATGTGCTAAAGAATTCTCCAAGCATGTAGAAGATAATCTGCATTCATTGGAAATGCCAGATGCTGTTTTCAAAATTCATTCTGAAAAAAATGTTAGAAAGAACAGCCTTGGATATTATGATTTTCCTAAAAAAGGATTATATGATATTGAATTCCTCATATCTGCAAATAAAGGTATTGAAGCCCTTTCAATGGCAAAAATAGCATCCGGAGGAGAAATTTCTAGAATAATGCTTGCAATAAAATGTATAATAAGCACCAGTGATGATGTCGAAACATATATTTTTGATGAAATAGATGCAGGCATTAGCGGGGAAGCAGCAGTAATGACAGCTGTCAAACTTTATGATTTATCATCAAGCAAACAAGTCATCTGTATTTCCCATCTTCCCCAAATTGCAGCAAAAGCTGACCACCATTATCTTATTTTTAAGAATACTGAAAAGGACACCACATATGCTGATATACGAAAACTTAATCAAGAAGAAAGGATTACACAGCTTGCCGTACTATTTGATGGGAAAAGCATTAGTCAGGAAGGTTTGAATCATGCAAGAAACCTTCTTCAAAAAATGCAAAAATTCTAATTGACACAAGCATATGGTGTGTTATAATACAAAAGGCAAACATGCGGGTGTAGTTCAGTGGTAGAACACTAGCCTTCCAAGCTGGTTGTGAGGGTCCGATTCCCTTCACCCGCTCCAATTTTATGTGCCAGTAGCTCAGCTGGATAGAGCAACGGACTTCTAATCCGTAGGTCGGGGGTTCGAATCCCTTCTGGCACGCCAAGAAATTTCCCGTTAAAGGGATTTTTTTTGTATAAATTACTTGCTACTAAAATTACTTCTTGTTCTTTAAAATGGTTTAACTTAACAATTTTATTCCTTTTATGTTATTATATACAATGAAAGGATTTATTATGAAACTAACATTTTACGGATCAGCAAAAGAAGTAACAGGCTCAAATATTATATTGGAAGCAGCAGGGAAGAAGGTAATGATTGATTGCGGATTGTTTCAAGGTTCATCTGCAACGAAAGCAAAAAACTTTGATGGATTTAAATATGATATACAAGAAATAGATTATGTTCTACTTACACATTCACATATAGATCATTCAGGAAGAATACCATTACTTTACAAAAAAGGTTATAAAGGCTCTGTCATTTGTACAAAAGCTACAAAAGATTTATGCGATATCATGTTATTGGATTCTGCAAACATACAAGAGTCAGATACAGAATATAAGAATCATAAAAGACAAAGAGCAGGTCTAGAGCTTCTCGAGCCTCTATATACTATAGATGATGCTAATAATGCATTAAGACATTTTATTGCTGTACAATATCATGACTTAATCAAACTTGATGAAAATATTACTGTTAAATTTATAGATTCCGGCCATATGCTAGGATCTTCCTCAATTATAATTTTCATCACAGAGAACAACAAAACATCTGTTGTAGCATTTACATCAGACCTAGGTAAACCTAACACACCTATAATAAATGACCCTACTGTAATAAAAGAATGTGATTATCTTATAATGGAATCCACATATGGTAATAAGAGACATACAGTTAAAGAGCATCCTGAAGAACTTATGTTTGAAATAATTGAAGACACTATTTTAAAGGGTGGTACAGTAATAATACCTTCATTTTCAGTTGGAAGAACCCAGGAAATGATTTATGCTTTCAATAAAAATATCGCATTAAAAAAGAAATTTTCGATCTTTAGTAAAATACCAGTATATATTGACAGCCCTTTATCAACATCAGCAACAGAAGTATTCATGAAAAACACACAGTATTTTGATGATGAAGCTAAACAATACATATTAAAAGGCGATAATCCTTTAGATTTCCCGAACCTTGTATTTACAAAATCAGTTGAAGAATCAAAAATACTTAACAGAGATAATTCACCAAAAATTATTATATCATCAAGCGGAATGTGTGATGCCGGGAGAATACGTCATCATTTAAAGCATAATCTTTATAAAGAAAAAACAACTGTACTTTTCGTAGGATATCAAGCAAATGGTTCATTAGGCAGAATACTTGCTGATGGAGCAAAAAGTGTCAAAATTCTAGGTGAAACTATCGATGTAAAAGCTAGAATCGAAATGATTGACGGTTTTTCAGGTCATGCGGATATGGATGATCTTGACACATATTTAGCACAAATGGAAAAAAAGCCAGAAAAAGTATTTCTTGTCCATGGTGAAGAAGACCAACTCTATTCTTTTGCAGACAGAATAAAAAATAAATTTGATATTGATACTGTAGTACCCAACAATTACTCTCGTTACGAACTGCAAAAAGGCAAAAAAGTATACGAACTAGCACATGACAGAGTACTTACTAAGAATACATATAGAAAACTTACCTTATTAGATCTTATAACTGATGTTAAAAGACAGGTTAAAGATGTATCAGAATTGATAGCATATGATGAGATTAATAATCTTGATGAAGAACAGATAACTACATTTATAGATTTATATTCTTCAATGAGAAAAAACATTAAGAATCTTGTAAATGAAGTGGAGAAAAAAGCAAAAGTTGGAAAATGAGATTATTTATTTTGATAATGCAGCTTCTACATATGTTTATGATGAAGTGATAGATTATGTAAATCTTATAAATAAAGATTTTTATGCTAATTCATCAAGCTCTCATTTTTTAGGTATTTCTTCTTATGCTAAATTTAAGGCACACAAAGAAACTCTTTGTGATATTTTACATATAAAACCTTCAAGTCTGATTTTTACTTCAGGAGGTGCGGAATCGAATAATTTCGCTTTAAAGGGAATCGCTTTTGCTAATTACTTAAAAAATAGTAATATAGTTATCTCTGCCTACGAACATCCAACAATAAGAAATACTGCAAAATATCTAGAAAAATTCGGATTTGAAATACGTATATGTCCTTTAAAAAATGATAGTAATTTAGATATTGATATTTTAAAAACTATGATAGATGAAAAAACAATTTTATTAAGCACTGCTCATGTATGTTCTGAATTAGGCACACTTACTGATATACAAAAAATTTCATCACTAGTAAAATCAATAAATCCAAGATGCTATTATCATGTGGATGCTGTCCAGTCTTTTGGAAAATTTCATATAAATTTGTCAGATTTAAATAATATTGATATGATGTCATTCAGCAGCCATAAGATACACGGGCCTAAAGGGGTCGGTGCGTTATACATTAAGCCAAAAACTAATATTGATCCATTTATCTGTGGTTCTGTAGATGCCGGATTAAGAGCAGGCACTATAAATTTATCAGGTATATGCGGTTTTACTAAAGCATCAGAAATTATATACAGCAATATAGAAAAAAAATATGAGCATACTAAAAAACTCAATCAGTATCTGATTGATAATCTTACAGCATTGGATATTGAACTAAAAATAAATACTCCTTTAGAATCTAGCCCATATATTATTAATATTGCATTTAAAGATATCAAATCTGAGGTACTCTTAAATGCATTATCCAAAAGGAATATCTGTGTATCAAGCGGTAGTGCATGTGCTTCAAAATCAAAAGTTTCGGAAACACTTAAAGCTATGAATTTATCAAAAGATTATATAGAAGGCGCAATTCGATTAAGTTTCAGCGATAAAAATACTATTAAGGAAATAGATATCTTTATACAGAACCTGAAGGAACTTATACCAAAACTAAAATTATTCGTAAGGAGATAATTCTATGGTGAAACAAGCCACAAAAGCATTATTAATTAAGCCTGGTGAACTTATGTTAAAAGGTGATAACAGAAAGTATTTTGAAAAAATATTAAAAGATAATATAAAATCTGTTCTTAAAAACATATGCACTTATGATTTTAGTGAGGAGTCAGGGAGATACTATATTGTGATACAAGAATCCAGTTTCACAGAATATGAAATTGCATCAATGTTATGCAAGGTTTTTGGAATTGTCGGTGTATCTATAACATACAGGATAGATGCTGATGAGAAGGGGCTTTATGATTTTATTGCGCTTCTGAGTAGACAGGTATATGATAAAACACCCTTTACTACTTTTAGAGTTACTACAAAAAGAGCCGACAAGACTTTCCCTACACAATCAACTGAAGTATCAAAAAGAGCAGGCGGATCAATATTATCTACCATACCTGATTTACAAGTGGATTTATTTACACCTCAGATAATATTTAATATTGAAATAAGGAAAAAGAATATATACATATATCATGAGGAGCTGAAGGCAAATGGAGGAATTCCTGTAGGAAGTTCAGGAAAGGCACTTCTTATGCTGTCAGGTGGTATTGACAGTCCAATTGCAGGATACATGATGGCTAAAAGAGGCTTGCTTCTTGAAGCTGTGTATTTTCATAGCGAGCCATATACATCTGAGAAAGCTAAAGAGAAAGTAATTGATCTTGCTAAAATCATCAAGCCATATACATTGATTAACAAATTGCATATCGTCCATTTTACAAAACCTCAGTTGGAAATATATGAAAAATGCCCTCATGATGAACTGACAATAATAATGAGAAGGGTTATGATGCATATAGCTAATGAGATAGCCATAAAAAATAATTGTCAGGGTATTGTAACAGGAGAGTCGTTAGGGCAGGTTGCCAGCCAGACCATTGAAAGCCTTACAGTAACTGATGAAGCTGCTCAATTTTTAGTTTTACGCCCATTAATAGGAATGGATAAGAATGAAATAATTGATTTAGCCAGAAAAATAGATACTTTTGAAACTTCAATATTGCCTTATGAGGATTGTTGTACTATATTTGTAGCTAAGCATCCCAAGACAAAGCCTATCTTAAGCAGGATTAAAGAATCTGAGAAAGCTTTAGATATAGACAAATTAGTCAGATATTGTATAGAGAATTTAGAGGTTATTCAAATATGAATAAATCAAATGAATATGATAATCAGAAAGAATTTGAAGATTTCATTCAAAATGATGATTTCACTTTAGAATCTTTATATCATGATATAGATGAAAAAAAGAAAAAAAAACATAAATCAAGAGAGATACTCTTATGGATCCGCTCATTTATATTTGTAATTGTATTTGTAACAATTTTCAGAGGATTTATTGGAGAGCCAGTTAAAGTTTACGGACCTTCAATGGAGAACACCTTAAAGACAAATGATGTCCTCATCATGAGTAAAATATCTCTTAATATAGAGGGAGTAAAGAAAAACGATATTGTTGTCATTGAAATTGAACCAGTCCAATTTAAGATTCTGACTTTCATGAATAATATCGTGTGGCTTCGCAGACTGTTTCCTACAACTGATAGAGAAGACTATATTAAAAGAGTAATAGCTCTTGAAGGCGAAGAAATAAATTTAATTAACGGGATTGTATACATTGATGGTAAAAAACTGGACGAGCCTTATCTGAAAGATTATGCATCAACTTTTGAAAGACTAATCGACATGCCTTATACTGTACCAAAAGGATATGTATTTGTACTGGGCGATAATAGACTTGTAAGCAAAGACAGCAGATCTATTGGTGCGATATCTATTGATTCAATTATAGGTAAGGTTATTTTCAGAACATGGCCAATAACAAAAATAGGCACTCTTAATTGAGTGTTGAAAAATATATATTTACATATTTTAAAACCTGTGATACAATATCGCAGGTTCGTAAAAGGCGGTCCACTGTATCTATATTGATATACGAACGCTAAGATGAAGGGAGGATTATAAACATGGATTTAGTCAAATCAATCGAGCAAAGCATGATAAGAACAGACTTGCCAGATCTTCAAATAGGTGATTTCCTTAAAGTTAACCTTAAAGTTAAGGAAGGAAATAGGGAAAGAATACAATCATATGAGGGAACTCTTATTGCCAGAAAAGGAAAAGGGCTTACAGAAACAATTAATGTAAGAAGAATTTCATATGGAGTTGGTGTAGAAAGGATAATTCCTTTAAATTCCCAAAAAATCGATTCAATCGAGGTTATTAGAAGAGGTCAAGTCAGAAGAGCAAAACTTTACTACTTAAGAGATAGGGTCGGCAAAGCAGCTAAAGTAAGGGAAAAACTTACAACTAAGTAAAAAACACGGGACTGGATCCCGTTTTTTTTATTTTTAAAATTATTGCTATAATAGTTTTGCCAACTATAATTTTAATAATTATTTATAATAGAGTATAATATATTAATGAATAAATTAAGTTGGATAATTAATCATGAATATTAACTGGTATCCTGGACATATGGCGAAAGCTAAAAGGATGATAAATGAAAATCTAAAGCTAATTGATCTAGTAGTAGAAATACTTGATGCGAGAATACCATACTCAAGCAGAAATCCTGATTTTAAAGAGTTATTTAAAAATAAAATGCAGCTTGTAGTATTGAATAAATCAGATTTGGCAGATCCATTAATTACAAAAAAGTGGCAAGACTACTACTTGTCTAAAGATACATCTATTGTAATTCTTAATAGCAAATCAGGAGCAGGATTCAAGGAATTTTTAAACTCAGTAAATAGAATCATGGAAAATAAGTTTGAAAAAGACAGACTAAAAGGTATGTTGAAAAGACCTGTAAAAGTTATGGTATGCGGAATACCTAACTCAGGTAAATCAACATTTATAAATAAATTAACTGGTTCTGCTCCTGCAAAAACAGGAGATAAGCCTGGAGTAACAAAAGACAGACAGTGGATAAAAATAAATACAAATATTCATCTTCTAGATACTCCAGGACTATTATGGCCTAAATTTAATGATGAACTTGTTGCTGTGAACCTTGCTCTAACTCAAGCAATTAATGATGACATTCTAGACATTGAGCAGCTTTGTAAAAAGTTGATAGAATTCTTATCAATGAAATATCCTATTAATCTTGCAGGAAGATATAATCTTGAGAGCATTAACAAACAACCATATGACATACTATTAGATATTTGCGAAAATAGAAAATTCAATAAATTGAAAGGTGAACCAGACATTCTAAAAGCCTCTATAATTATCCTAGATGAATTTAGAAGTGGCAAGATGGGTAGAATATCACTGGAGGAACCAAATGACTTTTAAAGAGTTTAAAGAACAGTTATTTGCCAATTCTATTCATGACTGTTATAAAATACTTGAGACTAATAAAGATCAAAATTTTTATTCTAAATGCGTTGATATATTAGACAAAGAAAATGAGCGTCTTACTAAACTTAGTAAATATGAGAATTTTCTTAAAAATACTGGAAATACATATATTGCAGGTACAGATGAGGCTGGAAGGGGACCGCTTGCAGGTCCAATTGTTGCAGGTGCAGTAATTCTTGATGATAATGAACTACTATTTGGTATAAATGATTCAAAAAAGCTCACTGCTGAAAAAAGAGATAAGTTATTTGATAAAATACTCAATAATTGTATTGCTGCAAGCATACATACTATTACAAACAAGCAAATTGATGAAATTAATATAGCAAATGCTGATATTATTGCCATGAAGATGTCTATTGAAAAGCTTTCAATTGTTCCAGATCATGTACTCACAGATGCTTTTTTTGTTGAAGGATTACAAATGAATCAGACTCCTTTAAAACATGGAGATGCTTTATCAATTTCAATTGCGGCTGCATCAATAATAGCTAAAGTAACTCGAGACAGGATGATGGATGAATATGACAAAATATATCCTCATTATGGTTTTTCAAATAACAAAGGTTATGGGACTAAGGAACATATTAATGCTATTAAAAAATACGGGATATGTCCTATACATAGAAAAACATTTGTTAAAAATTTCATTCAGATATGATATAATTAGCCGAAAATATTAAAAAGGATATTTAACATGGATTATATAAAACAGTATGACATTGAAAAGACAAAATACGAAGAATTTAAAAAAAATCAGATAAAGCTTGATATATCAAGAGGCAAACCAAGTAAAAAGCAAGTGGATTATGTTTCTGCCGTCTTTAAAAAAGCAGAAAATGAATATGACTTGTATTCAAATAGGATAGGCGACGATAAACAGGATTTGGGTAATTACGGACTTCTGACCGGAATAACAGAACTTAGAAAGCTTTTTGGAAATCTGCTTGAAATTCCCAATGAAAACATAATCATAGGTGGAAATTCAAGCTTAAATCTTATGTATGACATATTAGTTATTAATCTTTTATTCGGGAATCCTCAAAGCGATAAACCTTGGAATAAATTTGACAATATAAAATTTTTATGTCCTACACCTGGTTATGATAGGCATTTCATGATGACCGATCATCTTGGTTTTGAAATGATAAATATACCTATGACTCCAAACGGTCCGGATATGGACATGATTGAAGAGCTGACCGCTTCTGACGCGTCCATAAAAGGTATTTGGTGTACGCCATTATATAGTAATCCTGATGGTTATGTTTATTCGGATGATACAGTTGAAAGACTTGCCAAAATGTATACAGCTGCTAAAGATTTCAGAATATTTTGGGATAACGCATATTTTACGCATCATCTTGTTCCTGGGAAAATAAACAGAATTTCTAACATAATAAAACTGTGTGAAAAATATGGGAATACTGACAGAGTGTATCAGTTTTCTTCGACAAGCAAAATTTCGTTTCCAGGTGCAGGAGTATCATTAATCGCATCATCAAATTCTAACATCAAGCACATACAGGATCATTTTAAATATAAAATAATATGCTACGATAAAATGAATATGCTTCGCCATGCTGTAGTATTCCGATCAAAAGAGGATGTAGAGCTTCATATGGAAAAATTATCAGAATTCAATAGGCCTAAATTCAGGATGGTACTGGATATAATGGATCGTGAACTAGAAGGATATAAGCAGTATCTGCATTATACCAGACCGCAGGGAGGATATTTTATATCCTTATACACTATGGAAGGTTGTGCAAAAAGAACATATGAGTTATGTAAAGATGCAGGCCTCATAATAACTAATGTCGGAGATACATATCCATATGGAAAAGATTCAAAAGATAGCAATATACGTATCGCACCGACATTTCCTGAACTTGAAGAATTAGAAAAAGCAATTAACTTGCTTACCTGTTGTGTAAAGTTGGCAATATTGGAGAAATTGGTTTAAAAAGTGAGGTAGTGATATGACAGATAGATATTCAAGCCCTTTTTCACAAAGATATAGTTCTGACAAAATGCAATATCTTTTTTCGGATGATAACAGATATAAGACATGGAGATTGTTTTGGATATCCTTAGCAAAAGCACAAAGAAAATTAGGCATAAATATCACGCAGGAACAAATAGATGAAATGATTGAGAATAAGGATAATATTGATTATGAAATGGTAAAGCAATTCGAAAAAAAGCTTCGCCATGATGTAATGAGCCATATTAAGGCTTATGGAGTAACTTGTCCTAAAGCAAGCTTAATTATTCATCTTGGCGCTACTTCATGTTTTGTAACTGATAATACAGATATAGTAATAATGCGAGATGCAATTACTTTAATAAGGAAAAAGCTTGTTGCAGTAATTAAAAATCTTGCTGATTTTGCAATGAAATATAAGGATACACCAACTTTAGGATACACTCATTTCCAACCTGCACAGCTAGTCACTGTTGGTAAGAGAGCTTGTTTATGGATTCAGGATTTTTTCATGGATTTTGAACAGCTTCAATTTACATATGATTCATTAATGTTAAGAGGAGTAAAGGGAACTACAGGAACACAAGCAAGTTTTATGTCGCTTTTTGAAAATAACGAGGAAAAAGTAGATACTCTTGAGAAACTTGTTTGTGCAGATTTCGGTTTTGAAAAATCCTTTCCCATAACAGGTCAGACTTATACCAGAAAACTAGATACACGTGTTCTGCAAAGCCTTTCATCAATTGCCCAGTCTGCTCATAAGATGTGTACAGATATAAGATTATTACAGGGATTGAAGGAAATTGAAGAACCTTTTGAAAAATCACAAGTAGGATCTTCTGCTATGGCATATAAGCGTAATCCGATGAGAAGCGAAAGAGTATGCTCTTTAGCAAGATACATCATTACAAACGCTCACAATCCTGAAATAACTGCTTCTGTTCAATGGCTGGAAAGAACCCTTGACGATTCAGCAAACAGGCGTTTATCGATATCAGAAGGCTTTCTAGCAACTGATGGTATGCTTGACATATTACTTAACATATCTGATAACCTTGTGGTCAATGAAAGTATAATATATAAACACATCATGGAGGAAATTCCTTTTATAGCAACAGAAAATATACTTATGGAAAGCGTTAAAAGGGGAGGAGACAGGCAAAAATTACATGAAAAAATCCGTGAATACTCCATGGAAGCATCAAATAGAATTAAGAATGAAGGACTAAATAATAATCTTTTATCACTTATATCTAATGATCCTGATTTTAATATTACACCAGATATTTTAGAAAGATTAACTGAACCATCACAATATACTGGCAGAGCAACAACACAAACTCAAATTTTTTTAACATCATTAAGTAGCTTGTTCGATAAATATTTTTCATCAGATATTGAAGTTGAACTTATTGTATGATAGTATTATATCATCTTGTAAGGACAGGTGAATCACATGATTAATAAATATAGTTCTACACCATTATATTATCAGCTCAAGGAAGAACTTATTAAAGCAATTATCAATGGTAAATATGCTCCAACAGAAGCAATACCATCTGAAAATGAACTTGCTGATTTATACAAACTTTCAAGACCTACAGTACGTCAGGCAATTGGCGAATTGGCAAAAATCGGATATCTTGTAAAAATTAAAGGAAAAGGTACATTTGTCGCTGATTTCATAAACAAAACTACATATGATCATACAAGGGGATTTATACATTGCCTTCTTGATACAATTAACACAAGCAATCGTAAAATAATTGAGTCGACAACTATTAATGGGACATTAGAGTTAAATAGAAAATTCAGTACGGATTTTAAATCCAATTATCATGAAGACTATTCAAAAATCACTTATATAACTGAAACAAATGGCAATATATCATACTCGATATCAATACTACCGTTAAACTATTTTCCAAATGCTGCAGAACTTATGTTTAAAAATGTTAATTCAATTGATCTTTTAGTAGGGAAATATCCTCTAGATCCAACAAATGCAAAATCCTCTATAAAACTTGTTAATGCTGATTCTGAAATTGCAAATCAAATGAAAGTTCAGGAAAACGCTCCTTTGTTTAAAGTGGAAACTTTCTTGTTTGCAAGAACCGGAAATATCGTTGAATTTAATACTACATACTATAGCGCATATAATTCTATTTTAGAATTTAATAGAACAAGAAGAATATAAATTTTTTTCACTTAATTAAACCCAAAAGAGCAGTGAGAACACTTTTTTCTTTTAAGCTTTGTTTTAAATATATATTAGACATAATCATAATTTTGTCTAATATAGGGAAGTTCAAAAGACACTTTTGTCTAATGTATCTTATTTTTGACACTTTTTCCTTTGCTAAGTCATCGTTTCTTATATACAAGGCTTATCTCTTTTGATTTTTTATAATCCAATTTTCTATCTAATTAATTTGATCATATTAAATTCCTGAGTGATTTAATTATTTTATTTTCTTATAATCTTGTTACTCATAATCTTGTTAATCATAAACTTATTACTCATAAACTTATTACTATCTAATCGATAATTAGATTATATTCTGAAAATTCTACTTCACGTAAAATGGTTTATTATTACCTTTACATGGTATACATCATTTTAATTACTATAAATCATTCCTACAGCTCTAGTTATTTTGGATTAGTTATTGATTATTTACTAATCAAGTAATCTATTAGATCAAAAAATATCTTTTCCTGTATTTTACAGTTTTATTGATTCAAGTAATTATTTGTTTTCAAAAGCCAATCTATCTGACTAACCGCTTATTCTTTTTACCTTTATTAACTATAGATAATTTATATAAGTATTTTTTTGTTTACCATTTATTTAATTAAACTTTAGTTAATACTTATCACATAATAACATTCATAAAAACATGCTATTTGAAAATATAGAACTTATGTTTGTTTTTCATTTATTACTTGCTGACAACATTTGTAGGTTTGTTATTCAGAAAATTCTCAAGATTACTTATAACTATACTTAACAATCTTTTTCTTGTTTCAAATGGAATCCAAGCTGTATGAGGTGTAATTATAAGATTCTTTACATTATAAAGCACGCAGTCTTCCTGCATAGGTTCTGTGGTTAATACATCAATTGCTGCAGATTGGATTATACCATTTTCTAGTGCTTCCTTTAAAGCTAATTCATCTACTATTCCACCTCTGGCAGTATTAATAAATAATGCTTGTTGTTTCATTTTAGAAAAAGCATCTTTATTAAACATACGATATGAATCATTATTTAGTGGACAATGAATAGTTACTATGTCAGATATATTAAGTAATTCATCAAAAGTAACAAAATTTACACTTTTTTCATCATATCTAGTTCTATTATATACATATACATTCATGTCAAATGCTTTTGCAATAAATGCGACTTTCCTGCCTATACTGCCATAACCGATTATTCCGATATTTTTACCGCTTAGTTCATATGTTGGAAATGCAAAAGGTGAAAATATTTTACTTTTCATCCACTTCCCTTCTGACACGAACTTTGAATAATCGATGAGTTTTGAGTAATGATTCAGAATATATGCAAATGTCTGTTGAGCAACAGCATTAGTGGAATAACTACCCGCATTACATACTGTAATACCCTTCTTTTTCGCATATTCAACATCGATGTTATTGTATCCTGTTGCGAAAAGCCCTATGTATTTTAATTTTTCTGCATTCTTTAGAACATTTGCATCCAATTTTGTCTTATTGCATATTACAGCTTCAGCATATTTAATTCTATCTGCTATTTCTTTGTATTCTGTAAGTTCATACATCTGTACTTCACCGAATTTTTCAAATACAGACAAATCAAGATCATTCGCTGTTACAGTTTTTATATCAGTTAAAACTATCTTCACATAAAACCTCTTTTCTAGATGCCAAGTAATGCTTTTGCTATAGAAAAATATATTAAAACAGCGAAAGAGTCAACTATTGTAGTAATCATTGGAGATACTGCTACAGCAGGGTCTAATCTTAATTTTTTAGCTATAAAAGGTAAAGATGAACCAGCTACCATAGCTATTGAAATAGTGCAGATAAGAGTCAGTGATACAGCACCTGCTACTAAAGGATTAATGCTTTGTAAAAGCCATAGCTTAAAAAAGTTCGCTACTGCTAAAGTAATACCTATAATTATAGAAACTCTGAGTTCCTTGAAAATTACTTTCGGCATATCAGTAAACTTAATTTCATTTATGCCAAGTCCTCTAACAATCATTGTAGTTGTCTGTGCGCCAGTATTTCCTGAAGTATCCATAAGCATAGGTAAAAAACCAGCTAAAACAACATATGTTGCTAAAAGATCTTCATACTTTCCTATTATAAGTTGAGATACTGTCGCACCAATCATCAATACTAACAACCATATTATTCTTTTTTTTGCTAAGCTGAAGACGCCTGTTTTCATATATGGGTTTTCTAATGGAGATACACCAGTCATTCTTCCCATTTCTTCTGATGTTTCTTCTTCAATTAATTCCATTACGTCGTCTACGGTAATTATACCTACTAGACGATTTTCAGTATCTACAATAGGCATACTTAATATATCATATTTTGTAAACATTAAAGAAATTTCATCTGTAGATGTCAATGTATTTGCCTTTATGACATCATAATTCATTATATCGCTTATCAAAGCGTCATCAGATGCAAGAATTAACTCTTTTAATGTAACTTCCCCTAACATCATTCTTTTTTCATCGATTACATAACAGTTATTTACAGTTTCCTTTTTTATTGCATATTTTTTAACTCTCTCTATTGCTTCTCCTACAGTCATATCCTTTTTAAGATCCATATACTCAATTGTCATAATTGAGCCAGCAGTATCATCAGGATATTGCAAAAAGTGATTAATTAGCTTTCTACGGGCTTCTGACACATTCTGCAACACTCTGGTTACGTAATTTGCTGGTAACTCGCTTAGTATATCTACTGTATCATCCATGAATAGATTATTCATTAAATAAGTTATTTCTTCTTCATTAATATTCTCAAGAATACCAATATGCGTATCTTTATCCATATACGCAAAAACTTCAGCTCCTATGTCTTTATTTAAGAGCCTGAATACCAATATAGCATCATTTTCATCTAGTTCAGAGATAACTTCAGCAATGTCTGCAGGATTCTCTTGAGAAAGAAATTCCTTGAGTTTCTTATAGTTTTTTTGAACAAGCAATTCTAATATTGTATCAATCATGTTTATTCCTTTCTGTTAAAGGGTTCCAACATGACTGTTCGCCCTTTAACCTAACGCTATTTTATTTCGTTGATGGCCTGTACTGTCTGATAAGGGCGATTCCAATATCTTTCACTTCCTTTGCTTTTAAATTTAGATAAATAAAAATTTTATCCTTAGTTATTTTATATCATTAAACTTCTCATGTCAAAACAATTAATTGTCTCTATATTTTGTTATTTTAAATTTTTTTCTTTGAGGAAAACAACCGTTACTCCTGCTTCGCCTTCTCCATATGTTCCTAACCTGAATGATTTTATATATGGATGAGATTTAAGGTAATCATGTACTCCTTTTCGTAATGCTCCTGTTCCTTTACCATGTATGACTGACAATTCATGTAATCCAGAAAAATATCCTTGTTCAATAAATTTGTCTAGTTTTGACTCTGCCTCATATATTGTATTTCCTCTAATATCTATTTCCATTTTTGCTGGTCCTGAACTTTTTATGATATTTGTTTTAAGGCGGTCATTAATAGCTTTTTGTTCATTAATTTTGAAAACATCCTTTATGTTAACAGTCATTTTAATAATACCTGCTTGAACTATAAGATCTCCGTTCTTATCAGGAGCTGTTAGAACATCAGCTTTTTGCTTTAAACTTCTTAACATAACCGAATCTCCACTTCTTATCTCATCAGAATAATTTTGATATTCAGTTTCTGTATCTGTTTCTTTAATATCGAAAAGTTCTCTTGTCTGACGAACTGCAGCTTTAAAATCGGCTTCAACTTTTGCGTTAACTGTTATATTATTCTTTTTAAGATTATCAATTTCGTTAACAAGCTCTTCAGCTTTATTCAGTGCTTTATCAATAAGTTTTTTTGCTTCCTTATTAGCTTTTTCAATAATTCTATCTTTTTCTTTGTCTATATTAGCTCTTTCAGTTTCTAATTCTTTCTTTATTTGTTCAATCTGATTTTTATATTCGCTGGCTTTTATACGTTCTTTCTCCATCTTTTGACGATTCTTCTCTAAAGCGAGTATAATATTCTCATAGTCGCTATTTTTATTATCTATAGAATTGCTAGCTTTCTTAATTATGTCTTCGCTTAATCCAAGTCTTCTAGATATGTATAATGCATTACTTTTACCAGGAATTCCTATTAGAAGCCTATATGTAGGTTTAAGTGTTTTCACATCAAACTCACAGCTTGCGTTTTCTACATTCTCAGTTACAGAAGCATATGTCTTAAGCTCAGTATAATGAGTTGTAGCAACAGTAGTAATATTCTTTTCTCTTAATGTTTCGATAATAGCTAAAGCTAATGCAGATCCTTCTACAGGATCAGTGCCTGCACCAAGTTCATCTAACAGCACTAGACTGCCTGAATCAGCTTCCTTTAGTATTTGTATGAGATTAGTCATATGCGATGAAAAAGTACTCAAATTTTGCTCTATGCTTTGTTCATCACCTACATCAACATAAATACTATCAAAAACACTAATTTCACTACCATTGTTAGCTGGTATCGCAAGTCCTGATTGTGCCATAGCAGTCAATAGACCTACAGTTTTTAATGTAACTGTTTTTCCACCGGTATTTGGACCTGTGATTACAAGTATCCTATAGTCATAACCTATTTTAAAATCTATAGGTACAACAATATCTTTTGATATTAAAGGATGCTTTGCATTGATAAGATTTATTCTTTTTTCGGTGTTTATATTAGGTACTACTCCATTATATGCAAAAGCATAAGAAGCCTTTGCGAAAGCAACATCCAAATACCTGCAAGTACTAAAGTTATTCATAATTTCATCAATATACAATGCGCATTGTTCGGATAGTTGTCTGAGAATTCTTTCTATTTCTTTTTTTTCTTCAGTAATAAGTTCACGTATCTTGTTGTTTAAGTTAACAATTTCAATAGGCTCTATAAAAAGAGTAGAACCAGTCTGAGATGTATCATGAACTACGCCTTTGATTTCATTTCTATACTCATTTTTTACTGGTATTACATATCTGTCCTGACGTATAGTTATTATATTATCTTGTAGATATTTCTTGTACCTTTCACTTCTAGTAAAAGATAAAAGCTTGTCTTTTATAGCATCCTGATTTTTAAAAATTGTTTTTCTTATTCTCATAAGCTCTGTGGATGCATCATCTGCAATTTCATCTTCTGATAATATACATCTACGTATTTCTGCTTCTATATCATATAATGGAACTATATTATCTATTTTTGTCTTGATATCATCCTCTGAGTTTGTACAATATTGACTTACACCTTCAGCTGTTTCAAATACTTTCCTTGCCAAATATGAGTTATCCCTTATAATAATAAGTTCTTTATTATTCAGGATACCTTTCAATCTCAATCTCTTAGTTATTTTATCAGTATCTTCTAAACCTTCAAAATTTGGCTTACCTTTTGCTTTAATAAAATAAATTGCTGACTCAAGCTCGTTAAGAGTCGAATTAATTAGGTCGTAATCATCTGAAGGACGAATTGACTCTATATATGCTTTACCTGGTATTGAATCTGCATAATTTGCTAATAATAAAATAATTTTATCATATTCTATTTTTTTTAAGTACTTCTCATCCATTCTTATTAGCCAATATTTTTTTTAGTACATCGACATCTTCGATATAAGATTCAATTTTATTATCTTTGACGAATTCTATCAATGCTATTATTTCATGATTCTTTACTATGTCCAAATATTGTTCTAGTTGTTCTTTCATATCATATAGCAAAAGATATCCATTCTGGACTTGATTTGATATATGAAGGTTTTTTAAATAAGGCTTGAATCTATTCAGAGTCTGTATGTTCTCTTCAAAACTGAGACTGACTTGAGCTTGCCAGTACATATGTACATTTTTTCTGCCTATATCTTTTATAAACATTAATGCATTATCTGTATCGTCTGTAAGCGTCCTTTGATGATGCTCAAATGAGATTGACATTTTATATGAATCGGCATAATCAGCTATTTTACGTATCTCTTCTATTATAGTATTATACTCATACGAATCCTTTTTAATATCAAATGATGATTTATCATAAGCCCATATTCTGATAGTATCACAATGCAGTTTCAATGAAATATTGAGTATTTTTATAAACTCATCCATATATTCACCGTTATATGTGCCTGCTTTATAATATGAACCAAATGAACAGCATTTTATGTTATTCTTAATGCATAATTCATATATATAAGAGGCATCATCCTCGTTCTTAACGTGTACATCCCCACCCCACTCAATGTTATAAATACCAGTATTTTTTGCTAAATTAATAATTTCTTCAACTGATAATTTGCGAAATGTTACCGAAGTAAGTCCTAGACTGATCATTTAATATACCTCTTAATCTTGTTTATATAAAAATCTGAAAAGCTACTATACATAATATCATAAAGTATGAAAACAACTAATGAAATCCCAAATACTATCCAAATATTATACTTAAGCATTATAGCAGGAACAATTCCTGTAAATATTGCAGCAAAATACATATTAATAAAAAATACTATACTAAAGTATATAAGCTTGACTATCATAATAAGAATTCTTGATTTGATTTTTTCAATTAGATGTTTTATCAGACCGTAAATACCGAAGAATGAATAAAATAACAATAATAATATTTTATCTATAGGCATAATTAAAGAAAGAATGAAGGCTGAAATAGTAAAAATAATACCCTGTTTTGGACCATATTCAATTATTATAATTCCTAGCACCAAACTAGCTAAAAAATAGAAAGCTAACTGATATCCGGGAACTATTGTCCTTAAATATATTAGAATCATCATTATCGCAAGAAGAATTGCGCTTCTTGCAAGTTTTTTACTTTTTTCTCTCATAATATTGCTCGCTTTATCTGCAGCATATGCTAGCACATAGCATACACTGGCATAGTCTGCAAAAGTCATCATCTGCAGAGTTGTACCCTCTTGTATATACATTACCTCTATACGCATTTGCTGTACTTCTTGTTTGTGAGTATGCAGTTGCATATTCTGGATTTGAAGGTTCCATCATGTATGCTTTTTCAAAATATGAGTATGCTTGATCATACCATCCTTGCTTTTGAAATACCACGCCTCTCAAATAATGCCATTCTGCATTTCTATTTGTAGAATTCCTTAATATGTTATCAGCAGTTGCATAATCGTTTTTTGCTATGTGTTGTCTTACTTCAGCATAACTTCCTTTGTAATTTCCTTCATCGTATGTATACCCATAGTCCTTGCTTTTTCGGTTTTTTACAATAGTATCATATGCTTCATTTACTTGCTGAAGCTTTTCGTTTGCAAGGTCTTTCAAATCACTGTCCATATATTTATCAGGATGATACTTCTTAACCAATTCTCTATATGCTTTTTTTATAGTTTCATCACTATCATTGCGATTTACTCCGAGCACTTTGTATGGATCTGTAATAGCCAATTTATTTATCTCCGTTCAATATTTTTTCTGTCCTGTCGTAAAGACCTTCATATATAATATTCTCAACAATAGGATCTTTAAATTCCTCTTCAATTTCCTCATATAAATCAGATGCTGCTTTTAAAGGAGCATATAGGATAAATGAAGTTCTTTCCTTAATCTCATTTTTAAATATTTGAATATCTTTGTCTTTTTGATAATTAAATCTAGTAAGATACGGATTAAACATATCCTTCTTAATGTCCTTTTCAATATCATCAAACGCGTCAGCAGAATACACCCATTTTCCTACATTATAAGCTATCTTTGATGCGATATCTCTAAGCTGCTCATCAACATCATTTAACTTATAAAGGCATATATCCTGAATAATCCTAGCATAGTTTTCTGCAACTTCATCAATGTTGTCACATTTTTCTTTCTCGAGATTTGCTATTTGATTTAAATGCGAATCAATATTTTGGGTAAGTTCACAATATTTTTTTCTTAACTTCTTACTATAGGCACGCATAATTTTTTCTGATGAACTATGAAATAAATTATTCTCATCCTTAACATTATCAAGTAATTTCATATATGATAAATAAATATTCATATCAGCAATAAAATCTATTGTACTGCTTTGTATAATTTTTTTCTTTTTTAGTACAGGATGAACAATACATCGAAAATCAGCATATTCAAGTGGTAATTTTAATATGGAATCAATGAATACGGTTAAAAATACGCAGTCATAATTTAATGTAAGTCTTGGTATTTGACCCCATCTGTCTTTTATGGAATGACAAATTCCGCAATAGTAAGCATTATACTTAATATATTCCTTCATTTTTAATTCAGGCGGATAAGTTTTAATATATCCTATCAATTTATGCCTCCTTTTTTTGATTTTTCATCTTCTTCAATTCTTTTAAACTTAATACTGCATACCCGATTAAAGACGTTATTTGTAGCGCCATTGCTATCATCATCAGCATATTTGTGATATTCATACTTAAACTGAACAATATACATACAGCTATTATTACATTTAAAATTAACGCTGAAAGTTTGCCGAACCATTTTGATGAAACAGTAAAGTTATATATAAGCTTGTACAGCAATCCTCCGATAACTAATATAAAATCCTTTATAAACAACATAATCATTATCCATGCTTTCAATCTGCCTAAAAGAAAAAGAAGTACTATTGCGGAAATCTGCATTAGCTTATCTGCAAAAGGATCAGCAAGTTTTCCAAAATTGCTGATCGCATTAAGCTTTCTTGCCAGATATCCATCAACTACATCAGATAATGCTGCAACAATAAACACCAGTCCTGCTGCAAAATCATTTTCATTCCAAAGAAAATAACAAAATACAGGAATGAGGCATAGTCTAGTAAGCGTAATTATATTTGGTATATGTTTCATTATCCTCCTACATTGCAAGTATCTTAGCTACATTTACATCATACTCGAATGATGCTTTTTCCATTTTTAGTGCTTCTTCAATATCAATATCAACTATTTTGTTATCTATTAGGCATATTGCTTTATTGAATCTTTCTTCATTCAATATCTCAATAGCTTTAAATCCCATCATACTTGCCATAACCCTATCTCTTGCTGAAGGGCTTCCGCCTCTTTGTATATACCCTAATATAGTGCAGACCGTACGTATACCTGTTGTTTCTTCGATATCTTTACATATTTTTGCTGTATCCCCTACTCCTTCTGCAATTACTATACAGTGATCTCTCTTGCCTCTGTTTCTACCCTCCATTATAGGTTTAATGATATCGGTCTGGAAGTTGTATTTATGTTCAGGAATTACTATAGCATCTGCTCCACCAGCGATACCGTCATTTATTGCAATATAACCTGCGTGACGTCCCATAACTTCAATAACAGCTACTCTTTCATGTGAATAAGCAGTATCTCTTAATTTATCTATTGCAGAAAGTGCCGTGTTTAGTGCTGTATCATAACCTATACAGTATTCAGTAGATGAAACATCATTATCAATAGTAGCTGGAATTACTACACATTTCATACCCTCATGTGTAAAATCTAAAGCTCCTCTGTATGAACCATCACCGCCAATTACAACTAGAGCTTCTATTCCAAAAACCTTGCACATTTCTAGTGCTCTTTCTCTAAATATTTTTTCTTTGAATCTTTCTGATCTTGCTGTTCTGATAATTGTACCACCTCTTTGCAATATGCCAGAAACACTTCTTGCAGTTAATTTTTCAAACTCTCCATTAATCAGACCTTCATAACCCCTGTTTATACCATATGTGGTCATGTTATATGCAATTCCTGCTCTTACAACAGCTCTTAAAGCTGCATTCATTCCTGGTGCATCGCCTCCACTTGTTAACACGCCTATTGTCTTTATACTCATTTTTTATCTCCTGATTTAAAATATTATCACAAATTTATTTAAATACCATATTTTCTTTTCCGAATATGTCTGCCATTTCTGATACCACTTCACTATCTTGATTATATGTCATGGTTTTCACTCTTTTACTTCCATCAACATTTTTTACAACTATTAATGTGGAATTTCCTGTAAAGTATTTTACAAAAGCTTCAAAACAGGAAAGATTAATATTGTTACCATTTATATAAAGTTTTTTATTTCCGATCAGATCAGTTTCTTGAACTGCTTGTTCATAATCAGAACTGTCTTCGCTTGTATTATCAATAACAGCTATACAATCATCCTTCTTGATATTTAGTTCGGAAATATCCTCGGCAATAAGTTTCACTGTATCTTGTTTTAAGCTAATCCTTCCATTGATTATTATCTTCTTTTCAGGTATTAGTAAAGAAGCATATTTTTCTAATGTTCTAGGAAACACTATTACTTCCAAAGTATCATATAAATCTTCAATAATTAAGAATGCCATCATTTCATTATTTTTTGTTAGTTTTCTCTGTATGCTGTTTATTATTCCTGCTACTTTTACTTTTTCATTGTCATTAAGCCCTGTATGGTCCTCTTCTTCAGAATCGATATTTTTACAGCTGCATTTAAAAAGATTCATTTCTTTTAGTACGACTCTGTATTCATCTAAAGGATTTCCTGTCATGTAAAGACCAAGAACCTCTTTTTCCATAATCAGCTTTTTCGATAAGTCAAATTCGTCTCTTTTCTTAATGTCGTAATCATACTCTGTAGCATCGTCCATCAACGCAAAAAGTGACATCTGACCTTCCAGGTTTTTCTTCTGTTGTTCGCTTATTGAATCCACGACTTCCTCATAACAGCTATAAAGTTCACATCTATTCTTGCCGAGCCCGTCAAAAGCTCCAGCTTTTATAAAGCCTTCTAAACATTTTTTATTTACATCACTTTTATTAATTCTTTTTACAAAATCAATAAAACTCTTGAATAACCCTTCATCATTTCGGTTTTTAACTATTGTTTCACATGCTTTTATTCCTACTCCATTGATTGCTGCTAATGGATATCTTATATTTTTTCCCTCAACTGTAAATTTTGTATTACTTTTATTTATGCTCGGTGGAAGTACGCATATATTTATTGATTTACATTCTTCTATATATTCTGCAAGTTTTTCTCTGGCTGTTATAAAACTATTCATTGTAGCTGCCATGAATTCTACAGGATAATAGCATTTCAAAAAAGCTGTTTGATAGGAAATATACGCATAAGCTACCCCATGAGATTTATTAAATGCATAATTTCCAAAATCTATCATTTCATCAAATACTTTGTTTGCAACAGATGTTGGCACTTTATTTTTTTCTGCTCCTTTTACGAAATTATCTTTCTCCTTTAAAAGAGCTGACATTTTCTTTTTTGCCATCATTTTTCTTACAAGATCAGATCCGCCCATTGAATATCCAGCCATATCACGGCAGATTTGCATTATCTGTTCTTGATAAATCATACACCCATATGTATCTTTAAGTATTGGTTTTAGTATCTCATGCTCATATACAGTACCTTCTGGATTGTTCTTGTTCCTTAAACACATGTCTATAAACTGCATAGGACCAGGTCTGTATATCGATATTCCCAATGTAATATCTTCAATGGATTCAGGTTTAAATCTTTTCATGAAATCTGTCATTCCAGCACTTTCTAATTGGAATATTCCTGAAGTATTGCCTAAAGATATGTATTCAAAAACATTTTTATCATTGTATTCCATACTATCAAAATCAATTTCACGATTATGATTTATCTTTACTAAGTCAATACAGTCTTTAATAACAGTTAAAGTCCTTAATCCTAAAAAATCTACTTTTAGAAGTCCTAATTCTTCAAGATTTTCCATTGGAAATTGAGTTACCATTGAATCATCATCAGATGTCTGTATGGGTATATATTCTTTAACCGGATTGTCAGTTATTACTACACCTGCAGCATGTATGCCCGAATGTCTTGATATTCCTTCGAGTCTTCTTGCCATATCAATAAGTTCTTTTACTGAGGGGTCTGTTTCATATTCTTTAGCTAGTTCAGGATTTACCTCAAGAGCTTTATCTATCTTCATTTTTAGCTCATTTGGTATCATTTTGCTGATTTTGTCACATAATGCATATGGAAGATTTAATGCTCTCCCTACATCTTTTATAACTCCTCTTGCAGCCATAGTACCAAAAGTAATTATCTGACATACTTTATCTGAACCATATTTGTTTTTAACATAATCAATTACTTCGGATCTTCTTTCGTAACAAAAATCCACATCAATATCGGGTAATGATATTCTGGCAGGATTTAAAAACCTTTCAAAAAGAAGATTATATTTTATTGGGTCCACATTTGTTATATTCATTGCATATGCTACTATACTTCCTGCAGCACTGCCTCTACCTGGACCAACAGGAATTCCATTTGTCTTAGCAAAATTTATAAAATCTGCAGTAATTAAAAAATAGTCAATATACTTCATATTATTTATTACTTCAAGTTCGTATTCGGCTCTTTGGATGTGTGTTTGAGTCAATTGATCTTTGTATCGTCTTCTTAGACCAGTAAATACAATATTTTTCATATATTCATAATGATCCGTATTTTCCGGTAAAGGAAACTTCGGTAAATGCATTTCATCTAATTTAAAATTAACATTACACATATCAGCAATACGCTGTGTATTTGTAACAGCTTCTGGTATATTTGAAAAATCTCTTACCATTTCTTCTTTTGATTTAAAGTAAAACTCATCTGAAGGAAATCTCATCCGATTTTCTTCATCGACAGTTTTTGCTGTCTGTATACATAAAAGAAGATCATGAGCTTTTGCATCCTGTTTTTCTAGATAATGCACATCATTTGTTGCTACTAAAGGAATTTTAAGTTCATTTGAAAGTTTTATAAGTTGTTGATTAACTAAAGTTTGTTCAGGTATTTTATTATATTGAAGCTCAAGATAGAAATTATCTTTCCCAAAAATATCAATATATTCTAGGGCTTTTGCTCTGGCTCTCTCATAATCCTTATCTAAAATTGCTTCAGGTATTTCTCCTGAAAGGCATGCGCTTAAAGCAATAACACCTTCACTGTATTCTCTTAATAATTCTTTATCAACTCTTGGCTTATAGTAGTAACCATCTACAAATGAAGAGGATACAATCTTCATTATATTGTGAAGTCCATTATTGTCTTTTGCAAGTAAAACTAGATGCCCTTGTGTCGAATCTAATCCATGTACCTTATCTGTTCTTTTCCTCCTAGCAGTATATACTTCGCATCCAATGATAGGTTTAATACCTACACTTATACAGCTTTTATATAACTGCAATATTCCGTACATCACTCCATGATCAGTTATTGCAACTGCTTTCATACCCATTTCCTTAGCTTTACTGACCATGTCAGGTATTCTAGTAGAACCATCAAGTAAGCTAAATTCAGTATGTACATGAAGATGGACAAAATCAGTCATTTAAATACTCCTTTAATTTAGTTAAAGCATTCGCTCTATGGCTTACTTTATTTTTTTGTTCATCCGTTAATTCCGCAAAAGAAAGATTATAACAAGCTGGCATAAATATTGGATCATAACCGAATCCTCTTTTTCCTCTTGGTTCATTTAATATTGTACCTTTACACTCACCTCTGAATAACACATGTGAACCATCTTTTTTGATTAATGCGATAACGCTTACGAATCTTGCGTTACGGTTAACCTGATCTACTCTAAACATCAGCTTAAGAAGAGTTCTAATATTTAACTTATCAATGTATGAAGAATCTGTATAATTTTTGTTATTGTTATAATTAACATAAGAATAGAACCTTTTTGAATATACTCCAGGCATATTTTTCAAACAAGATACTTCTAAACCTGAGTCATCTGCTATCACCATATGTTCTGTATGCTTTTTCGCATCTAGTGCTTTAAGTAAAGCGTTTCCCTCAAAGGTATCTTCTGTCTCCTCAGGATTTGAAAAGATGCCCGCTTCTTTTAGTGAGATAATTTCATAATCTGGAAGAATATCTTTTATTTCTTTGATTTTACCCTTATTATTACTTGCAAGTACAATAGTTTCTTTCTTCATTAGCTATCCAAGCACTTTCTTTGAATGTTCATAATATTTTTAATTGCTTTTTGAGATAAATAAATAATTTCATCCAATTTTTCTTTATCAAAAGTATTTTTTTCTCCTGTTGCTTGAATTTCAGCAATCCCTCCATTTGAATCCATAATAAGATTAAGATCAACTTGGGCATTACTGTCTTCTTCATAACACAAATCTACCATAACTTGATCATTAACAATACCTGCACTTATAGCGGCTACTTGACACTTAACTGGGTTGTCTTTTAAATATCCTTTATTAATCATCCATTCAAATGCATCATGTAGTGCGATAAATCCAGCAGTTATGCTTGCTGTTCTTGTTCCACCATCTGCTTGAATAATATCACAGTCAATTATAATTGTTGCATCATGGAATGAATCTAGGTCTACACATGCCCTTAATGATCTTCCTATCAATCTCTCTATTTCAGATGACCTGGAATTTTTTTTTAAATTTGCTATATCTCTCTTGTTTCTTTGAATTGTAGCTCTAGGAAGCATATTATACTCGGCAGTCACCCAACCTTTTGAATCGCGAAACGGTGGCGATTCTAGACTTACTGATGCAGTACATATTACTTTTGTATCACCACATTCTATATATGCAGAGCCTTCTGCATATTTCATTACATTCCTTTTAAGTATTATAGGTCTTGTTTCATCATTACTTCTTTTATCTATTCTCATAAAGCACCTTTTCTATTTTATTGAAACAACATTAAATGAATGTTAACTAGATATCATTTTAACATTTTTACACTTCTTATACAAATAAAAAACGTATATCTATTCCGAAATATCCATTATATCGAGATACTCAATAATACCATTTGCTATACCTTGCGCGAGTTTTAGTTGATATGCGTCTGTTTTCAATTTATCGCTTTCAACAGGATTAGTTATAAATCCGACTTCTACAGTAGCTGCTGGACAATTTGCGCGTGCATGGACAGCAAGTTGCTGGTTAAACAATCCTCTGTCTGATGCAATAGCTGATTTTATGACATTCTTTTGAATAATTTGGGCATACTCTTTGTCCTGTTCATCTCTCCATATAGTCATTATTCCTTTTGCTGATTCTTCAGTATATGAGTCAACATGAACAGAAAGAAACAGCTTGGCATTATGAATATTTGCAAGATCACCTCTTTCTAAGGCGAAACCTAAATAAATATCCTCATTTCTTGTCATGTATATATTATATCCTTTTTCTAAAAGTATTTCTTCAATTTTTTCACATATACCAAGATTTATATCTGCTTCATTTATTTTATCATCACTTCTTGATTCTGTTCCTGGATCATGACCGCCATGTCCTGCATCAATAAATATAAGATTTTCGATATTAGGATCACAAAAAGTCAATGTTGAAAATAATGTATTTGCATTAGGATAAAGTATCACTTCTTTCTGAAATTCAAAACTAACCCTGTAATATATCATCCCTGAAATTTCTTCTTTTTTAACATCCATATATTTTATGTACCCATCATTAATGAAAATTTTCTCTTCGCTAAGATTATATGAGACAGTTCTTCCTTTTAATGAAGACCATGCTTTTGCAGGAATGCGTATCGTATATATGTCCTCAGAACCATCATCGATGTTATCTTCATAATACAGCACTGTACTATCAGCTTGCTTGCATAATTGATATTCAGGTATGAATAAGAATTTTCTTGAATATATATTCGAGTAATTAAAGAAATCCCTATTTTGAACTTCCGATAGACTGTAGTGCATACTTGATGAAGTTGATTCAATATTTGTCACTGCTATACATTTATCAGTTATAACTTTTATATCTAAAGTCATGTTTTCATAATTCTTCTTTATCTCAATCTTCTGTACTATTGAATTATCAGGAAATATAGCATCTTCTTCATATTGAAAGGTGTTATAATCATCTAGTATGATTGAGAAAAATATTGTCGTTTTATTATTTATATCATACCATGAAGTCTTTTTTGCATCATCCGGATTTCTATATTCGTCAAAAATATACTTCTTATCATTCTGGAATACGGTATTAAACTCGCATTCTTTCGATAAGCCTTCAAATATGAGTATATCATTTTCGTACTTTACTTTTATTTCTTTAGGTTGTCTAGTATTATTTGTCTCATTAGGAGTTTGTGAGCTGGTAATTTGATTATCTGTCTGAGTCTGTTGATTATTAGGTGTGGAAGAAACTTGAGAATTGTTTTTCAATAAATTTTCGTTTGTCATTATAAATATGACTACAGCTATTATAATGCATGCAATTACCATAATTGCAATAATACTGGTTATTTTTTTTCTATTATCTGAATTATTATAATTAAATTCCATATAGCCTCTCTATATTTTAGTTTTCATCTAGCATATCTATTATACCCTGTGCTATGCCCTGAGCAAGGATATTTTGATATTCATCTGTCTGCAGCAGATAAAGCTCATCTGGATTAGTCATGAATCCGCATTCAACCAAAGCTGCTGGCATCTTTGTAGAGTTTAGCACTACTAAATTAGGTCTGTCAATAATCCCTCTATCTATAGCATCAGTTTTACTTATTAAATTTTTATGTATCTTCATGCCTAGCGTTTTGCCTGATGAATTATTACTTTGGTCTGAAGATGGATATACGAGAGTCATTATTCCTTTTAAATTTGAATTCGCAAATGCATTTGAATGAATACTAATAAATAAAGAGGCCTGGATTTTGTTAGCTATATGAGCACGTTCATACAGACCTACATATTCATCTGTATTTCTAGTCATAAATACTTTTATTCCTTTATCACAAAGTATTTTTTCAACTTTTTTTGCAACTGATAAATTAATTTTTGATTCGTATACAGAACCGGATACTGCTCCGGGATCAAATCCTCCATGGCCTGCATCTATTACAACACTACCCAAATAAATATTATTAACAGGTAATAGATTAATATTAGTGTATGTAGACCTTGCTGAGTTAAAATATAGTAGCAAAGGCTGTTTTGAAAATATAATCATTATGACCTGCTCGTCTGATCTCTTGATTTGTATTTTTTCAATATATTCATCATTAATATATAAAACGCCAGCAGTAAGCCTGTAAGAAGTATCCAAAAAAGAGATTTCTTTAATTAAGTCATTTTCTGCTATTTTAACATTTCTGTTGACTTCGCCATATTGATCAGCTAAAGATATACCGTTAATATGTATATATTTTCTGTTTGAAGAATTATAGTAAAACATATTTGATATTTTTTGTGAGAAAATATCAAGTTGTAACTCTGTTCTGCTTTTTTCTAATAACTCATACCTGCATTGGTTACTAAGTTCAATGCTTAAATAAGTTCCTGATTCATCATATGTAATTCTTACTGCTTTAATATATTTCGAACCTTCTACAGGAAAAAACTCTTCTGAATTACAGTAAGAATTTGGTATAAATAAAATAATTCTATTTGGATCAGATTTTCTTTTAATTTCATAACCTTCATAATTATCAGCATTAATTAAAACCTGATCTTTTAATATTTTTGCTTTAACTTCATTTGAAATTAAAGTGACTGTTTGATTATTCTGATTTTCAGTTTGTGTGTCTTGTTGCTTTGTATCTGCTAAACTTATCCATATTTCGACATATCCATCATATTTTTTAATTTCATACATTGCTTTGTTTTTCAAATCTATTACAAGCCTCTTTAATAAACCGTCATTAATAATCCTGACAGAATCAAAATAATTACCTTTATATGAAATAGTATTTAATTTTTCGACATTTAATAAATCTAATACAATTCTGTCTGGATTGCTTAGTATATAATGTGTCTTTATTTGAATATCTTCAGACTTTAAAATTAATACATCATAAGCATCTATACTTTTATACGCAATTGATGAAGAATGAATTAATTGTTCCAAACTTGTATTTACAAGTGTTATACCATTTTCAAATTTAAAATCATATTCACTTATCTCTATATCATTAATTCTAAGTTTCATATTCCTAATATCAAATACATATTTTATATCTTTAATTGTTAATATAGCACTAAATATTTCATCATCCCATATAACACTCCCCCCTTCTATTTGAGCAAACTGACGTAGCGGGATATATTCTGATACTGTGTCTTTATTATCTAGAGAATTTTCATCCGAAGCTTGTATTTCTTGCGATGTGCCTTGTTCTGATGATTGTTCCACTTCCGATAATCCAAAAATATTTAATGCATCATATTCAACATAAACAATATCATTTTCTTCTTTTACTTGATATTTATAAATCTTGTTATCATTCATAATTATGCTTGTAGGAACTAATATGTAGTATATTGCTGTATCTGTTTTAACTTCAGCGTATTTATTCACATAATACCACTGGTATTTATATTCATTAAGACTGCATACCTCCTTCATGCTTACATATATTTTATTTGAATTATCAAAAATGTAGGGGGTATATTTACTATTTTCAGATTTGGTCTGAATACTATCTTTATTATCAGTAAAGTCTGGTAAATACACATCTAACATATACTGCATTAATGTTTCAGGAGCATAAAATTTACCTTCACTCAGTATTATATCACCTGAAGTAAAATATGAGCCATTATACCCTATGTAGTCTGTCTGTACATAGAAGTACATTTCATTGTCATTCCTGCTAATCATTATATAATCATTATCAACTGACTTAACTGGTATGATGTTATATAAATCTGCAAATTCATCAATACAAAAATAAGGTAATTGATTAAACTCATATCTTTTAAGCGTGTAAATATTTAGTATATCCCCATTAACATCAACTCTTGTTATTTTCCCGTTAATGTATTTTATATTACGGTTATCTATTAATTTATAAGCTGTATAACCTTCATTAAAAATTGTTGTGATATTTTCAGGAACATATGTAAAGCCTTGGAATAATACAATATCGCCAAAATAATACTTTTCATTATTTATATATACGATATCTCTTTCTGTATTAAATATTATTGTTTTTTCATTATATGTTACAGTAACGCTTTTTTCTGTATCATTCCACTTTAATGTCAGCTTATGTATGCCTGCAATTGAAGATAGCTTATAATATTTATTGTTATCAAATATTTTATACTCACACTCAGAATAGATATCCTGTTGTGCATATACCGAAAAAGGAATTATTAATAAAAGTAGAATTATGAGTGTCTTTAGTATATTTTTCATGACTTTATCTTCTGTTCCTTACTTATTTACTTCATTTTACATCAAAAGATCTATAATAATCAAGAATTTTTATTATTTAATATTTTCATGAATCTTATCTTTATTATAATAGACCTCTATTTTAAAGGAGCCTTTTTATCCAGGCTCTTACCATAACTGCTCCAGGAATCTCTTACTTTGTATCTTAGATCAATATTATAAATACTGTCTATAAGATTATTAAGTTCTTTTCTTTTGTCAACATATTCAGACAATATAAACTCATCTTTTTCTAAAAGAGAATCCATTTGCATGAGCCATGGCTCAAAAACTTCTGCATCTCTATGCTCAGCGTCTTCGAGCTTCCTGCGCAGGTGAGCGACTACTAATTTAATGGCCTTTTTTTTATAATACTCGTCAGGGTATACTTTTTTAGTCATTTTCAATTACCAGCCTTCTGTCATATTAATTTAAGAGAAACCATTGTAACATGTACAATCCGGTCATCTAATTCTCATTTCTTAACAATAATATGATAACATATGTAAATACATTAAGCAATACAATAATATGTTATAATATGTTTATGAAAATTCTCAAAACAAATAAACATATTTCTAGAGTAATTAAAAAAGCATATAAAGCAATTGAGGATCTTACACCTCTAGAATTTGATTGCGGACAATTATGTAATAATAAATGCTGTAAAGAAGGTTCTGAAGGAATGTATCTATTTCCATTTGAATTTCAGTATCTAATTGATAAAACTGATAAAGATATAATACATACAGATAATGATTTTGATTTACTTATCTGTAATGGGAAATGTGACAGAAAATACCGTCCATTAGCATGCAGAATATTTCCGCTATTTCCATATGTTAATAATAAAGGCGAAGTTGAAGTAAAATTTGATCTACGAGCTAGAAATATCTGCCCTTTGCAGTTTAAGGATATGCCTGAAATACAAATCCAAAAAAGATTTGTAAAACGAATTAAGAATATTTTTAAAAAACTTATTAAGTATCAGGTATTCTATGATTACTGCCGAAAACTTACTGAAGAAATAAATTTCCTGAAAAAATTTTACTAAAAAAGGATGCATTCCCCCTTTGCATCCCTTGGCTGCCGAAGAAGGATTCGAACCCTCACAAACTGATCCAGAGTCAATTGTGCTACCATTACACAATTCGGCAAAGTCTTTAAGAAATATAACACATATCTACTTACACTTCAACATATTTTTAAAAGTATAATCAATTTTTATGTTTTTATAAAATAATAGAGGATCGATTTTTTATTCTGTCCTCTAGTACTTTATTTTATTATATTATCAAACACTTGCATAAAAAACTACAATATACTTTCGTGCAATTGATTCAAAATTCTGTATCTTGTGGCAGGTACATTAAAAACCGGTATCATATTTCCATAAATGGAATATACTTCGCCATCATAAAATTTAATTGAAAAATCAGTACTTTTCCCTTTTGCGATACAATACTCATGCGAATAACCACCCACTAAATAACAACTCGAAAGCAGATTTAAATCCTTATCCCTATATTCTTCTGCTATATAAACAGCCACAGTTGCTTTCTGAGCTTTTAAATCATGTGTAACTCCCCACCCTGCCAAATATTTTCGCGAGTAGCAATTACACTTTCTTTTGTCTTGTATATACTTTCCAATTTTATAAATCCATCTTTTCGAAGTTTATAATTAAAGATTCTGCCGTTTAGCGCTAATTCCCTAAAACACGGTCCATGTTCTAATGCTGAAGCACAGCCTTGAATATAAATGGAACCATCATTACCGATTCTCATTGTAGATGGATATACCATAGGAGCATAAAACAGACTATTTGCTGTTTTATCACCTTTTTCTCCACCGATAAAAGGTTCT
>Ga0209606_1000561_pt1 | contig 54435 bp, 48 predicted proteins | sample AD_UKC057_MetaG_FD_184412 | JGI IMG/M metagenome (GOLD analysis project Ga0209606, IMG submission 184412) | Active sludge microbial communities of municipal wastewater-treating anaerobic digesters from USA - AD_UKC057_MetaG (SPAdes) (version 2) | ecosystem: Engineered > Bioreactor > Anaerobic >... | reverse complement strand
CCGTTTGGCCGATTGGTGGGAAGGTTTGCGTCCCCGCCGGACGCGCATTTCGCAATTCGTGGCGTTGGCGCCAATATGATTTTATCTGCAATTATTAAGGTTCAAGTATTATTTTGCCAGTGGTATCTGAGCAGAGGCTGCGACGGCTCGCAGTTCGGCAGGGGATGGAATCCCCTGCCTGACACGAGCCAAGCGCGCTGAAGCGCGTTGTTTGAGGACGTAGCAGCCCCGGGGGCCAGGAATTTCTGATCTGATTCGTGAAATTCGTGTTCATTCGGGGCCATTTTCCGAGGAGGCCTTATGTGTGACACTTGTGGTTGTGAGCATCACCCGCAGGAACAGGAGCCGGTGACCGCTCAGCGCATCCCTGTGGTGCAGAAGATCCTCAACGCCAACGATCAGGCAGCGCAGGAGAATCGGGAGCATCTCAAAGCGCACGGCATCACCGCATTCAACCTCATGTCCTCGCCGGGGGCGGGGAAAACGACACTCTTGCTGGCGACGATCGCCGCGTTGCGCGAGCGTTTCCGCATTGGCGTCATCGAGGGCGATACCGCGTCGCAGGTGGATGCGGAGATCATCGCCGCGACGGGGACGCCGGTCGTGCAGATCAACACGGGCGGCGGCTGTCACCTGGACGCGCCGATGGTGCATAGCGCCCTGCACGCCCTGCCGCTCGAGGTGCTGGACGTGACCTTCATCGAGAACGTGGGCAATCTCATCTGCCCGGTGTCGTTCGACCTGGGACAGGATTACCGGGTGGCGCTGCTCAGCGTTCCCGAAGGGCACGACAAACCCTACAAGTACCCCGCGATCTTCGAGGCGGTGGATGTGGTGGTCGTCACCAAGACCGATCTCATGCCCTACCTGGATTTCGACCTGCCGAAATTCACCGAGCTGGTGTGGGGACTGAATCCCGCCGCGTCCGTGCTGCCGCTCTCGGCCAAGACCGGCGAGGGGATGGCGGCCTGGCTCGCCTGGGTGGAGGAGCGGCTGGGATAACGGCGCCCGGCGACGGAGGGAATCTCGTGCAGCCTGAAAATGTGCCGGCGAGGGCGCTGCGGATTTCGATCACCGGCGTGGTGCAGGGGGTCGGTTTCCGTCCCTTCGTGTACAACCTGGCGCGGCGGCTCGGCGTGCGCGGCTGGGTGCTGAATCACTCCGGCGGCGTGGACATCGAAGCCGAAGCCGACCCGGAGACGCTGACGGCGTTCCTCGCCGGGCTGCGCGCTGAGGCGCCCCCGCTCGCGCACATCGCTTCGCTGGAGGCGACACCGATCCCCTCGAATGGCTACACGACGTTCGAGATCCGCCATTCGGAGGCGCAGGCAGGACGTTTCGTGCTCATCTCGCCGGACGTGGCGACTTGTCCCGATTGCCTGCGGGAGCTGTTCGATCCTGCCGACCGGCGCTACCGCTACCCCTTCATCAACTGCACGAATTGCGGGCCGCGCTTCACCCTCATCACGGACATCCCCTACGACCGGCCCAATACTACCATGCGCGTCTTCCCTCTCTGCGACGCCTGTCGTGCCGAGTACGAAAACCCCGCCGACCGCCGCTTTCACGCTCAGCCCAACGCCTGCCCCGTGTGTGGACCCCAACTCAGCCTGGTGATACCTCAGCCGTCCACCGTCCAGCAACCAGCAACCAGCTTCCAGCAACCAGCTTCCAGCAACCAGCTTCCAGCAACCAGCTTCCAGCAACCAGCAACCAGCTTCCAGCAACCAGCAACCAGCAACCAGCTTCCAGCAACCAGCAACCAGCAACCAGCTTCCAGCAACCAGCAACCAGCTTCCAGCCACCAGCTTCCAGCAACCAGCTTCCAGCAACCAGCAACCAGCTTCCAGCAACCAGCAACCAGCAACCAGCTTCCAGCAACCAGCAACCAGCAACCAGCTTCCAGCAACCAGCAACCAGCTTCCAGCCTCCAGCTTCCAGCAACCAGCAACCAGCAACCAGCTTCCAGCAACCAGCAACCAGCCACCAGCTTCCAGCCTCCAGCTTCCAGCAACCAGCTTCCAGCAACCAGCAACCAGCAACCAGCCACCAGCTTCCAGCCTCCAGCCTCCAGCGACGAGATTCTCTCCTGGGCCAGCGAGTTGCTTTTGCGCGGCGGCATTCTCGCCCTCAAGGGCCTGGGCGGCTTCCAGCTGGCGTGTGACGCGACCGCTGCCGAAGCGGTGCGGCGCCTGCGCGAACGCAAGCGTCGCCCGCACAAACCCTTCGCCGTGATGGTCGCTTCCCTGGAGGAGGCTCGCCTCTACTGCGAAATCTCGCCGGAAGAGGCGGCCCTGCTCACCTCGCCGCAGGCGCCGATCGTCTTGCTACGACGCCGGACGCCGGATGGCGCTGTCGGACGGGCGCCGGTGGCCCCCGAGGTCGCGCCGAACCAGCACACCCTCGGCTTGATGCTGCCTTACACGCCGCTGCATCATCTGCTGCTGCGCGATGTGGGCCGTCCGCTGGTGATGACGAGCGGCAACTTGAGCGAAGAACCCATCGCCAAAGACAACGACGAAGCATTGGAGCGGCTCGCCGGCATCGCCGACGCCTTCTTGTTGCACGACCGCGACATCTACGCGCGCTACGATGATTCCGTGGTGCAGGTCAGCCAATTTGCAAATCCAAAATCCGGATCCCCAACCCCGAAATTGCAAGTAGTGCGCCGCGCGCGCGGCTATGCCCCTTTCCCCATCCCCTTGCCCTTTGAGGTGGGACAGGTCTTTGCGGCGGGCCCCCTGCTCAAGAACACGTTCACGCTCACCCGCGAGCGCTACGCCTTCGTGAGCCAGCACATCGGCGACCTGGAGAATCTGGAGACGCTGGAGCACTACGAGGCCGCGCTGGCGACGTATCAACGGCTGTTCCGCATCGCGCCGGAACGGGTGGTGTGCGATCTGCATCCGGATTACCTGAGCACGCGCTTCGCGGAGGATTTCGCCCGCGCACACGGGCTGCCGGTGCCGACGCGAGTTCAGCATCACCGAGCGCACATCGCCGCATGTCTGGCGGATAACGGCTGGCCCCGCGACGGCGGCCCCGTCATCGGGGTGGCGTTGGACGGCACGGGCTACGGCGATGACGGCGCGATCTGGGGCGGCGAGTGGTTTTTGGGGGATTACGATGGGCTGCGCCGGGTGGCGCACCTCGAGCCGTTGCCCCTCCCCGGCGGCGATGCGGCGACGCGCGCGCCCTGGCGCATCGCCGTCGCCTATCTCCATGCTCTGCTAGAGCCGGAGGATTTCCCTGCCGACCTCTGTTTCGCGGGCTTCTGCCCCGGCGAGGCGGGTTTCATCCGGCAGCAGATCGAGAAGGGCCTGAATGTGCCCCGGACTACCTCGATGGGACGGCTCTTCGACGCCGTGAGCGCGCTTTTGGGCGTGCGCAGCGAGATCAGCTACGAGGCTCAGGCCGCTATTGAGCTGGAACAGCTGGCCTGGGGCGCGCAGGACTGGCGACCCTTTCCCTTCACCATCGAAGACGGGGTGGTGCGACTCGCGCCGCTTTTCTACGCCCTGCTGGAGACGCTGGAGCGCGGCGGCGCGCTTCCCGACATCGCCGCGCGCTTCCATGCGACCGTCGCACGGATGGTGCTGGAAGTCTGCGTCCGTTTGCGCGACGTCAGCGGCGTGACGACCGTCGCCCTGAGCGGCGGCGTCTTCCAGAACGCCCTGCTGTTGGATTTGACCGTCCCCATGTTGGAAGCTGCTGACTTTGACGTGTTGGTGCACCATCAAGTGCCTTGCAACGACGGCGGCCTCTCGTTGGGTCAGGCGGTTTACGCCCCCTAACGTGCGAACGTGCGAAGGTATCCACGTGTGAAGGTGCAAACGTAAATGGTTCGCTGATTCGCCGACTTGCCTCTTCGTTTCTTCGCCTTCTCGCCTATTTTCCGAGGAGCACTTACGCATCACGCATTACGTTTTTTTTGAGGAGACGCCATGTGTCTGGCCATTCCCGTTCAGATTCAATCCATTGACGCCGACCGCAACGCCATCGTCGCGCTGGGCGGTGTGAGCCGTCAGATCAGCCTGATCATGACGCCAGAGGCGCAGGTCGGCGATTATGTGCTGGTTCACACCGGCTACGCCATCAGCGTGCTCTCGGAAGAGGAAGCGCAGGCCTCGCTGGAAGCCTTCGCCGAGATTGCAAAGATTCAAGCGGAGATGGAAATGGGGAATGGGGAAATGGGTAATGGGGACCCTTATCACCCATGACCCCTCACCCATTACCCTTCCCCCTTCACTATGAAATACATTGACGATTTCCGTGACCCCGCGCTTGCCCGCGCGCTGGTGGAACAAATCCGCCGTGAGGCGCCGCGCCCCATCCGCGTGATGGAATTCTGCGGGGGACACACGCACGCCATTTTTCGCTTCGGCTTGCGGGACCTGCTCGCCGGCGCGGTGGAACTCCGCTCCGGGCCGGGCTGTCCCGTCTGTGTGACCGCTGCCGCCGATCTCGATCGTGCCATCGCGCTGGCGGACGTCCCCGGCGTGACGCTGACCACCTTCGGCGACATGCTCCGCGTGCCCGGCAGCGGAGGGGATTTGCAGGCGGCTCGCGCGCGCGGCGCGGACGTGCGCATCGTCTACTCGCCGGCGGACGCGGTGACGCTGGCCCGCGAGACTCCTCGCCGCGAGGTGATTTTCCTCGGCGTGGGCTTCGAGACGACCGCCCCGGGCGTTGCCGCGGCGCTGTTGCAGGCCGAGGCCGGGCGCGTCCCCAACTTCAGCGTGCTGAGCCTGCACAAGCTCACGCCGCCCGCCACCCGCGCCATCCTCGAGGCGGGGGAAGTGGCGCTGGAGGGCATCCTGGGGCCGGGCCATGTCAGCGCCATCATCGGCAGCGCGGCGTGGGAGTTCCTGCCCCGCGAGTACGGCATCCCCGTGGCGATTTCCGGCTTCGAGCCGCTGGATCTATTGGGAGCGATCGCAGCTCTGGTGCGCGCTGCCGTCCGCGGCGAACCGGCGGTCAGCAATGTCTACAGTCGCGGCGTGCGCGCACAGGGCAATCCTGTGGCGCAGGAGTTGCTCGCGCGCGTGTTTGAGATCGGCGAGGCGGAATGGCGCGGGTTCGGCGTGATTCCCGCGAGCGGACTCGCGCTGCGTGCCGAATTCGCCTCCCGCGACGCCGCCCTGCGTTTTCCCCTCGCGGTGACGCCTTCGCGCGAACCGCCGGGCTGCCGCTGCGGTGAGGTGCTGCGCGGCGTCATCGAGCCGCCGGATTGTGCGCTCTTTGGGCGCGCGTGCACCCCGCGCCGTCCCATCGGACCGTGCATGGTCAGCGCGGAGGGGGCTTGCGCGGCGTATTATCAATACCGGGAACAGGCCCCGGCCTGGCGCGGGGCCGATGCCAGGGGGCGCGGCGGGGGATAGAATCCCCGCCCTGACACGGCCAATCGCGCTGCAGCGCGCTGTTTTGATATATCAGACCCGGCATTCATTTCCGGGGCGGGGGTGACAAACCCGGAATTGTGTGACGTGATTGGAATTGTGAGGGCCTATGTCTGAAACGATCCTTCTTGCCCATGGCAGCGGCGGGTTGCTCACCCACGAGCTGCTCCGCGAGGTGTTCCTCAGCCGCTTCGACAATCCCCTGCTGGCCGAGTTGGGGGACGCGGCGACGCTGCCCCCGCTTCCGCCTGGCAGGCTCGCGCTGACGACGGATTCGTATGTGGTGCAACCGCTTTTCTTCCCCGGCAGCGATATCGGCCGGCTGGCCGTCTGCGGCACGGTGAACGATCTTGCCGTGAGCGGTGCCACACCGCTTTACCTCACTTGCGGTTTTATCCTCGAGGAGGGGCTGCCGCTGGAGCTGCTGGTGCGCGTGGTGGACTCGATGGCGGCGACGGCGCGCGAGGCGGGCGTGCAGATCGTCACGGGCGACACTAAAGTGGTGGAGCGCGGCGCAGCGGATGGTCTGTTCATCAACACGGCCGGGGTAGGGGTGATCCCGCCGGGCGTAGAGCTCGGTCCCGCGCACATGCAGCCCGGCGACGCGGTACTGATCAACGGCACGGTCGGGGATCATGGTATCGCCGTGATGCTGGCGCGCGAGGGGTTGAACTTCCACGCCGACTTGCGCAGTGATTGTGCGCCGCTCAACGGCCTCAGCGCTGCGGTGCTGGAGGCGGCCCCCGGCAGTGTGCGCTGTATGCGCGATGCCACGCGCGGGGGGCTGGCGACGGTGCTCTGCGAGTGGGCCGAATCCGGCATGGGCCTTGAGATTGAAGAGCGCGCTGTGCCGGTGCGCGAGGAGGTTCGCGCCGCTTGCGAATTTTTGGGGCTCGATCCGTTTTATGCGGCCAACGAGGGCAAGGTCGTCATGGTGGTGGCCGCTGCCGCGGCGGAAGCGGCGTTGGCGGCGTTGCGAGCGCAACCCCTTGGCCGCGACGCGGCGCTGATCGGACGGGTCACGGCGGAACACGCCGGCCGCGTGGTGCTGCGCACTCCCTACGGCGCGCGGCGCGTCGTGCAAATGCTGACCGGGGCGCAGCTGCCGCGCATTTGTTGAGGCTGCTTCAAAAATGGCCCCGAATGAACACGAATGTCACGAATAAGATTAGAAATTCCTTGCCCCCGGGGCTGCCACGTCCTCAAACAACGCGCTTCAGCGCGGTTGGCTCGTGTCAGGCTGGGGATTCCATCCCCAGCCGAACCGGTGAGCCGTCGCCGTCGCTGCTCACGGATTATGGTTCACAGGGTTACTGTTCAGCCACTGACTAAAAAACGGAAGATTTCCTGACGACTACTGAAGATTGAGAATCAATTTTTGCTCTCTATCCCCTTCCCCATCCCCCTGCGCAGCGCGGGGGGGGATGGGGAAGCTTTTTTTTGTGGGTTTTTGCAGGCGGGCTACGCCCGCCTGCAAAACCCCCTTATTTTTTCTCCCCTTCCCAACAGCGTTTGCGCCGTTGGGAAGGGGGCAGGGGGTGGGGCAAAAGCTACAGATCACAAAGGTTCATCACTCGCCGTCGGGCTACCTGGTGTCAGGCTGAACAGTCATCACACATTTTCATTGGAGAAACGCCCCCAACGTCCCGGCTTCGGGCGTGGGGTAACGGTTGACCTGCCGGCATTGACCATTATCGCTGTATGCGGAGGGGCGCCGGTCAGTCGCTTTCAGGCGCCAGATAGGCTGCCTTAAGCGATTTGAAAAGTTTGCCGTGATTGGGCACCTTGAGGTGCAGGAGTTCTTCCACAATGACCTGACGCCGCATTTCCGCCGGCTGACGTAGCAATTCCGTGTTGAACGTCAGGCAGCCCCGCGACGAGCAACTGCCCCATTTGCGCTTCATCGGGCGCAGACGAATCTCCTTCGGTTCGACACCGATGCGTCTGGCCCAGGTCTGCACCTCGGCGCGGAACACGGCGGCGGGGATGCTCTGCTCCAGCGTTTCTGCGGGCTTCATGCCGGCCTCCGCTGGATGACCGCCATGATTTGCCCCACCGTCTCCGGCAGTTGACCCACGCCGGCCGCGTACAGGATGTCGTACAATTTGCGGCGCACTTCGCGGCCTTGCGCCTCGCTCGCCTGCCAGTGAGGATAGTCTGCGAAGGTCTGGAGCATCTCGCGGGCGGCGCGCTCGGCGGGTTCGGCGCCGATGCCTTGCTGCTGCAAAATCCAGAAGGCGGCAAACGCCTCGCCGGAGATGCCACGCTCGGCCTGCTGACGCTCGGCTTCGTTCATTTTGCCGATGAGCGCCTGCAACTGGGCCAGCGTGTCCTGCGTGGACAACTGCCGCAGCTTGAAAGCCTCGGCAATCGCCTCGGCGCGCTCACCGATGGAGATGAGATAAGGCGAGCGGGCAGCCTCCTCCTGCACCTTCTGGGCAATGCTCTTGAGCAGGTTGAAGACTTTGACTGTGTCGGGTTGGTCGGATGCGGCGATCTTTTCCAGCGTCTGCGGGTTGATCTCGTACACCGCCACCGCCTCGCGAATGACGCCTGCCTGTGTGTTCTCTTGTACCAGATAGGCCGTTTTGCGCGCCAGCTCGCGATTGGTGATTCCTTGATGATCATAAGCCGAGCGCAACAGGGCGTAGAGGTCGGCCAGGCGGTTATAATCGGCGATGAAGGGGCGAAGGAAAGCATCGGGCGAGAGGATTTCGTAGAGGTCTTGCAGTGCGCGGAAGAATTGGTAGTAGGCCTGACGCGCCTCCTCATCGCGGAAGTGTTCCAGCGCGGCCTCGGCGGCGCGGTCGCCGGTCTTCCCGGCGAACAGGGAGAGGTACTCGCCCCGCCCGCGCTCTATCAGGGATTGGAAACGCTTTTGCAGAAGGTCCAGTCCCTCGATGACGCTCTCCACGTCCCGCGAGTCGAAAGCCAGCGCCTTTTCCAGGTTCTCGAAAATGCCCACGAAATCGAGCACAAAGCCGCCGGGCTTGTGTTTGCCCTGTTTGTCTTCATACGGGCGGTTGACGCGGGCGATGGCCTGCAAAAGCACGTGGTCGCGCATGGGTTTATCGAGGTACATGCAGTAAAGCACGGGGGCGTCGTAGCCGGTGAGCAGTTTTTCGGTGACGATGAGAATCTTGGGCAGAGAATCCGCCTTGACGAACGCCTTGCGGATGCGCTTTTCTTCGTCTTCGCTCAGGTGATGACGCGCGAGTTGCGGCGGGTCGTTGTGCCCGGCGCTGATGACCACCTGCGAGTATTCCGGCGGCAGGTAGGCGTCGAGCGCCTCTTTGAGCAGACAGCACGCCTCGCGGTCCACGCCCACCAGGAAGGCCTTGTAGCCCAGCGGCTCGACGGTCTCGGTGAAGTGATTGGCCACGTATTGCGCCACGCGCTGGACGCGGTCGCGGTTTTTGAGCATATTGCGCAGCGTGACGGCCTTATCCAGCACGCGGTTGAGGTCTTCGATGTCGCTCACGCCCTCGGCCTCAGCCAGATCGAGAAATTCGCGCTCCAGCACGTCGCGCTGGACGCGCAGTTCGTTGGGCGCGAGGGCGTAGTAGAGCGGGACGGTAGTGCCGTCTTCGATGGATTCGGCAATCGAGTATTTGTCCAGATACCCCTGCGGGTCGTCCACGCCAAAGACCTTGAAGGTGCCCTTGCCGTAGGCCGTGCGGTCAATGGGCGTGCCGGTGAAGCCGAGATAGGTGGCGTTGGGCAGCGCGCCCATCAGATAGTTGCCCAGGTCGCCGCCGGTGGTGCGGTGGGCTTCGTCCACGAGGACGAAGATGTTCTTGCGGCGGTTCAGGTTCGCGGGGATGTCATCGAATTTGTGAATCATCGAGACGATCAGCCCGCGCCGGTCGCTACGGAGCAGGTCTTGCAAGTGCCGCTTGCTCGTGACGATCTCCACCCCGTCCAGCCCCACCGCGGCCAGGTTGGCAAAGAGTTGTGCCTCCAGTTCGTTGCGGTCCACCAGCATCAGCACGGTGGGGTTCTCGAAGACCGGCTCTTCGATGAGGCGCTTGGCGAGGGTAATCATGGTGTAGGTCTTGCCGGAGCCCTGGGTATGCCAGATGAGGCCGCGCCGCTTTTTGGGGTCCTGCGCCCGCACGAGCGCCCGTTCCACTGCCCGCATCTGGTGCGGACGCAGGACGACTTTTTGCAGTTCGTCGTCCTTGCGGGTGAAGAGGATGAAATCGCGCACGATGCGCAAGACACGCTCCGGGGCGACGAAGGTCTTGACCAGCGTCTCGAAATCGCGCCCGGCGCTCTCTTCCTTCCAATTGAACAGATTCTTGGGCGAGAGGTTCCAGGTCGCGCCGTAGTAGAAATGGACGAGGTGAGTGAGGGTAAAGAGTTGCAGCAGCGCCAGCAGTTCCGGCGCTTCGCGTTCGTAGCGGCGCAACTGATCCAGCGCCTCGCCAATGCCTTCCAGCCGCGTGGCGGCTTTGGTCTCGACGATGATGATGGGCACGCCGTTGATGAAAAAGACCACGTCGGCGCGGATGGCGGGCGCACTGCCGAGCGCTCCCACAAAGCGAAATTCATCAGTTACCTCAAAAACGTTATTGGACGGGTTTCCTAAATCGAGCAAGCGCAGGCTGCGCTCGCGGCGTTCGTTTTCGATGAAGACAGTCTTCAGCCCTTTGAGATATTCCCATGCCTGCAGGTTGCCCTCGATGCTGGGGCGCACGCCGGCCAAACGCTTGCCGATCTCTTCGGCCTTGAGCGCATCCACTATGCCGGGGTTGAGGCGCTGCACCTGGCGGATAAAGACCTCCCACAGCAGCGGGCCAGTATCGCCGTGGCGTAGACGCAGGGCATCTTCCGGCGGCAGATAGGTCCAGCCGGCCTCTTCAGCGTAGCGCACGAGGGGCATCTGGACGGTGTAGCGTTCGGAGCGCAGGGGGCTCATGCCTGGCCTCCCATGATTCTGCGGTAGTAATCTTCTTCGTTTAAAGGCGCTGCCGTCGCGGAGTTTTCGCGATCAAGCGTCCAGCGCAGCGGGTTGGCAAGGATATAGGCGCGGATGCGCTCCAACGCGATTTCGTCCCGGACGATGCGTTCGTAATAATTGCGTTGCCAGACGGCCGCACCGGGTGTGCCGCGCGCGGCGTTGATGCGTCGGGTGGTGGCCGATTTGAAGGCGCGGATGATGGCGCCCAATGAACCGGGCGTAACGTTGATGGATTGAATTGTTGTCGTGGTCGCCGTGGTCGTCGTGGTCGCCGTAGGGGCGCAGCGCCGCTGCGCCCCTACAATGGTATTTGGCGCCCCCACGGTGGTATTTGGCGCCCCTACAATGGTATTTGGCGCCCCCACGGTGGTATTTGGCGCCCCTACAATGGTATTTGGCGCCCCCACGGTGGTATTTGGCGCCCCTACAATGGTATTTGGCGCCCCCACGGTGGTATTTTGTGCCCCCACGGTGATATTTTGCGCCCCCACGGTGGTATTTTGCGCCCCCACGGTGGTATTTTGCGCCCCCACGGTGGTATTTTGCGCCCCCACCATGGTATTCCCGCCAACGTTGTCCCCGGCATCGTCATCGTCCACAATCCAAATGATCCCATGCACGTGGTTGGGCATCACCACAAATTCGCGTTCGTCCAGTCGTACGTACGGGCGGAGGCGCGCCGTGGTGAACCATTCCTCGCGCGCGATTTCCCCCCATTCGTTCAAGCGCATTTCGCCCTCCACCACCGCGCCGAAAAGGTATTCGCGGTTTTGCGTGCAGAGGGTGATGAAATACGCGCCCGGTTGGGTGTAATCGTATCCCTCCAGGCGGATGGAACGGCGGTGATGACGTGTGGGGTCGTAGGGCATGGTCATGCCTCCGTTGTGGGGGCACAGCGGCGCTGTGCCCAGACCCGCACCTTGCCTGTCATCAGATGATGCAGCATGGAGCGGAACAGGCTTTGCAGGGCAGCCTTGCGGTTTTCTTCGGCCTGGATTTTCTCGTCTACGGCGCGCAGCATCTCGGCGATGGCGCGCTGTTCGGGGAGGGGTGGGAGAGGGAGCAATAAGTTTTGGAGAACTGGAATATTCACACCTTGCTTTAAACGCCCCCCTTTGGATGCGTTTATTTGATCCCAGTAAATTTGAGTCTCTGCCAACTGACTCAGAAAATCAGGAAGGAGAGTTGATTTGCACCGAATACGAATCAAGTAAGATGCAAAAATCGAAGAAGGGCAATCTTTTACCAGATAAGTCTTTCCGGTCGTTGCTCCAATCCGAGCAATAAGGATATCACCGGTTTCGAGTTTATAACGCTGTTCATCATCTTTTAAGCATTGACAATAAGGAACGGTAGCCCAATTTACTATCCCATTTTGAATATCAGTGATGCGTAAAAACTTCGGACCAACCACATCACTCACGGCGCTGGCTGTATATCCGTATTCTGGTTTATTTGCCACCTCCCCCATCCTTACCACCTGCCAGTGCGCGGGGAGGGGGCCGATTTCGGTTTCCTGTTGGGGCACAGCGCGCTGTGCCCCAACAGGAAACCGCGCCCCAACAGCGCGCTGCGCCCCAACCGGGACGGGGCCGTAGGTGAAGAGGTGGCGCATGAGGGATTTCTTCAGTTCGCGTGCCGCTGCGATGACCTGTTCCGTCGCCTCGATGGCGCGCTGAATCGCCGTCAACACGCGGGCGATGGCGCGCTGTTCGGGGAGGGGAGGAAGGGGAATGAGAAAATTTATCACGGTTTCTTTGTTGATTTGTTTGAAAGTTGTTCCTGTTCCCTTGCTTTCCAGAAATTCTTGTGAAAAAAGCAGATGGTAGAAAAGGTACTCGCTTTCGGATTTCGTGCCAGCCCTTATTGCTGCCAAGCCTCTACCTATACAACAGCGTTGTGTTGCTATATTTACATCACCAATTGGTGCTCTGACTGATAACAGGATGTCATTCTTTTCAGCTATTTTGCCAGGAGAAGAACACCACTTTCTGGTTGTTGGATGAATATCTCCAAAGTCTGCCTTACCCTGAAAGAACGGTAAACCGACGCCTGAACTGTTATAGGTGATAGAAGGAGGCGACTGCCCCATCTCTATCTGGGCCACCTCCCCCAGCCTCACCACCTGCCAGTCTTCGGGCAGGGGGCCGAGGTCGGGGTGCGGCAGCGCCTCACCCGTACCCTCGCGGAAGCCGTTGGATTGGGGCGAGGCGCCGCCTCGCTCGTACTTGCTCTCGTTCATAGGCCCTTCAGCCCCAATTGCTGCAAAATCTCGTTCAATGCCCGGTCGGCGGCAGCCCGTTCTTCTTCCGCCTCCTCCAACAGCACCACCGCTTCCTCCAGCGGCAGGACCTCCTCCTTGTTGTTCGTCGAAACGTAGCGCGACGGGCTGAGGTTGTAATCGTTGCGGGCGGCCTCTTCGGTGCGGATGATTTTGCTCAGGCCCTCCACCTCGCCCCACTCGCGATAAACCTCGGCGATGGTCTGGATGTGCTCCTCGCCCAGGTAATTCTTGGGCCGCCCCTTGAGGCACTGGGTTGAGGCGTTGATGAGCAAAATCTCGCCTTGTCGGGACGAAGCGTGAGCCGCCCCTTGCTTGCGCTTATTGAGCACCAGAATAATCCCCGGCGCGGGCGTGTTGTAAAACAGGTTCTCCGGCAGCAGGATGACTGCTTCCACAAAATCGTTCTCCACGAAGGCTTTGCGGATGTCGCGCTCGCGGTTGGACCCCTGATTGCCGCTGCCGCGCGAGACTGCGCCGGTATCAATCACCATTGCCATCTTGCCGCCTTCCTTGAGCGAGGCGAACATGTGTTGCGCCCAGCCCCAGTCGGCGCTGGAGGCGGGCGGAGTGCCATAGGCAAAGCGGCCATAGGTATCGCCCTCGTAAGCGGCAAGGGCGAAATTCTGATTCCACATCGGGTTGGCCACCACCTTGTCGAAGCGGCGCAGCGAGCCGTCGCTGGAGACGAAGGCCGGGCGGTTCATCGTATCGCCCAGGGCGATCTCGGCCTCCATGTCGTAGATAAAGGCGTTCATGCGCGCCATGGCAAAGGTGGTTGGGTTGATTTCCTGCCCGTAGAAGTGCAGCGGTTTGTGGCGGGGGTCGCTGCCGTACTTCTCGCGGAAGCGCAGATAAGCCTTGATGAGCAGGCCGCCGGAGCCACAGGTCGGATCGTAGATGTCATCGCCGGGCGTGGGGTCAACCAGATGGGCCATCAGCACCGCCACCTCGCGCGGGGTATAGAACTCGCCCGCACTCTGCCCCTGGCCCTCGGCGAACTTGCGCAGGAGGTACTCGTATGCCCGCCCAAAAATATCCGGCTCCACATCTTGCAAGCCGAGGCGGTATTGCGAAAGGCGCTGGATGAGCGCGCGCAGACGGTCATCGTCGAGGATGCGCTGGCCGGCGGCGGTTTCATTGAAGTCTTTCAGGTCAATCACGCCGCTCAGTTTGGGGTTCTCGCGCGCCACGGCGCGCACGGCGCTGGTCAGATACTCGCCCAGGTTGGTCATCTGGCGGGCGATTTCAGGCCAGCGGGCTTCTTTGGGGAGATAAAAGCGCACCAGGGCGTGGTCTTGCTCTACGAGCCGAGCCTTGTGGCCCAGTTGCTGCAACTCGTCCTCGAACACATCCGACAGACGCTTGAGGAAGACGAGCGGCAGGATGTAATCCTTGAACTTGGGCGCATCCACCGGGCCGCGGATGATACAGGCGGCTTCCCAGAGCCAGGCTTCGAGAGTGCCCAGGTCGAGTCTCATGCTCAAATGTTTCCCCCTGCTTCGAAAATAAACACGTGCCCACGTGCCCACGTTATTTTCATTCTTGGATAGTGTGCGCCAGCACCTGGCGTCTCCATACAAAACCCGCCAGCGCTTACTTTTTAACCACCCCCGACAATTTGACCTATCCATGCGCCAGCGATCAAACAATATATGGGGCAAGCTATCGCCAGTGGAACAGCGACAAACGCTATTGGATTCTGCTTGAAATAATCGATCAGACTTATGTGGTCTTCTTCTGTGGTGGTTTCGTATACCTCCGGAGCAGCATTTTGAGTTGGGGTTGCCTCCTGTTCTTTGAGTGTTTCTATCCATTCAATCAGCGTATTTCCATCAACCAAGTGAATCGGTTTCCCGACGGCCCATTGTTGTGCTGGCAATGTGACTGTGCCAGTTGTAACGAGATAAGCTTCATCGGCTCTGGTGTGAACCATAACACCGTAAAGATCTCTGATTGTGGGCTGTCCCACCGAGTTTGCGTACCGCTTACACTGAACCACGGCAAGTTTTGTGCCTTTCCGCAGAATCAGATCTATGCCTTGATCCCCTGAAAGCGATGTCGTCTGTACTTGATATCCCATCTTCTGAAAGAGTGACCCTACGAAATTCTCAAAAGCTACGGGGTCGAGCTGCTGCACTTGGTGGAGTTGTGAGATTCGATCAAGGTACCGTGTCTGTTGAATCTGTTCTGTAAATTGTGGCTGAGGCGATGCGGTTTTTAGACCCCAACCTTTGACTAACCAACCATATAGCGGAATCGCGCCGATAAACCCCATTATTACTAGCGGAATTGTCATCTCGCTATCGCCGAAGACTGGTAGTAGCAACCCCCAACTAAGCAATGATGCTGGGACCATATATGCCATTGTCGTGATCGCCAGAGTTTTTGGGGACGACGATGACATACCTGGCAACTTTGATAAACGGCGTTGATAGCCATGTTGATTCGAAAGCCATCTTCTGTATTTTGGGCTCGTGTATGCCAGAAGTGCTCCAATAATGCCGATTGATAGACCATAGAGACCCAGAGCAGATGCTACAAAAAACAAGACGTATGGAGCTATTGCAAGTAACATGAGGATTATGAAGATTTTGAATACACACCCTACAGTTTTCATCATTATTGTTGTATCCTGGTGCATGAACAGGGTACATTTTCGGGAACAGTCAGATGGGGTTCATGCGGGCAGTCGAAGGCGGCGCACGCTCGCTCCGCCAATTCCTGGGCGGACAAAGTCTCCGCGGGCTCTACCACCCGCCGTTTGGCATGAACCCCATGAGGTTCAATCGGGTTGAGCCAGGGGCTCTTGATCGGCAACAGGCACGGGACCAGTCGCACACCCTGCCCCGTCTGCTTGACTGCCCGGTTGTGGGCGCGAATCCAGGTGCGCACTTCGTGGCTGATATGCCACGAGACGTTATCCCAGATCAGTTTCATACCACCCATTTTACCACTGAAACGAGAATCTTGCCTGTGTTTGCATTAGCTCACCTGGCGCCAGGCTGAACAGTTACCGCACATTTTCATTTTTGGATAGGCTGCGCCAGTATATGACGTCTCCTCAGCAAATAAGCGAATCACGAATCACGAATCGGCGAATCACGAATTACGAATCACGAATCACGAATCACTCACGTTCTCACGCTTCCACGTCTCCACCCGCCGCGTTTTCATTGACAGACGGTTTCTTCATGGTATGATTGAGGATGATTTAGCACTCACGTCCATAGAATGCTAAAACGAGCCCGTGAAGGGTCACAGTTGGGGAGGAAAAACGTCATGGAAACGCCGGAGCTCACGCCCAGGCAAGCGCAGCTGCTCGGATACATCGTCAAAGAGCATATCCGCACCGCCGCGCCGGTCGCCTCGCGCGCCCTCGTCGAGTATTACAAGCTGGAGGTCAGCCCGGCAACCGTTCGCAACGAGATGGCGCGGTTGGAGGAACTCGGCTACCTGATGCAGCCGCATACTTCCGCCGGGCGCGTGCCGACGGAGAACGGCTTTCGCTATTTCGTCGAGCGGCTGATGGAAGAACCGCAGCTGCCGCTGGCGGAACAGCGCCGCATCGCGCACCAATTCTATCAGGCGCGGGATCACATGGATGAGTGGCTCCCGCTGGCGGCGTCGGTGTTGGCGAGCACGACACGGAACGCCGCGCTCGTGACGCCGCCGCTGGCCACCACGGCGAGCTATCGGCACGTCGAGCTCATCAGCACGCACGGACGCGCGGTGCTGCTCGTGCTGGCGCTCGAAGGCGGCGCCGTCAAACAACAGGCCCTGGTCCTGCCCGCCTATCTGCCGCAGAACGTCCTGAGCGACATCGCCGATCGCCTGAACCAGCTCTGCAACGGACTGACCGCGGAGGGGATCCTCAAGCGTCTTCAGGAACTGGCCCCGTTGGAGCGAGATTTCGCGCAGCTGGTGCTTGGCCTCATGGATGAAGCGCAGGGACTGCCGTCTGAAGCAGTGTACCGGCAGGGACTTTCGCAGCTCCTGCAGGAGCCTGAATTCATGGAGGGCGAGGAACTCTCGCAAGGCGTGATTCAGGTGTTGGAAGAGCAAAGCCTGCTGCAGGCGGTCATCGCCGACGCCCTGAGTCCCACCCTGGGCATCGGCGGCATGCGCATCTTGATCGGCGGGGAGGGCCGTTGGGATTCCCTCCGCGCGTGCAGCGTGCTCCTGACGCGCTACGGCGTGGCGAATTACGCCACCGGCGCGTTGGGCGTTGTCGGCCCCGTGCGGATGGCTTACGGACGCGCGATCTCGGTGCTGCGCTTTGTCGCGGACGTGCTCAGCGAGCTCACCTGCGAGGCGTTCAGCCCTGGCGAGCGCGAACCGGCGACGTCGCGTTTCGCGATTGACCTTGACGAGCCGCTGTGAGGCGCCGTGCGCTCTGGCGCGACCTGACGGGAGCCCCTCAAGCGCGTGACCCTTTAGCACCTTGCCCGCTTGACGAGTGGGCGATTATGAGTGGAGGTATGTGAAAATGGCAGAGTCGAAAATACAACAACCGGAAGAGCTCCTGCCAGAGCCGGAGCCGGTGATCGAAACTGCGCCGGAAACGCCTGCGGCTGCTGCCCCGGGCGAAAACGAAATCGCGCGTCTGACCGAGGCGTTAGAAGTGGCGGAAGCCCAGGCTGCGCAGAACCTCGCCGGGTGGCAGCGCGCTCAGGCACTGTATGAGAATTATCGCAAACGCACCGAGTCGGAACGGGTGGAGTGGACAGCGAATGCCAATGTCATCCTGCTGGCGCGGCTGTTGCCGGTGCTCGACGACTTCGAGCGGGCCTTCGCCAGTCTGCCCGCTGCCTTGCAGGAGGAGCCCTGGGTCAACGGCGTGCGGCTGATCGAACAGAAACTGCGGCACATCCTGGCCCTCGAAGGTGTGGAGCCGATCGCCGTGCACCCCGGTGATCTCTTTGATCCGTATTATCACGAGGCGGTGCTGCACCAGGAAGTGCCGGGCTTCGCGGAAGGGCAGATCATCGCCGAAGTGCAACGGGGATACCGGCAGGGGGAACGCCTGGTGCGTCCGGCGCAAGTGGTGGTGGCGAAAGCGGCCGCGCAGGCGGAACCTGCCCAGACCGCATAATCCCGTTGGAGGTATGTCGCAGTCGCGGCTAACAATTTATGGCAGAGAAGGACTATTACAGTGTGTTAGGAATCTCCCGTGACGCCAGTCAGGAGGAGATCAAGAAGGCCTACCGGCAGCTGGCGCGCACCTATCACCCCGACGTCAACAGCGACCCTGGCGCTGAGGAGCGTTTCAAAGAGATCAACGGCGCCTATGAGGTGCTTTCGGACCCGGAAAAACGCCAGATGTATGACCGCTTTGGCACGGTCTCGCCTTCTGGTAACGGCTATGGGGATTTCCGCGATCCTTTCGACATTTTCGCGGAAGTCTTTGGCGGCCTGGGCGGCTTCGGCTTTGGCCAGGGCCGCCAAAGCGTGTCGCGGGGACAGGACCTGCGAGTTTCCGTGGACATCACCTTCGAGGAAGCCGCCTTCGGCGTGGAAAAGACCCTCGAGGTACAGCGCGCCGAAGCCTGTGACACCTGCAACGGCACCGGCGCCGAGCCGGGCACGCGCCCGGAGCGCTGCCCTACGTGCAACGGCGCCGGCAAAGTGCGCCGCACGCAGCAGACTTTCCTCGGCTCGTTTGTCAACATCACGCCCTGCCCGACTTGCAACGGTACCGGCACGGTCGTGCGCACCCCCTGCCATGCCTGTCATGGCTCAGGACGGGTGCGGCGCACGCGCCGGGTTCCAGTGAACATCCCTGCTGGCGTGGACGATGGCATGAGCGTGCGGCTGCCCGGCGGCGGCGAGCCCGGCGAGCACAATGCGCCGCCCGGCGACCTCTACGTCGCCATTCACGTACAACCACACCCGCATTTCCGGCGGCGGGATAACGACGTCATCGTGGAGCTCAAGGTCAACGTCGCGCAGGCGGCCCTGGGGACGGTCGTTTCCGTCCCCACGCTGGAAGGCCCCCGCGACGTCACCTTGCAGCCGGGGACGCAGCCGAACACGGTGATTCGCCTGCGCGGGTTAGGCATCCCGCACCTGCGCGGCAACGGACGCGGCGATCAGCTCGTCATCGTGCAGGTCGCCGTCCCCACGAAACTCAGCGATTCCCAACGCCAGCTCTTCGAGGACCTGGCTCAAAGCCTGGGCACCGCCGTCGTTGTCGAAGAGAAACAGAGCTTTGTGGATCGGCTCAAAGAGACGCTGGGGCTTTGAAGCCCGCCGCGACCGTCATCTACGAAAATCCCAAGGAGCGTGGAGTGGAGTGGTTGGAAGTCAAAATTACCGTGGAAGCGGAAGCCGCTGAGGCCGTGGCTGAAGTGCTCAGCCGGTACGCGCCGCAGGGCGTCGCCGTTGACCTGGGCGCCGCATCCGCCGCTGAAAAGGTGACGGTGCGGGCCTATCTGGCCTGCGACGAGGCCCTCGCCGGGCGACAGCAACAGGTGGAAGAGGGCCTCTGGCACTTGAGCCAGATCTGGCCCATGCCCGCGCCGGTCTTCACAGCTGTCCCGGAGGAGGATTGGACGGCGGCATGGCGGGAAACTCTCTCCGTGCTGCACTTAGGGCGTCGGATCGTCATCAAACCTTCCTGGCGGACTTACGCCTCCAATCCCGCTTGCCCTGACGAAGTGATTCTGGAGCTGGATCCGGGGCAGGCATTCGGCACGGGACTGCATCCCACCACACAGCTGTGTGTGGAGGCCTTAGAGCGGTTGGTGCGACCGGGGATGCGCGTGTTGGATCTGGGCACCGGCACGGGGATTTTGGCTTTGGCAGCGGCGAAGCTGGTCTCCCCCGTCGAGGTTCTCGCCGTAGATAATGATCCCAACGCCATCGCGGTCGCGCGTCGTAACCTCGGCATGAACGACGCGAGCGCCGTCGTCCGTCTCTTGCACGGCTCGCTGGGCGATGTCAGCGGGACGTATGATTTGATTCTGGCGAACATCCTGGCGCCCGTCATCATCGAGATGGCGCAGCATGGCCTGGGCGCGCGCTTGCGTACCGGCGGACGGCTGATCGCTTCCGGCATTTTGGCCGAGCAGCAGGATGAGGTCGTCGCGGCCTTGCGCCAGAACGGCCTGGAATTGTTAGAGACGCAGCAGAGAGGGGATTGGGTCGCCTTGATTGCGGAGCGGGCGCGCCTTGTCTGAGCGCCCCGATTGAAAAAAACACCGACGGCCTGCAAGACTCTTGCAGGCCGTCGAATTAAATGAAAAAATCACTCCATGCGGTTACGGCATCGTGCTTGTAAAAAGTGCGAACAGCATTCGCCCTTACCTGCCCCGTGTACCCTTTACTTCTTTCACGGGAAATATCTGTAAACATCCTTGCGATGCAAAAACCGAACAAAGACCCCTTGATCGTCTACCACTTCTATCCCTATTCGGTAGTCACCTAAACGAAGGCGGTAGAACGTATCATACCCCTGCATTTTCTTCAGCCCCCTCACCGTGTCAATCGTGGCGGCCTCTTTGACATTCTCAATGACTTGCTGTACCTGTTGCAACAGCTGTTTGTTGCGGATGTGCTTCAAGTCACGTGCAAAGCTGGCTTCAAAGGCGATCTTCACGCTTGTCTCGCGAGCAGAGCCATGATTTGCTGTTCATCTACAAACTCGTTTTGCCGACCCGCTTGGATGGCATTTGCCAAACCAATTTCTTCCAATGCCTCTACCATAATCTCAAAGAACCAGTCCCGTTTTTCCTGGAGCAATTCCAACATAACTTCTTTCAGTAGAGACCTGGCCTGCTCTTCATTTAGGGTTAATTCCATATGCGTCTGACCTCCGGTATAACTCCTATGACGGGCGCTGATATGAATTTAATGTGCGGGCAAGCTGGTGACTTCCCCCGTGCATTCCTAAAACTACAATGCGGTAGGCCTGCTACCGACGTCCTTTACAGCTCGACGTCCTCATCTCCGGAGCGACGTTTGTGCCGGTACACAATGCGCCCTCGCGTCAGGTCGTAGGGAGAAAGCTCCAGGCGCACACGATCGCCCAGAAGAATCCGAATGTAGTATTTCCGCATCTTACCGGAAAGGTAGGCCAGCACCTCGTGGCCGGTATCCAATCTGACCCTGAACTGCGTCGCCGGTAACGCCTCAACGATGGTCCCTTCGACCACGATTTTATCTTCCTTGGTGCTCATGCAGTAGGCCTCTCTCTCCTGCTCCCCACTTTCGCATATGACGGGCTACGCTGCGGGCGTTTCTGCAACATCCCCAACAAAATCTTCAGACGTTTCGTCGCCCAGGAGGATGTCACTGCCGAGAGTCTCTTCATCGAAAACTTCGTCTTCGGCGAGGGGGCTCTCCGCGCTCTCGGACTCTGGGGCTGCCTGGGCCTCAGCCTCGCGCCGGGCCTGTTCTTGGGCCGCCGCGCGGGTCGCTGCTTCCGCGTACCACTGTTCCCACTCCTCGCGGCCCACCTTGCGGGCGCTCAGCCCGATGCGGCGACGGTCCGGCTCGATGCGGATCACCTTGACCAGGACGTTGGTGCCCACGGCGAGCTCCTCGCGTTGCTCGTCGGACAGCAGCTCGGAATTGTGCAGCAGGCCCTCGACGCCCGGCTCCAACTCCACGAAGATGCCGAAATCAGCCATCTGGCTGACCTTGCCTTCAACCAGTTTCCCGATGGTGTAACGCTGCTCTGCCGTCTCCCAGGGATCGGGGGTCAACGCTTTGATGCTGAGGGCGATGCGTTGCCGTTCGCGGTCCACGCTCAGCACTTTGACCTTGATCCGTTGCCCGACGTGATACACCTCGGCGGGATTCTCGATGCGTCCCCAGGACAGCTCCGAGACGTGCACGAGGCCGTCCAGGCCACCCAGGTTGATGAAGAGGCCAAAGTTGGTGATCTGGCTGACCCGTCCAGTGCGTACCTGACCCGGCTGCAATTCCTCCAGCAGCTGCCGGCGCCGTTCCGCGCGCCATTCCTTGACCGCGGCCTGCTGCGACAGGATCAGCCGGCGGCGTCCTCGATTGACCTCGATGACCTTGAGCAACATCTTTTTGCCGACCAGGGCGTTCAACCGCCGATAGCGTTCCGAAGCCTGCCGGATCCGCCCGAAACCAATCAGTTGGGACATGGGGACGAAGCCGCGCAGCCGTCCGAATTCCACCGTCAGGCCGCCGCGGTTGGACTCCAACACGGTGGCTTCACAGACGGTTTCCTCATTCTTCATTTGCTCGGCCTTGAGCCAGTCTTCCTGCTGTTTGGCCTGCGCGATAGACAGCTCTACATTGCCATCGTTGTTGCGGGGTTGCACGACGATGACGGGGACGGTCTGACCGGGTTCGAACGTTTCCTCGCCCAATTGCGCCAGATCGGCCAGGGGCACGATCCCATCGCGCTTAGCGCCGATGTCTACGACGAGCCCATCCTCACGCCGCTGCATGATCGTACCCTCGCGCAGCTGCCCGCGGTGTGGCTCCTCGAAGCCCAGTGCTCCTTCTCCCAGGTTTTCCATAGAGAGGGGCTCTGTCTCCGTGACATTGCCCTTGTGTTCTTTGAATTCCAGTTCCACTTCCAGCTCCTCACACCGCCCTCGCTGCTGTTTTCTTCCGGCGGCGTTTTCCACAGACTAAGCCGTATTCTATCATACCAGGGGAGATTGTCAAACCTTGAGTGCAGGATGTTTGGCGGGTGTTGCACTTCGAGAAGGGCGGGTTGCAAAATCTTATGCGGCTGTCATGCGGTGATTGCCTGCACACCGCGCGAGGCTTGTATCCATGACAGCGCCTGCGCGAACTGCCATCGGTGTCTGGCCGATGTTGACAAGCAAGAATTGTGTTTATACTTGTAACTGTGCGCCCGAAGGGAGCTGGAAGGGCTCTTTGAGGGGGCGCGATGGTCATGGAGGAGTGGCTACAGCAATTATTATAAGGAGGAGCTACGATGGGAGACATTCCTGCAAACGTTTCGAGGGGTTTGGTGTTAGGTGAGGCAACGGCGTTTTTCTTCTTTATCGCCAATCTTTACGTGATACTTCACTTCTTGCAGACTCTCCTTTTTCCCAAGGCCGACGTCACATGGCTAAAGGCAATGGGCAAGAGGTGGCATTATGTCCATTATTTTGGCAACATCGCCGCCGCAGTAGCTGCTCTGATCCATGGCCTGTCCCTCTGGCCTTATGCCAGTGTCTGGCATTGGGTGCTGATCGCTTTGCTGGTCTGGATGGTGGGCGCTGGGGTGACCATGCGATTCATCAAGGTTCCGCCTACGGTTAAGAAGACGCTGCGAAAATTTCACGCGAAATGGTATATGTTGGCCATCATCATCGTCGTTTTGTTACTGGCCCATTTCGTCTCCCTGCAAAACTTCCCGTACCCCGTAGGCTAATATAGCCAGGCGCAGGGCGGGCCCGGGCCCGAGAGGAATCCGGCGACAGGCTCGAAAGGTCCCTTTTGAATTCGGAGGCGGTCTGCCCGGCAGGCCGCCTCCTTAATGTCTCAGAGCTGTTCCGATTGTCGGTGACAGTAGTGGGTGGGGGGTAATGGAGCCAGCATCCAGTATCCAGTATCCAGCACCCAGTTCACATATCCAGCGCCGACCCCTCATCGCCAAGGCCTTCTGCCAGATCGGGGACTTCGCGTTCAATGTCTTCGGGGGATTGCCCGGCTTCCAGCCGATCCACGACCTCCTCGAACTCCGGCCCGAGCTCGCCAGCTTCGTCTCCCATTTCTGCCATCATCTTGCGCATGAAGCGCCCGACGCTCTTGGGATCGTCTTCATCAAAATCGCCGAGCGCCGCTGGATCTGCGAGGTTTTCCAACCGGCTCTCTTCCGAACGTACGACACGCACGCGGGAGATCAGCCGCTGGGGATTCGCTGCCCCACAGTAGCGGCACGTCGGCTGCCCTTCTTCCGCGGCGCTGTAAGTGCGCCAGAAGATTGAGAAGCGCCGCCGGCACTGCGAACAACGATATTCATAGATAGGCATTTGTTCTCTCCTGTGCTGAATGTGGTATAGTTGCAGGTGGCGCCGCCGTCTGGACGGGGCGCGGGCTGCTTTTGGCGCTATTATACCAGAAACGGCGAGGAGTGAAGCATGGACGAACGACCGATTCGTGATCCCTATCACCCGCAGCGTTTCCCGATCATCATCGTCATCTCCGGGCCTTCGGGAGTGGGCAAGGACAGTGTGATGCAGGCCCTGCGGGCGCGCCATTATCCCTTCCATTTCGTGGTGACCGCTACCTCGCGTCCCCCTCGTCCCAACGAGGTCCACGGCGTGGATTACTTCTTCGTCTCCGAGGCAGAATTCGAAGCCATGATCCGCGAGGAGGCGTTGCTGGAACACGCGCTCGTCTATGGGCAGCACAAGGGCATTCCCAAACAGCAGGTGCGGGAAGCGCTGGCGAGCGGCAAGGATGTGGTGATGCGTCTGGACGTGCAGGGCGCGGCGACGGTCAAGCGCCTGTTGCCCGACGCGGTCCTCATCTTTCTCAGCGCCGCTTCGGAGGCCGAGCTGTGTGCGCGGTTGCAGGCGCGTGCTGCCGATACCGACGTGCAAATCCAACGGCGCATCGAGACGGCGCGTGAGGAGCTGCAGCGTTTGGGCGAGTTCGATTATGTGGTGGTAAACGCCGAAGGCGCCCTGGAGCAGGCGGTGGATGCCATTCTGGCCATCATCCAGAGCGAGCATTGCCGGGTTCATCCCCGTATAGTGCAGCTGTGAGGTGCTGTATGCGTCCCCCCATGGATTTGCGACTCGGCGATGTCGTGGTGCTGCGGAAGCCCCATCCCTGCGGCGGCGTGACATGGCGCATTGAGCGGGTCGGCGCGGACATCGGCGCGGTGTGCCTCACCTGTCAGCGGTATGTGCTTGTGCCGCGAGCGCACTTTGAAGCGCGCATTAAACAGTTTGTGGAGCGTGGTCCGATCCCGGAGCCTTGAGCATGATGAGCGCCTCATCTCGCCGACGTTTCTTGTTCCTTTATTCAGAGACCGGCGCGGGACACCGTTCAGGAGCGCTGGCGGTGCGTGAGGCACTGCAACAGCGCCATGGCGCCGAGGTCGAAATCACCCTCTGCGACGGCTTGCAAACTCTTGGCCGATGGCCCTTCGATCGTTTCCCGCGCTGGTGGCCGGCGATGACCCGGTTAGGGGGGGCGCCGTGGGGCGCTTTCTACGGGCTGACCAATCACCCGCTGGTTCCGCAAGTCCTGGCGCGCCTGCTGCTGCCGCTCACCGCCGGTCCCGTCGCGCGGTTGCTCGCCGCGCACCCCGCCGAGGGGGTCGTCAGCTTTCATCCGCTGTTCACTCACACCTTTGGCATGATCTTACAGCGCCGTTACCCCGCGACGCCGTTGGTGAATGTGGTGCTCGACCTGGTGAGCATTCACGCGGCGTGGTGCGCTCCCGTTTGCGCGCGGATTTTCGTCCCGACGGCGGAAGCGGCAGCGCGAGCGTTGGCGTGGGGCATGGCCCCTGAGCGCGTCATCTGCGCTGGCCTGCCCGTGCACTCACGCTTTGTGACCGCCGCACGCCTGGATCCCGCCGTTGCGCGTGCCCGTCTGGGTTTGCCTGAGCAGCCGCCCATGGTTCTGGTGACCGGCGGCGGCGATGCCCCCGGACCCCTTCTGCGCCTCGTGCGCGCTGTGCGGAAGGCAGCCTCGCAGGCGCAGCTGATCGTCATCACCGGGCGCAACGCCGCGCTCCGCCAGGCCCTCGTTGCGCGCGAGCCGGGGGTGCGTGTGGAAGGCTTCGTCGGCAATATGGAGCTGTGGTTGCGTGCGGCGGACGTGTTGTTGACCAAGGCCGGTCCCAACACGCTGGCCGAGGCGCTGATCATGGGGCTGCCCATGGTGTTGTACCAGGCCATTCCAGGGGAAGAGACGGGCAACGTGGAGTGGACTGTTTCGCGGGGCGCTGCAGTGTGGGCGCCGCAGCCACAACGGGCGGCGGAGGCAGTTGCCGCGGTGCTCGCTGACCCCGCTCGCCGCGCGGGAATGCAGGCCGCTGCATTGACGCTGGCCCGACCTGCTGCAGCCGACGTCATCGCTGCCGCTCTCTGGCAGTTTGTGGCCTGAGCGCATTTGGTTTTCCTCTTTGTTATGTTATAATCTTTTTCAAGACTGCCGGGCCGAGCATTCAGGAACGGCCCTTGCGGTAAACTACATGCAGACACGTCTCAAACAATTTCTTGACTATGTGCAATACGAGCGGGGGTACGCCGCGAACACCGTGGCTGCCTACCGGCGTGATTTGGCGCAATTGCTGGATTTCATGCAAGGGCAGGAAGTAACGTCGTGGAGCGCGCTCACGCCTGAACTGCTGGAGCGCTTCGTGGCCTCCTTGCAGGCGCAGGACTACAGCGACGCGACCGTAGCGCGCAAGATTGCCGCGGCGCGGTCCTTCCTGCATTTCCTCTTTACCGAGGGAGACCTGCCCCGCGAGCTCACCGAATGGTTGCCGCAACCCAAAGTCGGACGGCGCCTACCGCACGCTCTCACTGAAGAAGAGGTCGAGCGGCTTTTGGGCGCCGCTGCGGCCGCGGATACGCCCCTCAAATTGCGCGATCGCGCGCTGCTGGAAGTGCTCTACGCCACAGGCCTGCGTGCGACGGAAGCCGTCGCCCTCCGCACGAGCGACGTGGACCTGACGGGCGGGGTGTTGCGCTGTGTGGGCAAGGGGAACAAGGAGCGCCTCATCCCCCTGCATCCGCGCGCGCAGCAGATTTTGGGACGCTACCTGTCAGAAGCGCGGCCCTTCCTGCTCACCAATGCCAGCGAGACGACCCTGTTTCTCAATCGGGTAGGACATTCCCTCACCCGGCAGGGGCTGTGGTTCATCATTCAGCAGTATGCCCGTGAGGCCGGCCTGGAAGAGCGAGTGACGCCCCACACGTTGCGCCACAGCTTCGCCACCCATTTGCTGGATGGCGGCGCCGAATTGAGCGAGGTGCAGCAATTCCTGGGACACGTCAGCATCACCACCACCCAAATCTACACCGAAGTCTCCAGTCAACGCAAACGCGCGGTCTATGATCAGGCCCATCCGCGCGCTTTCGATTCCAGGGAGGGGCCGGCCCATCATGAAGAGGAGCAAACATGACGCAGTATTTCACCATGGAAGACTATCGGCAGGCGACAGACGTCATTCGCCAGCGGAGCGGCATTCGCCCCACCGTGGGAATGATTCTCGGTTCGGGCTTGAATGCCCTGGCAGATTCCATCACCGGCGCGACCGTCATTCCCTTTGGCGAGGTCCCCCATTTCCCGGCGGCGCACGTGGAAGGGCATGTCGGGCGATTGGTCCTGGGGGAGCTGGAGGGGCGCGCCGTCATTGCCATGCAGGGACGGGGACATTTTTACGAGGGCAACACCATGGCGCAGGTCGGCCTGCCGGTGCGCGTGATGCGGCTCCTGGGGGTGGAAACCCTCATCGTGACCAATGCCGCGGGTGGACTCAACCTGGCCTATCAGGCCGGCGAGGTGATGATCTTGCGGGATCACATCAACCTGCTCGGCATGACGGGGCACAATCCGCTCTTCGGGCCGAACCTGGAGGAGTTCGGGCCGCGTTTCCCCAGCATGAACGACGCCTATACGCCGCGCCTGCGGGCGGTCGCCCACGAGATCGCGCTGCGGGCGGCGATTCCTCACCACCAGGGCGTCTACATCTGCCTGGCCGGGCCGGCTTTTGAGACGCCGGCGGACGTGCGCTTCTTGCGGTTGATCGGCGCCGATGCGGTCGGCATGTCCACCGTGCCGGAAGTCATCACCGCCCGGCATTGTGGGATGGAGGTGCTGGGCCTTTCGGGCATCTCCAACCGCCTCGTAGGCGAGGAGGGCAGTCCGCCCCCGAATCATGAGGAAGTCCTGGAAGCCGGACGGATTCTGGTGCCGCGCCTGGAAACCATCATTCGTGGGGTATTGAGCTCGCCGCTTCTCAGCCCGGCCTAGCTGTACCGATGGCAACGATTCTGGATTGGTTGGCGCGGCAAGCCGTGCTGTTTTACATCGCGTGTGGCATAGGCGCGGTTGTCTATGTCTTCCTGGCCTCGGCGGCTCATCGCCGGCTGCGGGCGGCGCGTTTCTCACTGGAACGTGAGGTCACGCAGCGCCAGGAGCGCCGCGCCTGGGTGATGGTGGGGCTGTTTGTGGCTTTGGGGCTGCTTGTCTTTGGGATCACGGTCTTGCGTCCGGCGGAGCAGGTCGCCCTGACCCCGGAGCCGACGCAGCTGGCAGCGGGGATCACCCCGGTCCCGACGGCCACTGCCACCCCGGCGCCAACGGCAACCCCCACTCTCACGGCGGAAAACACTGCGGTGGAGACTCCCGGCGCGCCTTCCCCCACTCCCACCGCAAGCGCTGTGACGGAGACGCCGACCGTCGCGCCGACGGCGACGTCGCTCCCGCCGTTGGAACCGCCGAATTGCCCCTCGCCGGATGTGCAGATCACGGCGCCGGTCGCCGGCAGCTCGGTCAAGGGCACGGTCGAAGTATGGGGCACGGCGCAGATCAACTCGTTCGCCTATTACAAGTTCGAAATCCAGTTCCAGGGCGCGAACACGCCCAACTTCATCGCGCAATTCGATCGTCCGGTCAGCAGCGGCATTCTGGGGTATTGGACGATTACCGGCGATTACCCCGTGGGGGGGCCGCATCGTTTCCGCCTGGTGGTGGTAGATGTGTACGGGAACACGACGGACTGTGTCATCCCAGTATTTATCAGCCCCTGAGCGGGAGTAGGGAGGCAGCACGTGCGCATTCGTTCGGCTCGAAATGATGATTTGAAGGCGTGTCTGGAACTGGATGCGAGCTACGAGACGGAAATCGCGTGGCAGGTGGAAGAGCTGCACGGCGAGAAGGAATGGGGGATGCGTTTCCGTGAAATTCGCCTGCCGCGCAAGCAGACCATCGCACCGGCCTACACACCGGAGGAACGCCTTGTCGCCTGGCAACGGCGGGATGCGTTCTGGGTGGCCGTCGAACGCAACAAAATTGTGGGCTACCTGGCCCTCGTCGTGGAGGTGGAGCATCGGCAGGCGCGCATCGGCGATTTGGTGGTCGTGCCTGATTTCCGCCGCAAGGGCATCGCCGAGAAGCTGCTGGAATACGCCATCACCTGGTGCCTGCGCCGCAACGTCGAACAGCTGATCTTGGAATGCACCCTCAAAGCGCAGCCTGCCATCGCCTTTGCGCAGAAGCAGCGCTTTGTGGCGTGCGGCTTTCAGGAGGCCTACTGGCCGGGCCAGGAAATGGGCCTGTTTTTCCGCAGGCGGATTTGAGGACCGTGTTCCTGCGGCAAAACCCGGCGTTGGAACGGGCCACGCTGGGGGAGAGAGTATGAACTGGCCAGAGCTGCTCATCGGCGCCAATGACGTTTTGAGTGTGGGGGTCGGCGCGACCGCCTTTGCCCTCCAGCTGTACCTGTTCTTTTACAATCGGGATAGCCGGGTAGCGCGCAGTTTCAGCGGCTTGCTGGCGTGCGTCGTGTTCGTGTATCTGACGGATTTGCTGATGGGAGACGCGCAAAATCCCCGCCTCACGGAGTCGCTGTTGCGCTGGCAATGGCTGGGGATCGCCTTCACGCCCACGCTGTACCTCGAATTCACCCGTGCGATCCGTCATGTCGTGCAGCAAGATCACTTTCCGCATTGGCTGCGCATCGGCAGCTACGTGCTGAGCGCCGTGATCGCCGCGCTGGCTGTGACGACCGACCTCGTGGTGCACAACGGCGTCAAGCAGGAAGGCGCGGCTTTCTTGCATCCGGGGCCGTTGTTCTACCCCTTTGCGCTGCTGTTTGCCCTGGCGTTGTTCTGGGGCTTGCGTCAGACCCTGGCGGCGCGACGCCGGTGTTACACCCATGCTGCCCGGCGGCGCATGACCTATCTTTCCATCGGCTTCATTGCCCCGGCTTTGGGTGTTTTTCCCTACTTGTTGATTATGGGGTGGCCTGTAGCGCTGCCGGGGATCCTGCTGTGGGCTTTGCTGTTGCTGGGCAACATCGCCGTCGGCGTGATGCTGGCGCTCATGGCTTACGCGGTGGCTTTCATCGGCGCGTTGACCCCAGACCGCGTCATCAAGCATCGGCTGGTGCGCTTCTTGCTGCGCGGGCCGTTTGCGGCGTTGGTGGCCCTGATTGCTTTTGGCGTTGGGCGCACGGTGGAGCACGCCTTGGGGCTGGGGCAATACACCCTGTCATTGCTCGCGGTGGCCGCTGCCGTCATCCTGGTACAGCTCGGGGTCGAGCTGGCCAAGCCGTTGTTGGATCTGGCGCTCTACCGTGAGGGGCGGGAGGAAGTGGTGCGCGCGCAAGAGCTCAGCCAAAGCCTGCTCACGACCGCTGACCTGCGGCAGTTCCTGGAAAACATCCTTGCGGCGTTGTGTGAGCTGGTACAGAGCGACGCTGGCTTCATCGCGGCGTTGGAGAATGGCCTCCTGCAGCGGGACATCTGGTGCGGCTTTAACATCACGGCGGATGACATCGCCGGTTTCCCCCTCGCGGAAAGTACGACGGCGGAATCGCAGGACGGCTTGATCCTCTGGAATGACTACTGGATTGCGCCGCTCCATGATCGGGCAAACGTGGAGCTGCTGGGATTGATGGGGATCCGCAGGCCGCAGTCGCCTTTGCCCTTGCCGGCGGAACGGCGCGAGCTCTTCGAGCGCTTGCTGCAGCAGGCGCAGGTGGCCCTGGAGGATCGTCGCCTGCAGCAGGTGGCTTTTGCGGCCCTCACGCCGATCCTGGGGGAACTGGGGGAGATTCAACGTCGGCAGGGATTGTTGCGTTACAATGGCGCTTCGGCGGAGAGCTTTGAGCTCACGGCGTCGGAGGAATTGCCGCAGTGGGTGCATGATGCGCTGGCGCACTATTGGGGCGGGCCTCGCCTCACCGAGAATCCTCTGCTCAGCCTGCAGGTCGTGCAGCGCGCTGCCGCGAGCCATGACGGCAGCCCGATCAAGGGCTTGCGGGCGGTGCTCAGCGAGGCGTTGGAGCAGCTGCGCCCCGATGGCGAACGCAAGTTGACAGCGCCTGAATGGCTGCTATACAATATCCTGGAAATGAAGTTCATCCGCGGCGAGAAAGTACGGGAAGTGGCCATGCGCCTGGCGTTGAGCGAGTCCGACTACTACCGCAAACAGCGCATTGCGATCGAGAGCCTCACCCACATCATCGTGGACATGGAGACCCACCTGCGTGAGGATACCGCTGCCGGGAAGTGAGGTCAGGCTGCGGCGGACGCGGCGCCCCAATGACGTGTGAAGGTGTGAACGTAAGTGATTCGCTGACTTGCTATTTTCAGAGGAGCCTGCGGCATATCACAGCAAATGAAAATGTGAAATGAACCTTTGTAAGCTGTAGCTTTTGTCCCTTCCCCAACCCCCTCTCCAACGGCGCTTGCGCCGTTGGGGAGGGGGAGAAAAAAATAAAAGGGGGGTTTTGCAGGCGGGTTACGCCTGCAAAACCCCACAAAAAAAAGTTCCCCTTCCCCCCGCGCGCGCGGGGGGAAGGGGCCAGGGATAGGGGGCAAAAGTTGATTCTCAATCTTCAGCAGTCGCCATGAAATCTTGCGCTTTTTTGGTCAATGGCCGAACAGTTACCCTGTGAGCCATAGCCCGTGAGCAGAGGCTGCAACAGCTCACCGCTGCGGCTGGGGATAGAATGCCCAGCCTGACGGGAGCCAACCGCGCTGAAGCGCGGTGTTTGAGGACGTAGCAGCCCCGGGGGCAAGGAATTTCTAATCCTATTCGTGAAATTCGTGTTCATTCGGGGCCATTTTCGCAGGAGACGCCATGTGCTGGCGCACATCATCCAAGGATGAAAAGGTGAGTCGTGAGCAGCGACGGCGACGGCTGACGGGTCGGCTGGGGATGGAATCCCCAGCCTGACAGGAGCCAACCGCGCTGAAGCGCGTTGTTTGAGGACGTAGCAGCCCGGGGGTAAGGAATTTCTGATCTGATTCGTGAAATTCGTGCCCATTCGGGGCCATTTTCCGAGGAGTTCTATGGATTGGGTTTATGTCCCTCCGCAACATAGTACGTGTGAGTCCTACTGGATGGCGCTGTTGGAAGAAGGTCCCCTGAGCGACGCGCCGGCGCCGGGATTGTGGGAATGGCGCGAGGCGCCGCCAACCTCCCCAGAACTCTGGGATGAGGCGGAGCGGTTGCAGCGGGACCACGTTATCATGCAACTGACCATCGAGGACTACAATCGCGGCGGCTTGATAGGGTATTGGAAGGGCATCGAGTGTTTCATCCCCGCCTCGCACCTGCTGGCCTATCCCTTCCCCGCTGACCCGGCGGCGCGCGAGGAATGCTTCAAGCGCTACCTGGGACGGGATTTACGCCTGTGCATCATCGAGGTCGAGCCGCCGCGCCATCGCATCCTGTTCTCCGAGCGGCAGGTCGAAGCGTGCGAGGGGGAACAGCGGAGCTGGCCTGACTGGTTGCGCGTCGGCGCGATCTGTGAGGGGGAGATCACCAGCGTCCGTCCCTTTGGCGCTTTCATCAACCTCGGCCCGCTTGAAGGCATGGTGCACATTTCCGAGATCTCCTGGGGCCGGGTGCGGCATCCCCAGGATTTTATTGAGCCGGGACAGCGCGTGCGCGCGCTGGTGCTCAGCGTTGACGAACAGCATCAGCGTGTGGGACTGAGCCTCAAGCGGCTGGAGCCCAATCCCTGGGATTCCGTGCGGGAATGGATCAGGCCGGGGGATGAATTGCCCGGCCGCGTCGTCAGCGTCGAGCGCTTCGGCGTCTTCCTCGAGCTCGGCTCCGGCCTGGAGGGGCTGCTGCACATCTCGGAGCTCAGCCGCTATGGGACAGATAGCGCCATTCCCATCTATCAGCGCTACCGCCTGGGGGACGTGATTCCCGTGCGCGTGTTGGACATTGTGCCTGAAGAACATCGCATCGCCTTGGGCCTGTGCGAGTCGCGCGGAGAGGTTACCGGCAACGATGACAAAGCGGAGCGCCACCCGGCAGTCTAAAACTGCCTATACGATGGCCCGTCCACGGGGCGGCGCGACTTCCCAACGCCGCCGGCAGACGAAGTCGCCGCCGCCGCCTGCGCCGCGCAAGATCGGCCCGGCGTTGCACGCGGCGGCGCGCAGCGCTACCGGGCAGCAGCTGCTGTCGCTAGCGCTCATCCTGTTCGGCATGGTGACCGTCGTAACTCTGGCGGGCATCAACACCGGCACGCTCATCACCGCGTGGGGTCGGCTCCTCGTCTTCATTTTTGGCTGGGGCGCCTACGTCGCCGCCGGATTGCTCGTTTGCCTGGGATTGCTGTGGATGCGTCATCTCGTCCATCGCCCGATGCTCTGGCGCTGGCGGCCCTTCCTGGGCTTTGAACTCGCGTTTTTCGGCCTGCTGGCGTTGAGTCATATCTTCGTGCGCCAGGAAGGCTGGGACGCCGTCCTTTCCGGGCATGGCGGCGGCGTGATTGGGTGGGCCTTGAGCTTCTCCTTCATCTACTACACCACTCCGTTGGTCACCGCCTTCCTGATGGCGGTGTTTGTTCTGGTAGGCGTGGGAATGGCCTTCGACATCACGGCAGAGGATTTCCGCGGGTTGGGACGACGGCTGAGGGCCGCCTGGAGCGATTATCGCCTCGCCCGGATGGAGCGCGCGGCGGCGGAAGCGGCTGCGGCCGCGCGCGCTGCCGAAAAGGAAGCCGCCCGGCGTGCTGAGGGGAGCACCCTCGGACCGGGGCTGGCAATTTCCCCGCCGCCTTCCCGACCGCATCGCAAGACATCCCCGGCGTCTCCGCCGGCCGCAACGCCTTTGGCGCCGGAAACGCCGCCAGTAGAGCCGGTCAAGCCGCAGCTGACGCTGCCTCCGCTCACCCTGCTCCAGCCGGCGCGCGCGCCGGTGCTGAGCCAGGAGGAGATTGACCGCAAAAGTCGCATCATCGAGCAGACGCTGACGCAGTTTGGCGTGCCTGCCAGGGTGACCGAGGTGCGCCAGGGGCCGACGGTGACGCAGTTCGGGGTGACGCCGGGCTTTGTGGCGCGGGGGCAGGATGGGGAGGAGCAGCGCAAGGTCCGCGTCAGCCAGATCTCGGCGCTCGCCGATGACCTGAAACTGGCGCTTGCCGCCCGTTCGTTGCGGGTGGAAGCGCCCGTGCCGGGGCGCGCCGTCGTGGGCATCGAGGTTCCCAATGAGGAAATCGGCCTGGTGACGCTGCGCCGGGTGCTGGAAAGCCCGGAATTCGCGCAGTGCCATCAGCCGCTGTGTTTTGCGGTGGGATTGGACGTCGCCGGCACTGCCGTGGGCGCGAATCTCAGTGCCATGCCCCATCTCCTCGTCGCTGGCACGACGGGCAGTGGCAAATCGGTGTTCGTCAAGGCCATCGCTGCCAGCCTCATCATGCGCAACACCCCCGCCGAACTCCGGCTGATCGCCATTGATCCCAAAATGGTCGAGCTCAGCCACCTCAACGGTCTGCCGCACTTGTTCGGCAAGGCCGAGATGGAGTTGGAACGTATTCTGCGAGTGTTGCGTTGGGTCACGGTGGAGATGGAAGACCGCTACAAGCGTTTTGCGCGCGTGCCGGTCCGCAATTTGGAGGAGTACAACCGTCATCTTCAGCGTCAGGGCGAAGCTCCCATGCCGCGCATTGTCGTTCTGGTTGACGAGCTCGCCGATCTGATGATGGCGGCTCCCGATGAGACCGAACGCAGTCTCACGCGCATTGCCCAGATGGCGCGCGCGACGGGCATTCATCTCGTCGTGGCGACCCAGCGTCCCAGCACGGACGTGGTCACCGGGCTCATCAAGGCGAATTTCCCCGCCCGGGTCAGCTTTGCGGTAGCGAGCAACGTGGACTCGCGCGTCATCCTCGACACGCCGGGCGCTGAATCCCTCATGGGGCAGGGCGACATGCTCTTCCTGGCGCCTGATGCTGCCGCGCCGCGCCGCATTCAGGGTTGTTATATTTCCGACGAGGAGCTGGAGGCGTTGATCCATTTTTGGCAGCAGCAGGCCGGGGCGACGCCGGCGCGAGCGCCCTGGGACGCCCTTGCGGAGAGCAGCGGCCCGGAGCAGTGGCGGCTCGAGGGCGAGACGGAGGACGCCGCTCTGCTGGAAAAAGCGATCGCGCTGGCGCAACAACAGGGCAACATCTCTACCTCGGCTATTCAGCGGCGGCTACGCATCAGCTATCCTCGCGCCGCGCGGCTGATGGAGCAGATGGAGGCGATGGGCATTGTCGGACCGCAGACCGCGGCCGGCCGCAAACGCCAGGTGCTTTCAGGAGATGACGATGCCGTATGATCTGACGGATCCCGGTGGCATTGCCGCCAATCAACGCGGCGAGCTGACGGACGAGCAGCGTCAACGGGCCACCCGTGCGGCTCGCGGTCAGCGCGGTTGCCTGTACAGTTTGCTCCATCGCGCGGTTTTCCCCCTCGTGGGCTTCGTGCTGGTGATCGTGCTGGTGATTACCCAGGCGCCGGTGCTCCTCCTCTGGACAGTGACGCTCATCACGCTGGTCATCGGCGTCGAGTTACTCATGCTCACCGTGCTGCCCTTCTTCCAGCAGCAACAGCTGTTGCGCCACGACTTGCTCGAAGAGCACCTTGAATCTGCTGAAGGGCGCCTGGTCTACAGGCAACGGAGCTACGAGGCGGTGAGCGGTGAGCGGGTGTTGCTGTTGCCGAGAACCGCTGCAAGCCTGCGTCCCGACACGCTCTATCGCTTTTATTTCTTGCCGCGTTCGGGCTACGTGCTTTCGGCGGAGGCGTTGGGTTTGATAGCGACGGTGGACACGCGCGCTGCCTTGTTGGAGGCCCTGGCCGCCACCCTCAATTTCGACATGGACACCCTCGCGGCCAATCGCCGCGGGCAGTTGACTCCGGCGCAAAGCTTGCGCTTGTTGCCGCAGCTTCTGGCGGTGCGGGGAGACTTCACCCGGGGCCAGCTGTGGGCCGACCTCCTGCAGGGGCGCGTGGAAACGACGGAGGGCATCGGCCGGCGCCTGACCCTGCCGCCCCCGTCTCGTCCCTATGCCTATCAGGTCGGCGCGCGGCGCTTTCCCGTGCCGGCGAAAGCCCTCGACGTGTTCATGGATGATTTCCCGTATCGCGTCTATCACACGCCCCGCAGCGGCATTCTCGTGAGCCTCGAGCCGCTGGCGGTGCGACGTGAGGCCAGTTCGCCGCTGGACGTGGCACGTGAAGGAACATGAAAACATGTGAACGTGACGACGTGCGAACATGGGTGATTCGCTGATTCGCTGATCTCTATTTCCGAGGAGCCGCATGAACCCACTCACCTTGCCTTCGCACATGAACGACCTGCAGACAATCCTCAAAGGGCTGGATTGGCATGAGCTCGAACATGAGGTGGCGCGGGAAGCGCAAACACGCCTGGTGATTGTGGGCCCCGTGAACAGCGGCAAATCCACGCTGTTCAACCGCCTCCATGGGCAGCGCGTCAGCGCCGTCAGCGCCGTCCCCGGCACCACCAAGGGGGTCGTTGAACATCCTCTGGGGCCGTTTCACCTCGTGGATACCCCCGGTTTCGGCGAGGTCTGGGGCACCGACCGGGCGGCCATCGCCGAGGCGGCCGCGCAACAGGCCGATCTCATCCTGTTGCTGCTCGACGCGGCGGCAGGCGTCCGCCAGAGCGATCACGATCTCTACGTGAGCCTGCAGCGATTTGGACATCCCATTGTCGTGGCGCTCAACAAGGCGGATTTGGTCGCCCAAGACCTCCCCTGGGTGCTGGAAAATGCCGCAAAGGTGTTGGGATTGCGTCCCATCCCGGTCTCGGCGCGTACCGGCAAGGGTATCTCCGACGCGCTGTTGCCGGCGATCTTGCAGGCGCAGCCGGCGCTGGCGATTGCGATGGCGCGTGAGCTGCCCGGTGTGCGGGCGCAGCTCGTCGGCCGCATCATTCGGCAGACCGCCTGGTTCAACGCGGCGATCTCCCTGCAGCCCATTCCGGGGTTAGACATCCCTGTTTTACTCGCCTCGCAGACGCGGATGGTGCTGCGGATCGCGGCAGCCTATGGCGATTCGATGCGCGCCTCACATGCGCGCGAGTTGCTGACGGCGATGGCCGGCAGTCTGCTCTCCCGTTATTTGGGGATGCAGCTTGCCAAACTCGTGCCGGTGTTGGGCTGGGCCGTTTCCAGCGCCGTCTCGGCGGCAACTACTTACGCCATCGGCGAGACGGCGCGGCGGTATTTTGAGACGAGAGGCAACGTCCGGCCTCTTGACCTGAGGACGCTTTACCGGCGCGGACGCCGACTGGCGCTGGGAAATCTGCTCCGGCGTCAGCCCGTCGCGCCTGTCGGCCGGGGAGCGGAGCCGGCAACTGCGGCGGGGAGCGAGCTTCCGCAGGGGTGAATCGCGGCTTGGAGGTGACAGGCGATGAACGTCGAGCAGCTGGGGTTGATTGACCATCCGCCGACGCCGGAAGAAGTCCGCCGCCAGATGCGGGCTTACCTGGTGCGCTATGTCGTGCTGGTGGCGGGGATCAGCCTGGTCATTGGCGGCTTGATCGGACGCCTGACGGTGCAAGACCCGGCGGCCCTGACGCCGGCCGCGGGCTGGCAGTCAGGGCCATCCTTTTCCGAGGGGGGAGCGTCGTCCCGGCCCGTCTCCTCGTCGTTGCAGATTTACGTCAGTGGGGCGGTAGTCATGCCGCAGGTGGTCGAAGTTCCCGCCGGCAGCATCCTCGCGGATGCGCTCGCCGCGGCAGGGGGTCCGGCGCCTGAGGCCGATCTCGAAGGCCTCAATCTCGCCGCACCGCTGGCCGATCACCAGCACGTGCTCATCCCCACCCGCGTGCCGCCGCCAACCGCTACGCCGCAGCCTGCCCCGGCGACGCCGGCGCCGACGTCGGGGGCTGTGTCCCCGGAGGCGCAGGTCAATCTCAACACGGCCACCCTCGCCGAGCTGCTCACGCTCCCCGGCATCGGTGAGACGCGCGCACAAGCCATCCTCGCTTACCGCGCTGAGCATGGGCCTTTCACGCGCATCGAAGAGCTTCAAAACGTGAGCGGCATTGGCCCCGCGACGTATGAGAAGCTGGCGCCCTACATCACCATCGGCCCTTGAATCCCCCGATCCCCGGTTGTTCTGATAATTTACCGCTAAGGCGCCAGGACACCAGGGGCTTCTTCGCGCCCTGGTGGTGCTCATTGCCCGCCAGGATACAGGGCCGTCGTTTCCCTTGGAGTTTCCACGAGTCTGCGGTACCCCCCAAGAATGGATCTGTGAGTCGTGAGCCGTGAGGGCCGCGATGGCCCTCTACTCACGGCTCACTGATTTCTATTTCGAGGGGGGCCTTGTATCTTTCGGCCTTTGTGGTAGAACAAGGGCCATCATTCCAGTGTGAAATTTGAGCTACCGGACAACTCATGGAGCTTCAAGCACTCATCAGCTGGTATCTGGCGTTGCAGGGCTTCGCGCTGGCGGGCACGCCGCTGGCCCTCGCCTGGCTGCGACATCTGCCTTCGCGCGGCTATGCCATCGCCAAGCCTTTGGGATTGCTTTTCAGCGGCGTGATTTTGTGGTGGGGCGCGACGTTGCGGCTGTGGCCCAATACCGCCGCCGCGGCCCTCGCCGCGGCGCTGGCGCTGCTCGCGGTGGGCCTGCTCGCGCTGCGCGGACAGTGGGACGCCGTGGCCTCCTGGTGGCGCGGACACCGTCGCTTCGTCCTCATCACCGAGCTGCTCTTTGCGGCGGCGTTCGTCGCCTGGGCCGCCGTCCGCGCCAGCCAACCGCAGATCGTCACCGCGGGCGGCGAGAAGTGGATGGAGATCGCCTTCCTCAACGCCATCCTGCGCTCTCCCGCCATGCCGCCGCACGACCCCTGGCTTTCGGGATTTGCTATCTCGTACTACTACCTCGGCTATCTGCTGTTGGGCATGCTCACCGAGGTGACGGCGCTCCCCGCGACGGTGGCCTTCAATCTGGGGAACGCCGCCTGGTTTGCCCTGGCCGCCGTCGCCGCGTATGGCATCGTCTACGACCTTACCGCTGGCCGACGCCCCCTCAAAGCGCTGTTTGCGCCGCTGCTGTTGCTCGTCACCGGCAATGCCAACGGCCTGTTGCAGGTCATCTACGGCCTGGGGCTGTTGCCGGCGAGCTTCTGGCGCTGGCTCGACCTCAAAGCGCTCAGCGCCCCGCCACCCGCCGATGGGACATGGATGACCGCTGCGCACTTCGATTGGTGGCAGGCCTCGCGCGTGCTGCACGACTACGCGCCCATCGTCACCGCCGAAACTCGCGTCTCGCAGGAAGTCATTGACGAGTTCCCGGCGTTCAGCTTCATCCTGGGCGACATGCATCCGCACCTGCTGGCGCTGCCGTTTGTGCTGGTGGTGATCGCGCTGGCGCTCAATCTCTGGCAGGGCCGGCGCGGGGAGCCGCGCGGGGATGAAATCCACCCGTCCCTGCGGGGCCGTCTTGCCGCCCTGGCGCCGTGGCTGGGGATGGCGGCAGCGTTGGGCGCGCTCGGCTTCCTCAACACCTGGGATTTCCCCATCTACTGGGCGCTCATCGTCGCCGTGATGCTCCTCATCCGCCGCGAAAGGACGCCGGAGAAATCACTGCTGGACCACGTGCTCGCCGTCATCCCGCCGGCGCTGGCCCTGGCGGTAGCGAGCGTGGCCCTCTACGCGCCGTTCTGGTTCGCCCTGCGCTCTCAGGCGGGCGGCGTGCTTCCCAACGTCTTCAACGCCACGCGGTTGCCGCAATTCCTGGTGATGTTTGCTCCTTTGGCCGTGCCCGTGGTGGGCATCGTCTTGCGCCTGGGGAAGGAGGCCGGCGTGCGTTGGACGCAAGCGCTTGCCTGGAGCGTGCTCCTCCTCGTCGTGATTACCCTCGCCGCCCTGCTGGTCGGACGGATCGTGAGCAGCCCCTATCTGGCCGCCGTGCGACAGGGATGGGAGATTCCCGGCGTGGGGACGGTGGAGCTCGCCACCGTCTACGACGCGCTCCTCACCCGCCTGCTCAATCCGTGGACGGCGTTGGCGCTTGCCTGCGGCTGCATCGTCCTCTTCATCGCCTTGCTCGCGCCGCGAGGGGCGCTGCAGGGTGAATCCGCTTTTGTCGGACTGCTGGTCCTCCTGGGGCTGGGGCTGACGCTCGCGCCCGAATACGTCTTCCTCAAAGACGTCTTCAACACACGGATGAACACGATCTTCAAATTCTATTTCCAGGCGTGGGTGATGTGGAGCCTGGCGGCGGCGTGGTGGCTGGCCGATGGCCGGGGCCTGGCGGCAACGTGGGGCCGGCGCGTGGGGGTGACGCTGGCCTGGCTGCTCATCGCGGTCGGTTGGATCTACACCGGCTTCGCTATTCCGGCGCGCGCGGGACAGAACGAGGCCCTCTACGGCGGGGCGGGCACGCTCGATGGCGCGCTGTGGCTGGCGCAACGCGAGCCGGAGGAGTGGGACGCGATCCGCTGGCTCAACACCCATGTCGCGGGTCGGCCTGTCATCCTTGAGACGCCGGGCGACCGTTACCGCGCCTACGTCTACGAGGGGCGTGTCTCTGCACTGACGGGATTGCCGACCCTGTTGGGATGGGGCGGACATCAATCGCAGTGGCGCGGGAATTATGACGAACCGGCGGTGCGCGAGGCGGCGCTGGAAAGGCTCTTCACCACCACCGACGTGGCCGAAACGCGCTCCCTGTTGGCGCAATACGACGTCGCTTACCTCTACATCGGGCCGGTAGAACGCGCGCGTTACCCCGAAGAGGGGCTGGCGAAATTCGCCGCGCTTTTCCCCGTGGCCTATCAGAATGCTGCGGTCACTCTCTATCGAGTCACACCCCCCTAGCAGGAGGCCTATGTCCAAGTCCTGGCGTTGGTATTGGATGGGAGCGCTGGTCGTGCTGCTGCTCACGCGCTGGAGCGCGCTGGGTGCGGCGCTCCTCACGCCGGCTGAAGCGCGCCTGGCGTTGGAGGCGCGGTCGGCGGTTCAGGAGGGCGTGTGGCCTGTGGCGACGGCCAGTCCGTTGTTGTTGATAGGCAATGCGGCGCTGTTCTGGCTGTTCGGCAGCGGCAGCGGGATAGCGCGCCTGCTGCCGGCGGCGGCCGGCGTGTTGCTGGCGTTGACGCCCTGGCTCTGGCGCAAGACGCTGGCTTTGCCCGAGCGCGCCGACATCCCGCCGACGTGCGCGGCGTGGAGTGCGACGGTCCTCTTGCTGCTCTCGCCCGTCGCTCTTTCCGTCTCGCGGCAGGTGAGTGGGGCCGCGTTGGGGACGCTCGGCGGCGTGGGAGTGATCACGGCGCTGTTCATGGCTGAGGCGGACGAGCGTCGCCGGGCTGGGCTGCTGGGCGTCGGGCTGGCGGTGGGGCTCACGGGCGGTCCCTCCTTCTACGATGTGCTTTTGGCGGGCCTGATGGCCTGGGCGGCGTGGCACTGGGTGGAAAGGAGGCCCATCACTTTCAAGCGGAGCTGCCTGCGCGCCGTTGGGGCGGGGCTTCTCGCCGCGCTGCTGATTTCCCTGGGAGGGGGATGGCGTTGGAACGGCTGGGCCGGTCCCGTTGAGGGGCTGGCAGCCTGGCTGCGGGAATGGCGCATGACGTCAACGCCGTTCGTCCATCCGTTGTTGCTGGGCCTGTATGAGCCGCTGGCGTTGTTCCTCGCCGCGGTGGGATTGGGACTGGCGGTGCGGAAGCGACAGTCGCAGCTCGTGGCCTTGGGTGCCTGGGCGGTGCTGGCGACGGCACTGGTGGTGGCGCGCCCCGGCGCAGACGCGGCAGCTTTCCTGGCGCCGCTGTTGCCGCTGGCGTTGCTGGGCGGCTGGGCCGTGCAGCACCTGCTCCTGCCGCGGCGTCTCACGGCGGGAGGCTGGCTGGCGTGGGTGCATGTGGCTCTGGGCAGCATGTTGTGGGCCTTCACCGTGTTGGTGTTGTTGCGGCAGGCCGGCGCTCCTGCCTATGCCAACGGGCTCGAACTGCCGCTGGTGGGGCTGGTGGGGGTTATTCAGGCATTGATGGCCGCCGGCTTTGCCACACTCCAGGAGCCGCGTCGGGCGCTGAAGGGGCTGGCGGGTGGCGTGATGGTAGCCCTGTGTCTGCTGCAGGTGGGCTTCGCCGCCGGCGTCGCTTACGTCCGGCCAGGAAATCCGGCGGAACCGCTGGTCGCAATCGGCGTGTCGGACGACGTGCGTGGCCTGCAGCGCACCGTCGAGGATCTGCGCGTCGCTCGCGCGCTCAGCCCTGAAATGCCGTATCTGACCGTGGTGGAAAGTGACCCGGCGCTCACCGACGTTTGGGCGGTGCTGACCTGGGCCTTGCCCTCTCCGGCGTTGCGTCGCGTCGCGGCGTGGCCCGCTGACGAGCCGGAGCTGGTGCTCACCCTGGAAGACGTCATCCCGCCGGCGGAGGCGCGCGCGGCCTATCGTGGGATGACCTTTGGCGTGACGCTGCAGAGCGGCGGCGGGATTCCCGGCTGCGAGCCGGGCGTCTTTCCCCCCGTGTGTAGCCATCCCCTGGCGTGGTATTTTTACCGACGATCGCCCTTCGCCCCGCAGATCGGCCATGTGGTCCTGTGGGCAAAACTGCCGTCCGTTCCCTGAGGGGAAAATGAAAGGTGGCGCGCTGGCTGGAGATAACATCCCGCCGCAAATGAAAGGTGAGCTGTGAGTCGTGAGCAGAGGCTGCAACGGCTCTCTACTCACGGTTCACTGAGTTCTATTTTAGTTTAGAAGGAAATCGAATTTCCCATGTCATCACAACCTGTTACATCCGCTGCGACTTCTGTTGAAAAGGGCTCAGCCCTGAAGAGCCTCCCGCGTAACGTGTGGGTGGTCACGTTTACCAGTTTCCTCACCGACGTCTCCTCGGAGATGCTCGTGCACCTGTTGCCTTTCTTTCTGACGACGGTGTTGGGCGCCAGCACGGCGGTAATTGGCCTTGTCGAAGGCATCGCTGAGAGCGTCGCCAGCCTGCTCAAAGTCTTCTCCGGCTACATTTCGGACAAATTGCGCGCGCGGAAGTGGCTCGCCGTGGCGGGCTATGCGCTCTCGACGTTGAGCAAGCCCTTCTACCTGTTCGCGCAGACGTGGGGCGGCGTGATGGCGATCCGCGTTACCGACCGGGTGGGGAAGGGATTGCGCACGGCGCCCCGCGATGCCCTCGTCGCCGATTCGATTGACGAGCGTCATCGGGGCCTGGCTTTCGGGCTGCACCGCGCGGGCGACACGGCCGGCGCGATGTTGGGAACCCTCATCGCGGCGGCGTTGCTGTGGCGGATGCAGCGCGGCGCGTTCGAACTGGCGGCGGGAACTTTCCACACGATCGTGGGGTGGAGCCTGTTGCCCGCCGTGTTGGCGGTGCTCTTGCTGGCGTTCGGGGCGCGGGAAGTGCCCGTGCGTCAACAGAACGCCCCTAAACTCACGCTGGCCGGCTTCGACCGCCGTTTCCTGTGGTTCCTGGGCGCGGTCGTCATCTTCACCCTGGGCAATTCCTCCGACGCTTTTCTGTTGTTGCGCGCCCGCGAGCGCGGGCTGGATCTGGTGCAGGTCCTGCTCATGGTCGCTTCCTTCAACCTCATCTACGCGCTCATTTCCGGCCCGGCGGGGGCGCTTTCCGATAAAATCGGGCGGCGGCGCCTCATCGTGTTTGGCTGGCTGGTCTATGGCGTGATCTACCTGGGCTTCGCGGTTGCCAGCGCTGCCTGGCAGGTGTGGGCGCTCTACGTGCTGTATGGCGTCTATTACGGGATGGCAGAGGGCACGGCGAAGGCGCTGGTGGCCGACCTGGTGCCGGCGGAAAAGCGCGGCACGGCCTATGGGGTGTACAACGCCGCGGTGGGATTGGCGGCATTCCCGGCTTCAGCGATCGCGGGGGTGCTGTGGCAGGGCATCGGCGGCTGGACGGGTTTTGGGCCGGCGGCGCCGTTCTTTTTTGGGGCGGGGTTGGCAGTTGTCGCCGCGCTGATGCTGTGGCGCATTCTCGCTTCCGAAGCGCGCGTCGCTTGACCGAGACGGGGGCACGCGTGCGCATCGGCTCGCCATTTGCCGGGGAGATGCTATGTGCTGGCGCACACCGGGCAAGCACAAAAATGTGAGTCGTGAGGTGTGAGTCGTGAACAGAGGCTGCGACGGCTCACGGGTCGGCTGGGGATGGAATCCCCAGCCTGACACGAGCCAACCGCGCTGAAGCGCGGTGTTTGAGGACGGAGCAGCCCCGGGGGCAAGGAATTTCTAATCTTATTCGTGAAATTCGTGTTCATTCGGGGCCATTTTCGAGGGAGACGCCAGGTGCTGGCGCACATCATCCAAGAATGAAAATGGGAGTCGTGAGCAGAGGCGCGACGGCTCACCGGTTCGACACGAGCCAACCGCGCTGAAGCGCGGTGTTTGAGGACGTAGCAGCCCTGGGGGCAAGGAATTTCTAATCTTATTCGTGAAATTCGTGTTCATTCGGGGCCATTTTCGAGGGAGGCCATGCCTTTTTTGATTGACGGCCACAATTTGATCGCGGCGCTGCCGGACATCAGCCTTGAGGACCCGGAGGACGAGGTGGCGTTGATCCTCAAGCTGCGGGGCTGGCTGGGTCATCGGCGCCGCAAGGCCATCGTTGTCTTTGACGGGGGCATCCCCGGCGGCTACTCTCGCACGCTTTCCAGCAGCGACCTGGAGGTGATCTTCGCCGCACACAAGCGCAGCACCGCCGATCGCATCATCATGAAGCGGCTGGAGAAGCTCCGCGACGCGGCCAACTGGACGGTGGTCAGCTCCGACCGCGAGATTTTGGATTTTGCACGGCGCCTCGGGGCGCGGGCGGTGACCTCGCAGGATTTCGCGCTGGAATTGCAGCCCGCCGCGCGTCCGCCGCTGGAGAAACCCCGCGATCCCTCGCCGACTGAAGTCCAGGAGTGGCTGGAGGTTTTCCCGGAGCCGGTAGATCGGCCGGGGCGGCCGTTGCCCGAGCTCCGTCCCATTCCTGCAAGGCCGCCGGCGCCGCCGAGCTCGCCAGTCACGCCGAAGCGCCAGGCGCCGCCCGCCGAGAGGAAATCGCCGGCGGCAGCTCCCCCGGCGCCTACCCTGGCGGAACGCCTGGGCATCCCGCTCCCGCCGGAGCCGGCACCGTCCCTGGACCCGCGCACGGGGAAACCCGAGGCGGTCTCGCCGGAGGAGGTGGAGGACTGGCTGGAAGTCTTCCACGATGTGCCGGAAGGGCCCCTTCCGCCGCGGCGCCTCCCCCGAACCGAGGCGCGCCCTCAGCCTCCGGCGACGTTGACCGTGGACAAGGAGACGGAGGCGGGACTCGCGCCGGAAGAGGTGGAGGCCTGGATGGCGCTGTTCCCCGAGGTGGAGCCCGAACCGCCGGCGGAGGGCAGCGAGGAAAACGCTGCCCCAGCCACGAAACCCAGGCGCCGTCGCCCGGAGGCGTTCCGCTCGCCCAAGCTGCGCAAACATCAACAGCTCACGCCGTCACTTCCCACTGATGAGGACGGGGCTGACGGGCTCAGCTCTGAGGAGCGGGAACAGTGGGCCCGGCTTTATGGGGAGGAGCCGGAATAGGGGAACCCCCTGCCACGGGGCGAGGCCCCCAGGGTTGCGGTGGAAGTCCCTGCTGATGGGAGCGCGGACCTCTTATCGGTCCGACGACTCCACGAGCGCCAGCAGATCCGCCGTCGAAGGCAGCACGAGGTGCGCGCCAGCGCGCCAGAGTTCGCGTTCTTCCCCGAAGCCGCACAAGACCCCCACGGCCCATGCCCCTGCCCGTCGCGCCGAACGGACGTCTACCGTGGTGTCGCCCACCATCACGCAGTCGGCGGGGGCAAGCCCCAAAGCCTGCGCCGCGTAGAGCACCGGTGCGGGGTGCGGTTTGAGGCGGCGAGTGGTCTGGCGGGTCACTACGACCGGAAACAGCTCCGTCAGCCCATACTGGACGAGAAATGCTTCAGCGGCAGCGGGACTGCGCGTGGACACAATCGCCAGCGAATAGCGGCCGGCGAGACGTAGCAACAGCGGCTTGACGCTCTCGATGAGCTCAAAATCGTAGCCGCGATCGGCGTGCTGGGACCGCTCCTCCAGCGCGAAGGCCAGGGAATCCAGATGTAGCGCGTCCAGAAGGGTGGCGGCGGCATTCATCGGCGTCTCGCTGGCCATCACCATGCGGCGGGCGAGACGTGGCGCGCGCGCTGCGCCCAGAAACCGTAACCGCCGTGCCAGCGAGGCGACCGATTGGTCGTCGGTGTCCATCAGCGTGCCATCGAGGTCAAAGAACCAGGCGCGCACGCGCTCGAAGGGGATCGTGACGTCGCTCATGCGCGCTGCTCTCGCTGCACACCCCACAGGTCGAGGATCACCCCCAGGGCGGCGATCAGGCTGAGATCGGCCTCCAGACGCGGGTGTTCTATTTCCATGATGTAGGTCGGCCCGCTGGCGGGATGTCGTACCGCGCCTATCCGCTGTTCGGCTGCATCATCCTGGCTGGCTGCTGTCGGCAGCGCGAAAATCTCGTACAGCTGTTGGCCGTAACGGCTGCCCCTGGCGCTGAAGGCGACGCCGTCCTCCTCGAGGGTGAGGCGATAGCCCGGCAGGCGCAGCAACAGGCGATCTACCAACCGCCACTGTTCCTCGATCATGGCGAAGGGAGGCTCTTCCGCCGCGCGCGAGAGCCAGAAACGGTCGCCGTACCACCAGGAGCGGTCTTCCCAGCGCAGGCGCGCCAGGTAATCCCCCGTAGCCGTGTTGAAGAGCACCTCTTCGGGACGGTCGGCGACTGGCAATCCCGGCCAGCTGGCGGTGAGCTGCACGGCGCCCGTTTCATCGGCCAGCCGATAGCGGTACGTGTAAACCTCGGAGAAAGCGTCGCGGTAAAGGTGGTAAATCACCATGGTTCAGCTCCTGTATCTGCAGCGTGCTCTTGAGCGTCGGCCTGGTCCTCGGAGGTGAGGGAGCGCAGGAAAGCTTCGGCGACGGGACGGTTGACGCCGCGGAACTGGCCCTGATTCGTGTCGGGAGAGACGATGCCGAGCTCCTCCAGCAGCTCCACGAGCCGCGCCGCGCGCGTGTAGCCGATCCGCATCCGCCGTTGCAGGAGGGAGATGCTGGCACGGTCCTCGGCGAGGAGGATTTCCACCGCGGTCGGCAGCAGTTCGTCCTCAAATTTGGGCGAGGGTTCGGCAAACTCCGGGAAGAGGGGTTCCTGCGCTGGAACGGACGGGGTGTCCTTCAACGGCAGCGGACTGGCGGCGGGGAGGGTCACTACCGTAGCGGCCTGTCCCTGCTGCCAGTGGCCGATCAGCTTTTCGAGCTCGCGATCTGAGACGAAGGCGCCTTGCAAGCGTAGGGGTTGACCGGCGTCGGGGGGCATGAAGAGCATGTCGCCGCGCCCGAGCAGCCGTTCCGCGCCGGGCATGTCGAGGATCACGCGGGAATCCACCGAGGAGGCCACGGCAAAGGCGATCCGCGCCGGGAAGTTGGCCTTGATCAGGCCGGTGACGACGTTGACACTGGGGCGCTGGGTGGCGAGGATGAGATGGATGCCCGTCGCGCGCGCCATCTGTGCGAGGCGGCAAAGCACGCGCTCGGTTTCTTCCGGCGATTGCAGCATCAGATCGGCCAGCTCGTCCACGATCACCACGATGTAGGGAAGCGGTTCGTCGTCGCTGCCCTTCTTGCCCGCGCGGCGGTTGAAATCCTCGATATTGCGGGCGCCCACTTTGGCGAAACGCCGATAGCGGGTGTCCATTTCGCGCATCACCCAACGCAGCGCCGGCACCACGCGATCTACGTCCACGATCACCGGCGTCAGCAGATGGGGAATGCCGTTGTACTGGGTGAGTTCCACCCGCTTGGGGTCCACCAGCATCAGGCGGAGCGTTTCCGGCGTGTTTTGCAGCAGCAGCGCGGCGATGATGGCGTTCACGCAGACGGACTTGCCGGAGCCGGTCGTGCCGGCGATGAGGAGGTGCGGCATCGCGCGCAGGTCTGCCGCCACCGCCTGCCCGGAGACGTCCTGTCCCAGGCCCATGCGCAGGGTGCCTTTGAGTTTGGCGAAGGCGCGGGCCTCGAGCACATCGCGTAAAGCCACCACGGCCGGCTCGACGTTGGGGACCTCGATGCCGACGAGGCCTTTGCCGGGGATCGGCGCTTCGATGCGGATGCTGCGCGCCGACAGGGCGAGCGCCAGGTCATCCGCCAGCGCGGCAATCTTGCTGACCTTGACCTTGGTGCGTTTGCCGCCGCGCAGATCCACGAAGAGCGGCTCGACGCCGAATTGCACCACGACCGGGCCGGTGTTCGTCTCCAGCACTTTGACGGGGGCGCCCAGGCTGCTGAGGGTTTCCTCGATGATGCGCGCCTGTTTGCGGATGAGGTCGTCGCTGAAGTTTTGCTCGCTGCCGATCTCGAGGATGTCGGTGACCGCCGGCAGGCGCCAGGGTGAGCCGGAGGGCGGCGTCGGCGCGTTGAAGTCGAGGTGTTCTTGTTCCGCGTGATTGCCATTGATCTTGAGCGGCGGCGGCTCCTGCCCGGCGCGTTCCCCCAGCACGATGGGAGCCGGCCGGGGCAGGGGGGACTGTGCGGCGGGTTGGGGCGCTCGGGTCGTTGCAGACGCCTTCGGCTGCGGCATTTCGGGCAACGGCAGTTGGGACTCCTCCCGGCGTGCCCGACGGTTGAACAACAGCTGGACCGCCTCGGCGGGGGAGATGCCGCCGATCAGGGTGACGACGACCAGCCAGGCCATGAGCAGCGCCACGAGCGTGCCGGCGCTGCCGACCAATCGCAGGCTCAGGTCCAGCAGGGCCGCGCCGATCAAGCCCCCGCCCTCGCCGATCTCGACGAGCTGCAGGAGTGCGACTTTGGGCCAGAAGATGCGGGAGGCGATCAGATGCAGCGTGGTCAGCGCCGTTGGAAATCCCAGGGCGACGCCGGCGATCTGCTCCGGTTGGGGCTGCGGGAAGCGTTCGCCGAAACGTCGCAGGATCAGCCACAAGCCTGTCGCGCCGATGAGGAGCGGCGCGATGAACATGCCCCAGCCAAAAAGGCGCTCCAGTCCTGCCAGCCAGAGGTGCAACAGCGCGCCCTGCTGCGGCGAGAGCAGGCTGAGGATCGTCAGCACCGCGCTCAGCAGCAGCGCGCCGCCGAGCAGGTCCAGCCATTGATCACGGGTCAGCTGGATCAGCGGCCTGCGCGCTCTGGAACGTCTCCGCGATGACTGGCGGGATTTTCCGGCCGCGCTGGATTGGGTGGAGCGAGAACGGCTCTTGGTCATGAATGCTCGCTAAAGCGAAAATTCGTCAAGATCGAAATTGGCACTGTTGAATTCGACAAGCTTAACCCAGTCAATCTCAAGATCTGCATTGCAAAAGCGGTCCAGAAACTCTTTGGTGAAGCGTCTGATGATTCTATCCCGTTCAGATTCGAATCTCTCATTGTGTTCCCGTGCCCGATAGCCAATTGGCTCGACGATGTCAGTATAGAGGGATTTGTTCTTGCTGATGAGATACCAGAAATTCTGCCCCACAACTTTCAGGTATCCATCCTTGGTGTGGACTGTCCGGGTCTTCCCGTAGCAAATGCCAAGCACCGGCTCCGGCGTGGATGCAGTCTTGGATTGTTTGACGCGAATAACTGCTTCGCGCAGATCTTGGGCCAATCTCTTGTGTTGGGAGCTATTGCCCCAATGAGGCCCTGATTTGATGGACACAAGATAGTGTCTGTTGGCGTGTAAAAATTCCAGATCCACCCCTGGCGTGGCAGATTTATGTCCACCACAGGTCTTTTCAGCGATGAAGATAGCAAGGTCTTCGAGGAAATCACCAAACAATTTTTCCTCTGACGAGGAAAGAAATGCTGTTAAAAGCTCGTCAATCAGATCCCATGGTTTGACAATGTGTTTGGCTTTGAACAAATAGGGGTTCTTTTGCAGCAGTCGATCAATTGTCAATTGCTCTAATGAAGCAATACGGTGTTGATGGAACTCCACAATATGGACATTGACATATTGCTTTACTTCCTCTAAATCCAGGGGATTCATTTTAGCGTTCCTTAGTGCTAGATGCTGAGGGTTACAATTCAAACAAGCGCGGAGGAATCTGAACAATCCGTGTGCGTGCCAGATCGCAATATTCTTGTTTGATGTCAATTCCGACGTAGCGGCGTCCGAGCTGTTTCGCCGCCAGCGCGGTCGTGCCGGAACCCAGAAAGGGATCTAAAACCACATCTCCAGGCGCGGTAAACAATTTGATGAACCAGCTGGGAAGGTCTATGGGAAAAGCGGCGCTGTGATTGCGGTTCGAACACTCGGTTGCCATGTGCAGGACGTTGTCTGGATATACCTTATCGCGTCCCACCCAATTCGAGATCTTTTTGCCAAAGCCGCTTTCGACGCGCGATTCATCCCGGCGTTTATCTGTTTCGCTGAGATTGGTGAGGCGCGTTTCTGCCCAATCGCCTACGGGTAGCATCACCGCTTCCTGGTACATTGTAAATTGCCGGCTCTTGTTGAATTGCAGCAGCCGCTCCCAGGCATCCCGAAAACGATTGGGCCATTTCCCGGGATAGGAATTCTTCTTGTGCCAGATGAACTCCTCCGTCCATAGCCACCCTTGTTGACGCATGTGCAGGATCAATTCAATGACGTACGTGTGCCGTTCGCCGTTGACCACGCGCTCTTTGATGTTCAACACAAAGGTCCCGGTGGGTTTGAGCACGCGCAGGAATTGTGCGGCTTTAGGCAGGAACCATTCCACATACTCAGCGGGTCTGATGCCTCCATAGGTGCCGACCCGCTGGTCCGCATAGGGCGGAGAGGTGAAGATCAGATCAATGGAATTATCCGGGAATTCCGCCAGCACTTGCTCGCAATCACCGCAGATAATTTGATCCACAAAATCCATTTTTCTCACACCTCACACAGTCGTTTCACTGTCGGAGAGTAGGACCTCCCAGCACATTATACCTTAAACTTTCACGTCAGGGCCAGGTCAATCGCCTCGTGGACGGAACGGACGGGGGCAGTTTCCACGCCTCCCGGCAGCCGCAGCTTCTGCCGGTTGAGCGTGCGCGGGATGAGGACCTTGCGGAATCCCAGCCGCGCGGCCTCCCGAATGCGAGCTTCCAGCTGCCCGACGGAGCGCACTTCTCCCGATAGCCCTACTTCACCCACCAGCGCGAGGTCGGCGGCGACGGGACGGTCGCGCACGGTCGAGGCTAGCGCCACCGCTACCGCCAGATCCACCGCCGGCTCCGCGATCTGCAGACCGCCCACCACGTTCGCGAAGACGTCCTGATCCGCCAGCCGCAGGCCGATGCGCCGCGTGAGCACCGCCACCACCAGCAACAGCCGGTTGAAATCGAGGCCGTTCACCGTGCGGCGAGGATTGCCGAAGCTGGTGGCGCTCGCCAGCGCCTGGATTTCTACGAGCAGCGGCCGGGTCCCTTCCATAATGATGGCGATCGCCGAGCCGGGCACGTTGACCATTCGCTCTGCCAGAAAGGCCTCCGAGGGATTGGCGACTTCGACCAGGCCTTCCTCGCGCATCTCAAAGACTCCCACCTCGGAGGTGGCGCCGAAACGATTTTTCACGCTCCGCAGCAGGCGATAGGTATGGAAGGGGTCGCCTTCCAGGTAGAGGACCGTGTCCACGATGTGTTCGAGCACCTTGGGCCCGGCGATGGCGCCCTCTTTGGTGACGTGTCCCACGAGCAACACCGGCGTCCCACTCTGCTTGGCCCATCGCTGCAGGCGCGCGGCGCATTCGCGCACCTGGCTCACGCTTCCCGCCGCTGAATTCAGGTCGGCGACGTGCGCCGTCTGGATGGAGTCTACAATCAGGGCTTGCAGCGCCGGTTGCGCCTCCGCCTGGACCAGCACGGCGTCCACCTCCGTCTCCGGCAGCATTAACACCGTCTCTCCTGTCAGGTTGAGGCGGCGCGCGCGGAGCTTGATCTGGCCGGGCGATTCCTCGCCGGAGACGTACAGCACGGGGCGTTCCTCCGTCCCTAGCATGGCCGCCGTCTGCAGCAGCAGCGTGGACTTGCCAATCCCTGGCTCGCCGCCGATGAGGATGATCGAGCCGGGCACCAATCCGCCGCCCAGCACGCGCGCGAGTTCACCCATGGGGATGGGGATACGTTGCTCGTGAAAGCCGTCCACCTGGCTGAGGCGCTGCGGGCGTGTCGTAGGCCCCGCGGACGCCGGCAGTGCGGCATTGGGCGCGGGGGTATCCACCACCGTTTCGACCAGCGTCTCCCATGCGCCACAGTGAGGACATTTGCCCATCTGTCGGGCAAAGCTCCACCCGCATTCCTGGCAGACCCATCGCGTCTCTGTTTTAGCCATACTTGCGCCTCTCTTTCCCCTATTATACCAGAACATTCGTTCGATTGCGATGGAATTTGCGCTCATTCTCCATCGAATCGGCGGAAAAACAACCCTGGGGCAGTAGGGGATGTGGAATCCGCCGCGATTTGGGTTATACTGAAGGCGAACCACCCGGGCGGAGGGGATTTCAGGGGGCAGAGATGTTGAATCCAGGGGAAGAGCCTCGCTTCATCGCGGACGCGATGTTGGGCAAGCTGGCGCGGTGGCTGCGCCTGTTGGGCTATGACACCGTCTATTCCCAGGAGGAGGACGTCGTCATCGCGCAACGCGCCCGCAGCGAGGGGCGGATTCTGCTCACGCGGGACCGTGGCCTGGCGGCGCGCCGGGGACTGCGCGTCATTCTGGTGACGACGCCGGCGCTCGAAACGCAGCTTACGCAGGTTAATGCTGTGGTGGAAATTCCGCCGCGGCCGCCGCGCTGTATGACCTGCAACGTGCTCCTGGAGCGCATCCCCTTGACGGCGGCGCGCCCCCATATTCCGCCTTACGTCGCGCAGACACAGCAGGACTTCCGTCGCTGCCCCCAGTGTGGTAAAATTTTCTGGCCCGGCACCCATTGGGAGGGCATCGCGCAGCGGCTCGCTCGCGCTCTGGAACCTGAGCCGGCGCAGGAAAGCAATTCGGGCGGCGGTTGACAAAATCATCGAGCCAGATATAATTGGCTCGCAGCCGACCTGAGGGGTTGGCTTCTATTGTGTATAATGGAGGATGCAGTCGTGTTCGCAGTCGTTAAGTCAGGCACACACCAGTATAAAGCAACCGTAGGGAGTGAACTCGTCGTCGAGCGGCTTCCTGAAGAGGTGGGCGCGCAGGTCGAGTTTGAAGACATCTACCTGATGGCGGATGGCGACGAGATTGTGGTAGGGCAGCCGACCGTGCCCGGTGCGCGAGTCCGCGTTACCATTCTCGAAGAATTTCGTGGTCCCAAAATTCGCATCTTCAAGCACAAGCCGAAGGAGCGCTATCGCCGGCGCCAGGGCCATCGGCAGACTTACATGCGCCTGCGCGTGGATGAAATTGTGAAGGGAGCGGCGTAAAAATGGCACGCAAGAAGGCAACAGGCACTAACGGGCGCGACAGCCAATCCAAGCGCCGTGGCGTCAAGAAATACGGCGGCGAGGTGGTGCGCGCAGGAAACATCATTGTGCGTCAGGTGGGGATGCGGATCAAGCCTGGCGTCAATGTGGGCATGGGGGGGGATTACACCCTGTTCGCGTTGACCGATGGTAATGTGTATTACGACGTCGTTCACGGACGCAAGCGTGTGAATGTGCGGGTACAGGAAGGCGTTGAGGCATGAAACCCAAGATCCATCCTAAATGGTATGAAAATGCGCGGGTGATCTGCGCTTGTGGCAATACGTGGACGGTGGGCGCGACGGTGCCGGAAATCCGCACTGATGTCTGCTCCAAGTGCCATCCTTTCTTCACCGGCGAGCAGCGCATCGTGGACACCGAAGGTCAGGTGGATCGCTTCATGCGCCGCCTCAAGGCTCGCGAGGAGGCCCTGCAGGAGGTGCAGCAGCGCAAAGAGGCGCGCACGGCCCCCAATCTGGCCATCACCGAGCTCGGGCTCCCGCAGCGGGTGCTGAATGCCCTGCAAGAGGCCGGGGTCCAGACTGTGGAAGATGTGCTGGTCCGGCTGACTGAATCTGGCGACGAGGGGCTGACCAATATCCGCGGCGTTGGCCTCAAGGCGCTGGCGGATTTGAAAAAGCTGTTGCGCGCGCAAGGGTTTGCGCTTCCGGGCGACGCGGCATAATCCAACTGCACAGGGCAGGGTGAAGACCCTGCCCTGTTTTTTTTGTGGCAGGTTGACAGGTGCCGGCGGGCCATCGCCGGAGGCTGCCGGCAGTTCGTGAGCATACGTCGAGGCCCGACAGGATTTTGAAGGCTTGCTGGACCTGAGCGAGCAGGCCCGTGAGGTTACCTCTTGCCGATCATCGTTGCACCTACTTCGTCAGACGCTGTGAGCTCCAACACGCAGGGATGGCTGTGATGATGGCCCTGTCGCGGCGCACTGCTTGCATCAAGGAGACGCCATGTGCTGGCGCACATCATCCAAGGATGAAAATGTGAATCGTGAGCAGCGACGGCGACGGCTCACGGGTTCGACACGAGCCCACCGCGCTGAAGCGCGGTGTTTGAGGACGTAGCAGCCCCGGGGGCCAGGAATTTCTAATCTTATTCGTGAAATTCGTGTTCATTCGGGGCCATTTTCGAAGGAGACGCCAGGTGCTGGCGCACATCATCCAAAAATGAAAATGTGCGGTCATTGTTCAGCCTGGCGTCAGGTAGCTCGACGGCGACGGATGAATCTTTGTAAGCTGCAGCTTTTGCCCCACCCCCTGCCCCCTCCCCAACGGTGGTCTTGCCCCGAAAAAATGGACACATAGATAAGGGTAAAGTATACTAATACCAGATGTGGAAAGGAGCAAGATCATGGCCGACCGACGACAATATACAGCAGAGTTCAAACGTGAAGCTGTACAG
>Ga0209606_1000560_pt1 | contig 54476 bp, 44 predicted proteins | sample AD_UKC057_MetaG_FD_184412 | JGI IMG/M metagenome (GOLD analysis project Ga0209606, IMG submission 184412) | Active sludge microbial communities of municipal wastewater-treating anaerobic digesters from USA - AD_UKC057_MetaG (SPAdes) (version 2) | ecosystem: Engineered > Bioreactor > Anaerobic >... | reverse complement strand
TACTTTTTACTGGGCATCTTTTTGTTCCTCCGTTCCGATAGTTCTTGTTTCTGAACAACTCAAATTCTATCGGTCTTTCTGGAACATCTAGATGCCTTTTCTATTTTTCTATTGGCGAATCCGGGTTAAAACGCTGAAATGTCTGAAGAAAGAACGTATGAAGCGGCCACCGTTTATTCGTCTGCTTACGCGTCGCGCTGGATTATTTGAGTTCGGCGATGAGCGAGGCGAGGGTGGCTTTTGCGTCTCCGAAAAGAAGTATGGCGTTGGGGCGCTCATAGATCGGGTTGGGGACTCCTGAATATCCGGGTTTGTCGTCGAAGTTGCAGACTATGACGCTGCGCGCGTCTCCGGCGTTGAGCACGGGCATGCCGGATATCGGCGTGCCTTCCTTTTCCTTTGCCGCCGGGTTCACCACATCGCAAGCTCCGACGATAAGAGCGACGTCGGTCTCGGCGAACTCCGCGTTGATGTCGTCCATCTCGAATAATTTGTCGTAATCCACGTCCGCTTCCGCGAGGAGGACGTGCATGTGTCCGGGCATCCGGCCCGCGACGGGGTGGACGGCGTATTTGACTTCGGTTCCAGCCTGTTCGAGCATGCCGGCGAGGGCGACGGTTTCAGACTGGGCTTGAGCGATGGCCATGCCGTAACCGGGGATGACGATAAGTTTTTTTGCGTCTCTGAGGGCGTCTGCCGCGCGCGAATGCGGGTCGGCCTCAGGCTGTTCCGGTTGCGACACGTCAACCGGGGCGGAAGGCTCTGCAGTTGTTTCAGGCGAGGAGACAGTCGCGGAGGATGAAGCGTGCGCTCGCGCGGGCGCTTTTCCTCCCGCGATTATGTTCATCAGGCTCCTGTTCATCGCGCGGCACATAACCATTGTGAGGATAAAACCCGAAGAGGCCACGACGGCTCCGCACGCGATGAGCAGACGGTTCTGGATGACTATGCCGCAGAAGGCGGCGGCCATGCCCGTGGCGGCGTTAAGGAAGGATATGAGAACAGGCATATCCGCCCCGCCGATGCGAATGGAGAACAACGCGCCGAATGCCAGAGAAAGAAAAGCCAGAGAGACGAGAGCGGACGTCGGGTCTCCGGGGGCGAACATGAGGGCTGCGGCGGCCGCGCACGCTGCGGAAAGAACCAGCAACGCGATATTGTGTCCGGGAATGACCGTCGGGGTTTGCCTGATTTTGCCCGCGAGTTTCAGGCTGGCGATCATGCTGCCGCTGAAAGTGGCGGCTCCGAGGGAGACGCTGACGGCGGCCGCAGCGGAGGCGACCGCGCCCGGAGCCGGCCCCGCGCCGGACATCTCGACTATCGCGACGAGCAGGGCCGCAAGCCCTCCCGCTCCGTTCTGGAACGCCACGAGCGAGGGAATCCGAGTCATGTTGATATTTGCTGAAACGCGCCAAGCGGCAAGCGAGCTTGCCGCCAGAGCGAGCGCGGCGAGCGCCGCGTTCGAACTCAATATCGGGTTGCGGTACAGAGCGACCGCCACCGCGAAGAGCAGCGCCAGCGCCGCCATTGCGTTTCCGAACCGCGCGCCAGCCGGCGTCCTGAATCGCGATATCCCCGCTATAAGAACCAATATGATCGCGATGTCTACCGCAATGTTTGCCGCGTTGTTCATTATGTGCGAGCCTCTCCGTCCAAGCCGCGCGCGCGGCGCGCGGCTTGCGCAGATTATTGTTTTTTGAACATCTTCAGCATTCTGCCGGTTACTGTGAAGCCGCCGACGACATTGAAAGCCGCAAGCGCCACCGCCGCGGCGGCGAGAACTTTGTGCGGGGAGTCCAGCTTCGACGAGAACAGCAGTAGCGCCGCGATTATCGTTGACGCCGATATCGCGTTCGTCATGGACATCAAAGGAGTGTGCAGGCGCTGCGGGACTTTTGATATCATCGCGTATCCGATAGCGGACGACGCGGCGAACACAACAAGCATGACAAGAAGATCGCTCATATTAACGGCCTCCGCGGGCGATCTCGGCTCAGGAGATTTCCATTGCTTTCAACGCGCCCCGATGGTGTATTTTTCCGTTCATCGTCACAAGCGTTTCCCTGACTATGTCGTCTTCCAAGTCGGGGTTTCCGATGCCGTTCTTATATAGATTCTTCACGTATTCGAGCAGGTTGTTGGAGTACAGCCAACTGGCGTGGACGGGCACTGAGCCGGGGATGTTCTGCACGCCTGAGATGAGAGCTTTATGTCTGAGGATTTCTTTGCCGGGTTCGGTGAGGGCGCAGTTGCCGCCCTGATCGATGGAGACATCTACGATGACAGAGCCGGGGGCCATATTGATTATCATTTGCTCGGTGATAAGAGTGGGGGCGACCTCGCCGGGGACGAGCGCGCTTAGGATTACTATGTCGGCTTCCTCCACGTGGGGGCGGATGGCATCGCGCTCTTTTTCCAGCCAGTCGGCCGGAAGGGCTTTTGCGTATCCGCCTTCGCCGAGGGCGATTTCCTCCGGGGCGTCGAAACCGGCGATTTTCGCGCCGACGCTCGCGGCGTTTTCTCTGGCGTCTTTGCGGATGTCGACGGCCTTGACGGAAGCGCCGAGGCGTTTTGCGGTGGCCACCGCCTGAAGGCCGACCACGCCGCAACCGACTATCAGGCACTTGGCCGGCTTCACCACGCCTATAGCCGTGCCGATCATGGGTATGAATTTCGGGAAATGACAGGCGGCCATTATGACCGCTTTGTATCCTGTGATCGTGCTCATTGAAGTCAGGGCGTCCATGCGTTGAGCGCGGGAGGTGCGAGGCACGCCGTCCATAGTGAAGGAAGTTATGTTCCTGTCTCGCAGCGTTCGTATCATGGCGTGGTGGGCCGGGTTTGCCGGATGGAGAAAAGTGACGAGAGTGGAGCCTTCGCGGAGCATTTCGGATTCGTCGCGGCCCGTCTCCTCGCAGCGGCAGGGCTGTTTGACCTTCAGGACGATGTCCGCGCGCGAGTAAAGCTCATCCGGGCCTGAGACGATTTCGGCTCCCGCCTGACGGTATTCGTCGTCGTAATGCAAAGCGCCGTCGCCCGCGCCGGATTCGACCAGAGCCTTGAATCCCAGCCCGATGTATTTCGCGACCGCGTCGGGCAGAGCCGCCACTCTGTTTTCATGACTGAGGATTTCACGGGGAATGCCGATTACCATGGTGCGCCTCCCGCAGAGTTGTAGTGGCCGGGGTCTCCGGTCTGCCCGCATCGGTGAAAACTGCGGGCTTATTCCGCTTCCGGCGACACCGGTTTCGTTCCTTTTATACCCGTTCTAGAATTATATAACCCGAAAACGAAAAGAGCCAGAAAAACTGGCGGAAACGTCTGGATAACGCATGAATGAAAGCGGATTTTGCCGGAAAGCGCGGTCGGAGCGCTCGGTCACTTCAGGCCGAACTGCTCGGCGAACCATTTTTTGACGAGCGACTGCGTTTTTGCCACCGGGGGGATGTGCGCGACATCGCCGTCGCAAGTGAACCACTGGATGTATTTCGGCGAGCGCGCCGCCGCGAAAAGCGTTTCTGCGGTCTTCTTGGGGACGTATTTGTCGTTCGAGCAGTTGATCATCAGCAACGGATTCGGGGCCATCCTATGAATGAAAGCCGCCGGCTCGACCGCGCGCATCGCGTATGCGAATTCGGACAGGGGTTTCCCAGAAGCGCGGTAATGCTCTCTGACCGCCGCGATGGAAGACACGCCGCTTGTGGCGGTCATCTCAAGCCAGTCGCCGCCGCCAACTATCAGGACGGCGGTGTGCACTCTTTCGTCGACACCGGCGAGAACGCCGCCGATGAAGCTGCCCATGCTGGTTCCGATGTAACCGATTCTCTGCATATCGATGTCGCCGCGAGAGGCCAGATAGTCGATGGCCCGGCTCAGGTCGATGATGGTCTGCTTGAACGCGCGCGCGTCGCTCTCGGCGTCCGGCGAAAGGATGTCCTTGCCGGGTTTCTTGCGGTCTCCGTGATATTCTGCGTCAATCGAGAAAACGGCGATGCCGGATGGAGCCAGAGATGTCGCAAACATGGCTCCCATTGACTTGTCGCCGTTGTAACCATGCTGAACGAGCACGCAGGGAATTTTCTTGTCAGATTTCTTCGGCAAATGAAGTATGCCGGGCACGCGCGCCCCGTTCGCCCCGTTGTAATCGACGCGCCGGGCGATGTATGCGGGATACTCTGCGGGAGCTCCCAGAGTCGCGTTGAGCGGGGCCGTCCTGTCATATTTATAAGCCTTGAGAAGCTCGGCCACTTTTTCTTCCGGAAAAGGAACGGAATATCCGGCTGGGGAGGCCGCATGAGCGGACGAAGCCGCAATCATCGCCGCCGCGAAGGCGGCCAACATTGTTCTTTTCAACGTAATCCGTTCAAGCAAAAATTTGGACATGATATGCCTCCGCGCCGTGTTTTCTATGAGTGCCATACGGTCTCGCCGCGTTCGAATACGCCTGACAACCATTCGCGTGTAAGCGCCAGACCGCGCGGAAGCGTCGTCGCGGGTTTCCAACCCAGAACCCGTTTTGCCGCCGCCGCGTTCCCGCAAAGTTTCATTATCTCGCTCTGCGGATGTATATGTTTGACCAGCTTGATTTTCGAGCCTGTTTTAACCGGAGCGGTGTCGATAGCCAGCCGCGCTAGGGTGTTTACCGAAACATCCCTGCCTGTGGCCGCGTTCAGCACAAGCCCTTCGGCGGCTTTCGACATGGACGCCTTCAACACGAAATCCGCGCAGTCCGCCACATAGAGCAGGTCGCGGGTTTGTTTTCCCGTTCCGTATATATTGAGATTTTCGCCTTTCAACTGGCGAGACAGGAAGATAGAGACCACGCCGCCTTCGCCGCTTGCTTTCTGACGGGGGCCGTATGTGTTGAACGGCCTCATTATGACGACCGGCATCCCGTATGCGTGATGGTAGGACATTGCGAGGTGTTCGGCCGCGAGTTTTGCTCCCGCGTAAGGCGACTTCGGGACAACGGGATGTCTTTCGGATATGCGCGAAGCCGCGCCGGCCTGATCATAGACCATGCAGGTGCTCATGAAAGCGAATCCCGCATGCGCCCTGCGGCAGCATTCGAGCAGGTTGAAAGCCCCGCGCACGTCCGCGTCGAACGTCCGCACCGGGTTGAATATGCTGTCCTGCACGATTACCTGCGCCGCCAGATGCACGCACATATGCGGCTTTATCTTGTCGATGTATGCGGCGGTTTCCTTTGCTTTCGCGATATCGAGTTTCTTGACATCCGCCAGCCTCGGCTCGTTGCGGAACTCTTCGAGATTCTGTTTCAGCCCGTTCGAGAAATCATCCAGAACGAACACCTGATGTTTCGTGTCGTCGAGGAACGCTTTGACTGTCCAGCTTCCTATGAAGCCGGCCCCTCCGGTGACAAGTATCCTTTTCGCCATTCTGCGCAATCCTCAAAATCCAATGATTGAAGCCATATATATATTACATCGGCATGAATAAATCAACAAAATCGGATTTACCGTCGAAGACGCTCCCAAGCCGAAAAAAAACGAGAAAATTTGTTATTCAGACGTTGCGACAACTGAACGTCTGGGGGAGCGGTAGTATAAAAAAACAACTACAAAAAGCAGAAAAACCGTATTTCGCAGTTTCTTTTGTGAATTTAAGCAATTGTTTCTTTGCAATAATCGCCAATAATAGCAACGATGGAAGAATGGCCCCTAATTTCTCGGTATTTCTATGAATATCTCTCTATAACTTGTGCTATTAAGTATTAATAATATAAATACAATAAGGATACTATTCATTATGGGTACGTCTATTGATAAATACTCGCGCGTGGATTCCGGGGCTGAACTGGGAGACGGGGTTGTCGTCGGGGCGTTCGCGATAGTCGAAGGCGGAGTGGTAATCGGGGAAGGCTCGAAGATACATCCGCAGGCGGTTATCCGGCGCGGGACGAAGATGGGGAAGGGATGCGAAGTTCATTCCGGAGCTGTTCTCGGCGGAGAGCCGCAGGACACCAAGTTCAAAGGCGAGGAAAGTTTTCTTGAGATAGGGGACAACACGGTGGTGCGCGAGCACGCGACATTGCACCGTGCGAGCGGAGAGGGATGCGTGACGCGCGTCGGCTCCGGGTGCATGTTGATGGCGGGCACGCACGTGGGGCACAACGGGAAAGTGGGAGACAGAGTGGTGATGGCGAATCTGGCGACTTTGGGCGGATTCGTGGAGGTTGGGGAAAACGCGTTCGTCGGGGGCATGGCCGGGGCGCATCAGTTCGTGAGGATAGGCGCGTACGTGATGGCGGGCGGTGGCTCGGTGATACTCGAAGACATCCCGCCGTACATGATGGTGACGGGCGGATACAGGCCGCCGGTGTGCGGGCTGAACAGGATAGGCCTGATGAGGGCCGGGTTCAGCGAGGAAGCCCGGAAGGCGATTCATAAAGCATATAGAATATTATATAGAGAAGCCGAATCGACGCAGGAAGCAGTGGCTCTGATGAAGGAGCGGCTCGGCGGTTCGGCGGAAGTTCAAAAACTGGTCGCGTTTCTCGAAGCGGGGACAGGCAGGGGTTTTGCCTCGTGCCGAAGACGCGACTGCGGGGAGACGCGGTCATGAGATTAGGCGTAATCGGCGTCGGCAAGATGGGGATAAATCACGTCAAGATATTCAGCCAGATGCGGGATGTCAGTCTGGTCGGGATAGCTGACGTCAACGAGACGATGGTCAAAGATGTCGCGGGCGAATACGGAACCACTCCGTACGTCGACTACCGCGATCTGCTTGATCAGAACTTGGACGCGGTGAGCATAGTCGTGCCTACGACTCTGCACAGGCGGGTGGCGGTGGACTCTCTGAACGCGGGCTGCCACGTGCTGGTGGAGAAACCGGTGGCGGCGACTCTGGAAGAAGGCAAGGAGATGATCGCTCTTGCCCGAAAGCTGAACAAGAAACTGCTTGTCGGGCACGTCGAGCGGTTCAACCCGGCGGTGGGGATTCTCAAAGAGCTTATAGACGACGGGGTGCTGGGCAACATCGTTTCGGTGTCGTCCAAGCGGGTAGGCCCGTACTGTCCGAGGATAACCGACTGCGGGATAATACTGGACCTGTCGCCGCACGACATAGACGTTATTTCGTACCTGTACAATGACCGTGTGCGCGAGGTCTATTCCGTGGCTGGCGCGACGTTCCACTCTCAGGAAGACCACGCGATGCTGATGTTGAAGTTCAGGCGCGGAAACGCGGGGGTCATAGAGACAAGCTGGCTTCCGCCGCACAGGGTGCGCCGTCTCAACGTGGTGGGCGACTCCGGCGTGGCCACTCTCGATTTCATCGAGCAGAAAGTAATGGTGTACGACAAGAACTGGGCGCGGGAGGCGAACGTGGACCGCAAGGAGCCTCTGCGCAACGAGTTGAGATATTTCGTTAATCTCATAGCCAACAACGAACAGCCGTTCGTCAGCGGAGAGGACAGCCTGCACGCGCTGTCGGTGGCGCTGACCGCCATCGAGTCTTACAAGTCCGGCCGGGTGCTGAGAGTGCCGTTGCCGGACATAGCGGAGACCGAAACGGGCAAAGTGGTGAATCCGTTCCGGGTGGTCGGCGGTTGACCCGCGCGGGTCGGTTTCCGGCATATCCGGCGTTAAAACAGAAACGCTCCGCCGCGGGTCCCGCAAGATATTGACGGGGCCCGTTTTTATTGCGCGGGGGCGGCGGCAGATGACTAAAAAGATATTTATGATAGCGGGCGAAGTGTCGGGCGACGTGAACGCTTCGCATCTGGCGCGCGCCATGCGCAGGCTGGATCCGTCGCTGGAATTCGTGGGCATAGGCGGGGGCAACATGAGGGACGCGGGCGTGAGGCTGCTCGCAGACAGCACGACATGGGGCAGTATCGGCTTCTTCGAGGGGTTTGTGAAGGGGCTGGTCATCTATCCCGTCGCCCGGCGGGTCAAGGCGATGTTCGAGTCGGAAAAACCCGACTTGTTTATCCCTGTGGACTACAGGGTGTTCAACATGAGGGCGGCGCGCATCGCAAAAAGCCTCGGAATCCCAGTGGTGTATTTTTTCGCTCCCGTTAGCTGGTTCGGTTCCGGCGGGAAGAGATTTAAGGCGCTGGCCGAGACGGTCGACCTTTCGCTGTTGGCGCTGCCGATGTCGCTTGAAGACTACAAGGCGGCGGGGGCGCGTCACGAATACATAGGGCATCCGCTGGTGGACGCCGCGAAGCCTTCCATGACACGCGAGCAGGCGCGCGAGTTCTTCGGGGTGGAGCCGGACGCCCCTCTGGTCGGGCTTATGCCCGGAAGCCGGGGGCAGGAAGTAAAGCGGCTCATGCCGGTGTTCGCGCGGGCGGCGGAAATCGTGGCGGCCCGCGTTCCGGGCGCGCGTTTTATCGCCTTCCGCGCGGCTCCGCAACTAGACGCTGTGATCCACAAACACATCCGGAACGCTCCCGTCGATGTTGCTTCCGAGCGGGTGTACGATTTTATGAACGCCTGCGACGTTCTGGCGCTCTGCTCCGGGACGGCCACCCACGAGGCCGCGCTGATGGGAAAACCGATGATTATCTCCTATAAGCTTCATCCGGTCACCGCGTGGATCGCGCGCCGGACGGTGAACCCGCCTATGATCGGCCTGCCGAATATAATCGCCGGGGAATTCGTGGTTCCGGAGCTTGTGCAGGAGCAGTGCGTCCCGGAGCGCGTCGCGGAGAAAATCGTCGAGATATTATCATCGCCGGAAATAAGGAATAGAATGACAACTCAACTCAAGCTGGTGGCCGACAAGCTCGGCTTGCCGGGCGTGTTGGACAGGGCGGCGAGGCTCGCCGCCGATGTGGCCGGCATCGCGGGCGCACGGACCGGCGGGGGATCGGACTGATATATGCTCAGAGAATTATTGCTCACTGAAAAAAAACCGGTGACGGACACCTCCCGCAAAGCGGGCAAACGTCTTATGTCCCAGACATGGATGCACAAGAAACCTGTCCTTGTGGGCATAGTCTGCTCGGTTATCGCCACCGCGCTTTACAGTTCAACCCCTCTTTTCATCAAGCTCATTATCGACGCGATCGAAAATCGGGACCTTAAAAAGTCAGGATTGATAGCGTCGCTCATAGTAGTCGTGTTCGCCGTCAGGTGGTTGATAGCGTATCTTAACAGCTACATGATAACTCTCGGCGGAATGAGGCTGGTGGAAGACCTGCGCAATATGGCGTACTCGAAGATACAGTCGATGTCATTCGGATTCTTCGAGAAGAGGCAGGCGGGCGAACTGATGTCCAGAATCCAAAACGACACCGGCGTTGTGCAAATGTTCGTGACTTCAGGGATAAGCGAGATGGTGCGGGTTCCGATAGGGGTGATCGCCGCGCTCTCCATCGTCATCTATCTGAGCGCTACGCTGACCATTCTCTCTCTGTTGCTTCTTCCTCTGATAGCCGTCGTGATATCTGTGGGCGGCAAGCGGATGAAGAAACACAGCCTGCTCCTTCAGGAGAAGGTGGCTGACTTCAACGCGAGCATCTACGAAACCATCGGACTTATTCATGTCGTCAAAATGTTTTCTATGGAAGACCACGAGATTCGCAAGTACGCAAAAGAGAACCGGGACACCGTCAACGCGACCATGAGGCAGGTCAAGGTGAGAGCGTCTTACTCTCCTATGGTAGAGTTTCTGGGAGCCGCCTGTTTGGCGATAATGCTATATATCGGCGCGTATTTCATCGTCCACGACATTCATGACCCGATAACCGGCAAGTTGCTCACTCTCGGATCGGTCATGGCTTTGTTCGTGGGGCTTCAGCAGATTTTTACTCAAATAAATCATGTCAATTCTCTGAATCTCACGCTGCAACACGCGTTCGCGGCGGCTGAGAGGATTTACGAAGTAATTGATATGCCCGTAGACATCGAGGACAAGCCGGACGCGATAGATATGCCGGAGATAAAAGGCGACATCTCTTTGGAGGACGTCAGCTTCCACTACAAACCCGGCGAGCCTGTGCTCCACGGATTGAATCTGAGAATCGAGCCGGGATCGGTGGTGGCGCTGGTCGGGCCGAGCGGTTCTGGCAAAAGCACAATCGCCAAGCTTCTTCCACGCTTCTACGACGTGACTGAAGGACGGATAACTATCGAGGGCGTTGATATCAGGGACGCAAAGATCGTCTCGTACAGAAAGCATATCGGCATCGTGCCGCAGGAGACTCTGCTGTTCAGGGACACCATAAAGAACAACATCGCGTACGGCAGGATGGGGGCGTCGGATGAAGAGATAATGAACGCCGCCACCGCAGCTTACGCTCACGATTTCATAATGGAAATGCCGGACGGATACGACACGATGGTGGGCGAGAGGGGGATCACTCTCAGCGGCGGGCAAAGACAGCGCATTGCCATCGCCAGAGCAATCCTCATGAACCCCAAGATTCTCATCCTCGACGAAGCCACCTCCAGCGTCGACAATATTTCAGAGGTCTACATACAGCGCGCTCTTGAGAAACTCATGAAAACGCGAACAACTATCGTAATCGCGCACCGCCTGACCACTATCAGAAACGCTGACAGGATCGCGGTGCTGGAAGCCGGAAGGATCGTGGAGCTTGGCAAGCACGACGAACTGTACGAGGCTGGCGGGGCGTACAGGAGGTTGTACGATCTGACGCTGGAGGCTTCCGGGGTCGCTGAAAACGAACCGCCGATGGAGGCATAGAGATGACCGCCGCAAATGTCCTTGGCGTGATACCCGCAAGATATGGCTCGACGCGGTTCCCCGGCAAACCGTTGCATATCATTGCGGGAAAGCCGCTTATACAGTGGGTGTGCGAGCGCGCCGCCGCCGCCAAACTTCTTGACTTAGTCGTGGTGGCCACGGACGACGAGCGCATCTTTCAAGCTGTCCTCTCCTTCGGCGGCCGCGCCCTGATGACCCGCCCCGACCACCCCACCGGCACGGACAGAATCGCCGAAGTGGCGGCGGGGATAGACTGCCGCCTTGTCGTCAATATTCAAGGAGACGAGCCTCTTATAGAACCCGCCCTCATCGACCGCGCCGTCTCTCATTTCTCTTCTCTTCCTGGTTTCAGGTTCGGCAGCGCTATGACCCCGCTATCAAGCGAGGACGACATCAACAACCCCAACATTGTGAAAGTGGCCGCAGCGTCAGACGGGCGCGCTCTGTACTTCTCCCGCTCGCCCATACCTTACCGCCGCGCGAAAACATCTCTTCCCGTGTACCAGCATATCGGATTCTACGTCTACAGCCGGGAATTCCTTCTGGCGTTCCCGAAGATGCCGCCCTCTCCTCTGGAACAAGCCGAATGTCTCGAACAACTCCGCGCGCTTGAAAATGGCATTAGGATTGACATGATAGAGACCGACTACCGGGGCGCCGGGGTGGACACCCCAGAAGACGCCGCCCGCGTGGGAAAAATTCTATTGCCTCGCGACTGATTGTATCCCGGATTTTTCGATAGCGCGGAGAAACGGGTCGATTTTAGAATCCCAAAATCAAGCGCAGTTTAAAGACACGGTGGGTCGGGATCGGATGGACGCCGGCTCGGAGGTTTTCTGCGAGGATAGGCTGGTTTTTGCGGCGGCTTTCTTTTCGCGGATTACGAATTTTTCGGGCAGAAACGCGCTGATCAAAGGCTCGATTCCCGGATTCACTCTGAAGACGGCCGCTTTGATGCTTTTCTTGTTGCAGTGCTCGATTACGGAAATCAGCGCGCCTAATCCTGCGGAATCTATAAAAGTCACTTGAGACAAATCAATTAATATAGGGCGCGGATCCAATGCGGTTATGTGATGAATCTTGTCCACAAAATCGTGCTCCGATTCCCAGATAAGTTCTCCGGAGAGCGCCAGCGCGATAGCCGAAGGGGCGTTGTTCTGTTTCATCGTGAGCATTTTCATCAACTCCGCGTGTTTGTGACTTTTGCTACATCTTATTAATACCAAATTCGGACAATCTCAAACATTGTTTTTTATCTTGTGCTGGCGGGGCGATACGGGAAAACGAAAAACGACGGGTTTCCCGAGGAAATTAGGGTTGGCGATGACGCGATGTTGTTCAACTTGTTTCACACTATGAGAAAATATGATTTCTCAAGAAGTAAATCGGGGGAGTGTTTTAGGATGTGCGTTTTTGTTTTGCGATTTCGGCGCGAAGTCGTTCGATGGCGTGGTTGACCTCTTCGAAGCGGTCGGCGTCTTCGTAAGCGTTGTAGAGATATGCCGCTTCCTCGAGATTGCGGAGAGCCAGATGAAGAAGTCCGCGCTCGGAATTTGCTTTTGCGGAAAGGACAAGCAGAGAGCCGAGGAGCCGGAACTGCTCGGCTGAATGAACGCGGTCCATGCAGGAGAGGAGTTCGAGGAAAAAATCGCCCCAACGCCCGCATTCGACACAGACGTCGAACAACTCGTAAAGCAGGGTTATGCGGGAATCGAGGTTGTCATCCTCGCGGGCGACTGCGATGGCGGAGGCAAGGCTGTCGAAAGCGTCGCTGTTGCGGCCCAAGCCGCTGAGGACGCGCGAGCGATGGAAGAAGGCGGCGGCGCGGGTGGCCGGATTGCCTCCGTTGGCGGAGATTTCCAGCGAGCGTTCAAGGCCGCAGAGGGCTTGGTCGAGGTCGCCCATCTGAGCGCGGGCGATAGCGGCTCCCAGAGCGATATCTGCGGCGAGAGTCTTGTCCGGCGCGCCTTCGCGCAGATAGTCGTCTGCCATCTGAAAACAACGAAGAGCCTCATCTGATTGTTTGAGTTCGAGGAATGCGCCGCCAAGCTGGATGCGTATTGCGGCGAGTCTGGACAGGTCGTTGTCCGCGCGCGCGAGCGTCTCGCACAGGAGGTAGTATTCGGTGGCGCTGTCGTGTTCGCCGCGCCGAGTGAGGAGAGCGCCAAGTTCGAATAGAACCTGCTGTTGAAGTTTGGGGTCCGGCGAGCCGTTTTCGATGGCGCGCTCTTCAAGCTTGAGCCAGATTTTTTCCGCAGACGACCAGTCCGAGACGGCTATCGCCAGACGCGTCGCCGCTCTAGCGGTGTCGACGGACTGACGCCAGAAGTCCGGCCTGTACTGTTCTCGGGCTTCATTCAGCAGTTTTTCAATACCCAGATGGGCCAGAGCCTGAAAAATTTCTTTCGCAGGCGCTTGTATATCGTGGTCTTCGACAAGGTTTCGGATTAAGTCATAGTTCGAGTCAGGCGCGTGAATGAAAGAGTCGAACAGGGGCGCGTTTGCCGGGGCTTTGAGCGCTTTTCGTATCGGCTCCAACAGAGGCGATCTGGCGCCACGGCTCGTGGTACCATGCTCTTCCATGAGCTTCCTTCGCGCCTCAATAAAGTTCAGCACTTTTCCTTCGCCGTTGTTGCCGTTTGAATTTTCCATCATCCAGACCATTTCCCGGTTGCCCCGAAGCCTGTTGTCGTTCATCTTGTTGCGCCGCGCCGCGAGGTGAGTGTTTTGAATTCAATAAGTTAGCATTGACCGGGCGATTTGTCCACAGTGAAAGGCAATTTGTCTGGGCAGGGCAAGGGAGCTTGTTCTTTGAAAAGGTATGTGAGAAAGAGAAACCGACAGGCTGCCGGCGCAATTGCCGCAGAAAGCCCGCGAGCCTGAGTCGAGTTTTTTGACCTCGGAGTTTTTTATTGACGGAGTTGGGTTCACAGATTGTAAAATAGAGCGGAACAGCGATATTGCGATATGGCAAATACTCCACAAAATAAAATTTCTGAATGTTGGAGATAGGCAGAATAGAGAGCTGATGAATCGGAAACGGCAAGAATTGTCATCAGAGAGAGTGAAAAGAAATCTGCAAACGAAAATAGCGCCGATAATAATGCCGTATAATAGCGAGCTGATAGGCGCTTTAACAAACAATAGAAAACAGATAGCGGCAATAATGCGAGTGTTGACGGCAAAAAAAAATGAATAACGGGATATGTGCCGTTGATATTGCCGTACACAGCCAATAAAACGGCAACAATACCGTATTTAGCGACAATGCAGTGAGGGGTAACGGCATCGATTGCCTATTAACGGCATAAAATGACAAAGAAGTTGCCGTATATTGTTGTGATAATCGACATGGCCTGAGGGATTAAAGAATGTCGGTTTTTCTTGCGAGCGGGAGGAAGCCGCGTAAAAAACATTTAATATAAGGGATATATCATGTGGAAAAATTCTTTTGAAAATTCTTGACAAAGCCTATTTTGCGCATTATGCTTGGGGTGAATAGGCAAGGAGTTGCCGTTAAAGTCTAAGAAATGGCCAAGCCGGAGTAAATAGTAAAATAAAAGCAAAAGGCGTGAAAAAGGCCAAAAGGGTGGATTTATAAATTTCAATAAAAGGATTTTTAAAAAACCACAAGGGGGGTATGGATATGTCGGAAGCTCTAACTAAGAAAGATGTAATGAAGATCTGCAAGGAAAAGGATGTCAGCTTCATACGGCTCTGGTTTACCGATATCATGGGTCAGGTAAAGAGTTTTGCCATCACGAGGAACGAACTGGAGAACGCGCTGGAAAAAGGCATGGGGTTCGACGGTTCGTCGATCACCGGCTATCAGTCGATTGAGGAAAGCGACATGATAGCGATGCCGGATCCGGCGACCTTCAAGATGGTTCCGTGGAGGCCGAAGGACAAGCCGGTGGGAAGAATGATATGCGACATTCTTACGCCGGACGGGAATCCGTATGAAGGGGATCCGAGATATGTGTTGAAAAGGGCTTTGGCGCGGATGAAAGAGGCGGGGTTCGACCACTTCTATATCGGTCCTGAGCTTGAATTCTTCTATTTAAAGAGTTCGGACTGCCCGCTGCCTTTGGACAAGGGCGGATATTTCGACCTGACGGATCTGGACGTGGCCAGCGACCTGAGGAGAGACACTGTCAACGCGCTCACCGAACTGGGCGTCACCATCGAGTACAGCCACCACGAGGTCGCTCCCAGCCAGCACGAGATCGACATGCGGTATGACGACGCTCTGAAGATGGCCGACAACGTGATCACCTATCGCGTGACGGTCAAGGAGATAGCGAGGATGCACGGCGTGTACGCCACTTTCATGCCCAAGCCGATATTCGGCGAGAACGGCAGCGGAATGCACGTCCACCAGTCTTTGTTTAAAGGAGAGAAGAATGCGTTCTTCGACGCCAAAGCTGAAGGCGGCCTGAGCGACACCGCCAAGAGGTTCGTATCCGGGCAGTTGAAGCATGCCAAGGAGATGATTCCTGTTCTGGCGCAGTGGGTTAACTCGTACAAGAGACTTGTTCCCGGGTATGAAGCGCCCGTTTACATCGCGTGGTCGCGCCGCAATCGCTCGGCTCTCATAAGAGTTCCTATGTACCACCCCGGAATGGAGAAGGCGACGCGGTGTGAACTGCGGTGTCCGGACCCGGCTTGCAACCCGTACTTGGCGTTCGCCGCGATGTTGAACGCGGGACTGGAAGGCATAGAGAAGAACTATGAATTTTCGCCGCAGATGGAGCAGAACCTTTATCACCTGAGCGACGACGAGAGAAAGGCGCTCGGCATTGAGTCGTTGCCTGACAACCTCGGCGCGGCTGTGGCGAATCTGGAGAACAGCGAGCTGATGCGCAAGGCGCTCGGCGACCATGTGTACTCGCGGTTCATTGCCCTGAAGAAGAAACAGTGGGACGAATACCGGATACAGGTTACGGACTACGAGTTGCGCAACCTGTTGCCGATTCTGTGACGTTCGGGGAATTTGCTGAACAAGTTTAATGGATGGACGGTCATAGCGGTGACCGCCTGATGGGTTCGGGGCCGGCGGCGAGACCATTGTCGTCGGCCCGACTCCATCGGGACCTTCAGAAGGGCCGGGGGTTGGCGGAAGACAACCCGCGGGCGTCTCGGCCCTCTTTTTATCATCCCGATGTTTCGTCCATCTTTCGTTCATCCGAAACAAAACGCGCCGGGGGCGCGCCCGGCGCGGCGGTTGTGACTATTGCGAACCTATCCGGGCGGGACTCTAAACGAAAGGTAGAGACCCATGATTACGGCAAAAAAGAAAATTATGACAATGGCGGCGGCGCTGCTTGCGGCTCTATGGCCGGCGGCGGCTCTGGCTCAGGAAGAGCAGCAGATTAGCGCGGGGGACACGGCGTTCGTATTGACTTCCGCAGCGATGGTGCTCTTCATGACTGTGGGGCTTGGTTTCTTCTACGGCGGTCTTGTCAGAAGAAAGAACATCCTGTCGGTGCTGATGCAATGCATGTTCATGATGTGTTTGATCAGCGTCATTTGGGTGTTGTACGGGTATTCGCTGGCGTTCGGCCCCAGCGTGGGCGGTTTCATCGGCAGTCTGGACTGGGTCGGGCTGAAAGGCGTGGGGCTGGCTCCTTCGGACTCTTACGGCACAACGGTTCCGCATTTCGCTTTCATGACGTTTCAGGGTATGTTCGCAATAATCACGCCCGCGCTTATAGTGGGCGCGTTCGCGGAGCGGATGCGCTTCGCGGGCTTTGTAGTGTTTTCTATTCTGTGGGTGACATTCATCTACGCGCCGGTTTGCCACTGGGTGTGGGGTTCCGGCGGTTTTCTTCTTGGGATGGGCGCGCTTGATTTTGCCGGCGGCACGGTCGTTCACATCAACGCCGGCATAGCGGCCGTTGTGACCGCAGTCGTGCTTGGAAAGCGCTCCGGGTATCCGGAGCGGACATCCTCTCCGCACCACATACCTTTCGTGGTGCTCGGAGCTGGGATTCTGTGGTTCGGATGGTTCGGGTTCAACGCCGGGAGCGCGCTTGGGGCAAACGGGTTGGCTGCCGGGGCGTTCGTGGCCACGAACACGGCGGCTGCCGCCGGGGGTTTGGCGTGGGCTGTCATTGAATGGATAAGAGACAAGAAACCGACCTCCATAGGCGTGGCGACGGGCGTTGTTGCAGGGTTGGTCGCCATCACTCCGGCGGCGGGTTTCGTCGGCCCGGTGTCGGCGATTCTCATTGGGGCGGGTTCGAGCGTCATAGGCTTCATCGGCGTCGCGTTCCTGAAACCCAGATTCGGATACGACGATTCGCTGGACGCGTTCGGCGTGCACGGTCTGGGAGGCATCTGGGGGGCGCTCGCCACAGGTCTGTTCGCCTCCACCGCGGTCAATCCCAACGGAGCGGACGGGTTGTTCTTCGGCAACGCCGCTCAGTTCGGCATTCAGGCCGTCAGCGTGGCGGTCACAATCGTTTACGCCCTGATAGGCACTTTCATCATCTGCAAAGTCGTGGACGCGGTCATAGGGCTTCGCGTTTCGGCTGAAGAGGAGCGGATAGGGCTTGACCTGACACAACACCATGAGAGCGGCTACACCGTTCTCGACTGAGGGGGGAGGACTTCGAGCATGAAATACATTATTGCCATCATACAGCCGGACAGGCTTGAGGCGGTGCAGAAACTTCTGGGAGAGAAGCAGGTGAACCTGCTGACGGTGTCGCAGACGATGGGGCACGGAAGGCAGATGGGAATCACTAGGGTGTACAGAGGAAGACGGGAGGCCGGGGACCTGCTGAAGAAAATAAAACTTGAGATAGCGGTGAACGACGACTATCTGGACTCCACCGTGGACGCCATCAAGAAGGGCGCGCGGACGGGCGAGATAGGCGACGGGAAGATATTCATCTTCAATCTCGAGGATTGCGTGAGGATTAGGACCGGGGAGACCGGGAGCGTGGCGATAGGGTGAAACCGGGAGCGCGGGCGGCCTGCCGCCGCCCGCGCCTTTCCCATAAACACATTGGAAACGGCGGGCGGATATAAATGAAAATCACGGCGTTTTGTTGTCACAACAGTTTGTACGGGGTAGGCGGCGCGGCAAAAATGACGAAGGCCGAGGTCCCCGGAGTTCACAAGGTGGAGATTCCGTGCAGCGGACGGCTCGAGCCTATCTACATCCTGAAAGAGTTCGAGAACGGAGCGGACGGGGTGGTTGTTGTGGCGTGCCCGGCCAAGATGTGCCAGTTGATACACGGAAGCGCGCGGATGGAAAAGAGAATCGAATACGCCAAGAAGCTGATAAGCGACGCGGGGATGGAGCCGGAAAGGCTGATGCTGTTCAGGCCTGAGCCGCCCACCGCGCCCCGTCTGGCGGAAATCATAGAAGAAGCGTCAGCCGGTTTTGCGGCCTTGGGGGCTTCGCCCCTTATGGCTGCGGTCTGAGCGCGCGGAACAAAGGAGGCAACCGCTATGCCCGGAAAGTATCACATAGAGACGAAGGAAGTCCCGCCCAGATTCAACGCCGTCGGCAGGTTCGGGATCATCGACCTGTACGAGACGTGCGCGAGAGGATGCAGGAACTGCGTAAAGAAGAAATGCATATACGACATTCACAAAAAAGAATTTGATTTTGCGCATTCGCTGGATCGCCCGACGGAGTTCATGAACGAGTGCATGAACTGCCTGATGTGCGTGCAGAACTGCACGCGCGGCGCTCTCACGAGGACGCAGAACCCGGAGTACACGTGGCTGGGCAACGAATACTGGAAGCCGGCGATAATCGCGGGCATCTGGAAGATGGCGGCCACGGCCAAGCTGCCGGTTTCGGGAGCCGGTTACGGCGGCCCGTTCTCAGGCCCCGGCTTCGATTCCATGTGGACGGACATGAGCGAGATTGTCCGCCCGACCCGCGACGGCATTCACGGTAGAGAGTACATATCGACCTCGGTCGATATCGGCGGGTTGCCGTCCAACCTTGAGTTCAGCCCCGGCGGCGAGTTGCTCGGAGAAGAATCTCCGGTCATAGAACTGCCCGTGCCGTTTATCCTCGAAGTCCCGCCGCTTGGACAGATATCGAAGAACGTGCTTGAAGCGATGGCTCGCGCGGCGCGAGGCATGGACACCTTGTTCGCACTCGACGCGGAAGACGCCGAAGAGTTCGCCGCAGAGTTCGCAGGCTGGCTGGCCCCCCGGGTGAAAAACAGCGCGATAGAGAATCATGCCGCTCTCATTAAGTCCGTCAGGATGGTCTGTCTAGAGGACTCTCCTGACGCGCTGGACGCAGTCGCCTGCGTGAAAGCGATAAATCCCGGAGCCGTCGTGAGAATAAGGCTGGCTCTCGGAGACGGCGTTGAAGCGCGGGTGGTCGAGTTGGTGGAGGCGGGAGCCGAAGCGATTCAACTCAGCGCCGACATAAACGGAGATATAGCGTATTCAGACGGGCGCGTGGAATTCATCAAGGACGCGTTCCGCCGGATTCACAGCTTGCTCGTGGACAAATGCGTCAGAGACAGGGCGACGCTGATCGCCGACGGCGGCATAGCTATGGCCGAGCATCTTGCGAAGATAATCATCTGCGGGGCGGACTGCGCGTCTCTCGGAATTCCATTCCTCGTGGCGATGGAATGCAGGATGTGCGGGGCGTGTTCGCGGGGCGTCGAATGTCCGGTGAACATGAGCGAGGTTCCGCCAGAAGACGGCGCGTGGAGAGTGATGAATCTAGCGGCGGCATGGCGCAACCAGTTGCTTGAAGTTCTTGGCGCTATGGGGATACGCGAAGCGCGCCGCCTAAGAGGGGAATTCGGAAGAGCGATGTTCTGCGAAGATTTGGAGCGGGACACGTTTCAGAAAATATTTGCCGGAGCGTGAAAGCGTCCGGCGGGCGGCGTCTGGGGGAGTCCCGCGCGCCGCTTGAACAATAAAAGAAGGAAGGTCGCCGCTATGAGCATGACAATTGAAAACGAAATCGCCGCCGCGCCAGCGACGCGCGAGATCAAAACGGCCCCGAGCCGTTTCAGGAACCAGATCGGGGCGTATAAAATATTCAGGAGCGAGAACTGCATCGGCTGCGGAAAGTGCGCGTCTCTCTGCCCGCACGGCGTGCACGAGCGTTTCGGCGACAGCGGCAAGATGGTTAGACCGAGGGATTACAGATGCCGTGGAGAGAGTTGCCGAAGCGAGGAATATTTCTGCATAAACAAATGTCCCGTCGGCGCTCTCTCGCTGCGCAGAAATCCCGTGTACTCAACTCTTGGAGATCACAGGTGGACCGCGGACCTGATTCTCAGCACATGGGATCAGGCTGAAAATGGTCGGATTACGAACGAAACACTTGAATCCGAACTCGGCGCGTCAGGCGGCGGATTCGACAAGTTGAGATTCAGGTTCCCGGCGGTTCCGTCCGGCGTTGATCCATCCGATGTGGACACCTCTCTGGAACTCAACCGGCGCTCGGACGACCCGGCGGCGCATAAAATCAAAATTGACGTTCCGTGGTACGGCGGCGGCATGAGCTTCGGCTCGATAAGCGACAACATGATGGTGTCGCGCGCTCGCGCGGCTACCGCGTGGAACACCTTTACCTGCACCGGCGAGGGCGGATATCCCGAACTGCTTCGCCCTTACGACGACCACATAATCACGCAGATAGCCACCGGCCTGTTCGGCGTGCGCGAGGAGACCATCCAGCGCGTGAAGATCGCCGAATTCAAATACGCGCAGGGGGCCAAGCCCGGACTCGGCGGCCATTTGCTCGGCGACAAAAACACCGCCGACGTCGCCCGCATGAGAGAGGCTGTTCAGGGCACGGCTCTATTTTCCCCGTTCCCGTTCCACAGCGTTTACTCGATTGAAGACCACAAAAAACACGTGGACTGGATAAAGGCTATGAACCCGCGCGCGCTGATTTCGGCGAAAGTGGCCGCGCCGTCGGACGTGGACATGGTCGCGGTAGGCTGCTACTACGCGGGAGTGCATATTGTGCATGTGGACGGGAGCTACGGCGGCACGGGGGCGGCTCCGGACATCGCAAAGAAAAACATCGCGCTTCCCATCGAATACGCCATCACGCGCGTCCACAACTTCCTTGCCGACGAAGGCGTCAGGGACGAGATAACTCTCATCGCCAGCGGCGGGCTGCGCTCGGCGCACGACATCGCCAAGGCCATAGCCCTCGGAGCTGACGGCGTTGTGATTGGCACGAGCGACATGGTGGCGGTCGAGTGTATTAGATGCGGCAACTGCGAGAGCGGTCGCGGATGCGCAAGAGGCATCGCCAGCACCGACCGCGAACTCAAACATCTCATCGACGTCGATTATGCCACGCAGCGCCTTATCAATTTGTACAATTCGTATCGTGAACAGTTGGTCGGCATCATATCGCGGCTCGGTCTGAGATCAGTCGCCGAATTGAGGGGGCGCACCGACCTGCTGATGCACCTAGACTACTCGAAGCCCGAATGAACCGGGCGGCATATAGAAAGGAAACCGCTATGAGAAACGACAATGAAAACATGGCAGCAAGGATACTTGAGAGCAGGCGCGCTATTTCTGACGCGGCTCCTCGCCGGGAGGCGGACAAGGTGGAGGAGGAGGGCGGGTGCGGCGTAACCGGATTCGCTTGTTCGATACCTGTCGCCGGCCGCCACATACATGCTCCCTCTGTGCAGATGCACAACAGAGGCAACGGCAAAGGCGGGGGGATCGCCGCGGTCGGACTCTCTCCCGATCAACTCGGCGTCTCCCGCGATGTCCTCGACACTAACTATCTCCTGTTAATTGCCGCGATCGACCCGTCGTGCGTGGAATCTCTCGAAAACAAATACATCCGTCCAAATTTCGACATCGCTTCCGAGGGGACCATCGATTCGATTGCCGACTGGCGGGACATGCCTTCGCTTCTGGTTCAACCGCCTCAGGTGCGCAGATATTTCGTTAGAGTGAAGCCATCCGTGTTGAACGCCTTCGCCGTCGCCAACAACCTCGAATCGCTTGAACGCGACAGGATAGAGGACGAGTTCATATACCAGAACTCATACCGGATAAACACCGAATACTACGCCGCCCTCGGAGAGAAACAGGCGTTCGTGCTCTCCCACGGCAAGAACATGATGATATTGAAGATAGTCGGGTACGCCGAAGAAGCGGTCGAGTATTACAAGCTTAACGATTTTAATGCGCACGTATGGATCGCTCACCAGAGATACCCCACCAGAGGGCGCGTGTGGCATCCCGCGGGCGCTCACCCCTTCATCGGCATGCACGAAGCCCTCGTTCACAACGGCGACTTCGCCAATTACTTTTCCGTTTCCGAATACCTGAAACAGCGCAACATTCGCCCTCTGTTCCTGACGGACACCGAAGTGTCCGCTCTCGAGTTCGACTTGCTCAACAGGGTGTACCGCTATCCGCTTGAATACATAATCGAGTCGCTGGCCCCCACGACGGAGTCGGACTTTGATCTGCTGCCGCCTGCAAAACAAAAAATCTACCGCCGGATACAGGCGGCCCAGATACACGGCTCTCCGGACGGCCCGTGGTTCTTCATCATCGCTCGCAATCTCCTTGAAGGGAACGGGTTCCAACTCCTCGGAATCACGGACACCGCTATGCTCCGCCCGCAGGTGTTCGCTATACACGACGGCGAAGTAAAGATCGGACTTGTATGTTCCGAGAAACAAGCTATCGACGCTACGCTACGCAGTCTCGCCTCCGAAGATTCAAGGGTGTGCCCGGTGGCGGACAAATACTGGAACGCGCGCGGCGGCAGCAGCGAGGACGGCGGCTCTTTCAGCTTCACGCTCACCGGAGACGCATCTTCGTCTCAGGGCATGACTCTGGTTTGCAGGGACAAATTCGGCAAGGAAGTCGCGCCGCCCGCAGGCAAAAAGCGGCTGGACATCAGCCTGCCCATCGGCTCCGAAAACGGCGACGGGATGACCACGGAATTCATTCGAGAAAAACTTCTCGCCGGCGACCCGGAAGCCCTCTCCGCGGCGATGATGGAGAGGATGCCGCGCTGCAACTACGACGCGGTCAGAAGTTTCGCGCAACTCGTCGCCGAACATTCGCGCATTTCCGACTCGGCGCGCTCCGCGGCGATTGAAACCCTCACGACGCTCAATGACATGCGGTATCCGACCGGCTCGAAAATGAGAAGCTCTGTCCTTCAGGTGGTTCAAGCCGCTTTGGATTCAGTTTTTAAAGCGGTTCCTCAGATAACAGGCTCAGGCGCGTCAAAACACAGGCTTATCGAGTTCGAAACGCGCGACTCGCTCAGAGGCCCGGCGTCGGGCGAAGACACCCTCGTTATCAACGCCGCGGGGTTCCAGCCAGAACTTGACGACAGGGACTCGAAAACAATCATCGACGCGTTCCGGCTCGGATGGCGGAAATTCATAGTGTTCAACTCGACAGGGCAGAGGTTCCACGGCGTGGGTTTAGGGCCGGACACCACAGGAGTTCGCATAGACTGCTACGGCAATGTCGGCGACTATCTAGGCTCCGGCATGGACGGCCTAGAAATACGCGTCCACGGCGACGCTCAAGACCAGCTTTGCCAGATAGCAAAAAGCGGCAAACTGGCGGTTTACGGCAGCGTCGGACAGACATTTATGTACGGCGCGAAAGGCTCAGAGGCGTATATTATGGGCAACGCGGCGGGACGCCCCCTCATTAACGCGGTCGGAAAACCACGCGTGGTGATAAACGGCACGTGTCTGGACTACCTTGCAGAAAGCTTCATGGCCGGAGACCCGCTCAACGGCGGCGGATTCGCCATCGTCAACGGGCTGGAATTCGATGACGACGGACGTCTTCGCCCGCTCGCGCGCCCGTATCCCGGCGGCAACCTGTTCTCCCTAGCTTCGGGCGGCGCCATCTATCTGCGCGACCCTCATTCCGTCACTTCTTCCGAACAGCTCAACGGAGGAGTGTTCTTTAAATTCACGGAGGCGGACTGGGCCTTGATACTTCCATATCTGCGGGAAAACGAGCGCTTGTTCGGCGTCTCCATCGAACGCGACTTGCTAACCGTGAACGGCGTCTTGAAGTCGCCGCTGGAAGTTTACCGCAAAGTAGGCGCGGTCAACGTTAAGAAACTTGTCGCCGCCACCGGCGGGGTGGAATAAAATCGCGATTCGATGTTTGCGCGGATAAAAACGTCAAACGCGATTTAAAGCAATATTTTTTCCAATCTGATTTTATCGTATCTTTTGTCGTGGATGACAAATAGCGTTTTTCCATGCTTGGAGAACACGTGGGTGACAATCACCGGGTCGGCATGATTGCGCGCCGTGTCGAACAACACGCGGCCGTCGTTCCCATAAACTAAAGAGCCGGGTTTGATTGGTCTGTCTGCGACAAAAACATGCGTGTTTTTATATGGATTACTAAAATTGACTTTGTCATTCCAGAAAAAACCGGCGATCAAAAAGCCATCGTTTTCTTTCAGATACTTAATAGACTCGATCCCGCACGGTCTAGCCACAGACACCGTCAGTTTGCCATCCTCAGGCACATAATAAACCCATTTTCCTTGAAGAACCCTGTGTATCTTCTCGACTTGCCCGGCGTAGTCGAATTCAATTCTGACGAACAAGAATGCCACTAGACACGCGAGCGCGACGGCAGACGAAGCCAACCGAATTTTTGCGGATGAAAAAAAATGCTTATTGGCGGGCGGGCCGGCTTTGCTTGATCCGGTCGCTTCAGGTTCAGGCGAAGACTCATAAAGAACTGCGCTGTCGTTATTGTCGCTATTAGTGATTTTATTCCGGTTGCGTAACATGTGAATCGCTGCTCCCCGTATGCTTCATCCAAGATGCTTTGGCGACCATCTCAATAATTGTAACAGCGGGAACATAAATCTGCCCTACAGTTATTTTACACAAGTCGAAAAAAATTTTAAAGTTTTTCGCAACAAGGGAATACGGATTGATTACGCCGGAGGCGCCAGAGGAAGAACGATATCGAACTCCGCTCCCCCTCCGGGAGGCGATGCGACTTGAATCGAACCGTTGTGCCGCTCGATTATTTTGTATGTTATCGAAAGCCCCAGACCAACTCCGTCGCCTCTGGTCGTGAAGAAGGGGTCGAATATTCTTTTTATGTTTTCGGGCTTCACGCCGGGGCCTGTGTCGCGGATTTTTATGAACGCAGTCGCGCCTTCAGAGCCTGTTGAGACATCAAGCGTTCCGTGTCCTTTCATGGCCTGCGCCGCGTTCAGCGCGATGTTCATAACCGCCTGAGTTATCTCTTTCTTTCCGCCCTTGATCAGCGGGGACTTTTGGGGCCTAGTTCGTTTCACTTCGGTGTGTTTCATCGTCTTATGGAAGCTCAGCATGCGGAGGGCCTCGTCCACCGCGTCGTCTGCGGCGAAAACCTGATCTTCCGCCGCTGCGGGCCTTGAGAATTCCAGAAGGTCTCTAATCGTCTGATCGATGAACCCTGCCTCTTGAGCGATGCGTTCCAGATAGTGGCTGATTTTTTCCGGCGGAGCCGTATTAATCAATTGAACATAGCCTAGTATGGCGGCTAGCGGGTTTCCGATTTCGTGGGCGACGCCGGCAGCAAGCTCTCCGACCGCCGCCAGTTTGCCGGATTCCACAAGCTGGTCCTGATTGATTTTTATCTCCTCGTCGCGCTGGGTCAAAGCCTCTGCCATCCTGTTGAAAGCTGTCGCAAGTTCTCGAAGCTCGTCAGGCCCGGAGGCGTCGAGCCGACGCCCGAAATCTCCCGCTTGTATCCTTTCCGCTCCGTAAATCAATTCGCTTATAGGCGACACGATACGGCGGGAGAGGCGGGCGCTCGCGAACGCGGAGACGGCCAGCGCGACTGCTGCTATGGCCGCTATCGCGGCAAGCCCCTGCTTCAGCGCTCTAGCAATCCTGTTTTTCGGGTACAGCGCGAGCAGGCGCGCCGGTTCCGTTCCCTCGCTCGGCATCTCCGAACTGTGAATGAGGTAAGATTTCGAAAGAGCCGAAGCAAGAGCCGGCTCCTGTCCTGAAGCGCGCGCGGTGGACGCGATTATCTCGCCCCGACGTTCTATCGCCAGATCGGCTTGCGTCATCTCTCTCACCGTCTCCACAAACCTGTCGTCCAGATGGAATCCGATGCGAACGAATCCTATGATTTCGCCGTCTTCGCCTTTCGTCGGAGCGATGGCGACAATGCCGAGGCCGCCGGGAAATACAGGCTCTATGCCGACGGCCGGCTCTCCGGATGTTGAGGCTCGATGGAACGCGGGGCTTAGAAAAAGAGGTTCGGAAAGCGCGGATGTTTCGAATTCGGGCGGGAGAGGCCGGCGGGATGCTCTAATCGTCGAAACTCCGTCCGCTCCGGCGACGGTTATGAAATCCGCTTCAATATTTTTCAGTTCCTTTTCTATTTCCGCCGATATGCGCTCCTTGTCTCCGGCTGGAAGACCTGAGCGTATCTCGTAGTTCTGCGCAAGCAGGCGGGATGTGAGCGCCGCTCCTTCGAGGTTTCGGGATATGACGCTGCTTGCCAGCAGAGCTGCGCGAGTCATGTCCTCTTCGGCGGCGGATTTAAGGTAGCGCGCGGCGAACACCGAGTACGCCGCGCCGAATATCAGCGACGCGAACGCAAGCGTCAGCAGGTTCGACCTCATCAGCTTGCCGAACATCGTGGTTCGCTTAGTTTTCGACATGCGCCATGTGCAGTTGCGCGAATATGCCTGTCGAGTTCATGTGGGACAGGATTCTCGCGACCGCCTCCTTAAGCGATCCGTCGTCATCCATCACACAGATGTGTTTCCACCCCAGTTCCGGAGTGTAATAATAAGGGATAAGATTATTTGATTCGCACCCGCTGTCGCCCTCGGGCAGGAAAACGATGTCGATTTCCGGGCCGGGGCGTTCGCCTTGATTAAGCAATTCAATATTGGGTTTGATTTCCAGCATGAGGGCAATCTCGGCCGCAAGCTCTGGGATGAAGCCTCGCGGCGCGCTGATATCAGGGTCGAAATGGCAAAGCGCATTGTCGGGCGAAAAGACGACGGCGACACGAAGGACGCCCCTTTCGCGCGCCGCTTTTAGTCTGCCTGAGTCAGGCAGTCCGGCGGTCAGGCGTTTGGAAATCGTGTGTATGATTTCGCTTTGTATCGAGTCGGCGGAAGGAATCGGAGAAGCCGGGGCTGAGGCTCTGCGCGCGCCCGCGCACCCGGCGGCAATGAAGGCTGTTGCCGCCAACGCCGCTATCGCCCTGACTGCCCGCCTCATGGTTGCCTCTCCAGTTGTTTGATTAGAAGCTGGAAACGAGCGTTCGAGCGAAGCCAGTTGAAATCCGCGTCGTTCTTCAGCCTGTTGAGCAACCCCGCCCGGCTCCAGACAGCGGCCTGTTCGAGGCTGTGTATCGCTTTCTGCTCCTGTTTTGTTGTCGCGTAAATCTCAGCCAGAGTAAACCAAGCGTCGTACGATTTGTCTATGGCGAGCGATTTCTCAAAATATGAAATCGCTTCGGGATACCTGAAGGATTCCTTGTGGACGACGCCGAGTTGGAATAAGTATTCCGGATTGCGGGGATCAAGGTTCGAGGCGGTCGATAGAGATTCGAGAGAAAGCTGCTTTTGTCTTTGGAGGTGAAGAGCGAGACCGAGGAGGAAATGGGCGCGCGGCTCTTTCGGGGCGGACGAGATGGCTTTTCTGAGGATCGCCGCCGCGTCCGAGAACAATGCTTTGTCCATCTGCGCCCTTGCAAGGGAGAGCGCAGGCTCTATGAAAGCGGGGTCGGCGGACATCGACTGCTGGAAGAAAGCTATCGCTTTTTCAGCCTCGTTCCGTTCGTAATGCCACATGCCTTTCCAGTGCGCGGCGGAGGCCGCCGAACTTGCCGTTCCGAGTAGAGCCGATTTGTCGTTCGGCAGTTTTCTGCCGAGAGCGGTTTCAAGCGTCCCGCGCAACGCTCCGCGCGCCGCTTCAATGTCGAACTCTTTCAGGGTGAACGATATGTCGCGCACAAGCCCAGTGTCGGGATTTATTACCGAGCCGGTGAACTGGAAGCCGGAGCGGTCGCGCGACAGGGAACCGTCGACGATGAAAGAGGCTCCGGTGTGTTGCCGCAGCGCGTCGCGGGTCTCGAACGCCATTTCGCGTCTTCCCGCCGCCGCCCATCTGGATGCGAGCCTTTTGAGGGCGTCGCGGGGCATCGCGCGTTCTTTTGAATTCAGGGAAATCGCCCGAATTGTGTAGTCGGTGAGAGCGGGAGCCGCCCATTTTTCCGAAAAATCGCTCTCGACATCGAAATCGAACACTAGGGCGTCGAAGTCGCCGGAGTAGGCAAACGCGGGAGCGTGCGCCGCCAGTATCAGCAGGCACACCGCCGCTATTTTAAATAATCGACTCGACATGTTCCATAACCGCGCGGCAACCGGATTCAGCGTCCGCTCCCAGTTCAAATTCAAAGGCGGGGGACTGCTCGGCGATGTCTCCGCTCATACGCATAAGTTCCTCGCACGCGCGCTCCGTCATCGGCATTCTGTGCAGCCTCATAAGCCTTACCGCCGCCTCCCTTGCTGATAATGGCCTGACTGCGGGGATTCCTTCCATTCCGGCGAGAAAATATACCGCCCGGATGGGCGATGGCAGCCCGGCTGCAGGCGGCGAGAGGAACTTTTCGTGCGGACTTGGCCTGAATCCTTTTTCTCCAAGAAGACTGATCTCATCCGTCGAAAGATCGGCGATTTCCACCGCTTCGCGACCGGGATAGACACAGACTGCGCCGCAATCGTTTTTCGCGGTGGCGCAGGCGTCGTCTGAAAGATATCTCGCTCCACGCGCGAGCGCGGCGCGCATAACGGTCGATTTCCCGCTGCCGTTGGGGCCGCAGAACATGACGGCTCCGTCTGCCCGCGCGGCAGAGGACGCATGAAAGAAGAAAACGCCGGCGCTCATCAACGTCAGGTAAATAAAATTGGAAGCCGCCGCGCAGACGATTTGAGTGACGCGGCTTTCCGGCGCGGGAGGGACATTGAATAAAGCCGCGCCGCTCTCAGGCTCCCATTCGAGAAACAACTGCATTCCGGGTTCCGGAATCGGAATAGGCGCGGCAATTGAATTCTGTTTAATTTTTCCGGGGTGGCTGTGATTGACGCTCAGGCGAAACAAATTTTTTTCGCTGTTTTTCGGCGGGGCGGCCATCGCGTTGTGCGCGTCGCCGTAGAAAGAAACAAAAAAAGTTTCCATGACGTCGGGGCGGTCGGTGTCTATAGCAAATCGGCTGCCGAAGAGGCTTATCTCATAGAATTTTCTGGACGCCGGCGACGCGTCCCTGATGTTGCTCATAGTTGGATAGCCCGGCCGCAGCCGGATTGTCAATTCCTTTCGCTCCGGTTTAGTCGATCTTGCGCGCTAATACTTAATCCGGAGATTTTGACAAATTTGTTTTAATTATAAGGCAGAAAACAGGGGCGGCACAACACAAAGGCGAGACGTTTCCGGCAAAGGGGCAAAACGGCGGCAGTAGGCGCGGATTCTATTTTACTTGTCCGCTTCGGCTTCCATTATCGCCTTGCACGATGGCCCGGTGTACACGTCCTTCACCGTTCCGTACTTCGTCAGCACGGGTTTGGAATAGGGTTTCTTGTTATCATTCTCATTCTTCTTCATGCTTGTTCACCTCTTTGTCGCCTAAGAATAACTCTATTATTCTACATATTTCTTTCGGAGCTTCAAACATATTGCCGTGTTCGAGGAAGGCAAGACCGGGGCAGGGGCGGCAAGTGGGGAAGTGGCCGCAGCGGGAACACTCGAATTCCCCGATCTTAAGCTTCCTCAGCGCGTTGAACACGGCTGAATCATGCCACAGTTCGTCAAACGGGCGGTCTTTCACATTCCCGGCAGGCAGGTCCATGATTGAGCATGGAAGCAGGTTGCCTTTGGAATCTATATATCCTGACGTGCGGGCCATCGTACACCATGCGTCCAGCGTCTTGTCCGGAGAGAAGTCGTCCGGCTCGTGCGGGATGAAGTTCTCCGTGAAAGTTTCCCATGGACGGGGAAGTTTTTTGAGAAGCTCTTCAGAGAGTCTGCACTCAAGGGAGGACGTCTCCCCGTCTTTTCTGGGGGCGATTATCGAATTGAACTGGTGGAATAAGCCGCGTTCCCGGCACAGTTCCTGAATCTGCGGCGCTTCCTCCTGATTCATCGTCATAAGAAGAGAAATCACTTCGACTCTGAACCCCGCATCGGAGAGCATGTCTATGGCGCGGATGGTTTTGTCGAAACTTCCGGGCGAGCGGGTTACTGACTCGTGGGCCTTGGCGGTCGCTCCGTACAGGCTGACGGCCACAGCGCGGATTTTTTCTCTGCTACGGGCCAGAAAATCAACTGTATCCTGATCCAGCAGCGTTCCGTTGGTCTGCAGGGCGAGCCAAAAATCGGAGCGGAGAAGAAGCTCTAGAATAACCATGATTTCAGGATGGCAGAGAAATTCACCGCCGGTGAGACTGACGCTGAAGACGCCTGCCGCGCTCATTCCGGGCAGAAGCCGCTCATAGTCCGCCGCAGTCATTTCTCCGGGGACATCCGAGCAGCCGCCCTGAATGCAATGCACGCAGTCAAGGTTGCAACGTCGGGTGATCTCGAGTTGAATCCGCATGGGATTCGCCCGGCCAACCAGTTTTTTGTGAAGCGCGTGTCTGGGCAGTTGAAGCAAAAATCAGCCCTCCGCGTCTCTGACAATCAAACCTTCAGTTTCGAGGTCATTAAGCAGTTCGAGCGTGTCCGCAAGGGCAGTTTCGGCGTCCACATTGAAGCTTTCGGCCACGGCGGCCGCGATTTGTCGCGCAGATGCCCCTCCGGATAAAATCTCCCAGATGAAAACGCCTACGTCCTTCAGGTCGTAGTACACTCCGCTCTTGATGTCCAGCAGAATCGCTTCTCCGTCGATTCTTCTTTCTATCAAACTAGCGCTTTTTTTAAAAACAACTTCGCCCATCGGGACGCCTAGTTTCTTTGCGGGCCGGAGTTCTTGGCAAAAGTGGAACAAATGTGTTTCCGGCCGTCCGCAACCACAATTATATTTTAATGATATTTTAACGTCCTAAAGTAAAATTTTAAATTAAGAGGGCCAAATATTAGAAAAACAGCGGAAATTATATTAGAGAGCGCAATAGCTCCTGCATTTGATTTTTTTGGTTGAATTGAACACGACGCGCCGGTTATTGTATAATTCAGATGCCGGATAATTAAAGATGCGATTAAACAAAGAAAAAAATGGTGAATGATATGAGAGTGGCGAAAATTTCAGCGGCTCTGGCGGCAATGTTTATTTTGTCGACGGTCGCCGGAATGGCGGCAAGCGTTGACACAAGGCAGATAGGTCAGGGAGACAGGCTGATGGTCCGAGTTCCCACCGAGCCTGCCATAAGCGGTGAATACACTATCGACGAAACAGGAAGATTTTTCTTTCCGATACTCGAGCATGGGCTTGATTTCGGCGCGATTGAAGTGGATGGCCTGACTCTCGACGAAGCAGAAGAGCTTGTGTCGAAACTGATGAGCAAATATTACGAATCGCCTGTCGTCAATATTGAGTTCGTGGCTTATGGAGTGCGACCGGGATATGCAGTTTCGGTTTTCGGCGCGGTGCAGGAACAAAACACCCACAGATACTTTGAGGGCATGAAGCTTCTGGATGTGCTGATTAAATCAAAACCGCTCCCTGACGCGGATATTTCCAAGCTGGCTCTTTTCAGGGGAGAAGACCCAGTCAGATATCTGGACATCAGAAAGATGATGGACGGAACGGACATGAGCGCCAACATCCCGATGCAGGCGGGCGACACGTTAATAGCGCCCTATACGCAGCCGGCAATGAAGATGAGGGTGATTGTTCTTGGAAAAGTGACCACGCCCGGGACGATGTTCGTTCCGGAAGGCACGCAGATTCTTGACCTTCTAGGCAGAGCCGGAGGAACAGTCGGCAGAGCGGCGATAGGGAGCACCTATATTATTCGCGTTGTGGACGGAGAACCGGTAATCATAAACTCAGATGTGAAATCGCTCATGAAATTCGGCGACCTGAAAGAAAATATCGTTCTAAAGGACGGCGATGTGGTCTTTGTCCCGGAGACTTCCAGAGTCGATATAGCAAAAGTCATTCAAAATCTTTCTCTTTTGAATTTAATCAAGTCAACGACAGACTGACGGAGGCTGTGGGAAGCCGTATCAAGGGATGAAAAAAGAAATAGCGGACAAAGCGAAAAAAAGAAAGCTCGCCAGAGAGAAGAACGAGCGGGCGAACCGCCGTTTATGGTCGTTGGTCTGCGCCGTCCTAATTTCTTATATCACCGTTTATTTCGGGGCCTACCATTATAAAAACTATGTGGTCATGAACCGGAAACTAAGAGTCATAAAGACAGAACACACAATGAAAACGGCTCGGATAAAGGAATTGAGGGAAGAAGCGCTCAGATTGCAGGACCCGGAGTATTTGAAGGGAATAGCTCGCAGGGAGTTGTACCTAATGGACACGAAGGAAGTGCCGATAAGGATAACGCCCGATGTGACGAAGGAGCCGAGCGCGCCGGAGTCAGCCGAAGAACCCGCGGAACAAAACAGAAAAAACTGAGAAGGCGGGATTTGACGGCTCTCTTTGCGCGGTTTAACGCAGAAGCAGGGAGGCGACTGTCATCGCATGGAGACCGAAGTCGGGTCTATTGTCGAAGGCGTTGTTGTCGAAGTTGTGAAGTACGGCGCGTTTGTGAAAATGCGCAACGGTAAAACAGGGCTTGTTCACATTTCCCAGATAAGCAATGAATTCGTTCGTGAGATAACCGACCACATTTCTCCCGGCGTCCGCGTAATGGCGAAAATCGTCTCCATAGACGATAGAGGCAGGATTCAACTTTCTCTGAAAAACGTTCCTCAAGATGGTCTGTCCGAAGGCGATCAACAGGGCGAGCCGCCGGATGTTCAGCGCCGAGAGGTCAGGAGAACGCCTCCGCGCTATCAGGAATCGCGCGAGGAGGACTCTTTCGAAAGAAAACTAAAAATGTTCATGCGTCAGAGCGAAGACAGAATGGTCGACATAAAAAGAAACATTGAATCCAAGCGCGGCATAAAGAAAAAGAAGAATAAAAACAAATAACTGTCATCGGGAAAAACGAATAATTCATTAAGATTCGGGTTAAGCTTTTATATGGGCCAACGCGTTGTGTCCGCCCGAATAGCCGGATTTTTTTATTTAATTTGATATTGAATATAACAAATGAAGTATAATTCTTTTCCGAACAGTTCCGATGTCGGCCGACGATTTATTTAGGCGTGCCGCGGCGGGCTGATTGAATCGAAACAACAACGTACAAACAACAAAACGCGGGGTGCGAGATGAAAAGAAGAGCGGCAACCGGGATCGCGATAATCATAGCTCTGGCAACAGTGTGCGCGCGCGCTGAGGCGGCGGGCATGTTGTCCTCTGAAAGCTCCAAGCAGCCGGTTGTGCTGGTTCACGGCTATTTCGGCTCGATAGCCGGCCAGACTTCGGTCGAGCTGTACTGGTCGTTCATATCAACGCGGCTAAAACTCGACGGATTCGACGTGTACAAGATAGCCCTGCCGGATGGGGCCATGGAGGACATCCCGCGAAGCGCGGCGGTTCTTCGCGACTACATAGACGCGACGCTGGCCCGGACGGGCAAGTCGAAGGTGGATCTGGTCACGCACAGCGAGGGCGGTCTGATCTCCCGGTACTACATCAAGCATCTCGGAGGCGCGGGCAAGGTTGACGATCTGGTGACGATAGCCACTCCGCACAGGGGCACAAGCGTGGCGCATATCGGCCCCGGCGAGGCCGCTCGCCAGATGGAGATTTACAGTTCCTTTCTTCGAGAGCTGAACACGCCGCCCACTCTGACCGGCGACATCGACTACACGGCGATTTTCAGCAATCACGACGAGATGGTGGTTCCGAACGAAAACGGTTTTTTCGCGGGCGCGGTAAACATGAACGTTAACCTGCTGGGTCACGGCGGAATAATGTTCAATGAAGACGTCTATAAGATGACGCGCGGAGCGTTGAAGAACAACACCGGGGAGGGCCGCAGGGCCGTCCCGATTCAGATTGTGAAGTCGGCAATGGTGACCAACAACCCGAACGTCACCCTGAGGCTCAAGAAGTTCAACCATTTCCACGACGACGAAGACATGCGTCAGATGAGGATAAGCAACAAGCAGTTCCTTCACGGCGCGGACTGGCATTCGTTCGCCGACACCAAGCAGTGGACGCTGGATGATTCCCGCGACGGCATGAAAGCCGTTTACGTCCAGTTCAGGCACAGCGGCAATTTCCTTTTTCCAAAAGAATCTCCGACTTACGTTGACTATATCTTCCTAGACAGGGAAGCTCCGAAGGCGTCGATAACCGCTCTTCCCGATGTGACGCTTGAATCTTCGGCGACGATAGGCATAGACGCTTCGGACAATACGGACGACTACAAGAAGTTCAAGGTGTGGAACGCGCTGTTCGCTTACGGGATGGAAGAGTTCGGCGTGAAGGAGATGATGGTCAGCGCGGACCCGTCGTTCGCGGGCGCGTCATGGCAGCCTTTCGCCAAGAGCGCGGTCGTCAACCTCGGCGCCGGCAGCGGCATGAAGACGGTTTATGTTAAAACGAGAGACGCCGCCGGCAACGTCAGCGCGGTGGCCACGGGCAACATCAGGGTCATTGACGTCAATGCTCCGGACATCGGCATGGTGTCCGAAGGAGCGAGGCAGCCGGTCGTGTTGGTGCACGGTCATTCAGGCTCGATACTCGGCGACCTGAGCGTGGCTGTTTACTGGTCTTACATAGGCGGAAGGCTCAAGAGCGAGGGGTTCGACGTTACGGAGATAACGCTGGGCAACGCGGCGATGCAGGACATCAAAAAGAGCGCGCGCGAGCTTCGCGATTTCGTTGCCGCGACGGTGGCGAGGACCGGCTCCCCGAAGGTCGACTTGGTGGTTCACAGCGAGGGCGGTCTGGTGTCGAGATATTACATCAGAGAGCTCGGCGGCGCGCAGTTCGTCGACGATCTGGTGACGATCAGCACCCCGCATAGGGGCACGACCGTAGCCCATGCGGGCATGGGACTGCTCGGCGAGGGAACTAGCCAGATGGAGGTTGCCAGCCCGTTCATTCAGGAGCTTAACTCCGGCGACACCCTGTTCGGCGGAGTCGAGTACACCGCGATGTTTAGCCATGCCGACGAGATCGTGCTCCCCGGCACGAACGGGTTCTTCGACGGCGCGGTGAACGTGAATTTCATGCTGCTCGGCCACGGCGGGATACTTTTCGCGCCGGAACCGTACAAAGTTCTGCGGTCCGCCATATCGTACAAATATTTGTTCTCGAAAGGACAGCGCCCGGTCGAGATAGTCGAGCCGGGGATGTCCACAAACAAGAACACAGTGGAAGTCAGATTGAAACCCTGCAACCATTTTTCCCCGCAGGCTCCTGTGACGGAGATGATGGTGGCCACGAACGGGATGTTCCACGGAGCGGTGTCGTGGCGGCCGTTCTCGAATTCGGTGAATCTGGACATTTCGGGCAAGGACGGGGGGCTTCTGGGCGTCCATGTGAAATTCAGAGGGGCTGACGGCGTCGAGTCTCCTTCCTACGCTGACTATATAATAATCGACCGCGAGACTCCGACCGGAACGGTCTCGATCTCTGCGACGGACGCCGAAAAATCGACGATGACGCTGAAGATTTCCGCGACTGACAACGCTGAAAAATACGGTTATTTCAAAGTGACCAATCTGCTCGAGGCCTATGGGATACTGGGCATAGGAGCAAGAGATATGCAGGTCTCGACGGATTCCGGGTTCGCCGGGGCGTCGTGGGAGCCTCTAGCAGGCTCGAAGACAGTGACGGTGAGCGCGGGCACAGGAGAAAAGATGGCGTATGTCCGCTTCCGGGACGCCGCCGGAAACGTGTCTCAGACCCGTTCGGTGGCGACGCAGATGTTCAGCCCAATCAACGGATTCGTTGCCGCAGAGAAGGGCCGCGCCCCGGTGGTTTTCGTTCACGGCTACGGCGCGGTGGCGTCCGAACTGACCTCTAAAATCAACTGGCTCTACTACACGGAGCGGCTGAAAAAAGAAGGGTATTCGACGCATGTTATAGCGCTTGACGCGGCGGGGACGGGGGATGTTATCGCGAGCGCCGCAAAACTGAGGGATTTCGTGCAGGGCGTTCTCCGCGAAACCGGCGCGGATAAGGTTGACATTGTCGCCCACAGCGAGGGCGGTCTGGTCGCCCGATATTATATAAAGGAGCTTGGCGGAGTCGCTTCGGTCGACGACCTTGTGACGATATCCACCCCGCACAGGGGCACGGTTATCGCAGCAGTGGGGCCCGGCGAAGCGGCAAGGCAGATGACGGTATCCAGCGATTTCCTCGCCAGTCTCAACTCCGGCGACAGCGTTCCCGGAATGGTGGACTATACGGCGATTTTCTCCACGGACGACGGAGTGGTTGTCCCGGCTGAAAACGCGTTCTACGACGGCGCTATCAATGTCGTCAGGACGGGTCTTACGCATGCGACCATACTTCTGGACGACGGAGTGTATCAGGTTGTTAAGAGCGCTCTTGCGGTTGACACTGGGAGAGGGGACTCCGAGCTTCCCGTCAGAATAATAAAAAGCGGGATGGCGGCATCGTCGCCATACGTGTTGCTGAGCCTCAACTACTACAACCATAACGCGCCGTTGCTTCCGGCGGGAGAAATGATGATATCCGGAGACCCGTCGTTCAGGGGCGCGGCATGGCAGCCGTTCTCGAATTCAGCCAACTGGACGATAGACGGCGGGGACGGATTGAAGGCGGTTTACGTGAAATTCAGAGCTGCGCAGGGCGGGGTCGAGTCGCCCGCGTACGCGGACTACATCGTGATAGACAGAACCGCTCCTTCAGGCTCGGCGGTTCTGCTGCCCGTGTCCGGCTCAGACGGCGATGTCGAGCTGGCTATAGCGGCTGCAGACAACTCAGACGTTTTTTCGCGCTTCAATATCGCCCGCCCGGATGTCTCCTACGGTATCCCCGATCTCGGAGTGACGGGCATGATGGTGTCCGACTCGCCGGATTTCGCGGGGGCGGCGTGGGAGTCGTTCTCCAGCAGAAAAACCCGCGCTCTGCCTGCCGGCGGCGCCGGGAAGGTTTATGTCAAACTGCACGACTCCGTAGGGAACGTAAGCGAAACTATAGTGGCGTCGAAGGCGGACGCCACGGCTGTGGCGGAAGCCGCAAGCCAAGCCGCGGACGCGGCGCGCGAGACTGCTCAGGAAATCGCAGACGCGGTTGATACCGTTATCACGGCAGCGGAATCCGAGATTGACTTGTCTCTCGTCAAAGGCTGGAACCTGATATATCTGCCCGAAGAGCTTCCGGAAGAATTTAAACGCGGACTGTCGGAGCTTATAGACTCCGGGGCCACGATGTTCGACATAAGCGACCGCGATTTCAGGAGTTCGTTGCAGGCGATGAACGCGCGCGGGGGCAGGGCGGTATGGGTGGAAGTCAGGAACCCGGCCGCCAAGCGGTTCGTGGCTAAAGCCTCTTCCTCTGCTAGAACTGTGATGCTGGACAGGGGCTGGAACATAATCGGAGTGTCCGGCGCGGCGTCGGCGGATCCTTCGGCTGTGACGATAACTTTCGGCGGGGAAACCATTTCGCTCGCGGACGCTGCGGCGAGGGGAATCGTCGCCAAATCGATATTGGAGTTCGACGGCTCTGAGTACAAGCCGGCCGCCAGACTTCTCCCGCTCCGCGCCTATCTGCTGAGAGCGTACGACGGCTGTCTTTTGAACCTGCCCTGAAGCTCGGCGGCGAAGCGCTCGCCGTTGTGAAAAATCGCTCCGGACACGCTTTGTTTGACGGCGATTCCGGATAAAAGGTTGATCCTATGAGAACAATACTTGCGGCAATAACGCTTGCGGCATTGGCGTGTTCGGCGGCGTTTGCCTCCGGCGGCGACCCAGCAAATAAAAAGGTAATCGAAGAAATAAGAATAACTCATGAATTGCTAAGAGGCCTCGAATACAAGTTCGAGCCGAAGGTGGAGATAGTCGGCGCGCGGGAGGCGGGCGCGCGGGCCGCAAGGCTGGCCGGACGGTATTTCCCGTTGGCGGCGGGGCCTGACGGAAAAGCCGCGCAGGCGGCATGGAAGTTCCTTCGGCTGATTCCCGAAGAGCGGGACTTGCAGTGCGCTATCGACGGATTCGCTCGCGCGGGCGCAAGGGCTTTCTACGACCCGGAAACCCGCTCGGTGGTTCTGGCAAGCGACTTAACCGCCCCCGGATGGAATTCCCCTCTGATAGCCAAGACAATGGAAGTTCTCAAGGTCGAGGAGACTGAGTTCGCTCTGGCGCGCCAGTTCGCGCTAGCCCTGCTCGACTCAAACTTCGGAATATACGACAAACTCGCCGACCCGGCGATGCCGTCCGATATGAGGATGGCCGCGCTTGCGCTGCTGAACGGCGACGCCAACCTGATGCTGATGGACTATATGCTGCGCAACTACGGGGTCAAATCGACCCTGTTGCCCAATGCTGAGGGCGTCGTTTCGCAGTTCATTCCGCTCGTGACGCACATACCGAAGGCGGAGCTTGAAGCCGCGCCGCAGGCCTTGGCGCGGGACGCCGCGTTTCCCCACACTGCGGGCGCGAAGTTCGCCGCCGTCCTTCGATCAACCGGGGCGGGGCCGCTGATGGACAGCGCTTACTTCTCGCTGCCGGTCAGTTCCGAGCAGATTCTTCATCCGGAAAAGTTCTTCGAGTCAAGAGACAACCCTGTGGGAGTGGAGACTCCGGAACTGTCCGCCGCGCTGCCCGAAGGCTCGGCGAAGATATACGAGGACACATTGGGCGAGTGGGGACTGCGCCGGTTGTTGGCGGCGTGGATGAAAGACGATTCCGAAGCGTCGAGCGCCGCTTCCGGCTGGGCGGGGGACAGGCTGCTCATATACGAACTGCCCGGCGGAGAGATAGCGGGCGCGTTCTTTACCGTGTGGGATTCCGCGCCGGACGCCGAACTGTTCGCCGGCGTGTTCAGGCGCGCCGCGCGCGCGGCTTTCGCCGCCGACGCGCATATCGAAGTATCCTCCATCGGCAGGGACGCCGTCGCGGTTATCGTTCCGCGCGCGGATATGGCTCCCGAACTATCCGGGCTTGTCTGGCAGTCCGTCAAGATTCCCACCAGAACGCCTCCGCCCGAACTGCGGCAACCCGACCCTGAAGCCCTCATCACCCAGTTGAGCCAGTTCATGGGAATGTTCTCCAACACGAATGTCGCGATTCCCCCGGCGGGAGAGGATTGGCGGGTCGAGGGCGATGCGTTCATAAATGGAAAGCATAAGTACACTCTGCGCAGACCCGGCCCGGACTGGAATTTTCAGAGGTTGCATCTCGGCAACCAGTTCGTTTCCGAGTTTACCGCCGTCAACACCAAGAGCGTCGGCTCGAACTTTACCATTTTTACGTTCAACAAGTATGCCCCCGAAGAGCGGGAAAACCCCGTCGACCAGATGGTGGATTTCATGAAAGCGCAGATGCAGGGGTTCAAGCGGGTGGAGGAGAAAACCTCAATGGTCGCGGGTGTCCCGGCAAGGAGCGTGACTTTCACCGGCTCGATGTTTGTCCCTTTGAAAATAACTTACACAGAGGTTTTCGGTCCGGACTTCACTCACGTTATAACGTGGTGGGCGGTCAAGAACAACTACGACTCGCTGCTGCCCGAATACATGAAGTTCATGGAAACGTTCAGGTTTCTTGACTGAAAGGCTCTTGAGCGCGTGAGCCGGTCGCGGAGTCGAGGGCGGATTCCAGAGTCGAGTGTTGAATGCCTTCGACCAACGCGCCCCTCGCCGTGCAGTTCACAAGATTGGCATTTCCCCGCATTTCGTATTTATAGTAGTCCTCGACAACGCGTTTGAAGAGATACAGAACGTCAGAAGTCGCCGCCGGGCAACCGTCTATGCCGGGAGTCTGCCTGAGTCTGCCGTGTCTTGAGATAGCTCCCTCAGCGCGGCTGCCGGAGGCGTGCGTGCGGTCGGGAGCGAAAGAGAAATCGCAACCTATCAGAAGGATGGGGTCTCCCCCCGTCTTATAAGCGAAATCGAGCGCCGCCATCAGAACGGTGCCAGAAAATCGAAGCCCACCTTTATGATGGATTTCGTCAATTTTTTTTTCGGTCTCGGAGATCGACGAACACGCCGCAAACGAGCGCTCGACGCCGAACGTTGCCGCCACTTTCGGATTTGATGACGGAAAGAAAATCAGTTTCTCTTTTTCTATGTCCAGTCCGCTGAAGAATCCGAATGTCAACTCTTGCGGGTCTCCGCTTACAACAAAGTCTGGCCGCAATCCCGCAAGATGGAATGATGCGAGAGAGGAATCGACCGCGACTATCTCCGGTATCTCGGAGCGGCTTTTCAGGACGCCGAGGCTGATGTCCAGCGAAGGCCCGGCTCCCGCGACAATGACGGGTTTGCCCGCTCGCGTTCCGAACAGTTCAGCCACTCCGCGCGCCGCCTCGAAGATTTCCTTGTTAGCCTCGATGTTACGCTCTCTTTCCTCCGCCATTACCTCTTTGTTGGAGCCGGAAAGACGCAGGTATTCAAGTATGTCTCTCAGTTCGGCCGCGTCTTGCGGCAATGCGTCCACTGAGGGTTGATGAAGAAAAATTTCCATTTCGCTCGCCCCGTATATGCCTGACATTTCCTTGATCAATCTGCTCACAAGCGGCATAAGCTCCCGGCAACTCCCGGCGAGCAGTTTAAGTCTGGGATTAGACAGCAGGCTCGACATGTCGCGGGCGGAGAGCGCGGCGCGAAAAATCTCCGCCCCGGCTTCCACTGCGATTATCCTTTTTATGTCCGGCCTTTTTTCCAGAAGCGCTTCGATGTGATACCCCAGCCCGAACCCGAACACGAAAGCGAACCCGGAACCGCCGGGTTTCCTGATTTCAGCCCACCGGGAAGCGTCTTTCCTCGGACTATACTTGCTATGGATATAAATCTCTTTTCCGGGAGCCGACACCTTGAGCGTCGGCGCGCCGGCATCGCGGCTCTCTTCTATTGAGGCGCGGATTTCATCGTCCGGTTCGGGAGGAAAATAAATATGCCCCGCCGTATCCAGCGCCGCCATGTTCGATTCGGTCCAATCCCGCATGGCGCTATTATAAACCCGCCGGGACAAGGATAGAACCACCGGGAAGCGAAAGACGCGCGCCGCCCGGAATTAATGTATAATTCGTAAACGCTGATGAGCGGGAGGCGCGACGAAGATGAAGAGAGAAGATTATTTCGAAAATAAAGGCGGCGGGCGGTTCAGATATGTCGAGCATGAGGTTGAAGGCGCTCGCGCGGTGGTAATGGGGACTCACGGGTTCGCCGAACATATCGGAAGATACGACCATGTCGGGGCGTTTTTCAACTCGCGCGGCATGTCGTTTTATATGATGGACAACAGGGGACACGGGAAATCTCCCGGCGCGCGCGGGCACATCGACAGTTATGACCAGTACGTTGACGACCTTCACGGTTTCAGAACGCTCGTGGTCGAGGAGAAGTTGCGCGGCGCGCCCCTTTTCCTGCTCGGACACTCCAACGGCTCCCTCATCACCGCCCGCTACTGCCTCAAGCACGCGGCGGGCGTTCGCGGCGTCGTCCTTTCCGGCATCCTCGCGCGCATGGCCATGAAGGTGAATCCGCTGAAACTGAAAACCGGCATGCTGCTCTCAAAGATAGTTCCGAAACTGGCAATCCCCGGAGAGATATCGCCGTCAGACGTCTGCCGCGACAAAGAAGTCGTCCGGGAGTACGAGAACGACCCGTTGGTGTTCAAAGTGAACACACTCGGATTCGCCGCGCAGCTTATTTGGGCGATGGAAGACCTCAACAAACGCGCGGGCGAATTCAAGCCGCCCGTGTTGTTCCAGCACGGCGGAGACGACCGCCTTTGCTCTCCTGAAGGCGCGCGCGCCTTCCACGACAATATCGCATCTACGGACAAACAATTCATCCTGTACCCCGGCCTTTACCACGAGATATACAACGAGTTCGAGAAAGACGAAATACTGGCCGCCGCCGCGGACTGGATCGATAAGAGACTTTAACCGCGATTGGCAATTCGTTATCTGCGTCCGCAAATTATTGATTTACGCCGGACAGTGTATATTTACGCGTCGGTTGCTGTTATTCCAGATCGAAGAAGGCCAGAGGGGTGTATTCCGCGCCGGAGGATTTAAGGTCGCTTTTATAGAATGAAACGCGCGCGGCCTCGAAATCCGGCATGGAGTGCGCGGGCAGGGAGGCCGGATCGAAACGGCAGGGGGTTCTGAAGCGGGCGAGGGTAAGGTGCGCGGTAAAGGGGCGGGATTCGGTTGGGAATCCGAGAGGAGCCAAAGCTGATGACAGGCCGGAAGCGAGCGCCCGGACGCTGTCGGCTCCCTTGTCGAGCCCTAGCCACAACACGCGCGCGCCGAGCGCGTTCGGGAAAACTCCAGCCGCGTCGAAACAGGCGGAGAACTTTTTTGCCCGCGCCGCTCCTTGAGCGGCTTCGCGCACATCGTCAATCCTCGACGTTTCTATCTCGCCTAAAAATTTCAGAGTGAAATGAAATCCTTCCGGGCGGGTCCATCTGGCGGCGGGGAAGGAGTTTTTGACAACTCTCTGATATTTTGAAATGAGAGCTTTCGTGTTTGCTGGGATGTCTAGCGCTATGAATGCGCGGATAGTTTCGGTCATGTGTCGGTCTCCTAGGTGTGTTTTTTGACTGCATCGATGAAAAAAATGTGGGTCATACGCGCTCGGCGACGGCGATTTCCTGCAGGCTGAGAAGTTCTTCGCAGATGTTCGCCGCGTGAGCCGCGTTGTACACGAGCGCCACGACTTCCATGAGTTGCAGATGGCGTCCGCTCGTGTTGACGTCGTTCGGATACATTATCTCCCCGCCGGATTTTTCGATGATGTTGAGTATCTGCCTTTGGATGTCCTTTGCGGGGAAGAACTTGATCTTGAATCTGGCGGGGAACTTCGACCCCGATGTGTCGCCCCATAGTGCGGGGGTTTTTCTGCCTAGGAATATGGGCCTGCTGCGTCTATTTCGGCAGTCTTTGCGGTGGACGACGGCTTTTTTCAGGCCGCCGTAGACGGCAATTTCGTCGCCGGGCAGAGGGGAGCATATTTCATCGAGATATAGCGAAGACCTCAAAGGTTTGTCGAATATGAAAGCGCCCGGGTCGGCCTCGCCGTCGTAAGCGGGGTGGCCGATGATACGGGGCGCTTTTTCGAAATCCTCCAGCCGGATTATTCGTTTGTAGAGGGTCCTTACCACTTCCAGAACGAACTGGAGGTTGATTTCTCCTCTGACGATGTTCAGATAGATGTCGTCGACTTCCCTTATCTCGAAATCGTCGGCTACCATCGAGAGCATCTGCTCCAAGTCTTCGATTCTGTTGGAAGGGCAGAGGCCGGCCTCATACGATTTTTGGAGAAGCGCGCGACGGCCTTCTTTCACCGCGTCCTCTCGAGTCAACGCCGCAAGCCGTTTCATTATCTCGTTTTTCGCATAGTCGGTCGAGACGCATTCGAGCCACTCGACCCTCGGCGTCGCGGCTTCGTCCGTTATGATTTCCAAATGCTCGAACCTGCCCGGCACATGGCACATCCCCACTTCTTTTTTATTTATAATGGCGGACTTGAACGCGTTGCCGGTTCCCACGCTCATTTTGTACGCGTAGTCGAGCACGGTGGCGGACTCCGGAAGCACCAGCGCGCTGCCGTCAGAGGCGAACACGAAATTTTTCTTTTCTCTGAACAGGCGCAGATATCTGTCTATCTGTTTTTCCGCGTCCTCGCCCTCCGCAAGCCCGGATTGCTCGCCGATCATTCTCTGCAGGTCTTTTACGCGTTCTTCGAGGAATCCCGGATCGCGCAGAGAGCTTCCGGCGGCCAGAAGCGACACCACGCCCCGGCTGTTGGTCAGCCTCATCTCTTCCGTGAGGATGTTTATCGAGATTGCCGCGCCGCCGGGGCCTACCACGATGGTTTCTATTGAGCGCTTGAGGTCGCCGGAAGGGTGGTGCATCGTGTCGATGAACCCATGCACCACTCCGCGCAATTCGGAGTCCCTAGAGAACGGGCTGAAGATTTTGTGGACGACGCCCAGAGCGCGGTAGGCGTCCGGGGTTTCCGCGGTTACGATTTCCAGATGCCCCGTTTTTAGGAGACTTTGAGGTTTCGCCGGGTCGGAAGCCAGCCTGCCGATGAAGTAGGGGGTATGCGGGACGCGCTCGAGCGCGTATTCCAAGCCGATGTCGTCGAGCGCGGCGCGAAGCTCGGTTTCGGCGGCCTCGAAGACAGCGTTCTCCTCCGGGGCCAGCCTTTCCATCATAAGACCGGCGTCCTCGAATTCATCCGGTTCGAGATACATGAAGGCGGTTTCCCGCATCTCCTCCATCGCCTCGCGCATGCCGAGTCTTTCGGCCATGAGGATGAATATCATCTGCGTTTCGACGCAGTTTTTAATCTGCTTGTAGGCGGGCAGCGCGTGTAGCGTGCTCATGTTGTGGAGCCTGTCTGCCATCTTTATGAGAGCCACCCGGATGTCCTTGGCCACCGCCATGAAGATGCGCATGTAGTAGGCGTCGTCCTCGCTGAAAGTCTCCGGAAGCTCGTACTTCTTCAGTTTTGAGACGCCCTCGACGAGTTGCGCCACAGTGTCGCCGAAGATGGCGCGAAGCTGCAACTTGTGGATGTTGGGGTCTTCAATGGTGTCGTGCAGAATGCCCGCTGCGACGGTCTCGCTATCCATGCGCCATTCGACCAACTGCGCGGCCACCGCCAGAGGATGAACGATCGCCGGCTCGCCGGACATGCGAAGGAAATCGAACCGCCTGTTGCTTTCGAGGGTGAATTCATACGCCTTGCGGATAGTCTCGAGACCGTCGTACTCCATGTACTGTCCGGCTTTGATGAGAATGCCGTCAAGGCTGTCCTTGAAAGCTACGGGCATGGACCCTCCGGCGCCGCGCGCGGCGTTGATATTATTCTAGCGCAAAAGCGCCTATGCCGGATTCTTCTGGTGAAAAATCCGGAGAATCGAATAGCCCGCATTGTTCGCCGATGCGGGTTGTTTTAATCGCTGAGCGGACTTGACGTCGAAGCTGCTAATAATGATCGCGCCAATATATAGATATATTTATTCTTGAATGAAGATGCGGAGTTTGATAGTATTCCTGAGAAGCGGCCGGGCGGAAGTCAACGCGGGCCGCGGGGGCTGAAGGATGGAAAAGACGGACGCGCTTATTCTTGCGGGCGGCACGCTTAGCGAAGACCTGAAGAAATATAGTTCCGGGCATGACAATCGGGCCATGCTCAAGATCGGCGACAAGCGAATGATCGAGTACGTCGTCGACGCGCTGCGCGGAACGCCGGAGATTGGCGAGATCGTCGTGGTGGGGTTGAAGCAGCCGCTGGAAGAAGTCCTCGGCGGCAGGGTGGACGCCGTTCTGGAGTCGAAGCCCGGAATGCTCGACAACCTGAAAATGGGAGTGGAAAGGTTCAAAAACAAAAAGAGAATGTTAGTGGCCACATGCGATATACCGCTGGTGAAACCGGAGATGATCGAAGGGTTTCTTCGGGCTTGCAAAAAAGAGCAGGCTGATTTATACTACCCGATAGTAGAGAAAAAACTTAACGATCAAAAATTTCCTGAGACTAAGCGGACGTATTTCCGCTTAAAGGAGGGCGTTTTCACCGGCGGCAATGTGTTTTTGCTCAATCCGGCGGCATTGCTCGAAAACTGGGGCTACATAGACAGGATACTCGCGGCTCGCAAGAAACCGTGGAAGATTGTGGGTATGTTGGGGTTCGGGTTCATTGTGGGTTTCCTGTTGCACAGGCTGTCAATCCCGGTTATAGAGCAAAAAGTGGAGCGCATCACGGGCTGCAAAGGCAAGCCCGTCATGACGCAATACCCGGAAATAGGAGTGGACGTTGACAAAGAGAGCGATTACCTGCTGGTGAAAAAAGTCCTTGAGTGAGAAGTCGCGGAGATAAAAAACAGCGGCAACGGAAGGCGGCGACCGATTATAAACCGCGCGTTGCGGGCGCGAGAAGGCCGCCAACTCATCAAGGGGTGATACCAGATGGAAATCACGGAAGTTCGCATTCGCAGGCATCGCTCGGAGGATGGAAAGCTTAAAGCTTTCGCGTCGGTGGTCTTTGACGGGTCGTTCGTGGTTCACGACATGAAGATCATCGAAGGCGTGAGAGGGCTGTTCGTGGCGATGCCGAGCAGGAAGAGACCGGACGGATCTCACGAGGATATCGCCCATCCGGTGTGCAGGGACTTCAGGCAGAAGGTGCAGAACGCGCTCATCGATAAGTACCGCGAAGAGGAATGCGAAGCTCCCGAAGCCCTGTCCGAGCAGCGGGCGCAAGTCTGACGAAGACGGCGACCCGCCAGCCGAAAATCTCCCGCCTCCGCCCGGAACCTCTCCGGACGGATTGATTATCGCCGACGCGACATTATAATTAAACTCGCTTTGGGGCGTAGCCAAGCGGCAAGGCACCGGGCTTTGGTCCCGGCATCGTAGGTTCGAATCCTGCCGCCCCAGTGGACATGGGCGCGCGGAGCCTGTCCGCTCCGCGATCCCGCCCGGCGATTGCCCGGAGGCGAAAATTTGTCAGGCGGAAACGATATGACGAGCATGCACGGAACCACCGTCGTCGCGGTAAGGCGGGACGGAAAAGTCGCCTTCGCCGCCGACGGTCAAGTGTCAATCGGCAACCAGATTATCAAGACGAAAGCGAAAAAAGTCAGAAGGATGGCGAACGGGGAAGTCGTAGCCGGCTTCGCCGGTTCGGTGGCCGACGCGCTGACGCTTTTCGAGAAGTTCGACGCCATGCTCGAAAAGTATCAGTCCAACCTGCCTCGCGCGGCTATGGAGTTCGCGCGCGAGTGGCGCACGGACAAATATCTGCGGCGGCTCGAAGCCATGCTTCTGGTGGCGGACAGAACCCACCTTCTCTTTCTGTCCGGCAACGGGGAAGTCATAGAGCCGGACGACGATGTCGCGTCTATAGGCTCCGGAGGCGCTCCCGCGCTGGCCGCCGCGCGCGCCCTTCTCAAACACACGGCTCTCTCCGCCGAGGAGATCGCACGCGAGGCGCTCACGGCCGCCTCCGAAATCTGCGTTTTCACAAATAACAACATCACAATCGAGACCCTCACATGAATATCGAAAATCAAGACGAAGCGGTTGCGAGGCGGGATATGCTCGTGCCGGCCAGCCGGGACATTTCCGGCCCGGACCTTACCCCAACTCAAATTGTGGATTACTTGGACCGCTACATCATCGGCCAGAAACAGGCAAAAAGGGTGGTGGCGATAGCGTTGCGCAACCGCGCCCGGCGCGCCCGCGTCGAAGGCGAGTTGCAGGACGAGATAATCCCCAAGAACATCCTGATGATAGGCCCCACCGGAGTCGGCAAAACCGAGATAGCTCGGCGGCTTTCAACTCTCATGAGCGCTCCGTTCATCAAAGTGGAAGCCACGAAATACACAGAGGTAGGATATGTCGGCAGGGACGTAGAGAGCATGGTGCGCGACCTTGTCGAGTCGGCCGTAAGGATGGTGAAGAACCGCAAGCGGGAGGCGGTCGAGGCCGCCGCCGAGGCGATGGCGGTAGAGATAATAGTGGACGCGATGACGCACCATCGGCCCCGCCGCAGGCAGTTCCCAGCTCAGGAAGAGTTCGCCGCCGCCGAACAGGCTCTAGACGACGATTCCGACCAGATATCCCGGCTCCGGGAGCGGCTCCGCAGAAAAATCTCAGCGGGAGAGATGGACGGAAACGAAATAGAGATAGAAGTTGCCGACTCGCAACCCAAGATGGTGGAGATATTCTCCAACGCCGGGATAGAGGAGATGGGCGTGAACCTGCAGGACATGCTAGGCGGCCTTATGCCCTCGAAGAAGCGGAAGAGAAAGACCACCGTCGCCGAGGCGAAAAAAATATTGACCGCCGCCGAAGCGGAGAAAATGATCGACATGGACGACGCCGCAGCAGAGGCTGTCAAGCTTGTGGAGCAGTCCGGGATTATTTTCATTGATGAGATTGATAAAATAGCGGGGCGGGAAAAATCAGGCTCAGGCCCGGACGTTTCCCGCGAAGGCGTGCAGAGGGACATTCTCCCCATCGTCGAGGGCAGCACGGTCAACACCAAGTACGGCCCGGTCAAGACGAATCACGTTCTTTTCATCGCCGCCGGCGCGTTTTCGCACAGCAAACCGTCGGACCTGATACCTGAACTTCAGGGCAGGTTTCCGTTAAGGGTGGAACTGGAAAATCTCTCGCGGGACGACTTCAAGCGGATACTGACCGAGCCAAAAAACGCTTTGATAAAGCAATATATCGCGCTTATGGAGTCCGACGGCGTAAATCTGACGTTCACCGAGGACGGGATAGACGAAATCGCAGACGCCGCTTCGAGGGTGAACAAACAGACCGAGAACATCGGTGCGCGACGCCTGCACACAATGCTAGAAAAAGTCCTCGAAGACATCTCATTCAACGCTCCCGACGTGGCGCAAGGGGATATGAAAATTGACAAAAATCACGTCCGGGAAACCCTAAAAGACATCATAGATGATGTTGACTTGAGCAGATATATACTGTAAATTTCTGTGCGGGAGAACAAACCGCCTGAATGGATGACAGCAAAGCCGCAATTGTGCTTCGTCACATAGACAGGATGCCGAGCCTGTCGCCGACAGTGGCCAAGATACTTCAGGTCGCTAATGATCCCACATCTTCGGCCAACGACCTGAACAAAGTCATCTCTCTCGATCCGGTTCTCGCCGCAAAAGTTCTCAAACTTGTCAACTCCGCATACTTCGGATTTTCAGAGCAGGTCACGTCCACTGTTCGCGCAATAGTTATGCTTGGGCTGAACACCATCAAGAACCTTGCGGTGAGCACTGCGGCGCTGGAAGCGATGGCAGGCAGCGCAAAGGGCGGGCTGGACATGGACGAATTCTGGCGGCATCTGCTCGCCACCGGCGTCTGCGCCAAACTCATCGCAAGAAAAATCGGCATCCACAAGAATTTCCTCGAAGATTTTTTCCTCGGCGGCCTCATGCATGACATCGGCAAGGTTATCCTCAATAGGATTAACCCGGTCGGATACGGAAAAGTCATCGGCGCGGCGAGAGAAAAACAGAAACCGCTGTATCTTTTCGAGACCGCCGTCTTCGGAATCAACCACGGGGAGATAGGGCGGCTGCTCGGAGAGAAATGGGGCCTTCAGTCCCAGTTGATAGAGGCGATGAGCAAGCATCACTGTCTGGCTGAAGTCAAAGATGACAACAAGAAGCTTGTGTTCGCGGTGCACATATCGAACAACTACTGCAAGAAACTTGAAGCCGGTTTCGGGGGGAATGCGTACGTGGAGAAGATAGCCCCTGAGATGTGGCGCGAAGTGGGCCTGACGGAAGACGCGCTGGCCGACATGGAAGGGTTCCTGATGGAGGGCGTCGAGCGCGCGTCGGTGTTTCTCCAGTCGTCGGACAAGAGCTGACGCCGGTAGCGCCGCAGGCGCGCGCGCAATCCGAAAATCACACACACGGAGCAACCTGATGCTTGTAAGATTCTGGGGAGTGAGAGGTTCCATACCCACGCCGGGCCCGAAGACGGTTAGAGTCGGCGGAAACACAGCTTGCGTGGAGATTCAGCCCGGCGGCGGACAGCTTTTTATCATGGACGCCGGCTCCGGCATCCGCGAACTCGGCCTCAACATGATGGGACGCGGCAACATCGGCAGAGTCGACGCCAAAATTTTCCTCTCCCACACCCACTGGGACCACATTCACGGCTGGCCTTTCTTCGTTCCAGCTTTCATCCCCGGCAACAAGTTCTGCTTCTACGGTCCCGTCAACTTCAACGAACGCTTGGAAGACATCGTGGCCGGGCAGATGAAATACTCTTATTTCCCGGTCAAGCTTGAGCACATGGCCGCAAAAATCGACTTCGTCGAATTGAAGGAGTCCACTTTCGAGGTGGACGGAGTTAAGATAACCGCGAAGTACCTCAACCACCCGATATTGACGCTCGGCTACAGGTTCGAGTACGCCGGCAAAGTGGTCGTCACTGAGTTCGACACCGAGCCTTACACCAATGTGTTCAAGAAAAAAGACAAAGCGGAATCCGGCGGGGACGAAGTGGACGATTTTCTATTCGGCGGCGGCGGAGGCGGCGAGGAAGAAGGCGAGGAAGCCCACGCCGACCAAGTTGTCGACGACATGAACAGGCGCATAAAAGAATTCGCCCGGGACGCCGACCTGCTGATATTTGACGCCCAATACACCAAAGAAGAATACATGCCGCCCGCAGGCGGGATGAACAAAGTCGGCTGGGGCCATAGCACTCTCGACGACGCCGTCGAGACCGCCATCACAGCCAACGTTAAAAGAGTGGCGCTTTTCCATCACGAGCCGACCCGCGCGGACAACGCCGTCGACGAGATGGAAAACTACTGCAAAAAGCTCGTTGCCGAGAAGGGCAGGCCGGACATCCACATTTTCGCCGCCCACGAAGGCATGGAAGTAGACATCTGATAGCTTTCACTGTCTGGCAAACGTAGTCACAGAAGCCATAGAAAAAAGACAATTAGCGCAACCCTGCTGTTTACTCCTCGCAAGCAAACCGGCATCGATTCAGAAAATAGAGCGCCCACCGCGAACAAGCCGCCCTGAATGCTTCTGTAACCCAAGCAGCCTTTACTTTGGAATGCGGCGATTAATGTATGGACGGAGACATAGGTGACACATTTTTTATTTAACCCGAATCCGTCGTTAGGATTCGGGAGCGATTGTTCAGAGCGGATGAAATGCGAGGCGCAAGACGCGTTTTTGCAGTGAATAGAACAAATGGTTCATGAACAAAAAATGCGGCGGCAACGAAGCAGTTCGCTGCTATGAAAATCGCCCCGGTTCGTCGGCTCTATCGACGAATCCGGGTTTAATGATTCTACCCGCTTAAATGTGTGCCATGCAAAAGCTTTTTCCTTTGTGCATGTTGCTGTTATATCAAATGCGAATGGGAGCTTTCATTTAATTCTTCGTATAAGCGAAAAAAAGGGGACTGGCATCGCGTCTCTCAGCGATGCCTGTACCCTCTTTTCACCACCCCCGCCGCCGCAGGAGGCTAGACAGCAGATGGCAAGCGCTGTTTCACACATCAGCAATGTCATTCTTGCGACTCTTCTCATTCCATCTCTCACGGCCCCGGGTGGTAGTCGATATTGGAACCCGAGATGCCGAAATTCAGATCATCGCTCCCGTCCGAGTACATCACGTGTATTTTTCCGTCCGCATTCTGGTAAAAAACAAACTGACCATCGTCTGTCATCACAAATGTGTTAATATCAGTAACTCCCTCTGGCACGGGCCATGCATAACTTCCGGTTCCGTTCGTGTTCATCACATATAGCGTTCCATCGCATCCTACGCATGAAGCGGTTGTGTACAGTATCCTTCCGTCGTATGTCCAATTAATAAAAGAATGTGTTTGATTATTGTTGGTTAGTTGCTGGTAATTGCTCCCGTCACGATCAATCAATCCAATTTCATTTCCGTCATAACTGACTTCCATGTTAAATAGAATCTCACTGCCATCCTTAGAATAATATGCAAAATATTTTTTGTATCCTGTTGTTATCTTTCTTGGGTTTGATCCGTTTTTGTCCATTTCGTACAATTGATATAGTCCGCCGTGTTTTTGAGCATATAAAAGATATTCACCATCCGGCGACCAATCTCTGGATATGCCTTCTACCGAAAGTGATATTACATTGGTTCCATCTTCATCCATTTTAGCTATTATGAAAGTCTCCCCATCCCCGCTCGGATTCGTAGTGAATAGAATTTGATTACCGTCTGGCGACCAGTGCGGCCAGCCGTCACGATAACTATTATCTGTCAATCGTCTTAAATCAGTTCCGTCAGCGTTCATGGTATAAACTTCAGAACCTGTATGATTCTGTTCGAGATTTGCGGTGAACGTTATTTTTCCTGCTATACGTATCATTTCAATGGTTGTTACGTCTTCAGATTCAAGATATCCGTCTGACACAGTGATTCTGAATTTGTAAGTTCCTTCGGTGGAAGGAGTAAAATATGTAGATGATAGGCCGACGTTCGATATTTCAGCAGCAGGCCCTGATACCAACTCCCATAAATAAGTCAAAGTATCGCCATTTGGGTCGTTGCTAGCAGAGCCATTTAGTATACATTCTCTATCATGCGCTGTATATTCGTTATAGACTCCGTTGAAGTAAGCTGTGTAATATGCTCCTATTATGCAATTTTTATCAGCGCCTGCGACAGCGACAGGCGCAGCATTGCCAATGGGATTCATTATTAATGTCACTTCCACGCTGCCATTTGTTTGAACCGTCGCTGTTTCTGTCGTCGATGTAAATCCGCTTTTTACCAGAGATATACTATGCTGCCCCGGCGATATATCCGTGAATGTGTACGTCAACCCTGCCGGAATTACGACGTTTGTTTCCTCATTGTCTATTACAACTTGTCCACCTGAAACATTTGCCCTCACCACCAATGTGCCCGCAGTGGAAGGCGACATAGTTACTCCATTGCTTCCTCCAACATGCGTCGCGCTTCCAGCAGTAACAGTTATATTGATCTGTTTTGCACCATATCCACTTTTTGTCATGGACACAGCGCAACTGCCGACAGGAAGCGAAGATAATTTGAAATAACCGCTTGAATTTGTTGTCGTGATCTTAACAGTCGTCCCGCACGTCGCTCGTACGCTTGCCGCGACCAAGGGTTTGTATCCTGCCGGCGCTGCATCTGCCGTTCGAGTTGCCCTATCACTTCCAACGGCAACATATATATAGCCATCTGCTTCTCCGTACTGTAGTATCGGTGACACACCCCCGCCACCCCCGCCACCGCCACAGGAGGCTAGACAGCAGATGGCAAGCGCTGTTTCACACATCAGCAATGTTATTCTTCCGATTCTTCTCAAACTCCCTCATTCCCTCTCTCTCACGGCCCGGGGTGGTAGTCGATGTTGCTTGCACCGACGCCCAGATTCAGAACCGCGCTACCGTCCGCATACATCACGTGTATCTTGTAGTCATCCCCGGTGTAAAATATGAATTGACCGTCGTCCGTCATCACAGGGCCTATAACGTTATCAACCCCCACAGGCGTTGGCCATGCCTGTCTTCCCGTGCCGTCGCTATTCATTACGAATAGATCTGTTCCCCAAGCCCAGTCTTCATTATATGTGAATAGTATTCTGCCATCGGGCAACCATTCCGGATGAAGATTTATCTTCCCATTATTTGTCAGTTTTGTCAGTCCGGTTCCGTCAGAGTTTATCTTATAAATTTCCAAATTCGAATATCCGAGTTCCTGCGCAAATACAATTTGGGTTCCATCTGGTGAATAATTTGCCGTTTGCTTTGATTTTCCCGTAATTGATATTCTTGTAAGGTTGCTACCGTCCGGATTCATTTCATAAAACTCATAAACTCCGAGATATTTGCTTGTGATCAGCAACTTATTGCCATCCGGCGACCAAGCTCTGCTTCCACCCTCCACTCCCAGCACATTCACCCCGGTTCCGTTCGCATTCATGGTTGCTATGTAATATGTCGCCTCGTCCCTGCTCGGATTCGTCGTGAACATTATCTTGTTTCCGTCCGGCGACCACCTCGGTCCGCCATCGTATTCTGGTCCGGTAGTAAGTCTTTTAAGTCCTGATCCTGTATTGTCCTCCAAATTTATCGAAAAGATATCGCTGCTTGGTCCGTTGCTTGCCGAAAACACCACTTTCCCTTCCAACTTCTTTGTTGCTATCGTTACGGTATCCGTGTCGGTTAAATATCCGTCGCTCACTTCCAATTGAAAAACATAGCTCGACTCCGATTCGGGGATAAATGTTGTTCGATTTGCTGTTTCAGCAGACAAACTGACGCTCGGCCCGGATATCTGCGTCCAACGGTATGTTAATGCGTTTCCATTCGGATCGCTGCTCCCGCTCCCGTCAAGTTGATAATACATCTGATGCTGCGAGTAAATATTTGTTAAACTATATCCGTCATGCGCATACCCCTCATATACGTAATAATTACCGACAAACCATTTAGCGTCTTCGCCAGCATTAGCATTAGGCGGCGCATTGCCCGTAGGGTTCATAACAAATGAAACATTGCTTGTTGCTCCCGCCACAACATTAACCTCAACCGGCGCGACTGTTTCGTATCCACTCTTTGCAATCGCGACCGCATGAGCGCCGGCAGATATATTGCTGAATGTATAGTTCAAATTCGCCGGGATATTCACATTCGTTTCAACCGCATCTATGATTACTTCTCCCCCCGCCACATTAGCGGATACCCTGATGGAACCCGAAGAAGAAGGCGGAACGTTTGTTCCCCCGCTTCCTCCCAGCCTTGTCGTGGCATTCGCGCCAACGGTAGCCGAACTCTGAACATTCATATATCCTGTTTTCGATATGGTTATGACATACGAGCCGGCAAGCAGCGTTTCTATCTTGAAATAACCGCTGCTGTTCGTTGTGGCGGTCTTTGATGTGTTGCCCTGACTTGCTCTGACGCTTGCTCCGACCAGCGGCGCATATCCCGGCTGCGCTTCCAACGCTATCCTTGCCGCTGGCGCGCTCCCAACCGCAGCATACACATATCCGTCCACGCTTCCATAATTGATTGTCGGCGATACCGACGA